>Ga0193742_1001803_pt1 | contig 12553 bp, 14 predicted proteins | sample L2c1metaG_FD_165511 | JGI IMG/M metagenome (GOLD analysis project Ga0193742, IMG submission 165511) | Soil microbial communities from a riparian zone of the East river system, Colorado, United States - L2c1 | ecosystem: Environmental > Terrestrial > Soil > Riparian zone | place: USA: East River... | reverse complement strand
CATGGCCTGGCGATTCGGTCGGCGCTGCTGGCGCGAGCGCTGGGTGCGGGGGTCTTCAAAGCATGAGCGAGACTCTGATTCTGAATGGACACCTGATGGATCCAGCGAACCGCGTGGACGGTCCTCGCGATCTTCTGCTGCGCGATGGGCGTGTGGCCGCGGTTGAGCAGCCGGGAGGTCTGCGCGGAGCCGAGGTTCCCGAGACGATCGACGCGGCTGGGTTAATTGTTGCGCCTGGGTTGATCGATATACACGTTCACCTTCGCGAGCCGGGGCAGACGTACAAGGAGAGCATCGCTACGGGGACGGCGGCGGCGGCGGCGGGCGGGTATACCTCCGTGGTCGCGATGCCGAACACGGTTCCGGTGAACGATACGGTAGCGAAGCTCGAGTGGATGCTGGACGCGGCACGTGGACCGGCGGTGAAGCTGTTCGCCATGCCCGCTGCGACCATGGGGAGCATGGGAGAGAAGCTGACGGACTTCGATGCTCTACGAGCCGCCGGGGCCGTTGGGTTTACCGACGATGGCAAGCCCGTGCTCGAGGACCATATTATGCGGGCCGCGTTGGTGGCAGCAGCGCGGGCTGAGGTTCCGGTGTCGCAGCACGCCGAGGATACGCGGCTGACGGGGGGATGCAGCATGAACGCGGGGCCGATGGCGTTTCGCCTGGGGCTGCGCGGCATGCCGGTGGAGGCCGAGGCTCGCATTGTTGAGCGCGACATACAGCTGCTGCGGGAGATTGAGCGAGCCGAAGGGTTGCGGCCACACCTGCATGTACAGCATGTCTCTACAACGCGCGCGATCGAGGCGATCCGCGCGGCGAAGCGCGAGGGGTTGCATGTGACCTGCGAGATTGCGCCGCACCACTTTGCCCTGACTGAAGAGGCTGTGGGGGACTATGACACGCATGCCAAGATGAATCCTCCACTGCGTGCGGAGACGGACCGGGCGGAGATGGTAGAGGCGTTGCTGGATGGGACTGCGGACTGCATTGCGACGGATCATGCTCCCCATGCGGCGTTTGAGAAGCGACAGGAGTTCGAGCGCGCGCCTAACGGAATCACGGGGCTGGAGACGGCGCTAGGGATCGCGCTGCGTGTACTGCATCGTGATCATGGAATGCCGGTGGCGAAGATTATCGAGCTGATGAGCACCTCGCCTGCGGTCATCGTTTCGCTGGCCGGCCGCGGCGCGGCGGGGCCGGGCCACTACGCCGACCTGGTGCTGTTCGACGCGGGTGCGGAGTGGACCTTCGATGCGAAAGAGTCGCGGTCGAAGTCGCGGAATACGCCGTTTGACGGTGCAGCGATGCTGGGACGGGTGCGGTACACGATCTGCGAGGGCCGCGTCGTCTATCGCGGCTGAGACAAAAGCCTGGTCTAGACCCTGGCGATCATGACTTCGGTCGATTTGACCAGCGCGGCCGCGGTCTGGCCCTTGCGAAGCTGCATCTCGCGCACGGCGTCGGCGGTGATGATGGACGTGATGCGCTGTTCGCCGATGGCGAGAACAACCTTGGCGAGCAGACCATCGATCTTGATCTCGACGATCTTTCCGACCAGCTGGTTTCGCCCGCTGACCTTCTGAAAGCGTTCGCGCTTTTCCTTTGATTCGGGAGCGGCTTTGAGCAGGGGCGTGAGCGCGCTGCGCGGGATAAGGTGATGGCCGCCGGGAGTTTTGACGCTGGCCAGCTTGCCGGTGAGTATCCATTGTTTGATTGTCGGATAGCTCAGGCCGAGCTCGGCGGCGGCTTCGCGGGGTTCAGAAGAGTTTCGGAGGTGGGCATGTTTCGCCGTAACCAGTATGGCGCGGCGCTGAGTGGGCCTGTGCTTCCGCGGCGGTTGTTCTTCTTTACCGATTATCAGGCACCAACCAGGCGGTGGGCGTGGTGCGAACGAGCACCGTTCCGACGCTGGCGCAGCGAGGTCGTCCGGATGCGAACGGCAACCCTACCGCCGGCTTCAACTTCGGCCCGACCAAGATCTACGACCCGGCCACGACGGTGCAGAACGGATCCAGCTTCACTCGAACCGAGTTTTTGATCGATACGATTCCTCGGAACCGCATCGATCCGGCGGTACTGGCGCTTCTTGCCCGTTATCCTCTGCCTACCAGCTCGGCGGCGACGAATAACTATGTTCGTGTTGGCAACGATGTCGATCATCAGAATCAGTTCGACATTCGTCTGGATGCGCAGCTGAGCGGGAAGGACCACGGCTTTGCCCGTTACACGTACTTCCACGATGTGGAAGAGCCGGTCACTCCTCTGCCGGATGGAAGTGGTGTGATCAGCGGCACGATTTTTCGATGGGAAACGTCACCGGGCTTTCGCGCACGCTGGGGCAGCAGTATGTAGCAAATGAGACGCACAGCTTCAACGCGCGGACCGTGAACGAGGCTCGGTTCGGATATACGCGGCGTGCTCTGGGCGGCGCCGGCGTGGTGCTTCCGGGCTCGGCTTCGGAGACGCTTGGTATCCCTGGGATTCCTTCGAATGCGGCGTTCAACAGCGCCTTGCCCGTGTTCGCTATCTCGGGCATCACCCAGCTTGGCCAATCTCCCAGCACCTTCTCAAGTTTTTCAACGAACGTCACACAGGTCTTCGACATGGTCTCGCGGGTGCAGGGCAAGCATGCGATCAAGGCCGGCGTGGACCTGCGCTGGGAGCATCTGGATGCGGTGCAGCCGCCGAACCCGACAGGCAACTTCAGCTTCTCGACCCTGTTCACCAACCAGGGAGGGGTGACCAATTCAGGGAGCTCTCTTGCAAGCTTTCTGCTGGGACAGGTGAACACCTTTTCGATCGATTTGCAGAACAGCACGATTCGTCCGCGCGCTCACATCGCGGAGTTCTTCGTACAAGACGACTGGAAGGTTACTCCACGGCTGACGGTGAATGCAGGATTACGCTGGACGCTAAACTTCCCTTCGACCGAGGCGCACAACCAGGGCGCGGTCTTCAACCTTCAGACCCAGAAGTACCAAGGGCAGGATGGATTTCCCGCTCGGCGCGCGAGCTTCACTACGGCAACTTCGGTCCACGGCTGGGCTTCAGCTATATGGCAGCCCCAAAAACCGTCGTCCGCGCGAGCTACGGGCTGATCTTCATCGAGCAGACAGGCATCACGACTCCCTTCACGACGCCGCAGTTTCCGTTTCTGCAGACGGTACAGCAGGCGACGCTGGACAGTATTCATCCGGCCTTTGTGCTTTCGAGCGGACCTTCGATTGCGCCGATTCCTTTGACTGCGGACGCTGGTCTTGGTCAAGGAGTGTTTACCGTGACGCCGCAGTTCAGACTAGGAAACGCATCCCGTGATCCTGCGCGCGGACCGGCGTATCGCGATCTGGATCTGGGGCTGGTAAAGGACACCCGCTTCGGCGACCGGTTGACGCTGCAGCTGCGGGGCGAGGTCTTCAACGTGACCAATACGCCAGCCTTCGCTCAGCCAAACGCCATTGTCGGAGTCGCGAACTTCGGGTCGATCACGGCGACGACGGCCGATCCTCGCGTGGTGCAGGTGGCTGGCAAACTTCTCTTCTAAAAAACCGCCTACTTCGTGTGGAAGAACTTGTGGTTGATGTCCGGCCAGAATTCTTTCAGGGTGTAGTTGATCGAATCGACGACACAAGCGGTCAGCCACCTTTGGCCTACCTTGGTCCACGTGCCGTATGCGTCGGGATAGTAGAGCGTGGAGAGGCCGGCGGCTGAACCGGTGCCGATGATCTCGGATGCATTGAAGGTCTTGTTACCGTGGTCCGTTCTGGTGATCAGGACACGGGTCACAGCATAGAGCGCGCGTTTTCCGGCATTGCCATGGCCCAGCGTGTAGAAACGATTGTCCTGCCGGAAGACGATCGGCCACAGGCCCGCGACCATGAAGTTCGAGTCGGCTGTATCCAGAAGGGTGTGATAGTAGTAGCGGCCGAAGCCTGCCGCGCCCTGATGAAACTCCGGATAGGAGTTGGTTGCCATCGAGATTCCTGATTGAATTCCAGCAATCACGAAGGACGAGTAATCGAAGCTGTTCTTGCCTGCGATGATGAACTTCTCTTTCGGGCTCTGCGGTGGGAGCTTCGTATCTGCCGAGACGGCGCTGAAGTTCGGCATGATCCCCAGGATCCTCCTCGTTTGTTGCGGGGCAGACGGAGGCGGCGTAGACGTAGAGGATGGCGCCTGCGGCTGTTGCGGAGGTGGAGTGGCCGCTTGATCGCCGGGCTGCGGAGCGTCAGGCAGAGACGCGGTATCAGCCAGCAGATCTTCGTCCCGAGTCTCCTGAGCTTTACTTTGGGGCGCAGCAAGCAGCGACAGACACAGACCATAGGCGCAGAAAACAAGAAAAGTGGAGGTACATCGGGTTCTTAAGGACATAGTGGGATAAGACGCCATCCTATCGCAATGGACGCATTATCCTTGCACGATTTTCCTCATGAATTCTTCCCGGCGCCAATCTCCATCTTTTTGGCAACGGTCGTGAGTATCTCGAGGGCCTGGTCAATCTGTTGTCGAGTATGCTCGCTGGTCATGATGGTGCGAATACGAGCCTTGCCTTCGGGAACAGTGGGGAAGGCGATTCCAGTGGCCATCAGCCCCGCATCGAAGAGGGCGCGGGAGAACTCCATCGTCTTCTTTCCGTCGCCGACGATGATTGGCGTGATGGGGGTCTCGCTGAGCGGAGTCGATCTTCCACCAACGTCGAAGCCGGCCGCGGACAACTGCTCCTTGAAGTAGTGTGTATTGGCCCATAGGCGTTCGATGCGTTCCGGCTCTCTTTCGAGCAGATCGAAGGCGGCGATGCAGGTAGCCGCGACCGATGGCGGATGCGAGGTGGAGAAGAGGAACGGACGCGCCCTATGGTAGAGATAATCAATCAAGTCGCGCGATCCGCAGACGTATCCGCCGAGAGCACCGATGGCCTTGGACAAGGTGCCGACCTGGACGTCGACGCGCTGGGTGCAGTGAAAGTGATCGACCGAACCGCGTCCGTTTCTTCCCAGCACACCGGAGGCGTGGGCGTCGTCGACCATCATCAGCGCGCCATACTTCTCTGCGAGGTCGCATAGCTTATCGACGGGGCCGATGTCGCCGTCCATCGAAAATACTCCGTCGGTAATGATGAGCTTCCTTCCAGGCTCGTGCTGAATCTCCTTGAGCAGCTCTTCGCAGTGTGCGGCATCTTTATGGCGAAAGACCTTGATCTTCGCGCGCGAGAGGCGGGCGCCATCGATGATGGAAGCGTGGTTCAGCTCGTCAGAGAGGATGAAGTCCTCCTTGCCTAGAATGCTCGATACCGTTCCCGCATTAGCCGTGAAGCCGGATTGAAAGACGACGCAAGCCTCTACGCCCTTGAAGGCAGCAATCTTCTCTTCGAGCTCCATATGAATGCGCATCGTTCCGGCGATGGTGCGGACGGCGCCGGAGCCCACGCCATACTTCTGCGTTGCCGCGATAGCCGCTTCACGCAGCTTTGGATGATCGCAGAGGCCGAGGTAGTTGTTGGAGGCGAGGTTAATCACCTGCTTGCCGTCGTAGGTGCAGATGGGGCCCTGCTCGTCTTCTAAGATACGGAGTTTGAAGTAGGTTCCGCGTTGCTTCAGCTCGTTGAGCTGCTCTGTAAGGTAGGCAAGTTGTGGGCGAATCGGTGCACCAGTGCTCATGGAATCCATCCTAAACCTTCACACCGCAGGCAGTCGTTCCCGGTGCCGGAGGCATCCAACTATCTGTCCACATGAAAGTTCATCAGAAGTTGCATGAATTTTCTGTGTGTCGAAAAGAAGCGACTCAGAACGAAAAGGGGCCCGCAAGAACGATGAACGACACTATGAATCCCTCCCCAGTAATCAAGTGGATCTCGGCGGCAGTCCTGTCCGTTGCGATCTTCACCGGATGCAGTAAATCCAAACAGGACCAGGCCATTGAGCAGGCGAAGAAGCAGGCTGCCGCAACCGGGCAGGCCCAGCAGGTCATCTCAGTAGACAAGGATGGCAATAGCGTTACGACGACGGTACAGCCGCCTGTGCCCGGCCAGACCGGACAGCAGATTACGACGACCGTCACCCCTGCTTCGGGAGTTCCGGCGAATGCACCTGCAATTGCAGGAGGCCAGGCGGCAGTTCCAGCGAATCAGCCAGCAACCGCCGATGCTTCACAGAACCTCGCACCCGCTGCGAGCAGTCCAGCAGCAACACCGACGCCGGGCAATCCGGTGATTGTTCCGGCGGACGTTCGGATTCCCGCAGGAACGACGCTAGCGATCCGCATCAACCAGCACATCAGCGTGAAGAGCAGCCGGCCAGGGGATCGCTTCGATGGCGAGATTGCCGAACCTGTGGTTGGAGATAATGGCCGTCTGATTGTTCCCAGAGGAACTCAGGTAGGCGGTGTGGTTGCAGCGGCGCATAAGCGCGGCCACTTCAAAGGCGCCTCGATTCTGCAGCTTCGGCTTACCTCGATGACCCTGAATGGAACACGGTATCCGCTCGAGACGCAGAGCTTTACCCGGACCAAGAAAGGGAAAGGCAAACGGTCCGCGGCGTTTATCGGCGGCGGCAGCGGTCTCGGCATGTTGATTGGCGGTCTTGCCACAGGAGGAACCGGACTTCTGATCGGCGGATTGGCCGGCGGAGGAGCAGGTACCGCGGCAGCAGGCCTCACCGGCAACGGCGACATTGATATTCCTTCCGAGTCGGTCGTGCGCTTCAAGCTCGCCGATACGCTCGCCATTCAGCCCTCTTGAGATCTGAGGACGAATCTTTTCATGCAAGAGGCCCCGGCAGATCACCGGGGCCTCTTCTGTGGAATCTGAACGCTACTTCACACCAGATCTGGCATCGTAGTGCTTTTCTTTACTTCGCGTCCTCGTACTCCTCGTGCCAAGCGGCCTGGATGGCCTCAAGAATTCCCTCGTTCGACTTCGCCGGATCCCCTACAAACCCGGGTAGCTCGATGACATATCTGTGCAGATCGGTAAACCTTACCGAGTACGGGTCAATCTCCGGGTACTTCTCCTGCAGCAGGATTCCAATCTCTTCTGCGTCCGTCCAATCGATCTCACGCGGCATATCGTTCTCCTTGATTCGCATCAGCGTCGAGCGCCGGTTGAAGTTAATCTTTTTTGACTGCTACGGGCTTGCCTTCCTGTACGTAGTTTCGATTCCACTTGGGAATCTCCACAACATAGGTTCCGGGCTTTTCGATAATAGCCTGGCATCCGAGACGCGAGTTCAACTGAACATCGGCGGCGGTCTCCATGCGGTCCAGCTCCTTGTCCTCCGGTTCGCTGATCCCTTTCTCTCCCTCTTTTACCCAGATATGGCAGGTTGTGCATGCGCAGACTCCGCCACAGGCGTGGTCTAGAAAGATGTCATAGTTTTCGGCGACATCCAGAAAGGACATGGGCTCGCCGTGCCCCTCGTAGGGAAGCGAATCGAAGGGGAACTCTACTGTCCGGCCCTCCGGCAGAAAGGTTACGCGCACCATGCCTTCGCCAGCCGGCTTTGAAAGATCTACTACCTGGTCCTTGTTCATCTCACTCATCTCTTAATCTTCCGTCGACTCTCCGGCCGTAGCCTCTTGCTTCAGTGAATCTTCAATCGCCGCCGTCTCCTCCGCTGCGCTCAATACCTGCGCTTTGGCGAATGGATGCGGCGCCGTTGGTCCCTCTCCTATGCTCTCACCCGCGGCCTTCATCGTCTTGCCGCCGAGCGCTCCGGTCACAGCGGAATCCATCATCAGCTCCGCGAACCTGCGCGTCGCCTGATCCAGCCGCTCAATCGCTGAGCGGATGATCTTATAGTCATCACCCATCACCGAAGCCTTCAGCTCGTCCTCGGTCTGCTCGATCTTTCCGATCTCATCGGCAGACAGCTGCTGCCACGCCTCGTGCTTCCGGCCCTTCTCCACCGCGGCTAGAATTGTCTCAGCCTCATTCTTCGCTTCGATCACCTGGCGCTGGCGGATATCCTCTTCGGCGTTGTCGAACGAGGAGAGGATCATATCTTCTACCTGCTCATCGGTCAGGCCATAGGTGGGCTTTACCTCGACCTCGGCCTCTTTACCGCTGCGCTGCTCGCGCGCGCTGACGTGCAGGATGCCATTGGCGTCGATCAGGAACTTCACCTCGATGCGCGGCAGACCTGCCGTCATAGGGGGAATGCCCTTCAGATCGAACCGCGCCAGAGAGCGGCAGTCCTTGGCCAGCTCGCGCTCTCCCTGGACTACATGAATGGCCACGTTGGCCTGACCGTCCACGCCCGTTGTGAAGTGCTCGGTCGCGCTGGCCGGAATTGTCGAGTTGCGCTGAATGATCTTCGCTACCACTCCACCCAACGCCTCAATGCCCAACGACAGAGGCGTCACATCCAGAAGCAGGAGGTCTTCGATCGCCTTCGAATCGCTCCCGCTCAGAATCTCCGCCTGAACTGCCGCACCCAGAGCGACGACCTCATCGGGATTCAGCTCGGTGTGCGGCTTCTTGCCTCGCGCGCTCAGCCCGAAGACCTCGTCCACCAGCCTGCGCACCGCTGGAATCCGCGTCGAGCCACCGACCAATACCACCTCGTCGATCGCCGAAGTTTCGAGCCCAGAGTCTTTCAACGCCTGCCTGCAAGGCCCCGCCGTCCGGGCGATGACACCGGCGATCAGGCCCTCGAACTGCTCGCGGGTAATCTCCCGTGTGTATCGCTTTCCGCTGGGCAGCATTACGTCGAGGCGCGCAAGTTCATTCGACGAGAGCCAGATCTTTGCATCAATAACAGCCTTGCGGATGGCCTGCACAGCCTCGCCGTCACTGCGGACGTCCTCGCCCAGATCGCCGGCAATATCGTCGAGCGCAATCGCGATCAGCAGGTTGTCGATATCGTCCCCACCCAGGTGCGTATCTCCACCCGTTGCGATCACCTCGAAGATTCCCTCGTGCAGTTTCAGGATGGAGATATCGAACGTTCCACCGCCGAAGTCGTAGACGGCGATCAGGCCGTCCTTGTTCTTCTGCAACCCATAGGCCAGCGCGGCCGCCGTCGGCTCGTTCACCAGCCGCAGAACTTCCAGACCGGCGATCCTTCCGGCATCCTTCGTCGCCTGTCGCTGCGCGTCGTTGAAGTACGCCGGAACCGTGATGACCGCCTTCGTCACCGGAGCCTGAAAGAACCTCTCGGCGTTCTTCTTGAGCTGCATCAGCACGTAGGCCGAGATCTCCGGCGGCGTCAGCAGCAGCCCCCCGACGCTGACCTTCAGCACCTCGCCTGCCTTCAAACCATCGGCCAGCTTGAAGGGAAATAGCTTCAGCTCTTCCTGCACATCTTCGATGTCACGTCCCATCAGACGCTTGGCGGAATAGACAGCACTCGCGGCATCCGAGAGCAACGTGCTGCGCGCGGCATTCCCCACCGCTACGCCATCGTCCGTCCAGGCCACCACCGACGGAACCAGCCGGTCGCCATCCTCACCCGGAATTACCGTCGGCGTCTCCCCCTGCATGTATGCCACCAGGGAGTTCGTCGTCCCCAGGTCAATCCCTACTACGCGCTCTTCAGCCATCAAGCCAGATCCTTTTCTTTCTATTGTCCTACAATCGCTGCATGGAGATGCGGCGCCCACCGCCGGTCTGCCTATTGGATGCCCTGTCTTCAGAGGTCGATGCCATGCTTTACCTCGAGCGCCGCCCCCATCCCGCACTCGCTCCCTACATCAAATTGCTCTGGTACTGCCGCTATCCCGACGCCCCTCATCAGCGCCAGATCATTCTCCCCACGGGCCATCTCCAGGTCGTCATCTCGCTCACGGAGAATCAGCTCACAGATTGCACCAGAGAGCCCGGTACTTCTTCACAGTCGCAGCCCTTCTCCGTCCTCGTCGGCATTCACTCCCACTATCAGGTGATCGACTCTGCCGATCTCGCCCATCTCATCGGAATTCTCTTCCACCCCGGCGGGACGATACCGTTCTTTTCCCCATTTACCCATCTGTTTACAAATCTCGAGGCCTCACTCGAAGACATCTGGGGGAGTTCTGCAAACGCTCTTCGCGACCGCCTGCGCGAGGCTTCAACGCCCGACACAAAGTTCGATGCTCTCGAGGCTGCGCTTCTTGGCCGACTTGCCCGGGCACACACACCGGCACGCAACCCTCTGATTGACTTCTCGCTGAACCTGCTTCATGCCTCGCCCGGGACCGCCACTATCGCCGCGCTGGCCCGCACCACCGGCCTCAGCCCGCGCCGCCTCTCTCAGCTCTTTCGCGAACAGGTTGGCGTCTCCCCCAAGCTCTACTGCCGCATCCAGCGCTTTCAGCAGGCTGTTCAACAATTGCACCGTGGGGTCGACCTCCCCTGGTCTGAACTTGCGCTCTCCTGCGGTTACTACGATCAGTCTCACTTCGCCAACGACTTCCGTGCCTTCTCCGGCATCAGCCCCACCACCTACAGCACCGCGAGCCGCCCCTGGAGCAACCATATCGCGCTCGACTAAGCCCGCTCAGGCATCCACCAGCTCTCTTCGGAGCGCGCTTCTTAGCCATGTTTCGTACTGCTCTCCCGTCCACCCACGCTCCCTGACCAGCATCCGGAAGATCTCCCGGCTCGTCAGCGTCCACAGCACTGCCCGCGCCGCATCCCGGCTCAGTCCGGGACGTAGCAGCTTCGCCCGGTCCAAGGCATCGATCACCATCACCTGCGAGTCGTATCTCTGACAGTTGCGCTCCTCCTCTACCGAGGCCAGCTCCGGAGCCACCATTCCCGCACCACGCAGCAGATTCTCCACCGGAATCTCCGCTTCATAGATTCGCCGAGAAAACCGTGGGGGAAACTCGATGAGCACCATCGGATCGGTCACACTCTTCGCTTCGGCCAGCAGCGACTGGTATCCCTCTCCGAAACGTGCCGCATCCAGCAGCTCAGCTACGATCCCCTTCTTCGACCCAAAGATCGCATAGACCGTCGGCACCGCCACTCCCGCCGCCTTCGCCACCGCGGGAATCGTCATGCCTGCGTACCCGATCTCTTCCAGAAGCCGCCTCGCTGCGTCCGCGATCCTCTTCCGCGTCTCGTCGGCCTGACGCTGTCGCGACGGGGACTCGTACACCCTCTTCGCACCAGGTCTTAGCGGCAGATCGACCGGCCCATCAGCCGGTTTTTTCTTCGCAATCTTTTTTGAAAAATTCTTTGCCACCTTTTCAGGGTACAGGTATCTATTGGATAGATGTTCATATATTAAATAATAGGAGATATATGAAACTTCGCTCCGCAGTCTTCCTCCTGCTCGCGCTCACTCCAGCTCTCCACGCCCAACCCACAGGAGCCCCCATGTCCGACAATGCCGCAACCGTCCGCCGACTCTACGAAGAATGCCTTAACCAGAACCGTCTGGACCTGCTGCCTCAGCTGGTCTCGGCCAATGTCATCAACCACACCTATACAGGCGACAAGACCGGTATTGCTGCCTTCGAACAGGGGGTACAGGCTGTACAAGCCATGTTCTCCCACCAGCATTTCACGGTGAACGGTGTCGTCGCCGACGGGGACAAGGCCGCAGCGCATTGGACCATGACCGCCGTCAACTCCGGACCTATCGCGGGGTTGCCACCCAGCGGGAAGCCCGTCACGCAGCACGGCATCGTCTTCTACCGCTTTGAAGGCGGCAAGATCGCCGAGGTCTGGTTGCAGGTCGACCGATGGGGCGTCTTCCAGCAGGTTGGAGCCCCCGTCCCAGGCGGCCCTCAACCTACTCCCGCAGCACGTTAAAGCAGCTTCAAAAAACAACACCCTAAGGAGCTACGAACTCATGCGACTTACCATCCTCGGAGCCACCGGCGGCATTGGCCGTCTGCTCCTGCCACTTGCCCTCGACCAGGGTCACGAGGTCACAGCGTTTGTCCGCGCACCTGAAAAGATCACGCACACGGGCTCCCGCCTTCGCATCCTTGGAGGCGATCTCTACGACGCGGACCAGATGACCTCTGCCATCCGCGGCAGCGATGCCGTCCTGTCGGCCTTCGGGCCAACCACCTTTCGCCGAACGCATCTGCGCCGCGACTTTGGCCGTACCTTGGTTCAGGCTCTCCGCAACTCCAGAGTCACACGGTTTCTCCATGTGTCCACGGCTTTCCTCTTCCGCGATGGCGGCCTGGTGGTCAATCTGATGGCGCATTCTCTATTCACCAACGTCACCAGCGACAGCCGCGACTGCGAAGAGGAGATGGTCCAGCACGATCTCGCCTGGACCATCCTCCGTCCTCCACGCCTTCTCGATACTCCGGCTACGGGCCGCGCCCGCGTCGTGGCGGGACATCTCCCCAAGGGAGGCTTTACTATCTCGCGCGCCGACGTGGCGTCTTTCATGCTCCAGGAGACCATCGCCCCACAGTATGTGCGGCAGGTTGTAGGCCTGAGCAACTAGCTGCGACGCGATACTGGCCAAAGCAGAAAAACGCCAACAAGGAACAAAGCCAGAGACCCCACACTGAGCACTGCCAGGTCAGTGTGGGGGTTAGCGGATTCCTTCATGTACTTGAACGCGTACTGTCCCCAGTTATTGAGAGCGCCATGAGCGAGGCT
>Ga0193742_1001801_pt1 | contig 12573 bp, 14 predicted proteins | sample L2c1metaG_FD_165511 | JGI IMG/M metagenome (GOLD analysis project Ga0193742, IMG submission 165511) | Soil microbial communities from a riparian zone of the East river system, Colorado, United States - L2c1 | ecosystem: Environmental > Terrestrial > Soil > Riparian zone | place: USA: East River... | reverse complement strand
GAAGTGACCGTTGTTTCCTAGACGTTTTGCTGCCACAAGTACCTCCGATAGATTGTTAAAGCCTGGCCCACAATACAAACGTCCGAACATTACGCTTGGTTTATATCATGGTTATTATAAACTCAAGCGAATTCCGTCCATCACGAACAGCGGATCAATTGTGTCGATCGCTGCCGTGAGAGGGTTTGCATTGACTTCATAACAGTCATTAGTTTACTATGTAATTAATACAACGTCAACTCTGACGTTAAGACTTAATCACGACAGTGATATAATGACAGTAACAAATAGGGAGATCTTATGGCAGAAAATAAATCAGTAAATTCATCCAAAGCGGCAATCGCCAAAGCACACGCAAAAGCAATTAAAGAGCATGGAACAAATCACGTAGGCGGGTTTGTGACCTTTGTCCGCGAACAAGGTGTCGTCGGTCTAGCGGTTGGTCTAGCGGTGGGTACTGCAGCGGGCAGCGCGGTTAAATCAATCGTTGACGGCCTCATCAACCCGATTGTCGGGTTTATAATCGGCGGGGTAGATCTAAGTAAATTAAAATGGGTCGTCGTTGCGCCGAATGCACAAGGAGATGGCGGTCTTGCTTTTGCCTGGGGAGCAATCCTGTCGGCTATTATTACCCTGCTTGCGACAGCGCTTGTGATTTACCAGTTAATTCATCTTGCCAAGTTAGATCGTATTGATAAAAAGAAAGAGTAGGTAGGTTCTATGGTGAAAAAAACCGACAAAGAGTGGCGCGAAATCCTCTCGCCTGAACAGTTCAAGGTGCTTCGTGAAAAAGCAACCGAAGCGCCATTTAGCGGTGAATACGATGGGCTGTATGCCGACGGGGTCTATGCATGCGCTGCTTGCGGACAGGTGCTCTTCGACAGCACAACGAAATTTGACGCACATTGTGGCTGGCCAAGTTTTTATGATGCCAAACCAGATACTGTTGTGTTTACTACCGATGATAGCCATGGCATGAGCCGGTCCGAAGTAACCTGTAGTAATTGTGGAAGCCACTTAGGCCATATCTTTGAAGGGGAAGGACTAGACATACCCACCGATCAAAGATACTGTATTAATTCGCTTAGCCTGAAATTCACGCCTAAGAAATAGTCCTAACCCTTGACTCTTTGCCAAGGGTTTTGTATTGTTGATCCATATTTGAAGTCTCACCACGAGGAACGAAGTCATTCGTCCAACGTGGTGAGCTTTCGATTTATTACAAGATTGAAAGCTTTTGTAATCCGGCAAAAAATCCACAATCTGGGGAGCGAATGATGGGAATCAAAGCTTTTACAGTGGAGGGAGGAAATGCCATGGCCGGGGTAGACGTTGAGTCGCATACCCTTGAGTCTGGAAAGGTTATTCGCGGGATCTTTGTCGGTCGTGCGGATAAACCCGGCTTCTTACCAGTGGTAGACAACCGATTACACAATCAGGAAGGTGATGCGCAGGTACATGTGGAAGCTGTCATTTTAGACCTCGAAGCTCCAAGGCTCGTCGTCTGCTCGGACACGGAAGAGATTGACAAAAGTCAGGCTCTTGTCGTCTTCCGAGCGGCGCCATCCAAGGAGGAGATCTGCTACCGTGGCGACACGAAGCGCGTTTCTGAAGGAAGATGGTCTCTTCACTCCGAAGGAGCAGTGCCTATTCAATCCTCTGACGAAGTGGCGGGAATTGGCACAGCACAGTTCATCCAGGTGTTAAGGGAAGGTGACGTTTTCCCTGTGTGGATAAGCGATCCTGGCCAGCTTCGTACCGAGTTCTACATGTGGGACGGCGTACATCTTTGCCCAGAACAGGCCATGAACACAATCCCTCGATTGTGAACTTGGCCCCCGGATCTCGCTGCGGGAAATCAGCGAGGGGATGGAAGAGGGGCGTCGTGTAATTGACGCCCCATACTCCTTGACCGTATAATGACGATATGACTAAAAACGCAAAAATCCTATGGGTTGATCTAGAGATGACCGGCCTTGATGCTGAAAATGATCTTATTTTAGAAGTGGCGGCTATTGCAACCGATTGGGATTTTAACGAAATCGCGACGTTTGAAGGTATCGTCAAAAACGAAAATATGACGCTTGAAGAGCGTATCGCGACCAATAGTGTTTTCTGGGATGCAAATCCTGCGGCACGCGATGGACTAAAAGCACAAAATGGTGAGGGCAAAGACCTAAAGGTAATTGAAGAAGATCTGTTGAAATTTATCAAAGAACACTTCGACGACGAAAAACCTGTTCTGCTAGGTGGAAATTCAATTCACATGGATCGCCGGTTTATTACTGCGCAGTGGCCGCAACTAGATGCTCGACTTCATTACCGCATGCTCGATGTAAGTGCGTGGAAAGTTGTGTTTGAAGGCAAGTTCAAAAAGAAGTTTGCCAAACCCGAAGAGCACCGTGCGCTTGGCGATATTCGTGGAAGCATTATGGAACTTACGTATTATTTAGGAAAAATGCGCATTTAAAGCGTGATCTCTAACTAATGAACAAAGGCTTCGATGAATACGTAGAAGATCTAAATGTAAAGTTGGGCGGTTGTTTGTTTTTTGTTGAAATTGGCGCAATGGACGGCATACACCATGATGCACTTTATAAACATATCGTTGCCAATCCTGAGTGGCAGGGTGTTCTAGTAGAGCCACTACCTGATATGTTCGATAAGCTGAAAGATAACTATAAAGGCAATGATAATCTCAAATTTGAAAATTCAGCTATTACAGATAAAAACGGCATCGCCGATATCACTCGCATACCATTTGAAAAAGTAAATCGTGAGTGTCCGGAATGGGCAGATGGTATTTCTACTTTAAAGCCCGACCAGCATATTATTGGACGATATGAGAACCTAAAACCCCACGCTGTTAAAGAATCTGTCAAAACTATAACATTTGCTAAATTGGTCGAAAAATACGATATTAAAAAAATTGACCTTTTGCAAATGGACACAGAAGGCTACGATAAAGAAATCTTTGATCAAATTTGGTTAACAGGTTTTCGGCCTAGTATTATCAAGCTTGAGATTCTGTACCTTTTGCATATGGTTATCCTAGAGCTTATGGGTCTACTACAAGCGAATGGGTATTCGTGCAGGTTGCAAGGCGAAGATTTAGTGGCTGTAAGGCTGTAAGATAGGGGCAATTATGAAAATCGTGTATCTTGTAGCAAGTACAAAAGAAATATCTGGTGGCATGCGGGTTATTTTCGAACATGTTAATCAGTTGGCGAGATACGGACATAACGTAGAAGTATGGAAAGCGAACGAAGATGACCAGCCATATTTTGAGTGTGAAGTGCCGATAAGAACTTATCAAGACGAGCAGCTTAACGAACCTGATGTTGTTGTTATGACTGATTGCGTATTTATTCCGGCAGTGTCGATACACAGAAAGAGGCGAGGCACATATCTCCTCTTACAACATGATAACGAGTGGGTGAGCGAAGTTATGAATGTAGCCACGTATGCCGGATTGATAAAAGAATATAAGAGCTATTTTGAATCAGGAAATTGCGAGATTATCGTAGTAAGTTCATGGTTACAGGCACTTGTACAGGAAAAATATGCGCTTGATTCCCATATCATTTTGAATGGGGTTGATGGAAACCTGTTTCATCCTGTCCGGCCTATATTGCAACTAGACGCTCCTCTTGCACTCCTTTTTTATGATCCTCAATCATGGAAGGGCTTCGGCGAAGCTATAGCAGCGTTACTTGAAGTAAAAAACACACAAGAGAACCTCCAGATTGCTATTATTGGGCGCTATTTTCCTGAGACTCCTCAAGTTGAAGGTATGTCATTCGGTTTTCCATTCCCGGCAATCTATTTTAATCGACCGAAGCAACAAGATCTTGCAAAGATATACTCGTCAGCCGACGTATTTGTGTCGGCATCATGGAAGGAAGGTTTCGGCTTGCCAGGACTGGAAGCAATGGCGTGTGGTGTGCCTGTCGTGACTACGGACGCAGGAGGGAATCGTGAATATGCAGTCGATGAGCAGACTGCTCTCATCGTTCCTCAACAGAATATCACTGCGATGAGCGATGAGATCCTTAGAATATTGTCTGATGATAAGTTGCATGAACGCTTAAGACGGAATGGTCTAGGGAAAGCTAAAGGGCTTACGTGGGATAAAAGCATTAAAAAGCTTGAGGGGATCTTTGAAAGCAGTATACTGCTAACATAGATACTATTTAAGAAAGGATAAGCAATGAGGATTTTGAATAGAACAAAAATTGGGTTCCTTGCAATATTGTTTATTGGTGCTTCTATAACTAATAGCTTGTCTATGCAGACAGCCGGAGCTATGGCTGTCAATCAACAATGGATGAGGCAATATACTGCAGGTTCGGGGAGCACTGCAGGTAGTAACTCCAGAGTTGCTACAGATCATCTAGGAAATGTCTATGTTGCATCAGATATGCAAAGGATATCAAATAATTATAGTGTATCTATCGTAAAATACAGTTCTGAGGGTACTCAGGTATGGGATGCTAGTTACGCAAACCCTACTAATCCGGTGGCCTATACTCGCATATCCGGTGTTGTGTTGGATTCAGATAATAACCTCTATGTCGCTATAGATAGTGGTTCAACGCTAGTAACTATTAAGTATAATAGTAGTGGTAGTGAGCAATGGAGAGCGACACGCAATGGGGTAAGAGGTACAGGGGGCGGAGCTTCCGTGCCCAAGACAATCCAGGTAGATCCATCTGGCAATGTCTATGTGTTAGATAATACTTCAATCGGATTCATAACCATCAAGTATGACTCAAATGGGAATCAGCTTTGGATGTATACAGATACGACTAGTCAAAACGGTGTTGTACTAAGCATTGGCACTGATAGCAATGTATATACTGCGAGCTATGATTCGGGTGCCCCAAACACCGGCATTAAGGTGAATAAGTTTGACTCTAACGGTGGTCACCTATGGACTGTCGGTTATTCTATTGGCGGGAACAATGATGTGGTTACGGATATGATAGTAGATTCGTCACAAAACATCCATATTACGGGGTATGACGACACATTAGCCGGTCAAGGATCACAAAGTTACATAACTGTAAAATTTGACAGTAGTGGAGTTCAGCAGTGGGCAAAAAAGTACAGTACGCTCAATGCTAATAATGGAGCAAATGCAGTTAAGGTTGATTCTGTCGGCAATGTATATGTAACCGGAACAAGTCATAACAGTGGATGGACGGCCATAACCATCAAATATGACTCAAACGGGAACCAACTTTGGGTGAGTAGCTATGCATATCTAAGTCAAGATCAAGGTGTCACCCTTGCTTTGGATAGCAACAACAACATCTATATTGCCGGGCCAGGGTATTCTAATAACACTAGCTACGATTTTGTAGTTGTAAAGTATGACAATAATGGTAATAGGATATGGAATATCTCATTAGATAGTGGTGGTGTCGATGTTCTTCGGGACATGGCTCTTGATAGTTTCGGTAATGTTTATGCAACCGGCTATAATTGTAATATTAATTGGCAAGATTGTAGGCTGGCAACGGTCAAATATAATGAAATTGATAACACCCCTCCCGCAGTGGGTCTCCCCGCCTGGACGGTAAACCCTTTGCAGCAAGGTCAAACTACTACTTTAAGCGCGACAGTCGTAGATGATTCAAGTGGGGTTAGTAGCGTCCAGTACTCTATTGATGGCGGTATGCCTCAATCAATGATATATGATACCAGCTCAGGTCTATGGAAAGTAACTTTTGGATCAAGTCTGGTTGCGAGTACTTATAATGTTACTATTACTGCTATTGACACAGCAGGTAACGCAAGTTCCGGTGTGACTGACGTTCTGGCTGTATACAACACAGCCAATGGCTATGTCACTGGCCACGCAAAGACGCTCCCAACTGTTGATGATATCCTTCCGGTTGCTCGTGATACATCAAAAAATCCAGCAAAACTTGTTATGGGCTTCACTAATGTGACCGCTCCAACATCTGGCAGCTTTGATATGAGTTATGTCATTAAGAAAAACAAGGACGAATTTAACCTTTCTAGTACAGGTATTAGCTGGATGGTTGTCCAAGATAGCACTCATGCCAGTATTCTTGGCCATGGTGATCTCACAACGTATGTAAATGGCGTGAAGACAGTGACCCAGAACGTAGCAGTGCACTTTGATATTACCCTAGGCAGTAATGGTACACCAGATCAGGTAACTGTTAAGATGTTTGACCCAGGGAATGATCCAAACTTAGCCTCACCTGCATATGTCATCAACGATGCAGTTATTCCAAGCGGATCGAATTTAATGATTCACCCGTAACAACTCTGTTAAAATAAAGATATGACCCATAAAGAACTTGAAAAATACTTACTCGATTTTCCAAACACCTGGCTGGATTTTCCATTTGGTGAGGGCACATCTGTATACAAAGTCGGGGATAAGGAAGCTGACGAGGGCAAGCTATTCGCAATTATCAGTGACGACAGCAAACCGCTTCGTGTCAGTTTGAAATGCGACCCGCAACTAGCCGAAACATTACGTGAAAAATACGAGACAGTCGTACCGGGATATCACCTGAACAAAAAACATTGGAACACGATTATTTGTTCAGGCCAGCTTAGCGACATGGAAATAAAAGATCTTGCACGCCACAGTTACCAGTTAGTATCCGGCACTAACTATTAACTGCGTTAAAATCTGCAAGCTGCGTTCTAATTGGCTTTAGGTTTGTGTCCGTAGAAAGTAAGAAATCTTTTAGTGATTTACTTTTCGTTGTTGTGTAGATTTGTTTCATGAGGCTGGCAACGGTATCTAGCTGAAAGCTCATTTCTCTTGCGTACGTACGATCGTAGACAGCGTTGAGTCTGGCGTTTTCAAGTGTAGTGGTAACCTTGGCACCATCCTCTTTTTTGACGATAGTCTTGTCTAGATTGGCTGTCTTTATACCATTGTTTTTTAACGGTGTCGCGATATCACGGTTCGCATTGGTTAAAAACAGTGAAAGCGTACTATTGGTTGAGCGAAGCGTACTGCTTTTAATATTTCTTTCGGCCGATTTAGAAATTTTTTCAAGCGTTTGCATGCGGGCACTTAATGTCTGTAATTTCTGACTATCACTTGCGCCGCCACTATTAATCAAAAGCAAAAAACCTACGACTGCGGCTAAGATAGCCCCGATACCAACGATGACAAGGAGTACCTTACTATTCATCAGCGGCTTTTTTTGCTCAGGCGCAATCTGATTCAAATAATCGATAGGGTATTCGTTTTGGTCTGGTTGCATACTACCGCTATTTAAGCACAAACATTTACAGAGGTAAAGAGTGTTATAATCAAACTATGCAGGATGCCAAAGAAGAGGTTAGGGCGAAACTCAATATCGAGGACGTCGTTGGCGAATACGTACAGCTTAAACGCGCCGGACGTAACTTCAAGGGACTTAGCCCGTTTAGCGGCGAGAAAACCCCTAGCTTTTTTGTCAGTCCCGACAAACATATTTGGCATGATTTTTCTTCAAACAAGGGCGGCGATGTGTTCAGCTTTATCATGGAAGTCGAAGGAATGGACTTCCGCCAGGCGCTCGAACATTTAGCGAGAAAAGCTGGCGTTGATCTAAGCATTTACGAATCTTCGGGAAGCCGCGACTTGGCGCAGCGTAAAAAACGTTTGCACCAAGCGAATGACTTGGCGGCAATCTATTACCAGCAGAGTTTACTGAAAAACCAGCACGCACTTGAATATGTGTTTAAAAAACGAGGGCTATCTAAAAAAATCGTCGAGGATTTCAGAATCGGCTATGCGCCTACTAGCGGTGACGCATTGGTACGTTTCTTAGACAAGAAAGGCTTTTCTAAAAAAGAAGTTACTGACGCGGGACTGACGAATCGTTTTGGTAGCGATATGTTCCGCGGCCGTATGATGGTACCACTGATGGACGCTACAGGGCAGGTGATTGGTTTTACCGCCCGAATTATCGATGACGATCCAAACGCGCCGAAATACTTAAACACGTCGCAAACACTTCTCTATGATAAAGGCCGTCACGTATTTGGTCTTTCGCAGGCAAAAGAAGCAATCCGAACGAACGATTATGCAGTTATCGTTGAAGGAAACCTGGATGTCGTCAGTAGTCACCAAGCAGGCGTTCTGCCGGTCGTCGCATCAGCTGGAACGGCCATGACGGATAATCACTTGAGGGCGCTCCGACGCTTAACGGGCAACGTTAGATTAGCATTTGATGGCGATAAGGCGGGAATTGCGGCTACCGAACGCGCAATTCCGATTGCCAGCGAAGTTGGCGTAGAACTCACGATTATTACTTTGCCAGGTGATGCCAAAGACCCCGACGAGCTTATTCAGCAAGACGTGACGCTATGGAAGCAAGCTATCGAATCGTCACAACCTGCCGTTGATTGGATTCTAGATCAATATAGCCAGCGCGAAGATATCACAACCGCAGCGGGTAAGCGTAATTTCACGACGGCTGCGCTAAACGTCGTACGCGGACTAAAAGATGCGGTTGAACAGGATCATTATGAGAAAAAAATCGCCGACATGATTGGCTCGTCATTAGATGCAGTCAAAGCAAAGTTAACGTCGATTGCTCCACTTGACCAAGCACCCAAACGAAAACCAATCGCTTCGTCAGCAGGATCGATAGCTCAAGATATATCCGCCTACCAAGATAATTTATTGTCTGTTGCGATGATCGATGCTCCTAGCCAGGAATTATTCGTTCATACGGATCCAGAAATTTTTGCAGGGCAGGAGCGCAGGGCAATAGCAAAATACCTCGCGACTCATGCAGGTTCAATTTTAAAAACAACCCCTACGGAATTGCTAAACTTCGATACGTATGTTAAAATACTACTATTAAAGGCCGACGCCCGATATGCTGACTGGAACGACCAAGATCGTTACTTCGAAACAGCACGGTTGCTCCGCCAAGTAGCAAATGAACACAAGAAACAAACCCAAGAACAATTAACAAATCAGTTGCGTGAGGCTGAAAGTGCGGGCGATGACGCAAAAGCGTTAGAACTGCGCTCACAGCTGAACACACTTATAAAGGAGATAACTCGTGGCCAAAGATGATATTATCGCACCCGTCGAAGAAGAAGATGACAGCAATAAAGTAATCGATTCAAGCGGCGGCCCGCTAAGCGACATCGACGAACCTGCAATCGATGAACTTGTCGACGAAGAAGACACTGATGAAGATACGCTAAACAGCGGCCAGTATTTTGACGATGTGAGTGACGACAGTGTTCGTCTGTACCTTCGTGAAATTGGTAAAATCCCACTACTAAACGCAGAAGAAGAACTTGCCCTTGCCCAGCGCGTTGTTGCTGGTGAAAAAAAGGCTAAAGACAAAATGGCCGAGGCAAACATGCGTCTTGTCGTTTCAATCGCCAAGCGCTATTCAGGCCGTGGCCTGGATTTTCTTGATCTTATCCAAGAGGGAAACACGGGACTGTTACGTGCCGTTGAAAAATTCGACCCGGACAAGGGATTTAAATTTAGTACCTACGCAACCTGGTGGATTCGCCAGGCTATTACCCGTGCGATTGCCGACCAGGCACGAACCATTCGTATCCCAGTACACATGGTAGAAACAATTAACAAATTGCTTCGTACCCAACGCCGCATGACACAGGAGCTTAACCGCGAACCAACCATCGAAGAGCTTGGCAAAGAACTCGAGATGGAACCTGAAAAAGTTGAATACGTTATTAAAATCAAGCAGGACATTACGTCGCTTGATGCTGGCGTTGGCCGCGACGGTGAAGACGAAGACAGCGTTCTTGGTGACTTTATCGAAGACGAAGACGGTGCAACCCCAGAAGAGTCCGCGACTTCGCAGCTACTAAAAGAACAAGTCCAGGCAGTTCTATCAACACTTTCCGAACGCGAACAAAAGATCGTTAAAATGCGTTTTGGCCTAGAAAACGGCAAATCGCATACGCTCGAAGAAGTTGGCCAGGAATTTGCGGTTACCCGCGAGCGTATCCGTCAAATCGAAGCAAAAGCACTTGCGAAACTTCGCAAACACAAAGATGCTAAAAAACTTCACGAATACTTAGGTTAGATTACTTAACTAAAACAGCGTAGTTCATACCGAAGCTTGTCGCTACGGTACTGGACGATGCAGCGGTGCAAGGATTGGCGCTCGTTAAGTCAGAGGTGCTACCGCTTGCTTCTAATTTGGCGTAGACACAGGTAACGCTTGTATCGCCACTACCAGAGGTAAATTTCATGTAGGCGTATCCTTGCCGTCTACATGTCGCCGAGACTGCTTCGGTCGTGGTCGTGCATCCGAACGGATCAATAAACGCAGTAGTCAGATAAGCCTTTTCGGTAAGGCATGTCAGGATCGCTTTAGGGTACGTCGCATTTTGAAGGTTGAACCATCCGCTACCATTGCCTAGATCGCCGCAGCCGCTACCGGTACTGATATCATTTCCATATTTTGCACGATACGACGAAATAGCATCCGCGATATTTTGTAAGTCAGATATGCGTTCGGCGTCACGTGATTTTGCCTGAATGTTATTAAACGAAACAATAACAACACTGGCTAAAATTCCGATAACAACAAGAACGACAAGTAGCTCGACTAACGTGAAACCGCTTTTGCTTATCTTCATGATGTGATTATACCATTTAGAAGTCGATGTGCGTCAGGATGTCGTCAATCTGCTTTTGCATATGTTCAAGGTCACCATTGTTGGTAATGAAATAATCGGCAATAGCAATCGGACCACCTTTTTCGAGGTTCTCAATTTCTGCCCAGTCACGCTGGTCAACTTCAGCTGAAGTAAGCGGACGTTCTGCGCGAATAGCCAAGCGGCTTTTACGCTGATGTTTTGGCGCAATAATCGCTGCAACGGTTAACTCGCCGGGGAACTCATGCTTCACGAGTTTGTATTCGGTCCAAGAGTAAATACCATCTAAAACAATACGGTGTTGTCCCGATGCGATCAGATCACGTGCCTGCTTGATCGCGCGTTTAACGACAAAATCTTTGCCTTCTTCTTCGCGGATTTTTTCGCGGAACTCCTTTTGGCTTTCAAAGGTAATTTCAATGCCAGCGTCCTTCATTGCTTGATAGATGATTCCGCCGAAGTAAACTTTCGGGTAGCCTTTCTCGGTCAAATAATCGACAGCCGTACTTTTTCCGCTGCCTGTCAGGCCAACAAGCGCGATGATTTTAACGTTTTCGTGATGTTTCATGATCTTTAGTGTAACAGAGAGGATATTGAGACGCCAAACATTTATGCCGTAACAACCTATCGTTACATTTATAACAAATATATGCTATAATATGTAAAGAATGAATGAGCTTTCACCACTAGACTCTTCTTCATCCAAAGCTGATATGACGGCAGCACTTGAAGATTCTAGGCGTGCAAATATAAGACTGTACGCAATTGAAGTAGGGAGAGAGCCGTTACTTACAGAGGAAGAAGAAGCTATTTTAGGTCACCTTATCCGAGATGGACAAGCAGCTCGTCAGCTCATTGCCGAAGACAACCCCACAGAGGAGGAAAGGACTGAGCTAGAGATAGATAAAATTCTGGGTGATGAAGCGTGGGATAGAATGGTTAAATCTAATCTGCGGCTAGTCATAAGTATTGCCAAAAGTTTTGACCGACGTAGCATGCCTCTGCTTGATGCGGTGCAAGAAGGGAATCTAGGGCTATTTAGGGCTGCCGATCACTTTAATCCAAATAAGGGGATAAAATTCTCGACGTATGCCTATGAATGGATATGGGGTTCTATACAACGAGGGATTGTTCAAAGAGGTCGAATGGTTCGTTTGCCAGAACATATCTACTACGTCGTGACAGAATTACTGAAGCTCGAAGTTAGCATCGAAGCTGAAACAGGAACAAAACCTGATGCGGAAGTATTAGCAGAAAACATGGAAGTGCCAGTAGAGGATGTGAAGAAAATGCGACTTATGAAAGACCCTATTAGTCTTGAGGCATGGCTTGAAGCTAACTCGTTACTGAGTGATCAAACAGATGCCGAAGCGAAGGTTATCCCGTTAGTGGATAGACGGACGGTTGATGAGGGAGAAGTGAGCGTAGAGGAGTTTAACACGGTCCTGCCGAGTCTCACGCGACAACAAGAAGATATTCTTCGCAGACTTGTAGGCGTGGCGCGTCCTCGTCAATCTATAGATGAAATTGCAGATGAATTGGACATTCAACGTGCAAGTGTAGAGAAGGCTATAGCCAGAGCTTTAAAACGATCAGGGATCTCGTTGCCGGATGCAAGGCGAAAGACTAATCAATAATCTTATCTAGAACTTCCGTAACAGGGTATAATAAAAACATGCCGAAACGACTCGCTATTATTGACGGAAAATCCGTCTTCTACCGCGGCTATTATGCCATGCCTGGTCTTTCGACGCGCGACGGTACGCCAACTGGGGGAGTCTTCGGATTTGCCAGTCTTGCACTCGAACTTATCAAAAAGCTAGAACCTGACTATGTTGCCGTTGCCTGGGATAAAAAGGGAACAAGCATTCGAAAACGCCTTGAAATTATGCCAACCTACAAAGCAGGCCGCAAGCGTCCGCCCGAAGA
>Ga0193742_1001800_pt1 | contig 12574 bp, 15 predicted proteins | sample L2c1metaG_FD_165511 | JGI IMG/M metagenome (GOLD analysis project Ga0193742, IMG submission 165511) | Soil microbial communities from a riparian zone of the East river system, Colorado, United States - L2c1 | ecosystem: Environmental > Terrestrial > Soil > Riparian zone | place: USA: East River... | reverse complement strand
GATCTACTGCCAGGGCAGGGGATCCGCGGCGAACTCGGCGGTCTGCTACGCGCTGGGCATCACCAGGGTCGACGCGGTCAAGGAGGGACTGCTGTTCGAGCGGTTCCTCGCGCCGGCGCGGGACGGCCCGCCGGACATCGACCTGGACATCGAGTCCGACCGGCGCGAGGAGGCCATCCAGTACGTCTACGAGCGCTACGACCGCCGGCACGCCGCGCAGGTGGCGAACGTGATCTCCTACCGGTCCCGGTCCGCCGTGCGGGACATGGCCAAGGCGCTCGGCTACTCACCTGGCCAGCAGGACGCGTGGAGCAAGCAGATCGACCGCTGGGGACCGTTGAAGTCCACTGTGGACGATATGGACGGCATCCCGGTGCCCGTGCTGGAACTCGCCGGACAGCTGGAGAACTTCCCGCGACACCTCGGCATCCACTCCGGCGGCATGGTGATCTGCGACCGGCCGGTGAGCGAGGTCTGCCCGGTGGAGCGGGCGCGGATGGACAAGCGCACCGTGCTGCAGTGGGACAAGGACGACTGCGCGGCGATCAAGCTCGTCAAGTTCGACCTGCTCGGGCTCGGCATGCTCTCCGCGCTGCGTTACATGGTCGAGCTGGTGCGCGAGCACCACGGCATCGAGGTGGACACCTTCGCGCTGGACACGACGGACTCCCACGTCTACACGATGTTGAGCCGGGCGGACTCCGTCGGAGTGTTCCAAGTGGAGAGTCGGGCGCAGATGGCCACCCTGCCTCGGCTGAAGCCCCAGTGTTTCTACGACCTGGTGGTGGAGGTCGCGCTGATCCGGCCGGGTCCGATCCAGGGCGGTTCGGTGCATCCGTTCATCCGTCGGAACAACGGAGAAGAGGAGATCACCTACGACCACAAGCTGTTGGAGAAGGCACTGGAGAAGACCAAGGGCGTGCCGCTGTTCCAGGAGCAACTGATGCAGATCGCCGTCGACGTCGCCGGCTTCACCCCCGACGAGGCCGACGAGCTGCGCAGGGCGATGGGCGCCAAGCGGTCGACGCAGCGGATGGAGCGGCTGCGGGAACGGTTCTACGTTGGCGCGGCCCGGCATGACATCGACGAGGAGCTGGCCGGGCGGATCTACGAGAAACTGGTGGCGTTCGCCAACTTCGGCTTCCCGGAGAGTCACGCGCAGAGCTTCGCCGTCCTGGTGTTCGCCAGCGCCTGGTTCAAGCTGTACTACCCGGCCGCGTTCTGCGCCGCGCTGCTGAAGGCGCAGCCGATGGGCTTCTACTCGCCGCAGTCGCTGGTCGCCGACGCGCGGCGGCACGGGGTGACCGTGCGCGGCCCGGACGTCAACGCCAGCCAACCTGCGGCGACGCTGGAACCCCGCGAACCGGGCGATGGTCCTTGCGCCCCAAGGGATCCGGACGATTCCGGCGACCACTCCGGGCCCGCCGTGCGGCTCGGCCTGTCGTCCGTGCGCACCATCGGCGACGAGCTGGCGGCGGCGATCGTCGACGAGCGGGAGACCGGCGGTGCGTACCGCGACATGATCGACCTGGCCCGCCGGGTGGAGTTGACCCGCGCGCAGCTCGAGGCACTGTCGACGGCTGGCGCGTTCGCCGGCTTCGGCATCGAGCGGCGGGCGGCGCTGTGGGCGGCCGGCGCGGTCGCCGGTGAGCGTCCGGACCGGCTGCCGGGTACGACGGTCGGCGCCGAGGCCCCGACGCTGCCCGGCATGGACCCGGTGGAGGTCGCGGTGGCCGACGTGTGGGCGACCGGCCTGTCCCCGGACAGCTTCCCAACCCAGTTCGTCCGCTCGTGGCTGACCGGCCTCGGCGCCATCCCGGCGAACAAACTGTCCGAAGTGGAGAACGGCACCCGGGTGCTGATCGGCGGCGCGGTGACCCACCGGCAGCGCCCGGCGACCGCGGGCGGCGTCACGTTCATGAGCATCGAGGACGAGACCGGGATCATGAACGTGATCTGCTCGACCGGCCTGTGGGCGCGCTACCGCACGATCGCCAGGAACTCGGCGGCCCTGCTCGTGCGCGGCATGATCGAGAAGGTCGAAGGCGTGATCAACATCAACGCCGACCACCTGCGGACCCTCGACCTGCGCATCCCGGCCAAGTCCCGCGACTTCCGCTGAGCCTTGACGAAGACCGATCAGTCGCCGGCGATGCCCTCCACCTCCACCAGCAGGCCTGGGCGGCAGATTTCGTCCCAGAGATAGACGATCCGTTCCGACCGGATCTCCTTCTCCAGCACTGTCCGCACCGAATCCAGGTCTTCTGGCCGCTTCACGTAGGCGCGCACGGCGTGGATGGCCGACAGGTCGAACTCGGCCACGGCGAGGTTCTTCCGGGAGAGCAGGGTTCTGAGTTGTCCTCGCCACTGCGCTCCCGCACGGCGTTGACGAACTGCGCCTGTCCCTTCCCGTCGAGGTCGGAAACCTGGCGGAAGGCGGCTATGCAGACGATGCCGCCATCCGGTCGGACTGCCGACACCATCCGGTGCAGCGTGTCGCTCAGTCCCTCGACCCGGTGCAGCATGTTGCGGGACACGGCGATGTCGGCCTGGGCCTCGGACTCGCCGGCGACGAGACGGGCGTCGTGCAGCTGAAAGTTCATCCGGTCGGCCACCGCGAATCGTTGGCCACGCCGATGGCGATGGCGAGCATGTCCTGGACAGGCCAATGCCTGTCACCCTGGCGCCGGGCAGCTCATTGGCGATCATCGAACTCAGGATCGCCGGGCCGCAGCCGAAATCGATGATGCGGGGCGTCTCGAGCCGCGCCTGGTCGGCCAGCCGGCGCACGAAGCGGACTATCGGCTCGTAGCGTTCCGGGTGGAGCAGCCCCCCGGCCGAACTCCGTGGCCTCGAGGCCGATGATGGGCTCGTCGTCCTGGACCAGCGACACGGCTTGGCCGAGACCGACCACGCGGCCGTGCCCGCCGGGTTCAACGATGTCCCGCAGGGTCTCGGTGACGGTCGCGCGCGCGACATCGGAAGCGGAGGGAAACAGGACGTTTACCACGGAGTGTTCTCCTCGCACAGGGACACCACCTGAGGTGGCCTCTCGATAGCGGCCTTCAGTCGAAAGGTTTCGGATACGAGAAGCACGGACATCAGCGTCCAGGTCACGCACGGTGCAGCAGGGACAAGGGTTCTGAAGACCCATCATTGCCCGGTTATGACCCTCGCTATTGCGCCGTCCGGGTGACGTCTCCATCACTCTGAGCGAGTAGGCAGCGGCGATCGGCCGAGAACGGGAAGAACTCGTGGTGTCTGGTGGTTGGGGGATGGTGTGAGTGATCTTCCGCTGTCCGTGCTCGACCTCGCTCCGGTGGCCAAGGGGGCGCCCGTCGGTGCGGCGCTCGCGCACACCACCGAGCTGGCCCGCCGTACCGAGGAGCTGGGCTATCAGCGGTTCTGGGTGGCCGAGCACCACAACATGCCCGCCATCGCCAGCTCCGCGCCGGCCGTGCTGATCGCGCATCTCGCCGCGGCCACGTCGCGGATCCGGGTCGGCTCCGGCGGGGTGATGCTGCCCAACCATCCCGCGCTCGTGGTGGCCGAGCAGTTCGGCACCCTCGAGGCGCTGCACCCCGGCCGCATCGACCTCGGCATCGGCCGGGCGCCGGGGACCGACCAGCGCACCGCGCTCGCATTGCGGCGCACGATGGCGGGACTGTCCGCCGAGGCATTCCCCGACGAGCTCACCGATCTGATCGGCTACTTCACCGGTACCGACGGGCCGATCACCGCCAACCCCGGCCGTGGCGACATGCCGCAGCTCTGGCTGCTCGGCTCCAGCGGGTTCTCCGCCCAGCTCGCCGGCCTGCTCGGGCTGCCGTTCTCCTTCGCCCACCACATCAACCCCGTCAACACCGTGCCGGCGCTCGAGCTCTACCGCGAACGGTTCCAGCCGTCCCCATGGTTGGACCGTCCACTTGCGATGGTCGCGGTGAACGCCGTGTGCGCCGAGGACGACGAGCACGCGCGCTGGCTCGCCGGACCCGCCGCGCTGACGTTCCTCAAGCTGCGCGAAGGAAAGCCGGAGCCGATGGTCAGCCCGGCGGCGGCGGCGGCGTACCCGTACACCGACGCCGAACGGGAGTTCGCCATGGCCCGGCTCACCAGCCAGGCCGTCGGGTCACCGGAAACCGTTCAGCGCCAACTGAACGAACTCGTCGCGCGTACCGGCGCCGACGAGCTGATGCTCACCACGATGGTGTACGACGTCGCCGAGCGCGTGCGTTCCTTCGAACTCGTCGCCGAGAAGGTCAGCGTCACGCGCGCCGGCTGAGTTCAGCCCCCGGATCGCGGCCCCGGGATCCGGGCGGCGTACTGCTCCGCGTCCATTCGGCTGCCGCCGACGTCCTGCCAGTCGCGCTGATTCGCGTCCCAGACAGAGTAAATCCATCTGCAGTCGTCATCGACGTAGCCCGAAATCGTGCCGTGCTGGGGCTCGGACATGCCGCATCTCCTCCGCGGTGCAAGGGGGATACCAGAACAATGGTGATGGATGCGGTCCGCCACCGCGAGTAGCATCACCCATACGGAGCGTTTAAATGGCTAATACGGGAGGAACCGGTCATGCATGGCACGTGTGGATGTTGCAAAACCTGCACCGGGCCGGGCTGCGGCTGCTGTGGCGGCTGCCGCTAGCGCGGTGATTCACTTACGTACCAAGTAAATCAGTTCGTTAGGAATCTCCAGGCGGTCGTAGGTCCACGGTCGCCCTCGAGCGTGTTCCTCGAAGGCGGCCGTGTACGTCTGGAACATCCCCTTGGACCGCTGGCCGAGTGACTTCGTCGGAAAGGTCACCACGACGGTCGGTGAGTTCACCCGATCGATCAACGCCCAGCCGGCGCCGGATTCCTGGCGTTCCATGCAGGGCACGGTCTTCAGCAGCAGTGTCAGGTCGACCGGATCATCCAGCGGAGCGGTCATCAGGTCGAGTACCTCGGCCCGATGCTCGACCCGCAGCGCGGTGAGCGCCGCATCGAGGAATTCGATCTGTCTGGCGTCGATGTCGCTGGCGAAATAGGTCACCTGGCCGGCCAGCGGCATCCACCGGATGGCGAGCGGGTTGAGCCCGCAGGCAACGTCCCGAATGGACGATGGCGCCTCGATCCGGTCGAAGATCTCGCCGTAGAACGTCTCCAGGTGGGGTAGCCGTTCCCGCGTCGACGCGTGTACGGCCATCGCCGCCGCCAGGGCGCCGCGCTCAGCGTCCTCGGTGCCCTCGGCGATCGCCTTCTCCAGCCGGCGCAGCATCCCAGGGTAGTTCGGCGCGCTGCCCGGCAGGTAGGCGCCGTAGATCTCGTGCAGGCCCCGCTTGGTCCGCTTCACCGCGTCGGCGACGTCCCCGCCGGCGGAGCGCAGCGCCTTGGTCGCGATCCGGCGCACGGCCCCCGGATCGACCGCGGCGTAGCGCTTGCTCTTCGCCAGCGCCGCCTCGATGGCGTCCAGCGCCTCGTCGGTCACCCCGCACCTCCACAGATCTCCCCAGGTACGGTACGGGGCGGTTGACGCCAAGGGAGGGGAGACCCGGTGACCGAACCCGAGCCGGGCACGCTCTACCTGGTGCCGACGCCCATCGGCCATCCGGACGACATCACCGTGCGCGCGATCGAGGTGCTGCGCACGGTCGACGTCATCGCCGCGGAGGACACCAGGAACGCGCGCACCCTGCTCGCGCCGCTGTCCATCACCACGCGCCTGGTCAGCTACCACGACCACAACGAGCGCCAGCGCGGCCCGCAGCTGCTCGACGCGCTGCGCGCCGGGCAGGACGTCGCGCTGGCCTCCGACGCCGGCATGCCGCTGGTGAACGACCCCGGCTACCGGCTGGTGGCCGCCGCCATCGAGGCTGGTGTGCGGGTCACGCCGCTGCCCGGCGCGAGCGCCACGATCACCGCGCTGGTCGGCTCCGGACTGCCCGTACACCGCTTCCACTACGTCGGTTTCCTGGCGCGCAAGTCCGCGGCCCGGCGCGCGGAGCTGGACCGGCTGCGCGGGATCGACGCCTCGCTGATCTTCTTCGAGGCGCCGCACCGGATCGTGGAGGCCCTGGCAGACATGCGCGAGGTGCTCGGCGACCGGCCGGCCGCGCTCGCCCGCAACCTGACCAAGCCGGACGAGACCTTCCTGCGGGGTAACCTGTCCGAGGTCACCGAGCGACTCGCCGCAGGAGACGTGCGCGGCCAGTACACGGTGGTGGTCGGCACCGATCCGGCGGCGGCCGCCGACGACGCCGCAGGGCTCGCCGGCCGGCTCATCGAGGCGCTGCTGCGCCGCGGCGCGAGCACCCGGTTGACCCGCGAGGTCGTGCAGGACGTGACCGGCCTGCCGCGAAACCAGGTCTACCAACAGGTCCAGCTCACCGAGCAGACCCTCGACAACTGAGGAGCCGCCGCACATGCCCACCCTGACCACCCCGCACGGCTCGATCGAGCTGCCGACCTTCCTGCCGGACGGCACCAGGGCGTCGGTGCGCGGCGTCGACACCCTCGACCTGCGGACGGTGGGCATCGAGGCGGTCATGGTCAACGCCATGCACCTGGCGCAGCGGCCGGGACTCAAGCAGGTGCGCAGGGTGGGCGGGCTGCACGAGTTCATGGCCTGGGACGGCGTGATCGTGTCGGACTCCGGCGGCTTCCAGGTGCTCTCGCTGCTGCGCCGGCAGGGCAAGACCGACCAGATCCGTGCCAACGGGGTCACCTTCCAGGCGTCGCCGGAGGCCAAGAAGCTCCAGCTGACGCCGGAGAAGGTCATCGAGTGGCAGTTCGGGCTGCGCTCGGACGTGGTCATCGCGCTGGACGACTGCACCGACCCGGCGGACTCGCCAGCCGAGCAACTCGCCTCCACCGAGCGCACCATCCGCTGGTTCCGCCAGGCCGCGAAGGCGTTCGACCTGCAGGTCCGGCAGCGGCGGACGGACACCCCGCCGCTGCTCGTCGGCGTCGTGCAGGGTGGCCCGGACCCGGAGCTGCGGCGTCGCTGTGCCGAGGCGCTGATCGAGGCCGGGGCGCAGGGCTTCGGGTTCGGCGGCTGGCCGGTGTCCGCCGACGGCGTGCTTGAGCTGGACATGTTCCGGCTGCTGTCGGCGGTCACCCCGCCGGCGGCGCCGCTGTTCGCGCTGGGCGTCGGCAAGCCGGAACACCTGGTCACGCTGTCCGAAGTGGACAACCGATGGGTCTTCGACTGCACGATCCCCACCCGCGACGCCCGGCATGGCAGGCTCTACGCGTTCGTCCCCGACCGTCCACTTGACACGGACGGCAAGTTCTACCGCAACGTCTACATCCATGACGAGGAGAACTCGCGGATCGACGAGCCGATCGACGAGGCATGTGACTGCCCGACCTGCACTCGCTACGGACGGTCATACCTGCACCACCTGACGAGGGTGAAGGACGGCCTCGCCGACCGCCTTGCCACCCTGCACAACCTGCGCTTCTACACTCGGCTGGTGGAGATGTTGCGGGCATGACGGAAAGTAGCTGATGGTCTACCGGATCAAGGAGATCTTCTACACGCTGCAGGGGGAGGGCACGCACGCCGGCCGGCCTGCGGTGTTCTGCCGCTTCGCCCTGTGCAACCTGTGGACCGGTCGGGAGGCCGACCGGCATCGCGCCGTCTGCCAGTTCTGCGACACCGACTTCCTCGGCACCGATGGCCCGGACGGCGGTCGGTTCGCCACGGGCGACGAGCTGGCCGACGCGGTCGCCGCGCGCTGGCCGGCGGACGCCGGGGGCGCGAAGTATGTGGTGTGCACGGGCGGGGAACCGTTGCTGCAACTGGACTCCGCGGCCGTCGCGGCGTTGCATGAGCGCGATTTCACTGTCGCCATCGAGACCAACGGGACCTTGGCCGCGCCGGCGGGCATCGACTGGATCTGCGTGAGCCCCAAGGCGGACGCGCCGCTGCGGCTGCGCGCCGGCGACGAGCTGAAGCTGGTGTACCCGCAGGACCTCGCGCCGCCGGAGCGGTTCACCGACCTCGACTTCACCCACTTCCTGCTGCAGCCCATGGACGGCCCGGACGTCGCGGACAACACGAAGGCCGCCGTCGAGTACTGCCTGCGCCACCCCCGCTGGCATCTCAGCCTGCAGACGCACAAGTACCTGGACATCCGCTGATGGCTCGTAAGTCCACAGTGGACCCCGTGCCGGCGGTGACCGCCCGGCTGGCCGCCGCCGCGAAGTACCGCGACGTGCACCAGGACACCATCGCCGAGGTGGTGCGCCGGGAGAGCGCCGCGACGACCGACCCCGCCGAGCTGGAACGGCTCAGCCGTGCCCGGCTGCACAAGGTCGCCGCGCTGCACCTGCTCACCACCCGGCCGGCCGCGCTGCGCCGTGCCGTCGAGCAGGTCGACCCGGCGGATCCGGCGGCGCTGCGGGCCTGGTGCCGGGAGATGCTCGCCGGACACGTGTCAACGGCGGAGCGCCTGCCGGACCTGGATCGCTTCTACCCCACGGTGTTCGAGCTGGTTCCGCAGCCGCGCACGGTGATCGACGTCGCGTGCGCGTTGAACGTCTTCACGCTGCCGTGGCTGCGCGAGGTCACCGCCGCCGGCTACACCGGCTACGACCTGAACGCGGCGTTCGTCGCCGCCGGCAACGCGTTCCTGACGCGGTTCTTCCCCGAAAGCAAGGTAGTGCACGACGACGTGCTGACCACCCCGCCGCCGAGGGCGGACCTCGCGCTGCTGCTGAAGACCTACCACTGCATCGAGGACCGCCGCCGCGGCGCCGGCCTGGCGCTCGTCGACGGGCTGGCGGCGAGCCATGTGGTGGTGTCCTTCCCCACTCGCGCGATGAACGGCCGGGCCGCCGTGTTCGCCCGCCGCCACGTCGAGGCGCTCGGTGAGCTGGCGCAGCAGCGGAAATGGCGGTGCACGACCGCCGAGCTGCCCAGCGAGCAACTGGTGGCCATCGCGAAAGGGGTGAGCGATGGCGACATATCATGACGAAATGGCACTGACGAAGCTCGGCAATCCGGAGGCGGTGGCGGACCGCAACCTGGAGACATTTCCGATCGGCGACGACTCCCAGGAGATCAGCATTGATTGCCGGGAGTTCACCTGCCGCTGCCCGATCACCGGCCAGCCGGACTGGGCGACCATCAGGATCGACTTCCGTCCAGGTGAGCGCGGTCTGGAGACCAAGAGCCTCAAGCTGTACCTGGAGACGTTCCGGGACGAGGGAATCTTCCACGAGCACCTCGCGACGAAAATGCGCGACGACCTGGTCGCTGTGCTCGACCCGCGGTCTTTGCGGGTGACCGTCAATTTCAATGCGCGCGGCGGCATCGCGCTGTCCGCGTCCAGCACCTATCAACCGTGACATTTGGAGAGGAGTTCGATGAGCACCGGCCGTAAGGCAGTGGTCCTGCTCAGTGGTGGGCTGGACTCGGCGACCGTGCTCGCCATCGCTCGCGCCGACGGGTACGAGCCCTACGCGCTGAGCTTCCGCTACGGGCAGCGCCACGACGTCGAGCTGACCGCCGCCGGCAAGGTGGCCGCGGCCATCGGCGCGGCCGCGCATGTCGTCGCGGACATCGACCTGCGGGTGTTCGGCGGCTCCGCGCTGACCGCGGACATCGACGTGCCGCACCACGAGCGGGTCGAGGACGTCGAGAGCGACGACATCCCGATCACCTACGTGCCGGCCCGCAACACCATCTTCCTGTCCTTCGCGCTGGCCTGGGCCGAGACGCTGGGCGCGAGTGACGTGTTCATCGGCGTGAATGCCCTGGACTACAGCGGCTATCCGGACTGCCGGCCGGAGTACATCGAGGCCTACGAGCGGATGGCGAACCTGGCGACGAAGGCTGGTGTGGAAGGTACGCAGCGATTGACGATCCACACCCCGCTGATCGAGCTGACCAAGGCACAGACCATCCAACGTGGACTGGAGCTCGGCGTCGACTACGCCTTGACGCACAGCTGCTACGACCCGGGCGAGGACGGCGGCGCGTGCGGCACGTGCGACTCGTGTCTGTTGCGCGGCAGGGGTTTCGCGGAGTTGGGCATGACGGATCCGGCGCTGCCGTGATGGAGATCTTCCGCGAGTTCACCTTCGAGGCGGCCCACCGACTGCCGAACGTGCCGGCGGAGCACAAGTGCGCCCGCCTGCACGGCCACTCCTACCGCGTCGAGGTGCGGGTCGGCGGCGAGATCGGCGCGGAGTCGGGCTGGGTGATGGACTTCGCCGACCTGACGGCGGCCTGGCGGCCGCTCGCCGACATGCTCGACCACTACTACCTCAACGACGTGCCCGGCCTGTCGAACCCGACCAGCGAGGTACTGGCCAGGTGGATCTGGCGGCGCCTGGCGGACACGCTGCCGCTGCGCGCCGTCGTGGTCCGGGAGACGTGCACTTCCGGCTGTGTCTACCGCGGCGAGGACGAGGCGGCCCAATAGGGTTGCGGCCATGGTCACCGACAACCGCGTCCGGACGCCGGTCGGCCTGCTCGCCGGATCCGCGCTCGGTCTGCTGTTCGCCCGCTCGGCGACGTGGTTCAACCTGGCCACCGTGTCCCCGGACGTGGCGCCGGGCCGAACTTTCGCGATGCTGTACGTGGCGCTGGCCGGCACCGTGGCCGCGCTGCTGGTGTGGCGCCGGTGGCCGGCACGGAGCTGGCCGTGGCTGCTGCTGGCCGGCGCGGTGTGCGCGGTGCCGGACGCCGTGCTGTGGGTGGCGCCGGGAACGTTCGTGCCCTCGATCGCGGAGGTCTACGGCGTCCTGTCGATGTGCGCCCCGACCATCACCATGATCGGGGTCCTCGGCGCCGCGACCCAGCTCTGGCACGCCGACCGGCAGTCGACCGCCACGGCGTTGACCGGCGCGGCGATCCTGGTGCAGGTGGTCGGCCCGACCGCGGTCGGCGCGTTGTTCACCATCGGCCCGGCCGCCTACGGCTGGACCAGCCTCGTCCTGGTGGCGGTGGCCCTCGCCGGCGCCGTTGCCGCGATCGTCCGCGTCGCTCCGATCGAGCAGCCCCGGCCGACCTGGCGCGGCACGCTCCTCGGCGCCCTCGGCACGGCGGCCCCGCTGCTGCTGTTCCACTGGCGGCCGGGCGGCGACACCGCCGGCTACCTGCGTGCCATCGGCCTGGTGCTGCTGGCGGTCGGCCTGGCCGTCGGTGCCGCGGCGGGCCGCAGAGCGCTGCGCACGGCCGCGGGCGTCGGCCTACTCGTCGGCGCCCTGAGCATGCTCGTCGCCCAGGCAACCCAGTTCGACCTTGGCGCACTGACGACGGTGCTGGCCGTGGCCGCCCTCGCCGCGGGCGTCTGGGCCGCCGGCCACCCGGCCGCCCCGCGGATCGCGGCCACCGGCCTGCGCGCGCTCGCCGTCGGCCTGCTGCTGACGTTCGTCCTGTACGTGGTGATCGGTGGCCTGGTGGCCGCGGCCCTGTTCGCGATCGTCCTGGCCCCCGCCCTCGCGGCGCTCGGCGTCGTCGCCGGCACCGCCGCCATCGGCACGACCAGCGACACCCTCGCCCCACACGCGGAACCCCCGGCGGTCCTGGCCGGCATCGCCATCCCGCTGACCCTGGGCACGGTGGCCGTCATCGGCTCACTGGCCGCCAGCCCACCCCTTGGCCGCATCGCCCTGGCCGGCATCGTTCCCGGTGCCTTCATCGCTGTCGTTGCCGCGATCGCCCTGCTTCGCCCCCGCGCGCGCTGAGGAATTTGATGGGGGCGATCAGTGTCCGGTAGACGGGGCGCACCACCCACGCGGGGAACAGGCCGTGTCGCTCCTCCGCCCAGACCCGACCCCTCGGGTGGGTCCGGAACATGAGCCCCGCGGCAGGCTTCGGCGCGGCGGTCAGGACCTCGATGCGGGAGAGGTGCTTGACACTCGCGTAACCGTACTGCTGAGGGCTGACGAGCCTGGCCGGCGCGCCGTGGTCGCCACCCAGCGGGTGGCCGTCGAGGTTCTCGGCGATGAGCACGTCGCCGGCCAACGCGTCCTCGATCGTCAGCACCGACTTCCATCCGTCGATTCCGCGACATACGACATGGGTGACCGAAGTCCCTGGCCGCAACGCCGGTTCGAGGACGGCGCGGTACAGCGTCTCGAACGTGACGCCCTCCCAGCGCAGGTCGGTGGCGGACCAGCCGGCCACGCAATGGAAGTCGGTGGTGATCTCCCGTCGGGGAAGGGTCGACAGCGTGGCGAGTGGCAGGTCGAACTCCTCGGCCACCGCTCCGCGCAGCTCGATGACCGGGTCGGCCGGAACGGCAGGCGCGGGCCGGGAGAGGTGCGAGCCGAAGCGCGGGAATCCGGCGGCCCGGCGTTGCCCTGGCGGCAGTCTCCTGTCGTTCCGCATCGGTCAGTCCTTTCGCGGGCGACGTGAGTTACGTCGGGTTTCGGACGTACCGCAGGGTGAAAGCGCTGTGTCGAGAGCAACCATACGGTGACGTATACAACGGACGTTAGCACCGCAGGGACCCGTGTCAATGTGGTCCGCGATACTCGACGCCATGCCCGCGCCCATCCGCACCCCCCGGAGCAGTTGGATCGCCGCGGGACTGGTCGCTCTCGCCGCCGGCGGGCCGGACGCCGTCCGGGTGGAGGCG
>Ga0193742_1001799_pt1 | contig 12574 bp, 12 predicted proteins | sample L2c1metaG_FD_165511 | JGI IMG/M metagenome (GOLD analysis project Ga0193742, IMG submission 165511) | Soil microbial communities from a riparian zone of the East river system, Colorado, United States - L2c1 | ecosystem: Environmental > Terrestrial > Soil > Riparian zone | place: USA: East River... | reverse complement strand
ACGATCCTAATCCTGATTTGGATCGTTATCATTTGATCTTGACCACAACAACCATCATGCCAGTCGGAGAGTATTCGTTAAGGCTTCAGAGTGGTACATTGACGTCCATCACATCTACACACTTATGAACCACTTTTTTGACAGGAATCACTGGCGGTTTTGCACCCCCAACCCCTAATGCCATCCACACCATCACACAACCACTCAACACAAACACCCTCACCATCTCGTCTTCACTACGCCCGGATGGAACTCCCAAATTACAACAAGTTGCCTCAAAGTCTATCAGCTCAGAGGACGAGCACACAGCTTCCCTAGTCAACGAATTGTATGATATTCTCAAGGTCATCCCTACCGAATATCCTCCAGGAAGTCAGGACATCTACGGCCTAGACACTAGCATCTTTTGGGGAAGCGACGATTTGCAGTGGATGAACGGGGGGCCACAAGGATGCAATGGTGGAGTTAGCACAGTACAACCCACTCAAGAAGATAAGGCCAAATTCAAACGCGCTGTCGAGATCGTTATCGAACTTGTTCAGAAGGAGAAGTAATGTTTTTAAAGCTTTGAAGGTTAATATTAAGGATGTTTTATGTATTTTTTGAATTTGTTGATATACAATTAACAATATGATTTATTGTACTACTTCTCTCTCCGGTCGGTTGTACATCGTATCAGTCAATTTTCACTATTTTCATCAAGCAGGGATACAATTCGATGCTTCGGGACTTACCCGAGATAAGGTATGTTTCCAGTAGATCCGTGGTTTCAAAAAGTAGTCCAATGCAATAATCTTAGCCTTACTAGCTCTCCGATGGTTCGCTGTGCGACGAATATTAATAGTTGAGCGTAAGTCGATAAATTCTACGAGCTCCAATTTATCGTTTACTTGCATTCCACTGCCAAAGTATCAGGAAAACAAAACAATGGCCGATTAACCCACTTCTTCCCTTTGCCCCCCAGAATCCTTTTTACTTCTCGGAAGATGAACTCCTTTCCTAACTTTGAACTTTGACGTCTCGGCGAGACCCTCGTTATCAACTTTCAAGTTAAAAAATATATGCACAAGTCGGTCCTCATGGTCACTCTTTTCTTCCAGAGCGCACGTCCGTAATTGATAGACGGAATTATCCGACCAGCGGATTGCAGCGGACCAGCGCCTAAAATAAAGTTGACTCACGTAATTGACTATAAATATAATTTTCACTTTCTACTTACAAAAGTGACTGCCTTGAAAAAAGAATGGCTACTAGCAATTTTGCATTAACATCTCAGGAGGCCTCGAAGTTCGAGTCAGATAACTCTCTAAGTTGCTTGTAATTATAATTTGAAATTTGGTTGTTTTGTTTTGCAACCACTTCGTCATGGGGAATTGCTAGTCAGTCGTCCGCCATAATGATATATTTCATGTTATTTATCCTAATTGAAAATACAAGAACAGCAACCAACAACAAATGCCGAACGCCCAACGAGAGACGACAACGGACATACGACAACAACGTACGACGATGACGATGTACATGGTACAATGACACAACGATGATGGTGAGATAGCGATGGTGACACGACAGCGACACGACAATGACGACACCGACAGTCGTTGTCAATCACGCGACGATGATGACAGCAGTGACGGCGATGGTGTACGTTGACGATGACGCGATGACGTACTACTACAATGTACGTCCGCGACGGCGACGACTGGTAAATATTTTTATTCCAGTAGTGATGATACACACTATTTATTAACAGTCTTTATCAATTACTAACCGGTCCTGTAACCCGAATATATGGAAAAGCATGCAGATAGTAGGATAAATAAAGAAAATAGTAAACTAATGATACGAGAGGTTTATGACAATGGTAATGGTAATAATTATCACAAAAAGGTCCTACCCTTAAAATGTCACGTGATGATGCCAATACGCCTAAAACAATATGATCAAAAAATTTCTCATTTCCTACCAGCATTGCGATGAGTGAATTCCAGTCCTACAGTCGTTCAATATGGCTTTCTTCCAGCGTTCCCCACCATGTCTCCACAAGAATCTTGAATTCTCTGGTGTTTCCTGGAAGGCGATCCATACCCAGGTCCCATATGACGGCTTGAATTGATAAACCTAGCAAAGCAGTTTCTTATCACATCATAGCAATCTTGTCTCTAATTTTAGGGAAAAAAACTGCATTCTCATATCTTTTACTTGCCCCAAGCTCGGCTTCCAACCATCTATCAGTCATGAGACTCCTATCTGTACTATTTTGCCAACAATGGGGTCTTATTGCCACAAACTTCAAGTCTCAGTTCCACCAATTGACATGGTGCTTTATTGATTTCAACCGGATTTTCAATATTGTTCCAGTGTATTGACTTGTATTTGATACAGTGAGGATTTTGTCCCTGTACGGATAAGTAAGTTCAAGACCCACAGCTATAGCCTATGTAGAAGATGTATGTATCATTTTGAAATGATCCACAAGTAGTGTGGCATGGTGGCTTCTGGATAATCGACATCCCATTATTTAGGTTGAATCGCACAGAATTGAAGCACCACAAAGAATGTGATAGACACCCACACACCTTGAATCTTGAGATAGTTCAGAAGATTTAATTGTCACACTGGGGCATTGCAATTTCTATGATCCGTTGGAGACTTGAGCTCGGAGTTTTCAAGGCGGAAGGCAATCCAAAGCAAAAAGGATGTGTCATTTGGATGAGTTTCTGGAAGGGTGAAAAGAATACCAATGGATTAAATTGATCCGAGTCGTGCATGCCAAAATTCATGGTCTAACCACTCTCCACCAAGTCTAGCAGCTTGTATGGTTCTTCCGGCTTCATTCGGGGTCCTCGAAAGTTGCAAAACCCAGAGTTCGGATATAGCCACGGATTGGAGATACTCTGGCAACCGATGATAGTTCAGGCCAACGGCGTGAGGCCCGTGACTATCGTCGGACAATGTGAAGCGCCCGTTATGTCTATGAATTATCTGAGGAAAAGGAACGATTGACATAAGGTTGATTTTTTTTTAAAAAAAAAAAAAACATGTATACCTCAACAACATCCTCCGCGGGATAGGGGGTTGACCATTTCTTTCTGAAAGCAGCTGTATTTATTTCAAATAAAGCGCCATAGTCCGCAGCGAACCGTATATTTCGCTCGACCTTTTCCCGGACAACGGGGAAATCTGCAAAGCGCAAATCTGGATCGTAAAGCCGACATAGGTCAAAATGGGCAATGACTTCGGGCTTGAAACGCTCAAAAAGTTCATATTGCGCGTCAAAGTAAGCCAACAAAAATGCTTCCTGGCGGACGCCCTCATCTTCGATGCCAAAGCTTTCCAAAGCCTTTCGGTAAGTTGGTAGGTCAAAGTCGATGGGAATGCCATTAACATGATGAATGGACCCAACGATGTATTCCACTCGGTCTCCGTGTCGCTGTAGGAGATTTTGAATGCCATCAAGATCTGTGTTCGTTATATATTCCGTCTCCAGTCCGACTAGGAGAGTTATTTGGGGTGCGTAAAGCTGTTTGAGTCGATGAGCCTCCATGATGAACTCATCAAACTGCTTTGAAAGGGTGTCAATTTGTACGCCCATCTATATTAGGACGTTAAATGAGTAGTCCTACCATCCAAATAGGTATAAGCCCACCTCCTCCGGGTATAAATCGACTTCCCGATACCGTGGCACATGCTCCGTCAAACCATAGATTTGAAAACGTTGTCGAATGGCTTCTTGAACGACCTCTTCCAGCAACCCAGAAGCATGCTTGCAGTATTGACCCGAATGAGAGTGGTGACTGTGGGGCATCTATACGTTGAAGCCAACGCTTTTGAGCTGAGTCCTTTGAAATTTCCTGATCAGTGCAGGTGGCAACTATCTGATGCCTCATCACTTGATCGGAGCTATAAAAAGTCATTTTATTTTAATAGATATGGTACATTTATATAATTGCAGCATTTCATGGAAACTTTGGGTCTTTTTGGTGAATACACAGGGGATAATTATAGTCACACCCGAAGACCTCTGTCGCCTGCCCTGCCCTGCGCAATAAAAATGGATCGGGATACAGTCATCCCGACTGCACCACATAGAACCGTGACCTAACATTGGTTTGTTCAGACAAGCCGTACTTTACAAAAGAAGGACAGACCCACCCCACAAAATATGATAGATTTGAACCATATAAATCCGTCATCAGTCGTGCGCATGCGCAACAGAGCACCCTCAATTGGCGTACCAAGAAGCAACGATATGCCTACAATTGAAAATGCAATGCCCATCCGAGTCCTGTAGACGTGGGATTAGTGGCAATATATTAGCAAACCACAAATTTGTCCTACCCGTGTTCACCCGTATGAGAACTCAACTGAGCTAATAGCGACGGAATCAAAGAAACGTCTGGTCGGATAGGTGACTCAACACGGACGGAAAGAGGATGATAGTTAGATTTGACTCACAAGATCCAGACCAAAAGCCATACAACAGACCAAAAACGATGACCCCAGCAAAACTCGAGATACCGAACCACGCGAACGCTAACGCAGCTGAGATGTACATGCACGGCAGCAGCATATTGTATGACCCAAATTTATCGGCGAAGAAATTGGGGAGCAATCGTCCCAGTACACCACCTGCATTTAGAATGGCTACCTATAAAGATAAATTAAGCAATTGTTAAAGCGGCAGGCTCCGAGCAGGCGCTCACTGAATAAAACGCAAGCTTCGTATTGATGCCAACATCAATAGCATATAACTGGAGATAGAAATCTAAAAGCGGAGATTCAGCTTGACTAGCCGCAAAGATGAGCTTATAATTACATGGGAAGAAGAGTCCAAGATTGATACAAAAAGCCCTTTGCACCGTATCAGAATGACAGGATAAAACAGACTCCTTCTGACGTACGACGCGATGGAAATCAAGTAGGCAGAATCTTGAAATATAACGTGGAAATTAGGTTTATGAGAGGGTGATTTTTGCTGCGGCTGAGTTCTCATGAAACAATTGGAAAACACGAGCATAGCGCCTGCAAGTGCAGCCGTGGCACGAATTCCATTTATGAAAGATGTGCGTCGGCTTATTTCAATGAGCAAGATAGGCCATACAATCCCGCCGACCGAAGCGCCCTGATAATAATAAAAGGTATTTATTATATAGTTGTGTCCAGCGAGACTGGACTGATTAAACTTACGGAGACAGCAATCCCGGTGGCCAATGCCCTCCGACGTTTGAAATGGTGGCCAATAATAGTCAAGGAAGGCAGAAAAAGCAGAGATTGTCCGAGGCCAATTCCTACTGCCTGTGCCAAAAATACCTAAAGATAAAGCTCAGAGTCTGCCGCTCGATAGATTATATTCGGACCTGCCTGGTAGTAGTGGTTCCGGTGTGTTAACGAGAGCATAAGCATGGATAGCACTTGTAAAATAGACCCAAGGGCTATCATGTAGTGGCTGGCATGAGGAACTGTCACGACACGACCAAGATACCAACAGAGGAAAAAAATACAAGTATCCAGCATCAAAAGCTCTTCCAACGAGGATCCCAGGTGCGTATTGCATAAATAACTGAAAACTACCTATCCAACTGCGATAAAGTCGTGAGACCAAGCAGGCCATCGCAACAAAAAAAAAAACAGTCGACTGAACTCACCTTATGTTTGACGGGGTTTCATGGCTCAGGAATTCCCTTGTATAATAGTCTTGGTATACACCGAAGGCCGATACATACCTCAATTGGCCCGGTCCAAAGTGAGGCCATGGTATCAAGGGAAGAAAGACATAAATCTACCCGTATGTGCAAAATTGTATCATCCAACTGCAACACATCAGTGAGCAATGATTTTGTTAATGAATCACTGACATACGTTCCCGCTACCGTCAACCAGGCAGCTTTTCCACCGTCATAAATCGAGCTTGATTGTTGTACGGCAGGGGTTTTTTCTTTTTCGAAGCTTTGGTCGAGACTAGAGGAGGCTTGGGCAGTGAAAGACCGACTACCTTCTGACATAGAGGAAAGACCTATTTTTTTTGGGGGGATGTGTAGCAGTTACGGGACGAAATCCTTCCGTAGCGCATGGTTTTATATCGATGTCGTCGTGATCGGGCAACAGGAAGCGTAGAGCGGCAGTTGCAAGCCAGAGATCGAATCTGCGAATTATTACCTCCTCATGTACCTAGCTTCCTGATGTGTTAATAGTCTTGCTAAATAGCTTTGAGAATCGAAAGAGTATCATGAACCTCGTAAACTGAGTAATTTGATCATGGTGGTCACAAGGAGAGGTGACATATTTCTTTTGGTCGGGCAAGATGTTATCGAGAATAGTACTAGAGCTGGTATACTACTCGGTAAAACTTTAAGCTTATTACAAGCCGTTAACTAACCTCCCGTCCTTCGAATACTTAAGTTCTGAGCCCTGTTTACTCACATTTTTGAAACCTTACGAGCTTGAAGGGTTTGATCCTGCACCAGGTGTATATACAACTGAAACCAGGAGGCCTAGTAAGGGTTTATTGACTTCGATGCAATTGCACGCCGAAGTGTATTGAGCTGCATACAGTTGGAGTGAAACATTGATTTATATCTGCAGAGGTTACAGAACCAGGGAGCGAATGATTAAAAACGAGTTGTATGCCAGCGGAAGGTCCGAAGGCTCACCGTCTCAATCAGGTCAATGAACCAGACTGTAATAGTATGCGGCTCGGCACACAATTCAATGAGGGGCTGCATGTTCCAATGCGTGAATGTCAGAGAACATCCCCCGCCGAATACACAATACACTCGTATACGTCAACGGCAAATAACGATTGACTATACCGTGGTATAGTCGGATATGACGCACCATGGCACACCATCTTGAAATGCTGTAGAAGGTTGCCTTTTACAAGGTGCAGATAGAAGCATGCGAAGTCTATAACTAGGCGAATCATGTGGTGATAGCTGAACAACCGAGCGGATCGAGAAGGGGTAACGGTGAATCCAGAAATTGTAGACCTAAATGGCCTCGGAGGCATCCGAAAAGTGCAGAATTCTACAAGGCTGCGTGTAGGCCTCGATCCATATAGTTGGGGGTGAACATCAAGAAGTCGGTTTGTGATGCCAGGATTAGCAGACGCGTAAAATTTCACATGACCTCAAGTCAGCCTGCGAATGCGAGCTCTGAACCAAAGAACGACCGAGTTAAAGCGCTATGGTCTTGAAAGTGTTCAACAGTAGACAAGCATGGCGGAAAAACGCGATCACATATCAATCGAATAAAGAAATATCCCGAGGGCAACGCGTTAACGGCGGGGTGCTTCCTGAGCATGGTCCTCCGGTTACCAGAAATTGCACCCCCAGTCCTTTGAACCTACTTGCTAAGGGCCAGAATATTGTATTGACGACTAGGCTAAAATGGCAAAGTTACAATGACGTTGCCATTCCACTTATCGTTCTCTTGCCGAGGACGGTGCATGTTGTTCCGAAGTAGCTAGATAACATGGAACGCAGTGTATAAAACCAAGAGTTAAACCATGAGCGCTTGAATAAGTATCGAATGTATCGTATATTGGCGATAAACGCCAGAAGCACAGATACCTTGAACCCATGCCATCAATAGCCCACCCGATGAAAGGATTTAGAAACCCACTTGAACTGGTTTCTTATGCGTCATTCTCATCCGTTGTTGTGTATGTCAGGTTATCGAACTCCCGATGCGCTAAGAAACCCATGGCACTTCAGTGTCGTCAAAAGTTTCACTATACGCCAGGAACCAGAGGTTGTGAAGTCAGTTTCAAACCCAGTTGCGCTTTCCTCGGACTCGTAGTATATCAGTCAACAGAAGATTGATTAATGAGACACCGACCAGGCAAAAATACGCAAAATGCTATCACCAGCCAATCTACTTCTGGGGAAGCGTCTGTGATGAAACATACAATCGGGGACATGTGGGTTTCAGGAACATAGTTCTTGTTTGTGAATTTGAGATACGTGGCGGTTGCAACGGCAGCAGGGGGTCACGAATAAAAACCTTTCTTAGAACATGAAGCATCAAGGTTCATGATGAATTAAGAAGCGTCCTGAGTCTTCTGGGAGAGAGAACGTCGGTTAAGGTACGTGAGGAGAACTTGAAAAAATAATTGATCGTGATGCATTCCCCGTGTCCAGCGATGTAATCGGTCGCGATGCAGCCAAAGATCGAGTGGATCCAGGATTGAATCAGAATTCTCTCCTGGTTGTTTGCGTTTGTTATATCTGGTGGAAACATGCTTGCCGTTTCTTGCCTGTTCCACGATGCCCCCTCGCTCAAACCGTTCTTACAATGGCTCATTCAGTCCTCCAAATGATACCACAACATACAAGGATCTTATACTCTTCGAAGAGCGTCTCAAAACAAATGCAGCCAACCTTCAGCGACGGAAATCTCGGTATCAACGTGTGTCTCTATAGCTGGCTTGGACCACAGATGTTGCTCATCTCTTGCAGTCTTTCTATTGCAGCTACTGCTGGTCATAGCCTTTCTTCTATCTGAAGTACTGTTGCCACCTTCAAGCTCGCTCCTAGCTATACCATATAAAATCATTTTGCAACGTCTGCTCCCTGATATCTACACATCAGAAACAGAGATTACTCTGCACCCTTATTTTGCGAGTGGCCTTCTTTTTGTCAGTGTCACCACCCTTGTGCTCTTTTTTGCCAGTGGCATGTATTCTGAGAAAATTGCGTACGCCAACAAGTAAGCGAGGTCTTTCTTGCCTCACCAATCAAATCTTATGGAAGAACAGATATGTTCCGCATGCCAATCGCGCATTGCGCTCATTTAATATGTTTCTGAATGTCCGTAGACCACCTTTACGTTCAAAATTCTACTGGAACCCTCTTTCTTTCTTCTTCCCTCGCCCTGTTGAATCATCAAGCGCACCTCGCCCTGTTGAATCATCAAGCGCACCTCGCCCTCCTTCTCCTCCATCGCATAATCGGCCACGTTCAACATCTACCACTCGGCCCATCCCACCCATTCCTCCAGCCGCCAACCCTCGTGGCGAACTTATCTTCTCCTCTCGCGTCGATAAAAATTTCCGCGATTCGTATGAACGATATCGGTCGGCCTTCGAAAGAAAACGTGAGAAGAAGGAATACAATGAACGCCACAAAAAGTGGTATGGCAAGTTATTTTTTTGGGAACGCGCCCCGAGCCCAACTTCCGCGGGTGCAGGTTCTGGAGCCTTCACACCTACCCGTGTCTCGTCTTCGAAAGGTACGGGGTCCAGAAGTGGAACGCCGCCGACACCGAGTAATTCGGGGAGTGGAGGCATTGTAATGAAACAACGGGAGAGGAGTGGGTCTCCCATGCGTAGGGAGGATACACCGAGGGAGAGGAGACCGAGATTCTGCGGTGATGGGTGTGGCGGTTAGTTCTTGAAAAAGCCATTCGCAAGTCCCTTAGGGATGTCCTTTTTATCCAGGTTTAAAAATGTAATGGTTCAGTAGCTGGCAAAAGCTGTAAATCACATGTTATTGACATTAATATCAGATGAGCACTTTAATGTCCTCTGGGAATCTCACTGAATTTCAGTTCAGTCAAAATTTCAGTGAAGCAAACTGAATTTACAAAAGGAGTTCACTGTAATTACATGCCATTTTACAGTGAAATTCAGTGTACTTTTCTACTAAAGCTTGATTCAATATTAAATCAGTTAAACAGAAATCATCCTTACACTTTGCAGGCTCAAGATTAAATGCTGTTTTTAACTTGAGTCCTACAGCAAATTGAATATTTTAAATAGAAAGGTTGATACACTGCTGGCACCAGGTGGTGTTTCCCTTGGGAAAACCTATTTTTAGACAGGTTATCAAGGAAACACTTAAAGTGCTGGATAAATTTTTTGTGTTTCTATGAGAAAAATTGTTTGGAAATTACAAAACATGGCTGAAAATAGGTTTCTCCAAGGGAAACACCACCTAGTGCCAGCAGTAATATAAAGGTAAGGTATTGGAAATATATATATTGAATTTGGGGATTTCCTACAGGCAGGATACAAGGAATAAAGTATTTTAAGAATAAAACTGTCCTAAATCAATTGCCCACTGAAAAACTACTTTTTTAGTAGTTTTTTCAGTGGGTAACTGATTTAGAACAATTTCATATTTAAAATACTCTATTCCCCTAGATCTTGTAACATATCTTATCTGTTATTCTGCCTGTAGGAATTCCCCAAATTTAATATATATATTTTTCCAATATCTTAATGCATATTTTATATGTTAGCCTCTGTATACAAATTTCCCAAATATTGAATATTAAATATTCTTACCATAAATCCAGCATTTTAAATACTTAGCAAAGTGTAGAGCACCTCACTGCTGGCACTGGGTGGTGTTTCCCCCAGAAAAACCCATTTCTAGACATGTTTTGTGATTTCTAAAGGGTTTTTCCCATGGAAACACAAAGGGTGTTTCTGAAAGGAAAATTTGAGAAACACATTATGTGTTTCTTTCATGTTTCCCATAGATATATTTTTTGTTTTTCTCAAGATTTATCTATAGGAAACATGCTTTCTTTGTTTCAAACAAAGAAAGAAACACTTATCATGTTTCAAAAAGATAAATTTGGAGAAAAACAAAAAATTTATCTATGGGAAACCTGAAAGAAACATGTAATGTGTTTCTTGGATTTTTCTTTCAGAAACACTTTTTGTGTTTCCGTGGGAAAACCCCTTTGGAAATCACAAAATGTGTCTCTTAATGGGTTTTTCCGGGGGAAACACCACCCGGCACCAGCAGTGCCTTTTCAGTTAAACTTTTCATTTTGATCAAAAGCAGGTCTGTAGCTTGTCAAATATCTTTTTTCCTGCAGCTTGTCAAATATTATATTGTAAATTAAGATTAATTTTATATCAACCTTTTTATCTAAAATATTCAATTTGCTGTAGGACTCAAGTTAAAAACAGCTTTTAAGCTTGAGCCTCCCAAAGTGTTACAGTGTATTTAGCTGTAGCTGACATATGGCAGTCATAACATGCATATATGGTCATAGTGAAGTGGGGTCGCCGATGGCCCATGGGTTCCCAAATGCTTAAATTACAATCACTAGGGACTTGACTACACTTGCAAAGGCTAAATGGGAGAAATCCCATGAGAAAACAGCTTGCATATATTGTTTGAAAAAGATTTGATGAAACATCAGCAGTACTCTGATTACCACTGTTGTTGAGTGGTACTGTACCCACATTATGTGAGGTGACTTCTCTGTGACAAAAGCCTATTCAAGCATGCAATTGTCACATTTGGATATAGGGGCAAAAGGCTAATCAAATTACAGTATCTAGTAGCTGGTTCCTGCTGAAGTGTTCCTCAGGAGAGCAGAAACTCATATCAGATTTATGTGGTAAAGTGAATGATTAGAGGCCTTGAGTGTCTCTGGTAAACACAGTCAGTACTTAGAGTCTTAAAGCACAAAAATGAGGGAAAAATAATGCATCTCTTAATAGCACTTTGTGTCCCTCAAATTTGAAAAAAACTGGTCATGCGGCTCATGCTAGCCCTTAGATATTTCAGTTCTCTAAGGGGTGGCATGGCTAGATAAGGCAATTTCCCTTTTTGAAAGTGCTATTACACATCCCAAATTTCATTTCATTTTATTTTATCTTTCCTACATATATAAACCTAGTAGAATACACAGTAAAAGACAGGTATAACCTGTGTGGATACTGGTCATGTGGCTGTGTGACTGTTGGTGGTGACAATGCATCACAACATGTTGCATATTGTCTCACATGTTACAGTCATCACTAGCTTGCACTTGTGTTCGGTGCTGGGCAGAGACAGTAACAAAGAGCTAAGTTGTCATGGTCCATGCTCGGTCACATTCTTTCCAAAGAACAATCATTGGATGGCTCCAACGGGGTCTCCGATGATGGCCACCTCACCATTGTTCAGTGCCACCCTTACCACCAGCCACCCTCGTCAGACTTATATCGGACCTCTGTTGGAATTCATCCTTTACTCCAATACCACCAACCAATCATCATTCCTATCATTGCCATTACCAACCAGCACCACGCGCTATCCACCACAGCACAACCAGAGCCCCACCATGCTCCACACATGTTCCATGTTGTAGGCCAATCATATTGTGCACACACCAGTTCTCAAGGTCATGGGTTTCGGTTGCCACAAGGACTTGCAATGATTTGAGTCAGCACTCTTCAGCATCCTTTGGAGTATGAGTCTTTTCGTTATATGATCCATTCTGCTATCATATGCTCTCCTAAATATCTCCTTATTGTTAGGGGACGCTCCGCTTTGTCCGACATTTCCTCCGATATTTCTCCGTCACCTCTGTATATTCCTCCTCATCATCACTAGTCCAAGACAGAGTGCACTCGTGGCTCTGATACCGGAGTCTGATGGTCACGTGACGTAGCATTCCTATCGCCTTTTCACCATTCTCCATCTTTTTCATCATTTTATTATCTCAACTCCCATTTCTTGGTATATAGACATGCATCCCACCTTAGCAGGGTTTTATCCTTTTCTTTTAGGATCCCCTGCTAGGTGCGCTTTCCTGTCGTATTTATGTTTATATATATGTTTAGAAT
>Ga0193742_1001797_pt1 | contig 12591 bp, 10 predicted proteins | sample L2c1metaG_FD_165511 | JGI IMG/M metagenome (GOLD analysis project Ga0193742, IMG submission 165511) | Soil microbial communities from a riparian zone of the East river system, Colorado, United States - L2c1 | ecosystem: Environmental > Terrestrial > Soil > Riparian zone | place: USA: East River... | reverse complement strand
TAGTCGCCGGTGGCCGCGCCGACCCCGGCCGGGGTGCCGGTCAGCAGCACGTCGCCGGGCTCGAGGGTCATCAGCGTGGACGCGTACGCGACCAGCTCGGCCACCGAGAAGATCATGGTCTTGGTCGACCCGTCCTGGCGGCGGATCCCGTTGACGTCCAACGTGATCGACAGGTCCTGCGGGTCGGGCACCTCGTCGGCGGTAACCAGGTACGGGCCGAGCGGGGCGAAGCCGTCGAGCCACTTGCCGGCCAGCCAGTCGAAGAACCACACCGCCTTGTCGTCGGTGTCGCGGTCGTAGCCGTAGTCCATGGACCTGGCGGACACGTCGTTGGCGCTCAGATAGCCGACCACGGCGCCGAGCGCGTCCGCGACGGCCAGGTCGCGCACCCGCGCGCCGATCACCACCCCCAGCTCGGCCTCCCAGTCGATCTGCCGGCCGAGCGTCGGCATGGGGATGTCGCAGCCGGGCCCGACGATCGACGTCGGCGGCTTGAGGAAGAGCCGGGGGGACAGCCGGGCCTTGTTCAGCGGCGGCGCACCGGCCTCGGCGACGTGGTCGTTGAAGTTGGCGGCCGCGGCAAGCAGCTTGCCCGGCCGCGGCAGCGGCGCGAGCAGCTCGACGTCGGTCACCGGCAGGGGTTCGCCGAACGCCAGCTCGTCGCCCCGGTGCACGGCCGCCAGTACGGCGGACAGCTCGCCCGCACCGAGCGGGTGCACGCCAGCGTCATCGATCCGTCCATGGTGGACGGTGCCAGCGGCGGCACCATTGTGCCGGTAGGTGACCAGCTTCATCCGGCTCGCCTCTCGGTCCAGGTGGTGATCGCGACGGGTGCGCCGGTGGTGCTGGCGCGCTGGGCGGCGTCGAGTACCTCGGCCGTGCGCAATGCCTGCGGCATGCCGACGACCGAGTCGCGTCCCGTGGTCACGGTCGCGTACAGCTCGTCAAGCAGCCGGTCCACGGTGCGCGCCGCCAGCCATGTTCGGGCCATAGTGGACGAACTCGCCACGGTCAGCTCCGGCTTCGTGGCGTCGACGTCGAGGACGCCGTGCGAGCCGCTGATCCGGTACCGGTGCCTGGTGAGCCGACCCGGTGGCAGACCGGCGAGCTCGGCGGTGCGGCCGACCACGATCGTGCTCGTCACGCCGTGTTCGTGGTCGAGCGCGAGCAGGGTGAGCCCGGTGCCGGCGGGCAGCGCGTGCACCCGGCGGACGCCGAGCCCGGTCAGCGCGTCCACCACATCGATCGCGTAGCAGCCGAAGTTGAGCAGCTCCCCGTCCGGGCACGGGGTGCCGCCGGCGACGACGAAGTCCGCCTGCACGTTCCACGGCAGCCCGACCCGGCCGGACCGGATCGCGCTCGCCGCGGCGGTGACCATCGGGTGGAACCGGTGGTGGTGCGCGACAGTGACGGTGCTCGGGCCGGTGGCGGTCGCCAACGCGGCCAACTCCCGCGTCTCGGCCAGGGTCATGGCGAACGGCTTGTCGGCCAGTACGTGCCGACCGGCGCGCAGCACGGCGGCCAGCGCCTCGGCGCGCACCGGCGCGGCCGCCGCCACCGACACGACCGGAGCCTCCACAGTAGACAGAGCGGTATCGAGATCGTCGTGGCAGGGCACGGAAAGATTCACCGCAGCCTGCCTGGCTCGCTCCGCCTCGCCGGGATGGGTGATCGCCACGCCGACGATCCGGAAACCGGGGTGGGCGGTGAAGGCCGGCGCGTACATGGCGCTCTGGTGGTCCTGCGCCCCGAGCCCACCGAACCCGGCGAGCAACACGCGGACCGTCTTCACCGTGCCCCCACATCGTGCCGGTAGGCGATGAATGACGCTTTCATCCCCGTGAGTGGGATGAAAGCGTCATTCATCGCACGTGGGCGGCGTCGCTGCGGGCTCATCGGACCCCCACTCGGCTGCCGGTGATCGGGACTGGTTGGCCGGTGGTCATCGACAGCTCGGCGGCCTCGGCCATGGCTACGGCGGCTAGGCCGTCCTCGCCGCGGGCGACCGGTTGCCCGCCGTCGATCGCGTCGAGCCAGCCGTCGAGCTGGCGGACGAACGCGGAGCCGCTGGTGGGCAGCAGCGCGGACACACCGCGCTCGTCGAACAGCAGGCTCTGTTCGCCGTCCCACGGCAGGGTCAGCACGCCTTCGGTGCCGGCGACCAGGATGTCGCGGTGCGCCAGCGATCCCGGCCGGTGCGCGCGGCTCAGCTCGCAGTGCGCCACCTTGTCGCCGGGGAAGCGCAGGATCATCTCCAGGTAGTCGTAGATCGGCAGCTCGGTCGCGGTCTGCCGGCGCCCGCGCGCGTAGACGCTTTCCGGTCGCGCGCCCATCCACCACGTCACCAGGTCGAGCAGGTGCACGCCGTTGTGCAGCGCGTGCCCGCCGGAGCGGTTCGGGTCGAGCACCCAGGCGTGCCAGTCGCCCCAGATCCACCCGCCGAGCATGCTCACCCGGATCAGCGTCGGCTCGCCGACCGCGCCGGCGTCCAGCGCCGACTTGACGGCGAGCGAGTAGTCGTAGACCCGGTGGGTGTGCGCGATCGCCAGCGTGGCGCCGGCGGCCGCGAAGCGGTCGACCACGGCCGCGGCGTCGGCCGTGGTGGTCGCCATGGGCTTCTCGATCAGCAGGTGCTTGCCGGCCGCCGCGATGGCGGTGGCGATCGGCGCGTGGCTGGCGTTGGGGGTGCAGACCACGCACCCGTCGACGTCCGGCCAGGCGAGTGCCTCGGTGAGGTCGGTGGTGGCGCGCACGCCGCCGTTGGTATGCGACGCGGCGGCCGCCCGCGCCGGGTCGGTGTCGACCACGCCGGCCAGTCGAGTTCTCGGGTTGGCCCGCAGCGCGGCGATGTGCAGCTCCGCGATCGCGCCGGTGCCGACGACGAGCACGCCGAACGCGTTCATGGAATCGCGTTTCATGTCGGGAATGTTAGCCATTCTCGCAGGCCAGAGTCAATGTCCCCTCCCTCCCAAGTGGACAGAAAGAACCCGCGACACCAGAGTTCGAACCCGGTACCGTGTGGTTCATGTCACGCAGTCAGCAGTGGTACGCCGGCACCTCCCGCAACTCCTACATCCACCGCGCGTGGATGCGCCGTGGCCTGCCGAAGCACGCGTTCGACGGGCGGCCGCACATCGCGATCGCCGACACCGCCTCCGCGTTCACCCCGTGCAACGCGCACCTGACCGAGGTGGCCGACCGGGTGGCCGACGGAGTCTGGGCGGCCGGCGGGGTGCCGCTGCGGCTGCCGGTCGTGTCGCTCGGCGAGACGCTGCTGAAGCCGACCGCCATGTTGTTCCGCAACCTGGCGGCCATGGCGACCGAGGAGATGCTGCGCGGCAACCCGATCGACGGCGCCGTGCTGCTCGGCGGCTGTGACAAGACGATCCCGTCGCTGCTGATGGCTGCCGCGTCGGTGGACCTGCCGTCGGTCGTGGTGCCCGGCGGCCCGATGCTCACCGGCCACTTCCGCGGTACGCCGCTCGGCTGCGGCACGGACGTGTGGCGGCTGTCGGAGGAGGTGCGCGCCGGCACCCTGTCGCAGGAGGACTTCCTGCGGTCGGAGTCGTCGATGATCCGCAGCCGGGGGCACTGCAACACGATGGGCACCGCGTCCACGATGGCGTGCGTGACCGAGGCGCTCGGGATGACCGTGCCGGGCACGGCGGGGATTCCCGCGCCGGACAGCGGATTGCTGTCGATGGCGCACGAGGCCGGCAAGTTGAGTGTCGAGCTGGTGGCCGAGGACCGCCGGCCGAGCACGGTGCTCACGGCCGAGGCGTTCCACAACGCGATCGTCACGCTCGGCGCGATCGGCGGTTCCACCAACGCGGTCGTGCATCTGCTGGCGATCGCCGGGCGGGTGGGGGTGGACCTGTCGCTGGACGACTTCGACCGGATCGGCTCCGGCGTGCCGCTGCTGGTGGATCTGCAGCCGGCGGGCCGGCACCTGATGGACGACTTCCACCGTGCCGGCGGGCTGTCGGCCGTGCTCGCCGAGGTGGCCGACCTGCTGGCGGCCACGCCGACGGTCACCGGCCGCTCGCTCACCGAGCACCTCGACGGCGCGCGCACGCAGGACGAGACGGTGATCCGGCCGCGGTCGGCGCCGCTGCTTGGCGAGGCCGGGATCGCCGTGCTGCGCGGAAACCTGGCCCCGAACGGTGCGGTGATCAAGCCGGCCGCGGCGACCGCGTCGCTGCTGACGCACCGCGGCCGGGCGGTGGTGTTCGACTCCGTCGAGCACCTGCACGCGTCGATCGACGACGACGCGCTCGACGTGGACGAGACGTCGGTGCTGGTGCTGCGCGGCTGCGGCCCTCGGGGCTATCCGGGCATGCCGGAGGTCGGCAACTTCCCGTTGCCCGCCAAGCTGTTGGCGAAGGGCGTGCGGGACATGGTGCGGATCAGCGACGCACGGATGTCCGGCACGGCGTACGGCACGGTGGTGTTGCACGTGGCGCCGGAGGCGGCCGCCGGCGGCCCGCTCGGTCTGGTCCGCACCGGCGACCCGGTCGTGCTCGACGTGCCCAACCGCACCCTGTCGGTGGCGGCGGACCTCACCACCCGTGAGCCGGCGCCGGCCGCCGAGTCGGCCTACGCGGCCCCGACCCGCGGCTGGGCCCGCCTGTACGTCGACCACGTCCTGCAGGCCGACCAGGGCGCCGACCTGGACTTCCTCCGCGGCGCCACCCAAGCGACGCCCACCCGAGAATCCCACTGACCAGAGCCCAATGCCCTGAAGGTGCCCTTCAGGGCATTGGGCGCCGCAGCGGGTTCGCGGGGGCACGTCACGTCTCCACCGGGTACGCCGCGCGCAGGTCGATTCGGGAGTAGTCGACGTGTCTGGTCAGCGGGTCGACCTTGTCGGCGAAGTCGGTGAGTGGCAACGCGTCGTGGGTTTCGTTGTGGTAGCGGCAGAAGCCCTCCGCGTAGTTCACGCCGGCGGCGCGACCCGACTCGCCGTTCCACGACTCGATCAGCTTGCGCGCGAACAGCCCGTGGTAGGCCTGGCTGACGAACTGGTCCATGGCGGCGACCTTGCGGCCGACGACCGGCGTGATGTCGACGTAGGTGTCGTTGCGCACGCCGTGCAGGCTCAGCAGTTCGATCGAGCTGACCGGCAGCCCGGTGAAGAACACCTGCTTGACCCAGAACTCCGCGCGGCCGTCGAGGTTGCGCAGGAAGGTGGCCGCTCGGTTGATGCCGCCCAGTGCCATGACGCTGGCGAGCGTGTGCGGGTCGGGCACCACCGGATTCTTCGGGTAGTCGCAGATCACCACGTCCGGTCGGAAGTCGGCGACCTCGGCGGCGATCCGGTCGACCAGGTCCTCGTCGACGGTGCACGCGGCGTCGTCGAAGTCCAAAGTGGTTACCCGGTTGATGCCGATGATCTCCGCGGCCCTGGCCAGCTCGGCCTTCTTGTTGGCCACCACGTCGGCCAGCCCGGCGTCGGTGATCTCCTTGTCCGGCGCGGACTTGCGCCACTCCTCGGCGTACTTGTTGGCGTGGATGCGCCCACCGTGGGTGAGGATCAGCGCCGCCACCTCGTCGCCCCGGTCGGCGTGCACGGCGAGCGTGCCGCCGCAGTTGGTGATGGTGTCGGCCGGGTGGGCGTAGATGGTCATGATCTTCACGGTGGACTCCCTACGCGGGGTGCCAGCAGGCGACCTGCTGGTCGTCGTGGATCGGTTGCAGTGATGGAGTTTCCAGGCAGGCGTCGTCGGCCTTCCAGCACCGGTTGCGGAACCGGCAGCCGCTCGGCGGGTTCGCCGCCGACGGGATTTCGCCGGTCAGCACGATCCGCTCCAGGCGGTGCGACTGGCCGGGCACGGCCGACACCAGCGCCTCGGTGTAGGGGTGGGCGGGGGAGTCGAGTACCGCGCGCACCGGACCGTGCTCGACGATCTGCCCGAGGTACATGACGGCGACGCGGTCCGACACGTGCCGCACCACCGACAGGTCGTGGCTGATGAACAGCATGCTCATGCCGAGCGAGGCACGCAGGTCCACGAACAGGTTGACGATCTGCGCCTGCACGGAGACGTCCAATGCGGACACTGGTTCGTCGAGCACCAGCAGCTCGGGGCTCACCGCGAGCGCCCGTGCGGTACCGATCCGCTGGCGCTGCCCGCCGGAGAACTCGTGCGGGTAGCTGTCCGCGGCGCGCGCCGGCAGACCGACCAGCTCCAGCAGCTCGGCGACCCGCTGTCGCCCACCGTGCCGCCACTTTCCCTGTGCGACAAGGGGTTCGGCGATGATGTCGGTGACCGTGAGTCGGGGGTTGAGCGACGCGTACGGATCCTGGAACACGATCTGCATCCGTGCCCGCAGCTCTGCCAGCTGAGTGCCGCGCACGTGGGTGACGTCCGCGCCGTCCAGCAGGATCCGCCCGCCGGTCGGTTCGATCAACCGCATGACCGCGCGGCCGGTGGTGGTCTTGCCGCAGCCGGACTCGCCTACGAGGCCGAGGGTCTCGCCGCGGGCGAGGTCGAACGACACCCCGTCGACGGCCCGCACGACACCCCGCCGCCAGCCCTCCCGCACCGGGAAGTGCACCTGAAGCTCGCGCACCGACAACAACGACTCGGTCACAGCGCCACCCCCGCGTGTCCACCGTTCCGGCAACCGTGTCGCACGCTCTGGCAACCATGGTGGACGTTCCCGCGGCCGGCCGGACGTCCCGAACACCCAGCATGCTTGCCCGAACGGTGGACACAGGTGCCGGAACGGGGGACACGCGGATGGGGCGCTTCGATCACCGGGTCACCTCCAGTGGGGCGAGGCGGTCGTGCCGGTGGCACGCCGTGCGGTGGCCGCCGCCGAGGTCCGCCAGCGGCGGCAGTTCGCCGGTGCAGCGCGGGTCGTCCGCGGACTCCGTGCAGCGCGGGTGGAACGGGCAGCCGGCGGGCGGGGCGAGCAGGTCCGGTGGCCGGCCGGGGATCGGCCGCAGCCGATCGTTCTCGTCCGTCCACCCTGGACGGCTGGACATCAGCGCGCGGGCGTAGGGGTGCCGGCTGCCTTCCCCGCCGGCACCGAAGAGCGTGTCGGCGGTGCACGCCTCGGCGATCCGGCCGGCGTACATCACCACGACGTCGTCGGCGTGGTCGGCGACGATGCCGAGATCGTGGGTGATCAGCATGACGGCGCAGCCCCTGCTGTCCCGCGCGTCCGCGATTACCTGCAGCACCTGGGCCTGCACGGTCGCGTCCAGCGCCGTGGTCGGCTCGTCGGCGAGCAGCAGGTCTGGGTCGTTGACCAGCGCCATGGCGATCACCGCGCGCTGGCGCATGCCGCCGGACCACTGGTGCGGGTACTGCCGTGCGCGTCGGCCGGGGTCGGGCACGCCGACCAGCTCCAGCGTCTCGACGGTCCGGCGGCGCATCTCACGGCGGCTCATCGAGGAATTGTGCAGCTCCAGCGCCTCCTCGATCTGGTCGCCGATGCGCAGCACGGGGTTCAGCGCGGTCGTCGGGTCCTGGAACACCATGCCGATCCGCTTGCCGCGGATCTCCCGCATCCTGCGTTCGGGCAGCGTGGTCAGGTCCTCGCCGTCGAACGTGATTCGCCCGCCGAGCACCCGCGCGGACGGCGGCAGCAGCCGCAGGACCGACAGCGCGCTGACCGTCTTGCCCGAGCCGCTTTCCCCGACGACACCGAGGATCCGGCCCCGGTCCAGCTCGAACGAGATCCCGGCGACCGCCTCGACCTCGCCGTCCAGCGTGCTGAACCCGACCCGAAGGTCCTCAATGGACAGAAGGCTCACGAGCTTGCCGCCTTCGGGTCGAGGGCGTCGCGCAGGCCGTCGCCGATGAACACCACCGACAGCGTGGTCAGCGAGATCGCCACGCCGGGCGGCACCCACAGCCACGGCTGGCTGGCGAGCTTGCCGAACGAGCGCACCTCCATCAGCATGTTGCCCCAGCTCGCGGCCGGTGGGGTGACGCCGAGGCCGAGGTAGGACAGCGACGCCTCGGACAGGATCGCGATCGCGACGAGCAGCGTGCCGGACACCATCACCTGCGGCAGCACGTTGGGCAGCAGGTGCCGCAGCAGGATCCGCCACCACACGGTGCCGGCGGCGTGCGCGGCCTGCACGTACTCCAGCTCGCGCACCTTGAGCACGACGCTGCGCGCGATCCGGCAGCACGACGGCCAGGTGAACAGCGCGATCAGCGTGATCAGCAGGCCGATGCTCGGCCCGACCACCCCGGCGAGCACGATCACCACGAGGATGCTCGGGATCGCCATGAACAGCTCGGTGATCCGGGTGATCAGCAGGTCGAGCCAACCACCGGCCCGACCGGACACGATGCCAAGCGTCGTGCCGATGACGAGTGCCGAGGCCGCCGCGGCGAACCCGACGAGCAGCGACACCTGGCCGCCGGCGAGCAGCCTCGCGAGGGTGTCGCGGCCGGTGTCGTCGGTGCCGAGCCAGTGCGCCGCGGACAGGCCCTCGCGCACGTGGTTCGGGTCGACGGCGGTCGGCGTGTAGGGCACGAACAGCGGCGCGACGAGCACGATGAGCACGATCACGCCGAGCACGACGAGCCCGGCCATGGCGCCGCGGTTGTGCCGGAACCGCCGCCACGCCATGCCGCGCGGCGTCCGCCGGGTTTCCTGGGGGAGTATCACCGCAACCGCACCCTCGGGTCGGCCAGCCGGTAAAGGAAGTCACCGAGGAAGTTGCTCAGCAGCACCAGGATCGTCGCCAGCACTCCGAACCCGATGATCAGCGGGTAGTCGTGGTAGGTGATCGCGTCGATGGTCAGCTGCCCCATTCCCGGCCATGAGAACAGGATCTCGACAACCACGGTGCCGCCGAGCAGTTCCGGAATCCCCACCACCAGCAAGGTGATCAGGGGCAGCAGCGTGTTGCGCAACGCGTGCCGGCGGGCCCGGCGAAGGGACGCGCCCTTGGCGAGCGCGGTGCGCACGTAGTCCGCGCCGAGTTCCTCAAGCATGCCGGCGCGGACGTACCGGGTCAGCTTCGCCGTCTCGGCCACGGCCAGCACCCCGGCCGGCAGGACGAGGTGGCTGGCCAGGTCCGCGGCGCCGCCGTCGCCGGGGGAGGCCATCCCGGTGGAGGGCAGGAGTTGCAGCTGGAACGCGAACAAGTACATGGCGAGCATGCCGAGGAAGAACGCCGGCACGCTCATGAACAGCAGCGTGCCGCCGGACACCAGGTAGTCGGCCGGCCGGTTCTTGCGGGACGCAGCGAACACGCCGAGCGCGAGCGAGAACACGACGCTGCCGATCACCGCGGTGAACACCAGCTCCATCGTCGGCCCGAGCCGTTCCAGCAGCAGGCCGAGCACCGGCCGGCCGTTGTTGCGGAACGACTCGCCGAGATCACCCTGGATGGCGCGGCCGAGCCACGCGACGTACTGCTCGACGACGGGCCGGTCGAGCCCCAGCTCGTGCGTGCGGGCCTTCACGAACGCCTCGGAGTTGCCCAGCTCCTCCGGTGAGATCATCGCGCTGACCGGGTCGCCGGGCGCCGCGTGGATCAGCGAGAACAGCCCGATGCTCACCACCACGAGGATGCCGAGCATCGTGCCGACACGCGTCACCAGGTACCGCAGCATGAACCAGCTCCCGACTGTCTACTGTGGACCTAAGGTTAACTCACCGTCCACTTGTCCACGTCGATGAAGCTCATCGTGATGTCGCCCCACGGGACGTAGCCCCGCACCCGGTCGCTGACCCCGGCGAGCGTCTGCGTGCGGACGATCCACAGGTACGGCACCTGCTCGTTCTCGATCTTTGCCGCCTCCTGGTAGGACTTTGCCCTGGTCTCCCGGTCGGTGGTGCTGGCGCCCTCGGCCATCAGCTGGTCGAGCCGCTGGTCGCAGAAGCCGGGGATGTTGCCGCCCTTCGGGTAGACCTGCGCGCAGGTCAGGATCGGCGAGAGGGTGGCGGGGTCGATGGGGTAGACACCGCCGCCGAACAGGTAGATGTCCCAGCTGCCGGCCTTGAGCGAGTCGATCTTCGGGTCGGGGAGCAGTCGGGTCTTGATGCCGACGGCCTTGAGGTTCTCCCCGGCGATGTTGAGCATCGCGACGCGGTCGGACTGGTTGGGGTCGTAGGGGATCACCAGTTCGCGATTGGTGTCCCAGCCGGCCTGCGTGAGCAGTTCGCGCGCCTTGTCCACGTCCTGCGCGTAGTCGTTCAGGCCGTCGGGCAGCGCCCAGTCGGTCATGAACACGCTGTTCTGCACGGTGCCGAAGTCGTTCAGCGCGGCCTTGATCATTCCCTTGCGGTCCAGCGCGTACAGCATCGCCTGCCGCACCCGGACGTCGGCGAGGTAGGGCTGGCGCATGTTGACCGCGAACCGCACGAAGCCCGGCGACTCGCGCTTCTCGATGCGCACGCCGTCCATCGCCTCGACGCTCTGCGACTCGACGGGCACCACCGGCGCGATGTCGGCCTCCTTCGTGCCGAGCTGACCCGCGGCGACCTCCGGGGTGACGAAGTTGAGGTAGAGCTGGTCGAACTTCACCGGACTGCGGAAGTTCGGGTTGCGCTTGACGATCACGTGCTGGTCGGGCTTCAGCTCCTGGAGCGTGAACGGCCCCATGCCGGGCTTCTGTTCGAACCACCACTTGTCACTCATCACCGACGTCGGGTCCTTGGTGGCGAACACCTTCTCCGGCAGGATGAACAGGTACATGGCGGCGCCGATCAGCGACAGGAAGCCCGCGTCCGGTGTGGACAGTTCGACCACGACGGTGTCGTCGCCGTCGGCACGCACACCGGCGAGGCTGGTCGCCGCGCCGGACTGGTACTCGGCGTAGCCCTTGATCCCGGCCAGCCGGGTCGACTGCGGGCTGGCGACCTTCGGGTTGGCGTAGAGGTTGAGCGAGAATGCCACGTCCTTGGCGGTGAACGGCGTGCCGTCCGACCACTTCTGGCCCTTGCGCAGGTGGAAGGTGTAGGTGGTGGCGTCGTCGGAGACGTCCCATTTCTCGGCCAGCCTCGGCTGGTACTTGCCGTTCTGGTCGGCGACGAACAGCGTGTCCTGCAGCAGGGTGAGCACCGTGGTGTCCCCGGCGAGAAACGTGGCAAGGGGGTTCAGGTGGCTCGGCTTGGCCGTGGCCGCGTACTTCACGATGCCGTCACCGCCACCACCGGACGCGTCGGGTGGTGGGGAGCAGGACGTGGCGAGGACGGCCACGGCACAGACGATGGCAGCGACGATCTTTCCGCCTCGCATGGTGTTCTCCTTCTAGCCGAGTTCCTTGAGCACGTCCCGTGCGGCGCCGAGGGTGGCGTCGACGTCCGCCTCGGTGTGCGCGAACGAGATGTGGTTGCGCTTGAGCGACATCGGCAGCATCAGGAAGCCACGGTCGGTCATCTTCCGGTGGAACGTGCGGTAGCGCTCGTCGTCGTTGCGCATCAGGTCGCGGTAGCCGTGCACCTCGCCGTCGAGGAAGTACAGACACCACACCGATCCGTAGCCGCGGACGACCGCCGGCAGTCCCAGCTCCTCGACGATCCCGGCGAGCCCGGTGCGCATCCGGCCGCCGAGTTCGGCGGTGCGCGCGAAGACGTTGGCCGCACGCAGCTTCCGGATGGTGGCGACGGCCGCGGCGCACGCGATCGGGTGGCCGGTGAAGGTGCCGGCGAGCAGCACGTCCCCGCCGGCGGAGTTGAACCGCTGCATGTACTCGTGGCGGCCGGCCAGCCCGGCGACCGGGTAGCCGTTGCCCATGGCCTTGCCGAAGCTCGTCAGGTCCGGGGTGACCCCGCTGATCTCCTGCCAGCCGCCGAGCGCGTGCCGGAACCCGGTGATCACTTCGTCGAAGATCAGCAGGCTGCCCTGCGCCTCGGTGATCTTGCGCAGGCCCTCCAGGTAGCCGGGGTCGGGCAGCAGTGAGCCGACGTTGTGCGGGATCGGCTCGACGATGACCGCGGCGATCTGCTCCTGGTGACGGGTGTAGAGGTCTTCGAGAGAGCCGAGGTCGTTGAACTCGGCGATCAGCGTCGCGTCGAGTGTCTCCGGCAGGATGCCGGTGCTCATCGGGTCGAGTCCGTAGGCGAGCTGCGGCGGCGAGATCACGTTGCGTGCCACCGAGTCGTGCCACCCGTGGTAGCCGCCCTGCACCTTGACGATGAGCCGGCGGCCGGTGACCGCGCGGGACAGCCGCACCGCGTGGAAGGTGGCCTCGCTGCCGCTGGTCGCGCAGATCATCTGGTCGGCAGAGGGGATCACCTCGCACACCAGCTCTGCCAGCTCCACCTCGGGCCGGGTGATGCCGATGCCCATCAGGTCGACCGGCTCCTGCGACCCGGCGACCGCGGCGTCCACGTCGGGGTCGTTGTGGCCGAGCACGATGGCGCCGAACGCGGCGTGGTAGTCGACGTAGCGGTTGCCGTCGAAGTCCCAGACATACGCACCCCGCGACCGGCTGAAGCCGTAGGGCGCGCCGAGGTGGCGGCTGAAGGAGTTGAGGCCGCCGGGAATGACCCGTTCTGCGCGGCGTGCCCACTCGATCCCGTTGTCGAACGTCGAGGTCATGGGCGCCATCACTCCCGTCGGGTCGCCTGTCGGATGGTGCCGCATGTGGAATCACGTTTCAAGTGCCAGTT
>Ga0193742_1001796_pt1 | contig 12593 bp, 12 predicted proteins | sample L2c1metaG_FD_165511 | JGI IMG/M metagenome (GOLD analysis project Ga0193742, IMG submission 165511) | Soil microbial communities from a riparian zone of the East river system, Colorado, United States - L2c1 | ecosystem: Environmental > Terrestrial > Soil > Riparian zone | place: USA: East River... | reverse complement strand
TGGGCTCAGCTAGCTCCTTGGACATATGCTTGGGCATTATCAGATACTGACTGGCTCCGGTCACGGCTGTAAAGCCTGAATCGGTCGAAGTCGTAACAATACCAAAGCATTCTTATAGTCTGATAAACAAACGAACTTGAAACTAGCCAACGACTGTTACTGATCAAGTCTGTAAAGACTGAATCGGTCGAAGTCGTAACAGCCTGACTTTGTGGAACAGAAATCTCTGGTACAGGAAATAATTGAAGCCAGCCATGTGTGTCTTTTCTTACCGAAATTTCACTGCAAGTTGAATTCTATTGAGTTCTTTTGGGGTACGGTCAAGAAGTATCTTCATGACAATTGTGATTACACATTTGACACCCTCAAAGAAAATCTCCCAAAAGCACTTTGCTCAGTGCATATTCATACAATCAGAAGATGGGAACACTGGATGTTTTGGTGGGTTGAAGCTTACAGATTGGGCCTTGGGATGCACAAAGCTCAAGTTCAGGTCCAACAATTCAGTTCCACCAAGTACAAATCACACAGATGCATCCCAGACAGTGTTGCAAACACATTTGATTAGCATATTCTTATGTATCCTTGTACTGCGCAAAATCGGGTCTGATCACAGGAAATATCTCACTCAGTTTTGAGTTTCAAATTAATTCCTCTTGCCATTCTTTCGGGCCCATCAATAGGAGTGTTTTGCCAAGAGGAATTAATTTTCTTAATTTTTCTTAATTTTCTATTATTTTTGCACACAAGTAGCGGACACTAAGTGATTCGCACCATATGTGAAAGAGGGATTTGCGGCAACATTCAAACTCAGAACCGGCAAGCGATTCTGATCGACAACCGTCAAAATTTTGGCGTGGGTGTACTCAACCTGTAGTGACTCTGACTTGCAAGGTTGAAAAATTACACCGCCTCTTGAGCATTTGGCAAGTGAACTATGCATCGGTCTTGGCTGTTTTTCCTCTCGCAGGCCCTGACAGTGTTGTCTCAATCTACCAACGACTCCTTGCTATGGGGAGCCTATAGGCCCAATCTCTACTTTGGTCTACGGCCCAGAATTCCTCAATCTCTTATGACAGGCCTCATGTGGTTTGGTACACAGGATTATCAATCTGTTGGAAGTAAGTTGTGCTTCTCCATATGAAGACTTTCCCAATACTCAATCTACGTGGCGCAGAGCCTCGACATGCCTGTGACCAAGGAGACAAACTGGATAGCTATACCTGGACGGAATATGACGCCCGTGAGGGAGGTGTACAGGTTATAAAGGATAGCTTGAACAATGTCAAACTTACGACGGAGTTCTTGAAAGTAGCTGGAGGTGCTCACGGTGGCAGCTGGGCTGCTCGCATCAGAGGGGAACCCATCAACCAAGGTATACAATTACCTCAAAAAAAATTGTTGAAAATCAAACTTGAACTTCCCAGCAAAGCCATCCCGAATTTCGACAATTTTCTATTTTGGACTAGAGGGTCTTGGTGGATTGGAGATGGAAACGAATGGAAATAACGATGTTTGTTCTAAATATCGACAGCAAATAATAGACATTGAATCCTTACTCTCAGGGCATTACTGGCGAAATTAAATTGACCGGCTCAACACCTCAGCTTGACGATTTCGTTATTCGTGTCGTTGACGGTGAGGAGTTTAAACTCCCACACAGTATACCTAACTAACTTTGTTTCAGGCGATGAAAATCATGCAATCACAACTGGCCCTCATGCTGACGTGTTTCAAGCACGTATTGGAAAAACTCATTTCATCGGGCGTCCAGTCAAGGAAGGAGAAATGTGGCAAGCTAATCGTAGGCATCCATTCCTTTCATCCGTTTTTACAGTGGAATTAATTGGATGATCCGCTATGCAGAAGCTATCATGATGTCGATCCTAGACCATGCACGAAACGTCCTGGCTCCATATCAAGATTCTCCACTTGGCGCACCGGACCCCTCATTCGTTTTGCAACTATCAGATAACGTGTACACCAGTAGCAACCTCTATGCTGTCCAGAAATTTTTCGATGGACCATTCCAGTTTGATATATACTTCGACAGTGAAAGCGTTAAACAAAAACTCACAGGTGGGTGGACCGATTTTTTTGAACTTTGTGGACAAATTCTAAGCGATCAAACACAGCCTCCGTACTAGATCAGGGTATCCCAGCATTGGTTCAAGCATACGGACAGCGCTTTAGAGACATTCTGCCCCATCCGTCAGATTATCCTGATGGGAAGAAGGAATCTCTGGAAGCTTTCTCCAAGGCAGTGACGTCTAATCTAGTGGCCGGTGTGGGATATTTTTATGGAAATTCGATAGTCGATCGAAGATTCTCTTACGAATGGGATGAAGACGAGGACGTTGCTACTACTTATGATGCAGATAACAGCTCAAAAGGCCCTAAGCTGACGGAACCCAAGGCATTATTGACCGCAACTCCAAGCCGAAGTTTCTTTCCTCGTGGGTTTTACTGGTAAGCCCAAAGTGCTGGGATAAGATCTTGTTTGATTTTTATTCAGGGACGAGGGTTTCCACCTTCTGCACATCGGTCAATGGGACAACGACTTTAGGCACGTTTTATTTTTTGCTATACGATCTCAACTGTCTCATGTCTCGCACTTAGTCTCGAAATCCTGAAAGATTGGATTGGCCTCATTGATGAAGACGGTTGGGTTGGCAGAGAACAGATTCTTGGTGAAGAAGCTCGTAGCAAGGTAAGGCTCAGTCTCCTCCAATCAGCGTTCAGCTACTTGACCTCTTTGAAACAGGTTCCACCTGAATTCCAAACTCAAGTACCTAACTATGCCAATCCACCCACTCTAACAATGGCAGTCACTACATTCATTCGGCGTGTCAAAGCTAGACGCGGTATTTCAGACCAGGAGCTCGGAATGGACATGGGCGTGGGCGGATTCCAGGTCCCTCTCTCATCCCCTCAGACACCCCCAACGACGGTCACGAGTAGATTTTTGGAAGATCCCAACCTTGCTCTTGATTTTCTCAAGGGAATTTACAAACCCCTGAAACGGCATTATGATTGGTTCAGGCGAACGCAACGGGGACAAATTAAACAATATGGAAGGAAAGCACGTTCGAGAACGGAGGGATACCGTTGGCGTGGCAGGTCAGAACAGCATGTGCTAACAAGTGGAATGGATGACTATCCAAGAGGAACGCCTCACGCTGGAGAGCTGCACCTGGATTTGATATCCTGGATGGCGTTTTTCTCGCGAACGATGAGGGAGATTGCTTCTTTCATTGGGGAAACAGACGACGAGGCAACATACAGCCAAGTTGAAAAGGCCATTCTAGAGAATATAGAAGGTAGCAATCTTCTTTTCCTTACTGCCACAATGGCCCTCATTTTTCTACCATTCTAGATTTGCACTGGAATGAGTCTGAGAAGATGTATTGCGACCTTGGCGTGACTACTGAGGGTAGTTGAAGACTAGCGAATCTGCCTATCTATTCACTAATACTTTTGCTAGACGAATCGGACTATGTATGTCATAAAGGTTACTTGTCCATATTCCCCTTCTTCCTCGAACTACTTCCCCCTACATCGCCACATCTGGGACATATCCTTGACCTTCTGCACGGTCCAGAGCATTTGTGGTCTCCATACGGTATCCGGAGCTTATCTGCATCTCACCCCGAATTTGGAAAAGGAGAGAATTATTGGAAAGGACCCATATGGGTACAGATGAACTACCTGGCTCTCCAAGCACTACACAATGTTCGTTGACTTGTCATGGTTCAAACATCCCTATAAGCTGATATTGTTTCTTCTGCAGACCTATGCGGCCCAGGAAGGTCCGTATCAAACAAAAGCACAGACGATATACAAAGAACTACGGAGAAACGTGGTCGACAACGTCATCAAGGTGAGATATCTATATTTATGAAAACCTTGTGTTTCGTCCTAATACCATTCAAATCAGGAATACGAACGTACCGGATATGTGTGGGAACAATACGATGCTATTACAGGCGAGGGACGAAGAAGGTATCTCATACATTTATTCTTCTGTGAACATTTGCTTACTTCCCTTTGCTTTTATAAGTCACCCATTCACTGGATGGACATCATTGACCGCACTGAGTGAGTTCAATCCTTCCTTACCTTTGCGCCTTGCATAGCCTGACAGTGCAAATCTAGTCTTAGCTGAAAAATATTAGATTATTTGATTGCGATTGTATAATATCTAATTGAACAATTATCTTTCGGTGTGGCTGGAGAAATCCCTTGCTGAAAAGCTGCGGATTACGCTTCGAGGACAGATGGCAAACCCGCTATTAAGCTGAAGCTTCAATATGGTAATCGATAATCTCTTGACATATATAGGAAAATCAGTTGAAGCTTTTACCATATAATAAATAGACAGACTAGCGACACACGTTACAATCGTTCTTGCGATGATATGCTGCTTTCCTTTTTTAAAGACTAGCTAAAAGGTAGCGGATTCAGAGTAGTCCTACTTCTACCACGCGAACAAAGAGTTGGAAAGTAAATATAATTATCATGTATGTAGTCATCTAACATACACGAGAATAGGGGCCACGATGGTGGCCATCTTCGCCCACCTTGAGCTTACTACTCCCGTGCTCGTGTTTAGGCCATCTAGTTTGAGCGATACCCAACATGTTCAAGCCGTGTGCTACGGTTCCAGGCTTCGCCAATTGCTCCGTAATTTCAATCTAGATGGGTAAGAAAAATGTACGAGGTCAAAGAAATATTATAAACTCACAATGTCGTTGATGAGTCGATCGATCAACTTAGAAAAGGGTGAATGAGACAACACAAAACTCGGAAAGAAAAGTGCGTACCACTTCCGTAATATTTTCGCGAATGACAACCCGAAGTATTTCAACCTTCTCGAGGTTGGGGGGCAATTCATAGTTGGGTACAATCCTAGATGATATCATAAAGATTAAGAGCAGCGGGCCTATCTTAACAATCAACCTACCATCCTTTTGACCGCAATAATGTCTGGACCCATCTTTGCTGGATATCCGGGTTCTCCTTTCTAAATTTGTCTGAAAAACGGAAGGCAACGACAGGCAACCCAGGTTCATAAGCCTATCACAGATCAGTGTGAGAGAAACGGCATATTAGAATTAACTTACCTCTACGTCTGCATCGACGATCCCCACTGACACCAGATCGGGAGAACCAGCTTTGCGATGAACATCGCTCAAGACAGTGTAGTATCCACTCTTTTCCAAAGCACGGCTCAGCATTCTAGCATTTTTCAAGTCATCCAACCCAATGGCGCGATAGCCCTCGAAACCGAGGTGTAAAAAGTTGAAATATTGAGCAATGATCGGGGCAGCCGGGCGAGAAAAGTTGAGTGAAAACGAGTACTCAACGGAACCAAGGTAATGCAGTTCAAAGATGAGATCCTTGGGAAGATGGGTTTCGTCACGCCAGATGATAAAGCCGACACCAACATAACTGAGTCCAAATTTGTGTCCGCTGGAAGGATATGATCAGCCGGGAACGAAACAAAAGTTGATACACATACGAAGTGTTGATGGAGACGACCCGAGGAAGTTTGAAGTCCCATAGTAACTTGGGCTACCGCAAGATGAACATTAAACTCCTAATACGCCCGCATATATGGACGTACTGTGACGAAAGGAGCAACAAAACCTCCCGAAGCAGCATCAACTATGCAGAAGACATGAAAACAATACAGCAAACATAGATCAAAGGCAACGAACCATGAATAGGGACGAAATGCCCAGTCTTTGTTTCGTATTCGTCCAGTAACTCCGACATCGCCTTGACTGGTTCGTAATGTCCAGTATATGTACCTAGCGAATGTTGAAATGTGAAAAGCGAAACGACAACATATACAACATACTGCCTAGAATCACAAACACGCCAATGGTGTTCTCGTCCACGTATTCCATGGCCTTCTTCGGGTCCAGGTGGAATTTGCTCTCTTCGCTCACAGGAACGAGCCTGCACTCGACGTCGAAGTATCGAGCAAATTTTTCAAGGGCTACTTGAGCATTGGCGCCCATGACAATATTCGGCCTGGTGATGATGTTAACGGAAGGAATAAACTGAACTGGAAAGTATTACCCTGGCTCGTAAATGCTCAACCCCGCCGCTTTGCGCATTTGCTGCCACTGCCTTTTCATGGCCAGCCCGCCGAGCTGTGCAGCTTCGGAAGAGCCTGTTGTTGCTGTTCCAATTGCTTGCCTTGCCGATGGAGCATGCCACATGTCAGCAAGGATGGAAATGCCTTTGAAATTTGAAGACGTAAACGATCCACATCATCAAACATATTAAGTTTCGACGTACAGCGAGTATGAATAATTTCTAGATTGGAAGAAATGAATGTTGACCATTATAGTGCGAGTAAAAAACAAGCGTACGTGTGGCCGGATACTCATCAGAATCTAGGTACGCGCGAGTTAATTCAACGTTTCGAATAAGAGAAGACAACTATACCTATCAAGTTCTTGGAGATATTTTCGCGCACAAGTAGGTCGGCCTCGGGTGGCATCCATGTGTGCACAAATGATGCCAGATTGAGCACGGTGGATCCGTCTTGAAAACGTTAGATCTATGACTGCAACTGGCACGTCCTAATTTTTTTACCTAAGCTCAACTCATCGTGGATGATTTTGTAAGCGGAATCGGCTGGTACTCCCTGAAACCGGGTTAGGTATTTGGCAGAGTACAACACTGTTGTATTCTGGACGCACCTTGCTTGCAATTCGAAACTTAGGGATCGGGTTTGTGCCATAGCGTGCGCCATAGGAATAACCGATCTGGTTTTGGGTTGATGATTTCCCAGCTGAATCCTGAAGAAAAAATATATTAATCGAGAAGGCGCAAATTACGAGAATTTGGACTCACCCGAGATTCTTGAATCAGTCGGTCTGGGTTGACATGCTATTGGAACGGCCAAAATAAATAAATGAATGAATGAACTGAAGCCAAATACTTAATGTTTGACATACTTTAGAAAGAGCCATCAAAGGGAGAAAAGGGAGGAGGAGGCTGAAGGACTATTTTTGCCTTTTGTATGTTCCAGACATGACGCAGCGCTAAGTTCTAGCTTGATGTCATTGGAGATGATATTAGCTTACGTAACTGTTCACGTCTCTTAACTTTTCGTTCCGTAAAAATGGGAGGGCCAAACCTCGAAATTTTCAAATTCACCCTGTATCTTTGTGTCCCACTAGCAGCTCTTATTCATTTTGGGGACCCAGAATGGTATAGAACGACAGTAGTACCGGTATATATATTCTTGCGGGTGGTCACTCTCGGTGTTCGTGTTCACATTTTTCTCTCTCTGCAGTATCGAGATAAGCTATTTCCTGCCCTTGACCGCACAAACCAGGTATTTCACTTTCGCTTCAAAGGATTCAATATTTTTCTAATTATTTGCCCAGCGGATACCCAAAGACCAAAGTGGTGTGCGAGAAGAACTCGCAAGGATCAAGGCCGAAAGACTCTTAAAACAAGCACAACGGGAAGCAGAAGAAGAAAGGGATTTAAAATCGTAATATGTATATGTAAGTCTTGTCGCCACCCTCTAACAAATGTAATAACCCTCCTCATAGACCGTCATCTATTCAATCATGTTAAAACATAATCATAGATTCTACTCTCCTCCTCCGACTCCCATTTTATTTTTCGAAGCTCAACTTCTGTCCATCATTGTCCTTCACTGTCCATGATCCCTTCGCGCCTGTTCGGTCTTCTGCTGCCAGTCTCTGATACTCTGCTACCATTTTCAAGTCTATTTTGAATCCTCCGCAAACGATGAACACAACTACGGGTCGCCTGTCGCTTTCCTGCTGAGTTTTCCGAACAACTAGCTTGTTGAATAGTGAACGATGATAACCTGGCACGAGCGTTGTGGAACACGCTAATTCCACCAGAAACTTGTGATCGTCTTTCGTGACATCAGAACTAAAACTCGCGGTCGACTGTAGCTTACTTACTGGCAAATGTTGCGAGGGTTTCCATGCTCAATTCATCAGGCACGCTCACTGTCTTGACGCCTCCAGACCTTTCGAGAGCCATCTTAACCACTCCGACTGAGGGCTCTGATGCTCCCAATGAACCCGATGCCTTTGACGAAAACTCGGTGAAGTGCGCCAAAAACAGGGAATGCTCTTTGTTGTAAACGAGATTCACTCCACGAGGTAAAAATTTCTCGACGCTATTAAACCTTCCGTTGTTGAGAGACATTGATTCATAGAAGCAATCCGAGCCATTCGTTTCGAGCGTCACGATTGGAACTGCAGTCGAATTGGAGTATGAGTCTGAAGAAATTGTTCGTAGTGCATACCATGATCCCAGCCAACATCTTTGCAACCTATTATGATGCCTCCTAGAAGTCCTCCCCCTCCGACACTGCAAAATATCGCGTCCGGTTCCTTTTGTAGTTGCTTGTGAATTTCATGCACCATTGAGCTATGTCCCACCCATAGTTTTGGATCGTCATACGCCGGTACCATCACTCTGAAAACGTTTCTAAAATCTTGGGTGACTTACCATTCATTCAACAACTCACGCTTGTTGATTTTTCGCTACCATTTCCTGGGCGGCCTTTAAAGCTTCAGCGTAATGCCGACCTATTACAACCACCTCTGCCTTCTCCCTTTCCAACAATTGTAGAGTAGTTTTAGTAACACCCTCCGGTATAAAAACACTGCATCTAAGCCCAAAAGTTCGTGCAGCACTAGCGGCCGCTAACCCTGCATTGCCTCCCGATGCGATCACCAAGTGCACAGAAGGACCTAATTCTTCTTTCGCCTTCTGAATGAAATGGGATATACCTCTATATTTGAATGAATACGATGGATGAAGATTCTCACAGTGATCAATTATCATGACCGTTGCAAGAGAAAGATTCTAGAAGAAGATACTTACCTCTAACTTCAAATACACAGACGCTCCTGATATTTCAGAAAGCCGATTTGAATAAATTAGAGGTGTTTCTTGCCATAGAGACATCTTGGCTATGACTCGTGGATGTTTGTGGGAGAACTAGCTATTGGCTGACGACCTCTTCAATCAAAATACGTAAATAGCATTCATAATGATATCTTGCCACATTAGGAGAATTCAAGATCTAGGAGAACTTGGCACTCTGGATATTTTCGAGCCTTGATTTTGCAAGTTTCGTTCAGACTTCGATTTTCGAGATCTTAAACACGGTTGACCGAGCATCTGAAGTCTATTGCAGCGACGATATCAGACATTCGATCACAGTAACCTTATAACCGATGGCGCCAAAATCTAGCAGGTCTGCAAAGGGTGGAAAGAAGAACCCTCTTGATTTTGGAGGATTACACCCCAAGATGATGACGGTGACATCCCCTCCATAAAGAAAATTGGCGAAACAACTCATAGGCACTGAAATTCGACAGGCGTTGATAAAAAATATCCCTAAAAACCCTACGACAGGTCGCGTCGATCTTCCCGATATCATGAGGTAGCTTTCGCATCATAACCTCCTCCCCAACTACATTCTGAGCTAATTTCGAAACAGATATATGGAAAAAACATCCAACCGAGATGAATGAATTCATGGCTGAATTCAGTAAACTCGATTTTGGGAAACCCAAAATCGATTTCTCAACATACGATTACCAAGCTTTGGCTCCGACAATTGTTCATGAATCGTTCTGGGTGATTCAGCTCGAGTCGATGGGCTTTGTTGATCAGGCAGGACGTTCGGTTGACCCTTATCAAGCTGGGGGTTCGTTTGGGATACGCCCAACTTTCATTATATATTGTTATGATGATAAAGGAGCTTATCGTCTTACCCATGAATGTACGGGGCTCCCTGATTCCAAGACTATTCTTCAGTAAGGCCGAAATTATCACTTTTTCCTTTATACTCAAGATAACAATTTTGTCTGGCAGATCGATTCAGCGAGCGATAGCAGAACCTTGTTTACCGCTCCAGCCTTGTCTCCCTTGGTTCCTTCTCGTCTCCATCAAGCTCCAGCAACACGCCGAAGCCATAAAACCTTTCTTGGACTCTCTCCCAGCGCCCTTCCACTGGCGAATGGAGACAAGGCAGGAAGCAGAAGGCCTCCACGAGGGTGTACATACATTGAATCAACAAGGTGTGCGAGACAGTATGACCTTCGCCGAGAAATCCAAAACTGCTGGGAACAAGGCATTCGCGCAAAAGGAAAGGAAGGCTGCAGTAGACGCGTACACTGATGCAGTTGACCATTTGGTAGATGTACTTTCACAGAAACCAGATGATGCTGATGAGGAGAAGGCAAAGAAGCTTATGGCAATTTCGTATGCGAACAGGGCTGCTGCATATTTGTTGCCAGGTGATGGTATGGATTTGGACAGGGCTTTAGTGGATGGTAAGGCAGCGGAGAAGATGGACCCCACTTATAGTAAAGCGTATGCGTGTCTCCTTTCCGATTTTTCAAGCGAAGATACTTGACTGTCTGAATATTTCAGATACATCCGACAAGCTACATCCAGTCAGATGCTGGGGAAAACAGAAGATGCTATGGACGCAATAACACGAGCACTGCGCCGCAAAGATCTACAGAACGATGCTAGCTTGGCGGATCGTTTGGTAGAGCTTCTGACTGAAGGCAAAGGTTTCTCCGCTGATGAAAAGGTTTTCAAGAAATGGATGTTGGATGTAACTCCCAAAACGAAGGGGATCAATGGTGAATGGAAAAAGAGATGTAACAATCAATTAGCCAAATGGAAGCGCTGAAGGTTGTTGGACCTAAGTAATCCTTAGTAAAGTAGCACTCAACAACAAATTGAGTGGCATGTGCTTTTATTTAACACCTTACATCAGGATTTCCCATAGAATAGATGACTTCCAGTAAGGATTTGGGATGATTTAGAAATTCTAAATTGTTCCAGATCCCCATCAGCCGAGATGCCAAGCTTGGATCATTGATCATTTGGAAATCAAAGGCAATTTCAGACCTTTCCAGATTGTGTGATCTGTGGAGTCTCCAATGATGGCCACCTCGCCCATTGTTCAGTATCAACCCTTACCACCAGCCAACCTTGTCAGATCTTTATCAGACCTCTGTCAGAATTCACTCCCTATACTGTTGCCATCCAAAACCATCATTCTTATCATTGCTATCACCAACCAAAAACCACACAACATCCACCCCAGCATACCTAGAGCCCCACAGGCTCCACACACATTCCATGTTGCAGGCCAATCACACCACGCATGTTCTAGAGGTCATGAGCTCCAGCCACCACATGGTATTCCAAGGATTTGAGTCAGCATCTTTTGGCAAGCATCAGAGTATGATCCTTTCTGCAACATTTCCATTTTACTACCATATGCTCTCTACTATAACTCCTTTTATTTTATGTCAGTATCCGTATAAATATTACAGTTGTAGTATGTAGTTTGCCAGTTCAAATATCAGCCTAGCAACTTAGCAACCTCACTTCCTTGCCTTGTCCCTTCTGCTCTAAGCTTCTCCTTGGCCTAGCTCCAGATTCTACTACTCCTCTGGAACTCCAAAATTTGAGGCAACCCATCAAGAGAGCAGTGCAACCTATAAGTTGAAGCCAATGCCTCACCTGTTAGGGGACGCTCCGCTTCCTCCGACGTTTCCTCCGATATTTCTCTGTCACCTCTGTATGTTCCTCCTCATCGTCGCTAGTCCAAGATGGAGTGCACTTGCGGCTCCGATATTGGAGTCCGATGATCACATGACATAGCATTCCTATCACTGTTTCACCATTCTCCATATTTTTCCATCATTTTATTATCTTTCATCATTTTATTATTTCGACTCTGATTTCTTGGTATATAGGCATGCATCCCACCTTAGCAGGGTTTTATCCTTTTCTTTTAGGATCCCCTGCTAGGTGCGCTTTCCTGTCGTATTTATGTTTATATATATGTTTAGGATCCCCTGCTAGATCTCGACTAAGTCATCTGCAGTTGCCCTAAGATCAGAAAAGGATCTCCCAGAGGACTGATCCCAGCAGATAGCTAGTCCACCATAGTCATCTTTCGCAGTTCCGATTCGGACTCCGCCGACTCCGTGTACTCCTCCGCTCTTGATCCCTCCTCAGCACTATCTGAAACCATAATCTCCAACAAGGATCTGTTGCACTTCATGGAAGGTGAACGACTCGCAACCCTGGAGCAAGCCCTTGCTGAATTACAGGCAAAGGATGCAAACACTCAACATAAGTTAGACATCCTTATTTCCCATATTCCACAGTCCAAAAATCCGATCCCATCTACACAAGTCACATCAGTCACTCCAAAGGCCCACGGCTTAAAACTGGCCCTTCCGTCAGAGTTTGATGGAGACCGCACCAAAGGAATGGCATTCCTTAATTCCTGTCAGGTCTATATCCATCTCTGTCCAAACTCCTTCACGGATGAACAAGCCAAAATTGTCTGGGCCATGTCATACATGAAGGCAGGATGAGCAGCCAAGTGGTCCGCCTGTGTATTCCGATGGGAGGAACAACCGGAAAAAGTTGGCTACCATAAATTCATTGATTGGGAAGACTTCCGAGACGAGTTCAAAAGAGAGTTTTGTCCAGTCTATGCAGACTCAGCAGCCATCAACTGATTGGAATCCACA
>Ga0193742_1001795_pt1 | contig 12600 bp, 9 predicted proteins | sample L2c1metaG_FD_165511 | JGI IMG/M metagenome (GOLD analysis project Ga0193742, IMG submission 165511) | Soil microbial communities from a riparian zone of the East river system, Colorado, United States - L2c1 | ecosystem: Environmental > Terrestrial > Soil > Riparian zone | place: USA: East River... | reverse complement strand
ATCGGCTCGCCGTCGCGCGGGTAGTAGCGCACCTGGCCGCCGGTGATCACGCCGGGCGGTGGCAACAGTCGCAGCATCCCGTAGGCCAGCGTGGACTTGCCGCTGCCACTCTCCCCGGCGAGCCCGAGCACCTCGCCGCGGTGCAGGGTCAGGTCGACGTCGCGGACCGCGTGCACACCGTCGTCGCCGAGGCCGTAGCCGACGTTCAGCCCGCGGATCTCCAGTACCGGTTCGGGAGTGTTCAATGGTTCGCTCCGCTCACAGCCACGGTCAATCGTCCTTTCCGGACGCACGCAGCACGGGTGTGAAGCCGACCCGCATCCGCACCCCACGCACGTTGTGCGTGCCGGTGCGCAGTCTCGGGTTGACGTACTCGTCGATACCGAAGTTGAGCAGCGCGAGACCGGTGCCGAGGAGCGCGATCGCCACGCCCGGCGGCACGAACCACCACCAGGCACCCTGCTCGAGCGCCTGCTGGCTCTGCGCCCAGAACAGGATCGCGCCCCAGTTCCACTCGGACACCCCTGGCACGCCGATGAACGCCAGCGTGATCTCCGAAAGCACCGCGAAGATCACCGTGCTGATGAAGCTCGCGGCGATCACCGCGGTGAGGTTCGGCAGGATCTCGAACCCGATGATCCGCCACGTCGACTCCCCGGTCGCCCTGGCCGCCTCGACGTAGTCCCTGCGCCGCAACGACAACGTCTGCGCCCGCAGCAACCGTGCTCCCCACGCCCACGACGTGCAGCCGATCACCAGTGCGATCATCAGGTCGTCGGTGTCCGGCAGCGACAGCGTGATGATCAGGATCAGCGGCAGCGCCGGGATGACCAGGAACACGTTGGACAGTGCGGAAAGCCCCTCCGAGCCAAGCCCGCTGAGGTAGCCGGACGTCACCCCGATCAGTACCGCGAGCACGGTCGCGACAACGCCGGCGACGAGCCCGACGAGCATCACGCTGCGCGAACCGTCGAGCATCTGGCTGAACATGTCCTGCCCGAGGTGCGTGGTGCCGAACCAGTGCGTCGAGGACGGCCCGGCCAGCAGGTCGGGACCCCGCTGACCGGGGTCGTACGGCGTCACCATCGGCCCGAACACCGCGAGGAGGCAGAAGAACCCGAAGATCGCGAGTCCGAGCATGGCCTTGCGGTTGCTCAGGAACCGGAGCTGGCGGCGCGGCCGCCGGCCGGACGGCGGCCCGACCGGGTCGACGTCGGGCGGCAGGATTGGCGTGCGGTCCGCTGATGGCATGGCGATGGCTCAGCCCTCCTTCCTGGTGCGCGGGTCCAGTAGCAGGTAGATCAGATCCGCGAACAGGTTCGCCACCAGCACGGACAGCGTGATGACCAGGAAGATGCCCTGGATCAGCGGGTAGTCCTTGGCCCCGACCGCGGTGAACAGCTGGAACCCGACGCCGGGGTAGGAGAACACGATCTCCACGAGCAGCGTGCCGCCGACGATCAGGCCGAGCGACAGCGCGAACCCGGACACGTTGGGCAGCAACGCGTTGCGGGCCGCGTAGCTGACCATCACCCGCCGCTCGGACAGGCCCTTGGCGTGCGCGACGGTGATGTAGTCCTCAGTGGACACCGTGAGCATCATGTTGCGCATGGAGAGGACCCAGCCGCTCATCGAGGAGATGAGGATGGTGATCGCCGGCAGGAGGCTGTGGTAGACCGCGCTCCAGACGAAGTCCATGTCCCAGCTCGGCACCACGCCGGAGTCGAAGCCGCCGGACGACGGGAACGGCCCGCCCTGGCCGGCCAGCAGCGTGATCGCGATCAGGCCGAGCCAGAAGTAGGGGATCGACGACAGGAACGTGGTGACCGGCATGACCATGTCCACCCACGATCCGCGCCGCCAGCCGGCGAGCACGCCGAGCGCGGTGCCGAGCAGGAAGCTGATGATCGTGGTGATGCCGACCAGCGCGAGTGTCCACGGCAGACTGTCCGCGAGCACCTGGGAGACCGGCGCCGGGAAGAACGTGAACGACAGCCCAAGGTCGCCGCGGAACAGCTGGCCGAGATACCGGCCGTACTGGGAGATCAGGCTCTGCTCGTCGTCCAGTCCGAAGAGGATGTACAGCGACTTGATGGCCGACGTGTCGAGCTGGCCCTGTGCCCTGGCGATCAACGACTGCACCGGGTCGCCGGGGATGAGCCGGGGGAGGAAGAAGTTGATGGTGACCGCGGCCCACGCGGTGAACAGGTAGAAGGCGACGCGCCGCAGTAGAAAAGTCACGACCCGGCGTCCACGACGGTCTTGGCGTCGAAGAGCCAGCACGCCGCCCAGTGCTCGCTGTCGCCGTTGGTGTCCGTCGGCAGCCGGGGCGGGGCCTCCGTGCGGCACCGGGCCATCGCGTGCGGGCAGCGCGGATGAAACCGGCAGCCGGACGGCGGTTCGATCAGGCTCGGCGGCTCGCCGCCGGCCGGCTCCGTCTCGGCCGCCTCCGCGCCGGCGATCCGGTCCGGGTCGGGCGCCGACGCGATCAGCAGCCTGGTGTAGGGGTGTGCGGCGTGCTGGGTCACGGCTTCGCCGCTGCCGCCCTCGACCACCTGGCCCGCGTACATCACCATCACCTCGTCGGCGAAGTAGCGGGCCGACGCGATGTCGTGGGTGATGTAGAGGATCGCGAGGTCCAGCCGATCCCGCAGGTCCCGCAACAGGTTCAGCACGCCAAGCCGGATCGAGACGTCCAACATGGACACCGGCTCGTCGGCGAGCAGCGCCTCCGGTCCGGCGGCGAGCGCCCTGGCGATGGCCACGCGCTGGCGCTGTCCGCCGGACAGCTCGTGCGGGAACTTCTCGAGGAACCGCTCGGGCGGGGTGAGCTGCACCCTGGTGAGCAGGTCGTCCAGCGCCGCCGGCAGGTCACCGCCGGTGCGGTGGTGGATGCGCAACGCCCTTGTCAGGTGGTACCGCACGGTATGCACGGGGTTGAGCGACGCGAACGGGTCCTGGAAGACCAGCTGCACCCGCTGGCAGTACGCGCGGAACGCTCGCCCGCGCACGGCACGCACCGGCTTGTCATGCAGCCGGATCTCGCCGCCACTGTGCTTGACCAGCTGCGCGAGCAGCCGAGCGACGGTGGACTTGCCCGACCCCGACTCGCCGACCATCGCGGTGACCCGGCCGCGGCGCAGCTCGAGGTCGACGTGGTCGACCGCGTGCACGTACGGCCGGTTGTTCGTCAGCAGGTCGCGGATCCGGCGCCGCACCTGGAAGTGCTTGGTGAGGCCCGCCGCCGCCAGCACCACATCGGTACTGGCAGCGGCGGCCTTGCTCGCCGTCATGCCGTGCCTACTCGGCCGGCTTCAGGTGCAGGACGATGTCGAGCGCGTTCAGCAGCGTCGGCTGGGCCGGGGCGTACTGGTTGTTCTCGTCCGGCCAGCCCGCCCAGTTGCGGGTGCTGTACTCGCCGCCGGCGTTCGCCGCGCCGGTGACGATCACCGGCATCTGCTCGACGAAGATCCGCTGCAGTTCGTCCATCGCCTCGGTGCGGGTGGCGTCATCCGGCGCGTTCGCGTAGGAGTCGAGCGCGGCGGTGGCCGCCTCGTTGCGGAAGCGGCCCCAGTTCCCGTTGACGCCGGCCTGCCCGACCGGCTTGTACAGCGCACCGTCCATCACGTTCTGGTACAGGTCGTACGGAGTCGCGCCGCTGTTGGTCCAGTGCATGGCGGCCTCGAACTGGCCGGCGTCGACGTTGGTGGTCCAGGCGTCCTGGTTCGCCTTGTCGACGGTCACCGTGATGCCGATGTCGGAGAAGTTGTCCTTCATGATCTCGAGCGTGGTGATGTAGTCCGACCAGTCGGCCGGGTTGGACATCGTGAGCTCCACCGGCCGGCCCGTCGGGTCGAGCAGCCTGTCGCCGTCGAAGGTGAAGCCGGCGTCGGTGAGCTCCTTCTTGGCGCCCTTGATGTCGACCTCGTAGTTCTGATCCTTGAACTCGTCGGCGATGAACGAATCGCCTGCCGGGGTCGGGATGCCGGTCACGTTGGTGATCTGCGGGTAGAAGTAGCCGGCCTCGGCCTGGTTGAAGATGTCCTCGCGGTTGGTCACCATGCTCATCGCGCGACGCAGCGCCGGGTTGTCGAACGGCTTGAGCTCGGTGTTCAGGAACAGGCCCTGGATCGCGAGCGTCGGCGGGAACCAGAGCTTGTGGTGCTCCGGGTCCTTGTTCACGTAGACGGCCTCAGCGTTGGAGATGAAGGTGAACGCCCACTCCGACGAGCCGTTGGCGAGCGCGGCGGTCTGCGCGTTGTTGCCGTTGTACGACGTGTAGCGCAGCTCGCGGACTTCTGGCAGGTCCTGCCAGTAGCTGTCCCGCCTGGTCAACGTCACGGTCTGCGGGGTGAACGTCTTGAGCTCGTACGGGCCGGTGCCGACCGGGTCGGCGATCGTGTCGGTCGCCGGGTCCGCCAGCTTCGACCAGATGTGCTCCGGCACCACGATCGAGCTGAGGATGTCGACCTGGTTGACGAACTGGGACTTCGTGAAGGTCACCGTGACCTTCTTGCCATCGCTCGTGATGTCGCCGAACGGGATCGCGTTGATGTTCAGCGCCGGGGTGTTCTTGAGCAGCGTGTAGGTGTAGGCGACGTCCGCCGCGGTCATCGGCTCGCCGTCCGCCCACTCGACGCCGTCGCGGATGGTCAGCTCGAGGCTGGTGTAGTTGTCCGACCACACCCACTCGGTGGCGAGCCAGGGCTTGCCCTCGTCGGCCGGCTTGACCTGGTTGGTCATCACGAGCGGCTCGTAGATCATCCAGCGGTAGCCGAGCGACGTGCTGGAGGATGACGGCAGGAACGGGTTGTGGTTCTCCGTCTGCGTTCCGTTGGGCATGCCGATGTTGAGCACTCGGTCGGGGTTGCCCTGCTCGCCGGTAGCTCCGTCACCACATGCGACCAGACCGGAAAGCATGAGTAACGCCGCGGCCGCGGCAACGGCCTTACGCCTGAGTCGCATGGACTCCTCCTCGGGGACAAGGGAAAGCTTCTGGTCGGCCGAGCCCGCCAGTGGCGCCGGAGGAGACGGAACGTCGTTGGCCGCAGTCGAGTCAACTCGTCTGGACCACTGCCGTCAATAACTCTCAGGTAACAGGTTTAGACTAATTTTAAGCTACAAATTAAGTGGGTCCATGAACTATCGTCGGCTCGTGGGGCCGTGGGAGGGCGGCGATCCGGAGGTTCTAGGCTGATTCGGCTCGGTGTGTCCGGGTCGGGGGAAGGATGGGGACATCGAGATGGAGCCGAAGCGCGCCACGGTTCGCGACCTGCGCCGGCGTAACCGGTCGACCCTGCTGTCGACGCTGTTCTTCGAGGGTCCGCTCAGCCGGCACGAGCTGAGCGGGCGCACGGGCCTGTCGCCGGCCACCGTCAGCAACGTGGTCGGCGAGCTGGTCGAGGACCGGCTGGTGGTCGAGGCGGGCCAGGTCGAGTCGGACGGCGGCCGGCCGAGGGTGCTGCTCCGGGTGAATCCCGGCTACGCCAACGTGATCGGCATCGACGTCGGCGAGACGGGCGTCAAGATGGAGCTGTTCGACCTCGCGATGGAACGGCTCGCCACCATCGACCGGACGCTGCGGTCGCCGCGGCCCGACCAGCGGCTGGTCGGCCGGATGATCGTCGACGGGCTCGGCGAGCTGATGGCGGTGGCGGGCGTGGCGGAGCGCGACGTGCTCGGCGTCGGCATCGGCGTGCCGGGCACGGTCGAGCAGGCCGACCCGGTGCGGGTGCACGCGCAGACGATCGGTTGGGACGGCGTGGCCCTCGCCGAATTGGTCCGCGCCGGCGGGATCACGTTGCCGCTGTTCGTTGAGAACGGCGCGAAGACCCAGGGCCAGGCGGAGATGTGGTTCGGGGCGGGCCGCGGCGCCCGGCACGCGGTGATCGCGCTGATTGGGTCCGGGGTCGGCGCCACGGTGATCGCCGACGGCACCACCTACCGCGGGTTCACCAGCAGCGCGGGGGAGTGGGGGCACACCACGCTGGTCTTCGGTGGCCGCGAGTGCCGCTGCGGCTCGCGCGGCTGCCTCGAGGCCTACGTCGGCGCCGAGAGCATTCTGGACCGCTACCGCAGGGCGCGGGGCCGGCGGGCCGTGCCGCGGCCGGACGAGCAGTCGCAGCTGGACTTCCTACTGGCCGCCGCCGATCGCTCGACAACCGCGGCGACGGTGCTCGAGGAGACCGTCGGCTACCTCGGGGCCGGCATCGCCAACCTCGTCAACCTGTTCAACCCGGAGCGGATCGTGCTCGGCGGGTGGGCCGGCCTCGCGCTGGGTACCAAGTTGCTGCCCGAGATCCGCCGCGCCACCGCCGCGCACGCCCTGCGGCATCCCTACGAGCAGACATCCATCGAGCTGTGCCAGCTCGGCCCGGACGCGGTCGCCGTCGGCGCGGCGACGCTGCCGGTCGAGGCAATGCTGAACCTCGGGTTCGACCCGAGGGAGTCCCGAGTCACGCGTCGGCAGACCCGCGAACCTGCTTGAGAAGGTGGTCCGGCCCAGCCTACGCCAAGCAGGCGTCCCCCGAGGTGATAGGGAAAGCGTTACGTCAAGCGAACGTCAGCCCATGCAACCGTCGTCTGGGCGGACCAGGCTCATGCTCGTCGCGGTGCCCTGCTCCGGGGTGCTGAAGATGTAGTACGTCTCATGCTGTGCGGTTACGGGGGTGCTGAAGCCGTCAGCCTCACCGAAACCCTCAGGGAAGGCTTGCGACAGTTCCTCCACAGTGGAGCCAACGCCGACGCCTTCTGGCGTGTGCACGGCAGAGTTGTTCACCGTGACATCGAAGGCGCCGCCGTTGAGCTTGAAGCTCGCGGTGCCGTTGCCATCGGCCAGCGTGAAGGTTGCGCACTCGGCCCATTCCCGTTCCTTGTCCCTGACCAGGTTCTGCCGGGCGGCGTCCTCATAGGTCATGCCGAGGGTGAGCCCGCCGTATCCGTCCGGCCCCAGCACCGAGCCCAACGTCTCGGGCCCGCCCGGCTGCTGCGTCTCGAACCACGCCTTGAAGCACTCGTTCGACCGCTGGCCGAGCGTGAGGCTGGCGATCGTGCCGTCGATGGTGGTGAACGAGAACAGGGCGGCCTCGTTGCCAGGGACGTCGGTGGAGATCACCGCGCCGGTGGTGCCAAGCTCCGGGTAGACCTCCCGAGCCTCGGCCTCGGACATGCCCTTCGAGACTTCCTGCGGGGTGGTCAGCGTCTCCGAGATGGTGGTGATGGCGCCAAGGCCGGCGTCCGAGGAGAACCACAGGGCCGTCAGGCTTCCGTTGCCCTGGTCGACCGAGTCCGCCAGTAGGTAGGCCGCGCAGTCGCCCGTGTCCCCGTTCGCCTCCTGCCCGAGCAGGCCGGTGTCCTTCGCCTGCGCCACGGTCATCCCCAGCGTCAGCTCACCGATCCCGGTGGGGCCGAGGTCGCCGGCGGCGGACCCACCCGCCGGTTCCTCGGCAGACTGCGCGGACCCGGCGTTGGCCACTGATGCCGGATTCTCGGACCTCGCTTCGACCGAGCCTTCGCCGCGGGCGCCGCAGGCGGCGAGTGCGCAGCCGGCGACGACGATTCCGATCCCCGTCGTGATTCCCCGATTGTTGAGCATGTGGTCGTTCCCCTGTCCCCGTACTGCTTGGCAAACGCTGGCCTCCTCAAGACTCGAAGCCCACATGCGCGGTTCATCGTGTTATCGAAAAGAAATATTCAGAAAGAGGAGCGAGTACGAAATAATGAAGTGTCGGGCGAGGTTCGCGGGTCGTTACTGGTCCCGTACGGCGGTGCCCTCGCGGCGCCACCACTGGGCAGCGCCACGTAGCCGCCGGTCGGCCGCCGGGTCCTCGGCGAACCGGTCGATGAGCGCGTGACCGGTCATGCCGGCTGCGTAGAACGCCGTGTTCCACACCGGTTTCTCGGGATCGAGCAGCGGCTCGAGCAGTTCGGCCGGCAGCATGATCCCCTGATGGGCGCACGCGACCAGGCCGCCACGACACCGATCCGGATCCGCTGACGTGACGAGCTCGACCACCGTGTCCGCTGACGGAGCCTGTCCGAAGTGCAGCAGCGCCTCGGTCGCCAACTGGCGCACGAGCAGGTCCTCGTGTTCACGCGCGACCGTGGCGTTCACTTCCGCGATCGTCGCGTAGTAGGGCACGGCCTTGAGCATCGAGAGCGCGTGGAACCTCCGCGTGGCGCGCTCCTCGAACACCGCCTCGTAGATCAGCCGCGACAGCAGCGGCTCGGTGCCGCTGTGCTCCCGCAGCCGGTTCACCTCGTCGTGCATCGCCTCGGCGATCTCCAGCAGCGGCGCGCGTTCCTCCGGGGTACGCAGGTTCCCCAGGTTGGCCGGCGCGCTGTCGCCAACGCGGTCGAGCAGCGACGCGACCCGGTCTCGTGGCAGCATCCGAATCACCGACGCGCTGGCCAGCCGCGTCCGTTCGTCGAGCACGGGGTAGGCCTCGACCACAGCCGAGGCGATGAGGGCAACGGTTTCGTCGTCGACTCGACCGGTCACCAGCGCGTTGTCGATGGCGTACACCGCGCCGCGCGCGATGTTCGGCCTGCGGTCCCGCAACAGACCGACGAGCCAGCCGAGGACCTCGGGATCGGGTGACTCCGAGAGCGCGACGATCGGATCCATCACCACCTGGGCGTGCTCGTCGCGGATCGCGTCCAGCACCGCTCTTCGCGCCTGCGGGGCGTACGGTCCGGCCAGCACACTGGCGACCGCCTCGTAGCGGGTGAGATACGCGACGCTGATGGATCGGCACATCTCGCTCACCAACCGCGTGAACGGCTCGACGACCAGGAACGCCGGCAGCGTGACGCGCTCGTCGCCCAGCAGGTCGGCGAAACGCAGCCAGTCGACGCCGCGTGGCGTTCCTTCGAACACCACCTGGCACCGGCTGGTGACCTCGTCGAGCCCGAGCACGACCTGGTCGCGGCGGCGCTGCGCGACGCGCACGGCGCCGTAGCAACGGCGCATCGTCTCGACGATGCCCCGCAGCGATCCCGGGGCCGCGCCGGTCAACACCTCGTACGCCTCGATCACCCGGCCGGGAGCAGCGACCGCGCCCCGCTCCCAGTTGGACACCTCCGCGGGACTGGCTCCGACGCCGAACTCGCGCAAGGCGCGCACCATCGCGGTCCCCGTCGCGAGGTCGGCGTTCGCTCCGTACTCGCGGTTGTGCCGCAGCAAGAACCCGGACCGCGCCTCGACATCGACTGTCGAGTCCTCGAACCGGGTGCGATCGACCGGCCGGTCAGCCTTGCGGCCACGACGATCCGGAGTCCCCATGTGCCCTCCCGGCCCGCACCTTATGTCAGACCGGTGACCCGACGACCGAGGTGCCGGACGCGATCACACGCCGCAGCACTGCGCGCAGGCTGCGCACGCCGGCCTCGATCGCGGTCGCGTTGTCCGTTGGCGAGTTTCGGACTCACCGCCGGCTTGTCGGGTCGCCCTGGGTGCCTATCCCAGTGTTGGTGCGGCCAAGTGGTGCCAACCGCGTTCAGCGGTCGGTGATGATGGCCGGGTTGGCATCGGCTGCCGTCGGCTCTGGAGCTGGTGGCGCGGTGTCCGCGTCGCGTTCCCAGGATTGATGGGCGGTCTCTTTGGCGAACCGCACCGCGACACCGGCGATGAGGCAGATGACCACGACGTAGAGGACGATGGGCCAGATCGCGCCGTCCGACCACGCGAGCAGTGCGGTGGCGATCGCCGGGGTCGGCGCGCCGACGACGATCGCGGCCAGGTTGTAGCCGAGGGACGCACCGCTGTAGCGCACGTTGGTGCCGAAGAGTTCCGCGAAGTAGGCGCCTTGCGGCCCGAGTATGGCGCCTTTCGCGATGAAGTAGACGATGAGGCCGGCGGAGATGGAGACCAGGGTCGCGCCGCCGACCAGCCAGAAGAGCGGGAAGGTCAACAACGCGACGGAGGTGACTCCCGCGAGGTAGACGGGCTTGCGCCCGAAACGGTCGGACAGGGCGCCGAAGAACAGCGTGGCCGCGGCCCCGAACACGCAGCCGATCAGCACCGCGGTGACGTAGACCGTGCGGTCGATGTCCAGATCATTGGTCGCGTACGACAACAGGAAGACCGTCGCGACGTAGGTGGAGGCGTTGTTGGGAATGTAGGCGGCGGCCGCGAGTAGTACGTTGCGCGGCGAACGACGGAGCACATCGGCGACCGGGTAGCGGACCTCGCCGCCGGATTTCCGAACGTCACGGAAGGCAGGTGTCTCCGTCACGGAGGTGCGGATCAACACCCCGACGGTGACGAGCACGATGCTCGCGAGGAACGGGATGCGCCATCCCCAGGAGAGGAACTGCTCGTCCGGGAGCGAGGTCACCGGTATCGCGACCGCCATCGACAGGAACAGGCCCGCGAACGCGCCCATCGACGGCCAGCTGCCGTAGAAGCCGCGTCGGCCTTCCGGGGCGTACTCGACGGCGAGCAGCACCGAACCGCCGAGTTCGCCGCCGATCGCGAGCCCCTGCAGGATGCGCAGCACCACGAGCAGCACGGGCGCGGCGATCCCGATGGCGTCGTAGGTCGGCAGGGTGCCGATCAGCGTCGTCGAGACGCCCATGGTCAGCACCGTCAGGATCATCATGGCCTTCCTGCCGACCCGGTCACCGAAGTGACCCGCGATGATCCCGCCAACCGGCCGGGCGAGGAACCCGACCGCGAACGTCCCGAAGGCCGCGAGTTGCCCGGTGAGCGGGCTGAACTCGGGGAAGAACAGCTTGTTGAACACCAGAACGGCGAAGGTGCCGTAGATCAGGTAGTCGTACCACTCCAGGGTCGTCCCGATGACACTTGCCGCCAGCACACGTAAGGCGGTGTTGGGTCGAGGCGCTTCTGACGACATGGGAGGTCCCCTTCTCCGGTGAAGATGTGAACCTGTTCAGAACAGGGGCAGTCTTCAGCCAGAGACCGGCGGGGTCAACAGATGCGCGCTCTCCACCTTCGCGGCCTGCTCATCCCGCTGGTGCTGCCGGCGCGTAGCGGCGCCGCCGCGAGGTTCAGCTCTTCTTGGCGAAGAACCTGTTGGCGGTGGGAGTCACCAGCAGAACGACGACGACGATCGTGAGCAGGCCGGTCGCGATGTTGATGATCAACAGCACCGGGAGCGTCGGCGTGATCAGTGCGGCGACGGCGCCGACCAGGCTCAGCGCGGCGAACACGATGGTGACGATCTGCGCCCACCGCGCGGCCTTACGCAGATTGAGCGCGGCTACCGCAAGCAATGCGAAGACGACCAGAACACCGATGGCGACACCCGAGTACGCAGGTGCGCTGTATTCCGCGAGCTCCCGCGGCAGCGCCCGTGAGCTTTCGTTGCGATTGACCCAGACATCGAGCAGATCATCGGAGAACGCGACCGTCAGAATTGTTCGCAGCACCCCGAGCGCGAGAATCGCCCAGACGGCGTACGTCGCATTGCGGACGGGCGGTGGGACGGCAACTGTTGTGGTCATTGACCCTCTCCAGATGGTTCGCGATTCGTCAACCTGCGGGGGCACGGCAGATTCATGCCCTGCGCGAACCCCGACTTCCGTTCGGCAGAGGCTATAGCGCGGCACGGCGACGCGATGTCGGTCAAGCGACCCTCAAGACCTGCGGTGCCTGGGTGATCATCGCCACCCTACGAACGCGGCGGCACTCTGTGGTGCCGACCTGTGCCTGCTCGAGGACGCTGACGTGCGGTCGTACGTTCGCTGACGTAGCTGGGGATACCTCCGTCAACGGATGACTGGCAGCGGACGCGCCGCGATCGTGGGCGGATGACAAGTAGACGTCGTGACATGTTGATCACGCTGGTGGTGGCGACCGCGTTCGCCGCTGGGTTGTCGGGCGTTTCCGCGGTTGCGTCCGGCTCGGACGATGGCGGCGGTTCACGCGTGCGGATCAGTACGGGGTGGCTGCAAGGCGCTGCGGCGGCGGAGGATCGCAGCTTCCAGGGCATCCCTTATGCGGCACCGCCAGTCGATGGGCTGCGCTGGCGTGCGCCGCGTCCCGCCAGGTCGTGGCAGGGGGTGCGTGATGCCACTCAACCGGGCCAACCGTGCGTGCAGCTCGACGGTGACAGTCCGCGGCAACCGCCGCCGTTGGCCGGGAGTGAGGACTGTCTGTTCCTCAATGTCACGACGCCGCGCGAGGCGACCGGTCCGCTTCCCGTATTGGTGTTCGTGCACGGCGGCGGGCTCATCAACGAGTCCGGCGCTGCCTACGATCCCCGGCGGATTGTCGAGCAGAACGCCATTGTGGTCACGCTGAACTACCGGCTCGGCGCGTTGGGATTCCTCCAGCATCCGTCGTTGCACGACCCGTACGCGGGAAACTTCGGGCTCGCCGATCAGCAGGCCGCGCTGCGATGGGTACGACGCAATATCGACGCGTTCGGCGGTGACCAGCACAACGTGACGCTGTGGGGCCAGTCAGCCGGTGGGGCAACTGTCTGTGCGCAGTTGGCCGCTCCCGGCGCGCGAGGGCTGTTCGACAAGGCGATCGTGCAGAGCGCACCGTGCGGAAACGCCGTGCTCGACCGGCCGACCGCGACCAGCCGTGGACTCGGCGTCGCCGCTGAGGTCGGCTGTAGCGACCCGAAC
>Ga0193742_1001794_pt1 | contig 12604 bp, 5 predicted proteins | sample L2c1metaG_FD_165511 | JGI IMG/M metagenome (GOLD analysis project Ga0193742, IMG submission 165511) | Soil microbial communities from a riparian zone of the East river system, Colorado, United States - L2c1 | ecosystem: Environmental > Terrestrial > Soil > Riparian zone | place: USA: East River... | reverse complement strand
GGTGAGGAAGCTCATCGGCGGCTCGCCGACGAGCTCGTGGAAGCGCCGGGCGAGCGCCGCGCGCGACACGCCGGCCTCGTGGGCGAGCTCGGCGACCGTCCACGGGTGCGCCGGGTTGTGGTGCAGCAGGCGCAGGGCGCGCCCGACGACCGGGTCGCCGTACGCGCGGTACCAATCCGGCGCACCGGCCTCGGGACGCGCGAACCACGCGCGCAGGACGGCGATCAGGAGGAGGTCGAGCAGCCGGTCGAGCACGGCCTCCTGCCCCGGCTCGTCCTTGACGATCTCGTCGGCCAGCAGCGGCACGACCGGGCAGTCCCACTCGTCGTCGTGCAGGACGAGCAGCGCGGGCAGCGCCCGCAGCAGGCGCTGGCTGACCTCGCCGCCGAGCTGGTAGGTGCCGGTCAGCATCACGGCCGCGCCGTCCGGGCTGTTCCCCCACGTGCGCACGCCGAGGCTCCACTGCTCCGCGATGTCCTCGCCGGCGACCGTCGTGCAGCGCTGCCCGGGGTGGATGACGACCTGCGGCGCGGTGCCCGGGTCGTCGGCGATCGTGCAGTGGTCGGGCCCGCGGATGATCGCGACGTCCCCCTGCCGCAGCGACAGCGCATCGCCCTCGTCGGACATCAGCCACGCCGCACCGCGCACCATCGCCAGCACGGTCAGCGGCGCCTCGTCCTGGATCCGCATCGACCACGGCGGGTCCATGCTCGTCCGCAGCAGGAACGCCTCCCGCGCTCTCGGCCCGTCGAGTAGTCCCGCGATGGCGTCCATCGGCTCGAAGGGTAGAGCCCGTCCCAGGCGCATCGGCGGTCCGTCGTCACATCCGCCCACGCGGGCGGCGACTGCCGATGCCGCGCGGCCGGCGCGGACCTACGCCCCGCCCGCAATCGCGGCCGCGGCGCGCTCCTCCGCCCGCTGCACCCCGCGCTCGACCGTCTCGATGAGGTCCGCCCGCAGTGCGGAGCCCGGGATCACGCGGTCGACGGAGCCGACCTCGACCGCGCGCGCCACGCTGTGGATGGCGTCGAACTCGCCGGCGAGCTCGCCGAGCTTCTCCGACCGGACGGCCGTCCAGCGGGCGTCGCGCTCGGCGCGCAGCCGCTGGCGCTCGGTGCCCTCGGCGGTCGCGATCCGCTCGTCGAGCTCCGCGATGCGCGGGTCGGTTCGCGTGCGGACGTCGACGTCGCGGGCGAACACCACCGCGGCCGCCGGCGCGCCGCCGATCACGGACGCGTGCGCTCCCTCGAGCGCGATCGTCTCCAGCCCGTCGTTGAGCCGGCGGGAGAAGACGACGAACGCGCCGCCGTGGAAGCGCGAGATCACGCAGAACGCGATCGGTCCGTCGAAGTTGACGACCGCGCGGCCGATCTCGGCGCCGTACTCGAGCTGGAGCCGGCGCATCGACTCGGGCGAGCCGTCGAAGCCGGCGAGGTTGGCGAGCACGACGAGCGGCCGCCGGCCGGACGCCGCATTGATCGCGCGCGCCAGCTTCTTGGAGGCCGCCGGGAACAGCGTGCCCGACGTCCACTGCTCCGGGCCGTCGGCGGGCACGGATCCGAAGCGCGGCAGCGGCCGCGACTCGATGCCCAGCAGCGCCACCGGCCGCCCGCCCAGGCGGGCGTCCCAGGCGACGGCGACCTCCGCCTCGCGCATCCCGCCCCAGCGCTCGAGCGGCACATCGTCCTGATCGATCACCGCGCGCATCACCGCGCGGATGTCGAACGGCTTCTTGCGGCCCGGGTTCGTCGCCTCCGAGAAGATCTCGCCGACCGTCGTCAGGTCCGAGTCGGGTGCCTGATGCGGCGCGCTCGAGACGTCGCGCTCGCTCGGGTCCGCGCTGAAGCCACGGCGCGGGAAGCGCTCGCCCGGCGCCACGTACGTGTGCTCGTAGTAGCGCAGCAGGACCTCGCAGGCGCCGGCGAGGTCGGGCGCCCAGTACTGCGCCTGGCCGTTGGGTCCCATCACGCGGTCGTAGCCGCCGATCCCGAAGTTGTCCTCGGCCGACACGCCGCCGGAGTAGTCGAGCGCCTGCTTGCCGGTGAGGACCATCGCGCTGTCGGGCGTCATGACGAGGATGCCCCTGGTGTGCATGAGCATCGTCGCCTCGGCGTTGAAGTACGGCTGGGCGCCGACGTTGATCCCGCTCACCACGACGTTGATCTCGCCGCCCGCCTGCGTGAAGTGCACGATGCGCCGCAGCGCCGCCGCGACCCAGTCCATGTTCTCCGTGCCGGAGTCCATCGCGATCTTCGCGCCGGAGGAGAGCGCGAACCACTCGCACGGCACGTCGAGCTGCTCGGCCAGGTCCAGCGCGGCGATGATGCGCCGGCACTCGGGCTCGGCCAGTGAGCCGAGCGACCGGGTCGGGTCGCCGAGCAGCACCACGCGCAGCATGCCCTCCGGGTAGCGCTCTGTGCGGTTGCGGATCAGCCCGACCACCACGCTCGCCCGGTTGGTGGCCGGCGGGCGCTCGACGGGGACCAGCTCGCCGTCGGCGTCGAAGTCGTGCTCGACGAACTCGCCGGGCGGGATCACGGCCCCCGCGCCGGCCCGTTTGGGAGCCAGGATCTTGACGATCTCGGCCGGGTGCCGCGTGCCGCGCCGGCGGGCGGAGACGATCCGCTGCGCGCCCTCGTCGAGCGGCTGCAGCGGCTGCGTCGGCGGATCGGTGACCTCCAGGACGACGCCGCGGCCGGCCGGGTTGAACATGCGCAGCGCGCGGTGCCGCTCCACGCCGTCCTCGCGCATGCGCCCGCGGAGCATGACCAGCTCCAGGCCCAGGCCGGCGGTCTCGCGCGCGAAGCGGGCGATGACGGCGCCGGCCTCCTCGGGCCTGATCTCGATCGTGGGCCAGGTGTAGAGCAGCAGGCGGTTCCACAGCAGCCGCTGGCGGGCCGGGCGGCGCGATTGCGCCGAGCGCATCGCCTCGAACGCATGGCGCACCATGCGCTCCAGCTCCGGCAGCGCGGTGATGCGGCCGTCGTCGGCGCGCACCGGCGTGAGGTCGCGGACCTCGGCGACGGCGACCAGCCGCTCGTCGCGCGGGTTGTCGCGGCCGATCGCGCGGAACAGGTAGACGTCGGGCACGGAGGGGAGCCGCTCGAGCTCGAAGTTCGACAACCGCCAGAGCTCCATCCGCTCGGCCATCATGGGGTGCAGCCCGCGCAGGTCCCGGTTCTCGGCCAATGCGCCGCCGGGCGCGCGCGCGAACGTCAACACGTCGACGAGGTCCCCCCCGCTCGAGGGAGCGAGCACGAACGTCACACGCGCGACGTTGGGGGGAAGGGCGGCGTCGAGCACGCGTTCGAGGTCCGCGGGCGCGGGCTCGCGCGCGTAGAGGTCCACGAGCAGCGGCTCGCCGTCCGGCAGCGTCCGCGCGTGGGCGGCGAGCGCGCGCAGCGCGTCCGGCAGGTCGTCGGGGTCGCCGAGCGTGGCGGCCACGTGGTAGCGGACCCCGTCGGGCTCGTAGCGGGCGAGCACGAACGGCACGCCGTCGACCAGGCGCTGCTCGACGGCCTCGAGCGTGCGGATCCGGTAGTAGCGCCGGGTCATCGCCTCCACGAGCGGCCCCGCGGCGCCGACGATCCGGGAGAGCAGCGGCGCGAGCGGCTGCGGGCAGTCCACGAGCGCGGCCATGTGGAGGTCGCGGTCGGCGCGGCGGGGATCCTCGGCCAGGGCGGCGACGTGCTCCGTCATCGCGGTGGCGGTCACCTCGCGCGCGGTCTCGACCAGCGGCTCGTCGCACGTCCTCCAGCGCAGCTCGCGCGCGAGCTCGGCGAGCGCGGGCTCGCGCCGCGCCAGCGTCGCCTCGAGGCGGTCGAGCACGCCGCGCAGCTCGTCCCCGGCGCCGTCGTCGGCCTGCTCGAGGCGCCGGGTGAGGAGCGCCTGAACGGAGGCGCGCGCGGACGCCGCGCGCTGCTGGGAGAGGAACAGGCGGTAGCCGGCGTCCTCGAGCGCCGCCGTTCGTTCCAGGCCGTCGATCCCGTAGTGCGCGACGGCCCGCTCGAGGTGCGCGACGAACCGCTCGGGGAGCCCTTCCGCGGCGGGGTCCAGCGAGCGCAGGAACGCGTGCAGGTGCTCCTGCGGGCTGCCCATCACCTCCGCCTCGCGGCCGGCCTCGGGGTGCGGCCGGTTCAGCGCGCGCACGTCGGCGTAGATCTCGAGCAGCCGGTGCTCGCGCTCCTGGTCGGGGGGCGCGGCGAGCAGGTCCTCGACGATCTGCCGCACGTCGTCGGCGGGGACGTCGTAGCCGAGCACGAGCCAGCCGAGGCGCTCCAGCCCGTCCGCGGCGGCGTCGACGTCGGCGAAGCGCACGCGGTCGGCGGCGGCGACCGCGGGAGCGTCGCCGAGCGGCTCGATCCGCACCAGCGCGCGCCCGGCCGTGACCTGCGCGTTCGCGGAGACCAGGACGTCGCGCACGCGGCCGTCGAGGGGCGCGGTGAGCGAGAGCTCCATCTTCATGCTCTCCGTCACCGCCACCACGTCGCCCGCCCGGACCTCGTCGCCGGCGCTCACTGGGATCGCCACGACGACGCCGGGCGCATGGCTCCGGACCAGGCCGCCCTCGTCGCGCGAGATGCGGTGCGGGACCCCGTCGACGTCGACGAGCAGGTCGCGATCCTGCACCGCGGTCCGCGTCCGGTGCGCGCGGCCGTCGAGGCGCAGCCGGCGCTCGTGCTCGGAGACCTGCTCGACCTCGGCCTCGATCCGGGCACCGTCCACCGCGATCCGGTAGTGGCCCGGGCCGGTCTGGCAGACCGTCATGCGGTAGCTCGCGCCGCGGTGCAGGAGGTCGACCTGGTGGCCGATCTCCGCCTCGGCGTGCGGACGCCCGCGCCGGGCGAGCGCGTAGAAGCGGCCGCGGTCGGCGGCCGTCGCCGCGTCGCACAGCGCGATCGCCGCCTGGACGAGCGCGGCGTCGGCATGGCGCAGCGGCTCCACGTCCCCCTGCGCGTGCAGGCGGTCGAGCCAGCCGGTGTCGACGGCGCCCGCGCGCAGCTCCGGGCGGCCGAGCAGCTCGAGCAGGAAGCCCTGGTTGGTCGTGCCCTCGTCGAGCGCGACCATCGTGTCGGCGACCGCGCGGCGCAGGCGCGCGATCGCCTGCTCGCGGGTGCTCCCGTGGGCGATGATCTTGGCGATCATCGAGTCGAACTCGGGCGGGACCGCGTCGCCCTCGGCGACGCCGCTGTCGACCCGGATCCCCGGCCCGGCCGGCAGTCGCAGCAGCGTGATCAGCCCGGGCGCGGGCGCGAACCCGCGCGCGGGGTCCTCGGCGTTCAGGCGAACCTCGACGGCGTGGCCGCGCGCCGGCGGCGGCTCGCCGTCCAGCCGCCCGCCGGCGGCGACGTGGAGCTGCAGGCGGACGAGATCGACGCCGGTCACCACCTCGGTCACGGGGTGCTCGACCTGCAGCCGGGCGTTGACCTCCATGAACGAGAAGCGCCGGGTCTCCGGCTCGTAGAGGAACTCGGCGGTGCCCGCGCCGCGATATCCGGCCGAGCGGGCGAGCCGCACGGCGGCGGCCGCGAGCTCGCGCTCCTGGTCAGGGGTGAGCGCAGGGCTCGCCGACTCCTCGACGACCTTCTGGTGGCGCCGCTGGTAGGAGCAGTCACGGACGCCGAGCGCCCACACCGTGCCCTGACCGTCGGCCATGAGCTGGACCTCGACGTGCCGGGCGGCGCCCACGAGGCGCTCCATCAGCACGCGGGGATCGCCGAATGCCCGTGCCGCCTCGGCACGCGCGCGCTCGAACGCGCCGGCGAGCTCATCGGGATCCTCCACCCGGCGCATGCCGCGCCCGCCGCCGCCGGCGGTGGCCTTGATCATGAGCGGGAACCCGAGCCGCTCTCCCTGCGCGAGCGCATCCTCGACGCTCTCCACGGGGCCGCCGCTCCACGGAGCGACGGGCACGCCGGCCTGCTCGGCCAGCCGCTTGGCCTCGATCTTGTCGCCCAGTGCGCGCATGACGTCGGCGTCGGGGCCGACGAAGACGACCCCGAGCCGCTCGCACAGCTCTGCGAAGGCCGGGTGCTCGGCGACGAAGCCCCACCCCACCCAGGCTGCGTCGGCCTGCGTGGCCACGAGCGCGCGCTCGAGCAGCGCGTAGTCGAGGTAGGCGCTGCGCCGGTCCTCGCCGTCCGCCACCATCGCCGGGCCGAGGCAGTGCGCCTCGTCGGCCTGGCGCACGAACAGCGCGTGCCGCTCGGGCTCCGTGTAGAGGGCGATGACGCGGATCGGCGCCGCGCGCTCGTCGTTGAGCTCGCGCACGGCATGGATGGCACGCATCGCCGCCTCGCCGCGGTTGACGATGGCGAGGCGGTGGAATGGTCGCCCGGTGGCGCTCACGCCGCGCCAGCATTCCCCACCGTGCGCACGCGGACGCCCGCGGACCGCCCGGTTCCCCCCGGTCGGTCCTATTCATACCCGACGAATGGCGGGTGCGCGCGTGGCCGCGCGCGCGGAAGGGGAAGATGCTTGGGGTGGGAGACGCGGTACTCACGCCGAACGAGCTGAGCCTGCACGGGCAACGCATCAGTTACAGAGCCGGCGGGCGCGGTCCCGCGCTGCTGCTGCTGCACGGCATCACGAACTCGTCGGAGACCTGGGAGCACGTCGCGCCGTGGCTCACCGAGCGCTTCACGGTGATCGCGCCCGATCTGCTCGGTCACGGGCAGTCGGCCACGCCGCGGGGCGACTACTCGCTCGGCGCCCATGCCAGTGGCGCGCGCGACGTCCTCACCGCGCTCGGGATCGAGCGGGCGACCGTGGTCGGCCATTCGCTCGGCGGCGGGATCGCGATGCAGTTCGCCTACCAGTTCCCGGAGCGCTGCGAGCGGCTGGTGCTGGTCGCGAGCGGCGGCCTGGGCCGGGAGGTCCACTTCCTCCTGCGCGCCGCGGCGATCCCGGGCGCCGACTACGTCCTGCCCGCGCTCACCTCGGCCGGGCTGGTGGGGGTCGCCCGCGGGATCGGCGGGCTCCTCCGGCGCGTGGGGCTCGCGCCGAGCGAGGACCTGGCGGTGCTCGCGAGCGGCTTCGCGTCGCTCGCCACCGCCGGCTCGCGGCAGGCGTTCCTGCACACGGTGCGGGCCGTGATCGAGCCGGGCGGCCAGCGCGTGAGCGCGCTGGATCGCCTGCGGCTCGCCGGGCTGCTGCCCAGCCTGATCGTCTGGGGGGAGCAGGACTCGATCATCCCGGTCGGGCACGGCGCCGCGGCGCGCGAGGCGATGCCGGGCAGCCGGTTCGAGGTCTTCCCGGGCGCCGGCCACATGCCCCACAACGCCGACCCCGAGCGCTTCGCCACGCTGCTCACCGAGTTCTGCGAGGCGACGTCCGCGGCACGGCTTCGCGCGGACCACTGGCGGCCGCTGCTGGACGACGGGAAGGCGTCATGACCGCGGAGCGCCTCTCCGCCCTCGATGCCTCCTTCCTCGCGGTGGAGAGCACCGCCGCACCGATGCACGTCGGCTGGGTCGCGGTGTTCGACCCGCCTGAAGGGCGGCGGCGGCCGGCGTTCGGCGAGCTGTTCGAGCACCTCGCCGGCCGGCTCGGACGTGCGCCGCGCTACCGCCAGCGGCTCGCGGGCGTGCCGCTCGGGGTGCACGACCCGGTCTGGGTGGACGACGCCCGCTTCGACCCGAGCGCCCACCTGCTGCCGGGCGACGGCGAGGACCTCGGCGCGCTGGTCGACGCCGTGCTCTCCTCCCCCCTCGCGCGCGACCGGCCGCTGTGGGAGATGACGGTCGCCGACGACCTCTCCGACGGCCGGCTCGCGGTCGTCGGCAAGATGCACCACTGCATGGTAGACGGGGCCGCCATCGCGGAGCTCGGCAACCTGCTGCTCGACGCGGAGCCCGACGGGTGGCGGGAGCCCGGCGCCGAGTCCGCCTGGTCGCCCGCGCCGGTGCCGTCGGCCGGCGGGCGGCTCGCGCGCGCCGTGGTCGAGCGCGCCGGCGACGGCGCCACGCTGGCGCTGGCGCCGGCGCGCGTCGCGACCTCGCCGCGGAGGCTCCGCGGCGTCCCCGGAGCCGTCGGTCGCGGCGCTCGCACGCTCGGGCACACGCTGCTGCCGCCGGCTCCCGGCTCCCCGCTGAACCAGCCCGTCTCCGCCAGCCGCCATCACGTCCGGGTGACCCGGAGCCTCGACGAGATCCGGGCCGTCCGGCGCCGCTTCGGCGTGACGCCGAACGACGTCGTGCTCGCCGCCTGCACCGGCGCGCTCCGGCGCTTCGCCGAGCGGCGGGGAGACGCGCCGCAGCCGTTGAAGGCGATGGTGCCCGCCGACGTGCGCTCGAGCCGCGACGCGGCGGGGACCGGCAATCGCATCTCGTTCGTGTTCATCGCGCTGCCGTGCGGCGAGCCCGACCCGGTGGCGCGGTTGCACGCCCTCAACCGCGCGACGGCCCAGCGCCGGCGCGACGGCGAGGCCGAGGACCTCGACGCCGCCTTCGGCATCCTCGCCCGCACGCCCACTCCGCTGCAGCACGCGCTCGCGCACGCGTTCGCGCACCCGCGGCTGTTCAACCTGACGATCTCCAGCGTGGCAGGCCCAGCCGTGCCTCGCTACCTGCGCGGCTGCCGGCTGCGCGAGGTCCACTCGGCGGTCCCGCTCGCCGGTCGCCACGCGCTCTCGATCGGCGTCGTGATGGTGGCCGGGAGCGCCTGCTTCGGCATCACCGCCGACGCCGTCGCGCTGCCCGACGCCGACGCGCTCGCCGCCGACCTCGACGCGGCGATCGACGAGCTGCTCACCGCGCCGGCCTGAAGACGCTCCCGGTCACCGGTCGCGGCGGCGTCCCTTGTCGTGGTCGTCGGAAGCGTCGAACCAGTCGAGCGTCCGCCGCCAGGCCTCGGCAGCCGCGGGCGGGTTGAACCGCGCGCCGGTGTCGTTGAAGAACGCGTGGTCGGCGTCGGTGAACGTGAGCAGCCGGTGCTCGAGCCCGGCGGCCTCGAGCGCCGCCTTCGCCGCCGGCTGCGACGCGTTGACGCGGGCGTCGAGCCCGCCGTAGACCCCGAGGACCGCCGCGCGGGATCCGTCCAGGTCGCCGCCCTCCGGGAACGGTCCGTAGAACGGCGCGGCAGCGGCGAGCCGCCGCTCGCCGGCGGCGAGCAGGCGCCACACCATCCCGCCGCCGAAGCAGAAGCCGATCGCCGCCAGCTTGCGCGGGGCGCGGCGTGCGAGCTCGGTCACCGCGGCCTGCATGTCGGCGTCGAAGCGCGCCGGGTCGATGCCGGCGAGCGCGGCGGCCACCTCGGCCTCGCCGGGGAACGCCCCCGTGCCGCCCTCCTCGGACAGCAGGTCGAGGGCGAGCGCGGAGTACCCGCTGGCCGCGAGCCGCCCCGCGACACCGCGGATGTGGTCGGTGAGCCCGCGGTTCTCGTGGATGACGAGCACGCCGCCGCGCGGTCGCTCGGCCGCCGCCCATGCCGCCATCAGCACGCCACGCGGTCCGGCGAACGTGATCGCGTCGGTCGCGACCGCCGCCCATTCCGTCTCGGCGTCGCGCCGGCCGCGCCGTCGCGTGGCGGCCGGCGCCGGCGCGCTGGAGAACGTGGCCAGGAGCGCCGCCGCCGCCGAGGCGCTCAGCCCCATCAGCCCGAGGCGGCGCATCGCCTCGCGTCGCGTGATGATCCCGTCGGCGAGGTCCTCTGCGACCTCTTCGGCCAGGTACTTCTGGATCTCCGTCATCTCGACCTCCCACGATGTCGACTGTCCGGGACCGAGGCTACTACGACGGCGAGTAGTCGACCGTGCATGCTTGGCACATGTCGCGCCGAACACCATCCGGTCATTCACGCCTCGCGTCGTCGGGCTCGCCGTAGCTGACCTCGTCTTGCCCGGCTCCCCTGTTGACCGTCGGCGTGGTCGTCGTGCGCTGCCCGTTGAGCACCAGGCGGATGCCGTTCACCGCGATCGTGCGCGAGATGGTCGTTGGTGCCGAGTAGTGCGCGGACTCCCGGCCCAGCAGCCCGTAGGCGAACTACGCCGACCGCGCGACTATGCCGACACGGTCACCGGCGGTCGCGTGGAGGCGGGCGAGCATGGACAGCGCGGCCTCGCGGGCGGATCGAGGATCGGCATATTTCCAGCGCCCGACTTGGCTGATCCCTCCGGCGGACCTGCCGGGCGCGCTCTAGGAGCCGCGTGAAGTCGGCGGGAGCGGTGTGCAGCTCGGCGAACAGCAGGTTGATGTACGTCTCGGCCTCGGGCGCCGACAACGGCGGGGATGGCGACCGTGTTCTGGAGGATCTTCTCGAGGTAGTTGACGCCCAGCGGCTCCTCGCCCTCCGGAGTCGGGAACCGACCGTCGAGCGCGGCGGTGATGATGCGCTGGTGCGCGCCGACGACGTACGCGGTCTTAGCTTAGGCGGAGACTTCCCGCCCGTCCTGGGACCAGCGCACGTGGAACGAGCCGTCGCGGTCGGTGCGCCGGTAGGTGTGCGCGCCGAAGTAGTCGCGCTGGGCCTGGATCAGCGACGCGGGGCCGCGGGCGCGGCGATAGCCGTCGTAGTAGGCGAGGCAGGACGAGAAGGCGGGGACCGGGATGCCGAGCTCGACCGCGCGCGCGATCACCCGCCGCCACGCGTCCTGCGCGTCGGCCATCGCGTCGGCGAAGTACGGGACCGTGAGCAGGTTGACGACCTCGTCCTGGCTGTCGTAGGCCTCGCGGATGCGGTTGAGGAAGCGGGCGCGGATGATGCAGCCCCCGCGCCAGATCGTGGCCATCGCGCCGAGGTCGAGGTCCCAGCCGTGCTGGCGCGACGCGGCCGCCATCTGCTCGAAGCCCTGTGCGTAGGCGACGACCTTGCTCGCGTACAGCGCGGCGCGCACATCGTCGACGATCGACGCGTCCGTCGCGCCGCCCTCGCCCGGCCGCGGCCCGGCCAGCCGCTCCGACGCCGCCACGCGCTGGTCGCGCAGCGCCGAGAGCGAGCGGGCGAAGACCGCCTCGGTGATCGCTGTAAGCGGCACGCCGAGTTCGAGCGCGTCCTGGCTGGTCCAGCGGCCGGTGCCCTTCTGCTCGGCCTGGTCGAGGATCACGTCGACCAGCGGCTCGCCGGTCGCCTCGTCGACGCGCGCGAGCACGGTCGCGGTGATCTCGATCAGGAACGACTCGAGGTCGCCGCGGTTCCAGTCCTCAAACGTCGAGGCGATCTCCGGGACCGATAGGCCGGCGCCGTTGCGCAGCAGGTCGTAGGACTCCGCGATCAGCTGCATGTCGGCGTACTCGATGCCGTTGTGGACCATCTTCACGTAGTGGCCCGCGCCGTCCGGGCCGACGTGGACGCAGCACGGGATGCCGTCGACGTCGACCGCGATCGCCGTGAAAATCTCCTCGACCTCCGCCCACGCGTCGCGGTCGCCACCGGGCATGATGCTCGGCCCGTTGAGCGCGCCCTCCTCGCCGCCGGACACGCCGGTGCCGAGGAAGCGCAGGCCGCGCGCCGCGCACGCCTGGGCGCGGCGCTTCGTGTCGAGGAAGTGCGAGTTGCCGGCGTCGATCACGATGTCGCCCGCGTCGAGATGCGGGGCAAGCTCGTCGATCACCGCGTCGACCGGCGCGCCGGCCTTGACCATGATGATGATCGTGCGCGGCCGCGCGAGCGCGCCGACGAACTCCTCGATCGTCTCGGTGCCGGTGATCGCGCCCTCGCCGCCGAACTCGGCGACGAAGTCGCGGGTCTTGGCCGGGGTGCGGTTGTGCACGGCGATCGAGTAGCCGTTGCGCGCGATGTTGCGGGCGAGGTTGGCCCCCATCACGGCGAGGCCGGTCAGTCCGATTCGGTTCAGGTCGCTCACGTACGTCTCCATTGGCTACGGTCTGGAGGAGACATGGTCCCGCAGCGGACCGTTCCGTGTCGCTCGGCCCTGGCCCGCGCCTTGACGAGGGCATGTGGCTCCGGTGATGCTGGGTCGGTTCGCGCACTCGAACCGGCGAGGTCGGGCGCCCCTCGGCCCATGTGTGCTGGTTGAGCGGCGACCCGCCGCCGGAACATGTTCTCGACGCTGTAGGCGGCGATCCGCATGGTCTCCGATCGCTCCTCTGTCGGCGCCTGAGCCGGTGGCCGTGGCGCCTGAGCGGCCGGGCTGACGCTAACAGCGGGCTCTCGCCGCCGGGCAGCGCGTCGTGCAGCCTGCGGGCCACGCGCTCGCTGCCCAGCGCCTTGGTTCGAGTGACGCCGGCGGGGTCGAGCACGAAGGCGGCGGCGAAGCGGGCGACGAGCTGGGCGATGCCGCACAGCGGGTCGGGGTCTTCGAGGGCGCGCTGCAGTTCGGCGTCGATGATCGCGTCGATCTGTCTGGGCTCGTGGCGGCCGGTGTCGCCGACCGGCTGTTGGCGGTCGGGGTCGGTCCAGCCGGCACCGGAGGCGATCACGTCGCGGTGCTGGGCGGCGAGCAGGTGGCAAACGATCGCCGTGAGCGCGCGCAGCTGGTTCTTGCTCGGGTCGATCAGCCCTGCGCGGATGTCGTGGCCGAGCCCGACGTTGCTGGCGACCGCGTCGGCGTGGCGGACGCGCTGCTGCGCGCGCTCCCGGCGATCCTCGGCGGCCGCGTGCAGCTGGCCGTCGTCGAGCCTGGCGCCGGCGAAGTAGGACTGCTGGC
>Ga0193742_1001792_pt1 | contig 12606 bp, 7 predicted proteins | sample L2c1metaG_FD_165511 | JGI IMG/M metagenome (GOLD analysis project Ga0193742, IMG submission 165511) | Soil microbial communities from a riparian zone of the East river system, Colorado, United States - L2c1 | ecosystem: Environmental > Terrestrial > Soil > Riparian zone | place: USA: East River... | reverse complement strand
TTTTATTGATGATATAGTCTGAACAACAGCGTGAGTTGTTGAAATAAGGATAAAGAGTCTTATGGTAACTAATTAATTGTATTCGCGCTTATGATGGCCTTCCTTCTTTTGTATGTTGCTTAGTGTTCTTTTCTGGTCAGAAGGTTTATATTTTATAAACCTTTATAATACACTAGGCTATTATCTTTGACCAATGCACAAGTTCTTGTGCACAGATTCTCAGTTAGTCTGGGATTATAGCCTCTTATCTCTTGCTCTTATATATAAACATGGAATAAAAACATACAGCAATCCAATAGAAACACGTGAATTAATTCGAGAAGAAAATAACGGTAAAGTTGGAGTTTATTGTTGAGTTAATAACGTAAATGGAAAATATTATATAGGCAGTGGAGACCCTTTATACTTAAGGTTAAGTGATTACTATCAAGCTTGGTATTTTTTAGCTCGTCCTAATTTATATATAGTTAGGGCCTTTTGTAAATATGGTATGATTAATTTTTCCTTGATTATTTTAGAATATACTAGTTCTGAAAATCTCATTAGTTGTGAACAAAAATGAATAGATTTACTTAAACCTGAATATAATATAAATCCCACGGCAGGTAGCTCTAAGGGTTATAAACATTTAGAAGAAAATTTAGAAAAGATGCGTTCCGCAGCTTTAGGGAGAAAACATACGGAAGAGATTAGACGTGAAATGAGTGAATCACGTAGGGGTATAAATAATTCGTTTTTTGGTAAAACTCACACAGATGAAACTAAAAGTATTATAAGTGCTGAGCGTAGAAATAGACTAGTACCGCCAGTGCCTGGTATTTTGGTGGAGATTCTTGATATTGAGACAGATATTACTACTACCTTCAATTCTATTCGAAGTGCTGCAGACTCTATTGGTTCGGATATTAAGACTATTTTACGCCGTGAGAAATCACAATTAGCAAAAGGTATTAATACGCCATATAGAAAAAGATATATAATTAATATAAAACGTTCTGACTAATTTTTCGGTTTATTCGCGGATGGCCTTCCTTCTTTTGTATGTTGCTTAGTGTTCTTTTCTGGTCGGAAGGTTTATATTTTATAAACCTTTATCAGGCACTAGGCTATTTTCTTTGACCCTTGCACAATTTCTTTTTCGCAGATTCTCAATTAGCTTTGGATTTTATTACTTGTTGCTTACCAGGTTTATCTGTCTTACCTCATAATGGACTGGAACAAAAAAAACCTATCTCAGGCTCAAAACTCTCTATTTTATTATGCCGTAAAGATATATGACCATCCAAAAGACCAACGTGATCAAATTCGTAAAGACAATAAGAGTAAAATTGGTGTTTATGCTTGGGTAAATAATACTAATAACAAAATTTATATTGGAAGTGGTTGTTTACTTTACGCAAGAATAAGTAACTACTATCAACAATCATACTATAAAGCGCGTCCTAGTCTTTACATCTTAAGAGCTCTTATTAAATATGGAATGGTGAATTTTTCATTGGTGATTTTGGCATATACAGATACAGATAGTCTTCTTTCGTGTGAACAAAAGTGGATTGATTTATTAAAACCTGAATATAACTTGAGCCCGAATGCTGGAAATACTAAAGGTTACAAGCATAATCAGGGATCTATTGATAAAATGCGTGAAGCTGCTCTAGGAAGAAACCACACGGAAGAGGTAAAACGTGAGATGAGTGAATCACGTATGGGTAAAAATAATTCTTTTTTTGGTAAAACTCACTCTGAAGAAGCTTTGGCCCTAATTAGAGCCGCAGCATTAAACAGAGAAAAACCTTCAGTGCCAGGGCTGGAGGTAGAAATTTCAGATCTTCAAACTAAATTAACTACTACATATGATTCTGTACGTAAAGCTGCTGATGCGATTAATTCAGATATAAAAACGATTTTACTAGTGAAAAGACTCAATTAATAAAAGGTATAAACACCCCGTATAGAGGTAGATATATGATAGTAATTAAAAGATCTTAAATATTTTCTTTATTCGCGCTTATGATGGCCTTCCTTCTTTTGTACGTTGCCTAGTGTTATCTTTATCTTAGGAAAGGGTTTACTTTTGTAAACCTTTATTCTTTTCACACTGGGTAATTCTTTAGGAAAAGCTCAATTATGAGCTTACAGGAAGGTGGAATGATAAATTTAGTAGTCCTGTAGATCTTAGGCCAATAAATATCCTAGGAAAATAAGGCCCTAACGGGTATCGGTAAAACCGGTTATATAATAAAAACTCAAGCATGACGAATAAAAACATTTCTTTCTCAGATAATAAGATTTTAGGCTTTATTTAACGAACATTCACTAATAGAAGGGGAAAAAGTGTGGAATTTTACCTTTCTATAAGTAAACATAAATATAAAATTCGAATTCTTTATATTTATGTTTGGGGCAGTTCCTTAAACTGGCGAAAGCCTACCGGTTACGGTTAATAAATAATCATAATAAACATGACAAAAAATACATCTACATTAAATATTAACAATCAGACTATACTAAGTCCAAACGATACTTTAGGTTTTTTAACACTCTCGATAAATCCTAATAAATCATATTTTTTTATTTATTTTGATGTTGAACTCAACAAAATTAGTAAATATGAATTACATAAAGGTACATCTTTTTTCAGAAATTTTAATATATTTCTTGCTAACTTACTGGATACAGAAATTATGGATAAAATAGAAAATAAAGAAGGTATGAAATTGTATGTGCCTAAACACTATTTAAACAAGTCTTTAATTTCTCGTTGTGAAACATTGGGAATAGAATTAGTACGTTATATAGACTATGATAAGGAAACACCTGAATTATTAAGAAAAATCAAAACTTATTTTAAAAGTTATAATTTATCGAAAATAACGGATGAAAAATTAAGTTTTTGAGTAAATAAAATGAATTGTAGTCTTAATCAAAATAAATCTATAGGACATAAAGGTTCTGGGGAAAAAACATTAAAACCTTATGTTTGCAAACGTATGTATTCATCAGGATTGCAGATTAGTGAAAAACAATATAATGAGATCAACAACTGGAAGACTTATAAAGTTGCTATTACTGATTTAAGAATCGAAGACACAATTAATCATCTAGTTGGAAATTTTTGAAAAGATGTAATAGTTAAAGAGTTAGAAAACAACTCTAAATTAAAAGTATCTATTCAACTTAAAGCTCAATTTGAAACTTTAGATATTCGTTCTTTAAGCTATATAGATACTGTGGTTTTAGCGGATTTACATTGAGCCTGTGAAGCTTTATCGTTTTGTTATTCAAAAGCATTGGATAACTATCACAAACCCGATTTTAAGAATTTAATTATTGAGTATAAAGTTTGTCCTGAAAATTATAAACGTAATTTATCAACTAAAACTTTTGATCAGGTTAATAAAAAATCAGGTTATAAAACTAAACTTTTAGTTCATGATATTTTAGGTTATAATCTTCCTACTAATATGGACTTTAGAAATTGAGGACGTTCTTTCGTAAAAACAAACACAAAAATATGAACAGTGTTATTAGGCAACCAGTTAATAGCAGAAATTTATGAAAAATATAATGAAAATAACGTTTATATATTTAAAAAAACTTTACAAGGGCCATTGAGAGTATTAACATTTGTGGATCTAGCAATTTACTCATCATTTAATAAAAAAACAAATAAGTTTTCAATGTTTGAAAGATTATTTGGCAATAAATCAATAACTTTCAAAGATGGAAAAAAAGTTCTACAGACAGAACAAATTAATCCAAAATTCATTCCATTGGTTAAAAGTCAGAAAATTCCTAGTGAGAAATTTATTACCATGGATCTTGAAACTAGAACCTTAGGTGATAAACTTTCACCAGTTTGTGCTTCAATATATGACGGTAAAAAGAAATCTACTTTCTGAGTGGGTGATTATCTAACACCTGAAGTTATGCTGGAAAAATCTATTAGATCTATATTAGTTCGTAAATATCATGGGTATAAACTGTATCTGCATAATTTTTCATATTTTGATGGGGTATTCCTATTAAAAATTTTAGCTCAAATGTCTGGTATAAAAATCACTCCTCTTATTAGAGATGGTAGAATACTAAAAATAGTAATACAATTTGATCAAGTAATAAAAGGTAAAAACAAATCTGGTAAAGATAAGGTTGTATACAGAGGATCTATTACAATTTTTGACTCTTTACTTGTAATGACATCAAGTTTGGAGAAACTAGCAAAAAATTTTAATTGTGAGTCTAAAGGAATGTTTCCTCTTAAATTTCTTAATAACATTAGCATACCCTTAAATTATATAGGTGAAGTTCCGGATATTGAATATTGCTATCACCCGGATCCTTTAACACAAGCAGATGCGTATAAAAAATTTGCCAAAAACTATATGGACTATATTTCAACATTTAAAAACATGGAATGAAACCTTAAAAAGGAATTAATTAAATATTGTGAGCAAGATGTTATAACTTTACATCAAGTGATTACTAAATTCACTACAGAAATATATAAAAAATTTGGTATTGATATATCTAGATATCCTACATTACCATCAATCGCATTTGCCATATATAGAAGAAAGTATATGCCCAAAGATATTATTCCTATACTACTAGGTGGAGTATTCAATGATATTAAGTTAGCTTATTATGGGGGATTTGTAGATGTTTATAAATCATATGGTGAAAATGTAAAAGGTTATGATGTAAATTCACTTTATCCTAGTTCTATGGAAAGTAAGCCAGTACCAGTGGGAAAACCGATCTTTTTCGAGGGGAATCCTCTTTTAAAATTCTCAAGTTTTTTTGGTTTTGCTTATGTTGAAGTTGAAGCCCCATTAAATTTAAGAACCCCAATTCTTCCGTTTAAAATAAAAAATCGAAATGGTGGATCTTCTACTATAAACCCAGTAGGAAGCTGAAGCGGATGATACTTTAGTGAAGAAATTAAGAATGCTGAGAAATATGGTTATAAATTTAAAATAATCAAAGGTTATCAATTCCAAAAGAAAAAAATATTTTCTCATTACGTTAAAGAGCTTTATGACATAAAATGTAATGTTACACCCGATAATCCTTGATATAGCATTTCAAAACTTTTATTAAATAGTTTATATGGCAGATTTGGTATGAATCCTGAAATGGATAAAAATGAATTAATGGAAGATGTTGGTTTTGAAGAATTACAAAAAAGTGGAGCTTTTGATATAAAAGATAAGATTAAATTAGGAAATAAAGTCTTAGCAATTTATCATGGAAAGGACTCACAAGATGATCCTAACGTTTCAATCGCAGTTTCTGCAGCAATATCCGCATATTCTCGTATTCACATGACTCATTTTATAATGAAATATTCGGATTCTATTTGTTACATTGACACTGATGGTATAAAAACTACATCACCGATAGATAATGAGGAAATGCCATTCAAACTAATTAAAAAATGAATAGTCAATGCGATCACTTCTAGACGCGAATTAAAATTATTTATAAGGGTATCTTTCTTGGCATTGTTATATTTTCCCACTGTTTTGTATCCTGTTATACATGGAGTGATGAATCTAGATATGCACGTAAATTTACACCATTCCATCTTCTCATCCCTTTTGGGAGGAGAAGGCGCTGAATTTAACTATATCACACATCTTATAAAATTAACTCTATTATGCCTCATGATAGACGATAGCTTTCTAAAATTGTTACTAGCTAACATAAACAACTTTAAATGAGAAATTTACTCATACTTTATGTTATTAAATAACAGATATTTATTGGAAACCTATGATAGATGCAAACATATAGATAATTCAAAATCTTTGCCTAAAGAGAACAAGAGAAATAGAATAGCAGTCTCTGTTTATGACCTAAAGCTTAAAACTCATACAATTTACTCCTCTATAAACGAAGTGGCTAAAGAGCTAAGTGTAAGTACTAGTGTTATAAGTAGAAGATTGAAATTAGAATTAAGTAAGCCTTACAAGTCTAGATATTTATTTACAAAGGGAGAGCCTGTGCGAGAAGTTTACGATAATGTTAAATTAAACCAACCTATTTATTTAGAAGAGAAACACTTACCATATAAAGAAATAGACGTACAGAAAGTCTTCAATCGATATTTAGATTATGTATTACTGAAATTTCACAAAGTATACACAAACTTAATCTCAATTCCTACAATCGCATTATTATACGTATATACGTATTTATATAGTTTTTCCTTAATTTATATACTTATGTATTTATATATTATTTTCAATTTCTTCAACTTTATACTTAAGAGTAGTCTGATAAACCCTATATCATCGCAAAATTGCTTGGATAAACTAGAATTATGATTATTTCCTCGGAGTGCCGGACAGATTAACAAATCATCTCCAATCTCCGATAGGAAGTGAGAAGAAAAATATACTTACAATATTACAAATGATGAAAACTTATTAGAATTAGGCGATATTCTAACTGAACACGATGCAGACATATTTCTCCCATCAGAAGTTGACTATCGTCCTCCAGTTGATTTAAATAGAATATTAGCACCGCCCCTCCGGGATGAAATATACCCCTATAAAGGATGGACACTTGGTATAGATCAAAATACTTTAATATACATAGCAAGTGGAATTGTTCTTATAATCCTAGGCTATTGCTTGTATAAAAAATATTATAGCTCAACTATATCAAACGAATCTAATAACACTACCGAAAATAGTAACGTATCCGAAACTATCCATGATTTAAGAGATGAAGTACGCCAAGAAATTTCCAGTGGAAGCAGCAATCCTACAAATATAATAGGAAAGATAGATCAAATGAGAGAACAGGCTATTAGTAGAGTAAATAGGGCTTTAAATTTGAAAACTGAAGATACAACTCAGCCTCAGCTTGGTGAGGAATTACAAAAACTTGACCATGTTTTAAACTCAGATTATAGTCCTAATACTTCAGCTCCCGCGATAGACCGAATTCTTTCTAATATTGCCCGTGTAGAAAATAATAATTCTAACACACATAGTTCATCTCAACCCACTGCATACGCCTTAACTAGATCTGATAGCCTAGATTCTGAGGATGAATATTTAAGCCAATGTTTTGTTGGTAGTGATCATCCAGATTATGTTCCATTAAGAGTAGATGAGTTAGAAGAGATAAGAAAAGCTTCTCTTCAGTCAAATACGCAGGGGGTTTTAAATCAACAAACGGATTCTGTACTTTCTTCCCCCGACTCTGAATATGAGCTCTACTCCAAAATGTTTGTGCCTATAAGACAAGAATCCCCTGAACCATTTTTAATAGAGGGTATGCCCACATATCCCGAAGGCTATTGCTTTCCTAATATTACTCCTTATATAATAGTTACTCCTCCAGAGGAAACTTTATCATCGCAATTTTCTTCACCTACTTCTCACTTACAAACATCGGATGCTCCAGTAGACTTAACTTCGACTCTCCCTAATCCCTTGCCTCCACAAACTATTCAACCCAACGTGCCTTCACCTTGATGAGAGACATTTTCAGAATCTATTTACTCAATGCTTGCTTCTTCTGCTATTCCTATATTTGTTACTACTGAACCACCTGTTGACGGTTACCCAGGATCTATCGCAGCCTATTACGAGAATTACGGCACAGTTGAGGATAACGCAGTTCAATTTGCACCTTCGGACATAATTGAAAAAGTTTGTAATACTCAACTAAGTAACATCTTACCCGAGTTATTTGTAGTATTATAGATATATCACTAACAGTCCGCAGGCGACAAAATAAAGGTTTGTTTTTAATAAACCTTTATACGATAAACTCCTGTTACTTTTTCTACATAAATTATAAAAACGCCCATTGTTTATCTCCATTCGGCCATTCGGCCCTTCGGTAGTTAAACTAGCGCAGCGGGGTAAAATTCCTCAGTTAGCGCCCCGCTGCTTCGCTGCTCCGCACATCTAATACAAAATGAGTACGTGAATGAAATGAAGGTTTTATCCGCAGGCCTGTTCCCACGGATACTTCCTTAAATAATTGTCCGGAGGGAGAGGGCTTTAAGTTAAATTAACGCTTCTCCCTCCAACGTTTACGTGATTAATAATTAATCTTATTAGTAAGATAACCAAATGTAACCTAGTCCTCTTCGTATGGATATTCATCATAATCATCCTCATTTACAAACACATGTACCCTAACAACACTTATTGGGATTGCAGCATTAACGGTACAAACATAATTTATAACCATAATTAGTCATAAAGGGTTGTACCCGTCTCTCATATCAACTTTTCACTCTTTGGTAAATCCACTTCAATCTTCGGTTATTAACTCCACACTAATTCTTCAGGACACACTTCGTTTATGTAAGTCTGTTGTCGAATCTAAAACTTCTACTTCTAGTTGTGAAATGAAATCAAGATATTTTTTTATAAAAGTTTCAATTCTCAAGCTACTAGGATCCGCATCACAAAATCGGAAAAGAAAGGATAACTCACAAGAAATATTAAGCATAATAAAATTTATATAAATAACAGCATATAGCTGTACTTGGTAGGTCAAGTTATTAGGTATTTACCCTTTCACCTACAATCGATATATGTTTAATAGGCTTTATGTAACATACATTAGCTAACCTTCTCCTATTTACGGTTTAAGCCGTGATTAATAATCAATCTTATTAGTAAGATATCCAAACATTAAACAGGATTTCGAAAACTAATATAAAGCTCCACTTTGGCGCAATCATATTTTTTTTTGCTATACTCCCTTGCAACCAAATCCCGAAATTCTAATATGCTATCATGGTGATATCATGCATATTCTTTCAATCATACTTTTCTTTTCCCTTCCTTAGTGTCAATATAGCAAGTAAATAAAACAATTGAATCATCCCAATAACAATCTGGCTCATAAAGCTCCATTTCCAACTGTGTAACAAAACCATCAAATGCTAAATAAAAATCCTCAATACTCAATCAACTTCATCAAGTTTTATTTTTAAATTTTAGTAAACTAAATTTCAAGTGTAAATCACAAGCAGGCTTTGGGTTGTATAGAATTTTTAACATCTTTTTTAAAAAAAAAATAACAGCATATCACTGTACTTGTGTAGGGCAAGTTATGGTTTATTTTAAACCTTCATCTACATTTATAATTAGTGGGCTCTTAAAAGCTAATGCTCCATCACGATCAATCAATACTAAAATATAAGCTACCTTCTGGATCTTTATCCATAAACTCACTCTTATATAAATTAAGTTGTTTAATTATATCTTGTTCAACAAGACGTAACCAATCAAAATTTCCAGTAGGTGTTCCATTATAGATACAACTACGCCTGTCAACATAAATTCGATCCCTGTTCGGGTCACGTAATCCAATTGTTAGAGTTAAATTTTTTATATGAGCAGAATCCACTCCAATATCTTTCTTTTGAAATTCATAATCAGCTAAAAGTGTTTCTCTAAATATTTTGAATTTTTCAGACACTATAGATAAATCAATATCTCCGTTAACACAAGGATTAATAAGACATAATTTTTTCTGAGCTAAATTAATATTTTTTCTTTCTGAAATCATAGAAGACATAGACGCTTTAAACTGTAAGGGGTTTAATTCTTTTGACATTTTTATATTTAATTGAATAACAGTATATACTGTACTTGAGTAGGTCAAGTTCTAGGTAATGAAACCTTACACTACTAATAAGATATTTTAGGGCTTTAACGTACCTAAATTACGGCTTCTCCCCTAATATGCATAATAAAATACATGATCAGTATTAATATGAAAAATCTTCAATAACAAACTTCAACTTGCTTTTATTAATACTGGTAAAGAAACTAATAGAAACACCTAATTATAACTTAAGACTTTATAATAATACTCTTAGTGCTATTCCAATCAACATTTTCCTGTAATTTTTGAACATCCTCAGGAGTAAAATTACGATTATCTCTTTCATTTAATTTTCCCAACTTTTTATGTATAGCATTGTTATACATATTAACTAATACCATTATTTTGGTTGGAATTTTATTTAGTCCCTCTTTTAGCAGTTCATCCTCTTTTTGACTAGTAAGAAATAATAGTAATTGTTTAATAGCTTGAGGTGTACGTCTATCTTTTCAGAAAAATGGATTTATTATAATAGGAATATGTTTAGTCATAGTCAAATTATCTATAACTATATTTTTAGCATACTCCTTAGGTACTAATAATATTGGTTTATTTTTAGGTACATTAGGTAAATGATATCCCGGTGGAGTTTTAATCAGACGCTGATTATATAAATTATCTAAAAAACTATAAAAATCAACTTTATTCGTAGCTTTAGTAGATACTGATACACATTTAATTTGAGCCGATCTACAGTCAAAATAAACATAGAGAGTTATTACTACAGGGGGTTCATTAATATGAATAGGATCATAAACCTTAGCTAATTGATAAGTAAAAACGACCCCAGTTAACAAAAAATTAGGAAGTCCTATTAATGGTGCATTTTTGTTTTTCATTTTTTTAAAGGCTTGCACACCTGAAACATAAGTGAATTGCTGTAAGCATTGAAGCGGGTAATCATTACTAATAGAAGGGACTATTCAAGTTCATTTAGTCTGTCCCTCGTTATAATCCGGAAAATTTATAATATTTGACATTTTTTTTTTTTTTTTTAACAATCTAAGATTGTACTCCTCTATTCGAGAAGTTATTTTATTTATATATTAACGAGTAAAATTGTAAAACCTCCCCTATGGGTCCCTTAAGGAGCTAATATAATAAGTATGAATATGAAGATTTTATTTAAACTCTCTTTTAATTTGACTGCTTAAAAGCGAGATTAAAAACCTTTATATGTTAAAATATAACCTTAAATTAAGATTTTGAGTAATGACACCCTCAGACACTGATTGATACCACTTAGTTCCTTGAAAATAGCATAAATTTGTTTTTAAGAGATAAAATTTTACATTTATGTAAACTTTATTAAGACTCCCTTTCATATTTTCCCCTCCCGGTGCGAGTATCCTAGGAACCCCAGAAATTAAGATGTTCATTAGGGTGGGTAAGGGGCCCCCTAAAACAGAGCCCTAAACAACTTATACCATTGGCTGGTAAATCACCCCTTAATTAAGAGAGTTTTTTATTCCCCCAGATTAACCTAACCCTCTAGAAACTCTCCCTCCCCATAAAAACCGTTATCTCCTTCTTACCTCAACCCGAATTCTTCGACACAAGGGCTTTTACTAAAAGTATACATAAATGTAAAATTTTAGTTATGTAAAATATATTTATGTGGGGTGTTTCTTATAACAGCTCAAAGCAACCGTGAACGGTGATTAAATAATTTAGGTGTAGATGTAAGGGTGAAATAGACCTATAACTTGACCTACCAAGTACAGTAGTGTGCTGTTAATTATAACTTCAATAAAATGAAAAATACAAATACATTAAATAAGGAAAATGCAAATTCGTTAAGTATGAACAATGAAACAAGGGGTAATTATGGTGAGACTTTAGGTTATTTAACACTTTCAATAAACCCGAATAATTCATATTTTTTCATATATTTTGACGTTAAACTCAATAAAGTTACTAAATATGAATTTCATAAGGGAACATCCTTTTTCAAAAATTTTAATAAATTTATCTCTAATTTGGTAGATCTCGAAATTTCGGAAGTAGAAAATCTAGAAGGAATGAAATTATATGTTCCTAAAAACTATGTTAATAAATCTTTAGTTTCTCGCTGTAAAACATTAGGGATAGATTTGATTAAATATATAAACTATGATAAGGAAACACCTGAACTGTTGAGAAATATTAAACTTTATTTCAAAAGTTATAATTTATCAAAAATAACGGATGAAAAGTTAAGTTTTTGAGTAAACAAATTGAATTGTAGTATGAATCAAAAAAAATCTATAATACATAAAGGTTTTCCACCACAAACATTAAAACCAATTGTTTTCAAAAGAACGTATACAACCGGGTTGAAACCTCAAGATAAACAATATAATGAAATAAACAAATGAAAAACCTTTAAAGCAGAAATTTCCGATTTGAAAATTGACGGACCAATCAATAATCTAATTACAAATTTTTGGGAGGAGGTGGTAGTTAAAAGCTTAGAAAAAAATAGCAAATTAAAAGTATCACTGCAGCTTAGAGTACAATTTTCAAATTTAGAGATTCGTTCTCTTTCTTATTTGGATACTGTTGTTTTAAGTGATTTCGATTTAGTATGTAAATCGTTTACATATTGTTATTCGGAGGCCTTAGATGTTTATCAATTAGCGGATTTTAAAAATTTAATAGTTGAATATAAAATATGTCCTGAAAATTACAAACGTAATATATCAACTAAAACTTTTGAGACCGAACGTAAAAAATCGGGGTGTACACATACTGTAATGGGCTATAATGTACCCTCAATTATGGATTTTCAAAAGTGGGGCCCGTCAAGTTTAAATGTTAATACTAACACATGAACAGTTTTAATTCGTGAAAAAATTATTGCTGAAATTGATGCTAGATATAATGAAAATAAAGTTAATATTATTAGAAAGAGTTTAGGAGGTAAAAAAATATTATTATCATTTCTGGATAAAGTAAGACATTCATCGCTCA
>Ga0193742_1001791_pt1 | contig 12607 bp, 5 predicted proteins | sample L2c1metaG_FD_165511 | JGI IMG/M metagenome (GOLD analysis project Ga0193742, IMG submission 165511) | Soil microbial communities from a riparian zone of the East river system, Colorado, United States - L2c1 | ecosystem: Environmental > Terrestrial > Soil > Riparian zone | place: USA: East River... | reverse complement strand
ATCGCTGGGCACCTGATCGGACAGTTTCCCATGAGCGGATTGCCGAGGACACCCAAACAGCAATCTATGGATACGCTCAACAGACGAAAAAGCCCAGTTGCGCCACTGGATTCTGGAGATTCATTTTTGTCGACAAAAAGCGCCAAATCGGCGGCTTCTTTCGAAGAATTGCTGACGGAGGGGTGAATCAGTTGGATGATGATCGGACGCCCATCAACCGTTCGCCCCAGATTACAGGGAAGTGTCGAGAAAGCGCACTCATCCTAGCTTAGGTAGTAAATGCTCGTCATCCGTACAATCGGTTTTGACACGACCTCGGTCAACATTTTCGCTCGCGCCGCTGGGCGAGCTTCAGTTTCGGCAATGTTCGGCCAGGAAACGGGGCGCAGAGGTTGATGGAAGACAGAAGAGCCAGATGCGTTTTGACCGCGGGAACAATACGGGAACCACCTGTGGAGGAAACCATCCCAAATGATCCCAAACGATCCTAAATCGGTGCTCTCTAACGTCTTTCGTATCAATCGTGTCCGCTGATTCTAAGCCACTTAGGTCCATTGGTAGGGAGTCCTGAAAAGGCCGGCGTCGGCGGTTCGATCCCAGGCCTTGGATTGTCGGAGAGAGTACCGGAAAGTCTTCGGCAGCGTGGAGACGCGGAAATTTAGCAGAGCTAGCCCGGAGCTAAAGGGCCCTAATACAGATTCCCACAACCCTCACCATTTCACCGAAAAACTTCACTGCTTGAGAGTCTAGTCGAGCCGATTGGACGATGAGACCCATCTCAATGTTTCGGTTCTGGGCTGCTTCAGTGAAGTTTGCTGACGAGACAAACAGCTCGGATTTATCGCGGACAACACACTTTGCGTGAGGACACCGGGCTACGATCGGGATTGTCGAGCACTCGTCGATCGAAGTAGAGTTCGGGAAGCGGGTGGTCATTCGGCCAATGCCGATCCGCAAACTCCGACGCGAACCGAGAGCCCCATGCGAATGATCTTTCGCATCACCAGGCGATGTGGTCAAATTAAGGAATATCCGCACTTGCAAGCATTCGACCTCCTTCATTCGAGCCGCCAATTCGCGAAAAAATCCGCCTTCCCTGGTGGACGGCGAATCCTGCAACGAGAATGCTTTTCTCAGCTCTTCGAAAGAGATCTGTCACCACTACCTTCGTGTCGCGATGATACGCATCTGAATCGGCGGGAGCCGTCATTACCAACTCCACGGTTTCGTGATTAGCGAATCTCGACTCTGAGGCATCCGCGAGCATATCGAGGCAATCGGCAATTTGTCCCAGCGTCCATCCCTTCTCCGAAAGAGACCGGAGCGCGGCGGCGACAGGAGTGGCGGCAGACGAGCCTAAGATTCTAGCCAAGGAAGCAACGGAGAATGGCGGCGCCAACCGTCCGGTGCCGACCGCACTCGTCAGTGCTCATACATCGGCTGTTCGGAGCTGGGCAAATGCTTCCCCCAGCGTCAATCGGAAGGCCTCTTGAAGAATTCCGCATGGTGGCCCTGAACTGTTCTTACGACCAGTGCCCGATCCAAAAGATCATTCTGTTGCTCACAGCTCGTCTCAGCGACCAGTAAGCACCCATGGCACGCTGCCCCCAAAAGGAATCCACGTTCGCGGCTAATCTCCGGCCGATGCTGGGCACATATTGGGTCATTCGAGCAGAGGGACCCGTGGTCCAGTGCGGACTTCACCGTCGCGGCGATCCGACGTCCTACCTCAACAAGTCCACCGAGGGTGCCCTCAGCATCGGAACTGCCTGTATACAGGAGGATCCCGTACTCAACGTCTGGAATCGCGTAGATTCGCTCCCGAATGGAGCTCGAGGGGTAACCACATTCCAGAGCAATAGTCGTCATGAGCAGGTGGCGAAGGAGTGGAGCATAACATACGGCTCTCCTGGAAACTTGCGCGTTGTCGACCCATGCCTGGATAAGGAAGCGTCCGTAGCTTGCGCTCGGCGCTATATAGGGAATCTTCGGATTGCTGCCATGCAGCACCTGCTTGCCGTCGCTGCTCACCTGGGCCTCGTCCCAGTGCTGCTTGCCGTCGAAGTTGCCGTCGAGATAGTCGCCGTACTCGCCCCACGACACGGCGGTCATCACGGCGACATGGTAGCCATGCTCGCGCCAGCTGCGAATGCGCGAGGGCATGGTGGCGTCGATCCCGTAGACCATCGCCGTATCCGCCGCGAGGTTGATGCGCGCCGACCCTTCTCACTACGTGCCTGTCTGTTTCCGCAGCGCAGGCCCAGTCCATCGTCGCCGAAGGCAACGACCACATCACCTTTCAGACGCACGCTCCGTGGGATGGCGATGTTCAGGCTGCGCTTCACGGTGTCCTCATTGAAACGATAGCGCAATTCTATTGACCGTCCTTGAGGTACTCGCTGAAGCGGGAGAGATCGACGTCGAGGAGCGCCTTGCCATCGCGCAGCTTGGCTTGCAGTGTGGGCACGTCGACGGCCTGTACGGACTGGTTGTGCGCGCTGGCGAGCGCGGCGGCGGAGCCTGCGGCCTGCCCCATGATCATGTACTGCGGCTCCATGCGCAGCGTGGAGTAGGCGGCGTGGCTGACCGACGGGCAGATGGTGACGAGCAGGTTGGAGAGCTCCTTGCGCTTGGGGAGCAGCGCGCGGTAAGGGATCTGATAAGGCACGTGCTTCATGCGTTCGGGCTCGGTGCGCTGCGGTACGCCTTCGGTGGCGACGTGTCCTTTTTCGTCGGCGAACATCTGCACGGGGTGGACGTCGAGGCCGTAGCTGCCGAGGCCGATGGAGTCGGGCTTGGTGAGGTTTTCGACGACGTCGTGCTGCGTCATGACGTAGTCGCCGACCATGCGGCGGGCCTCGCGAACGTAGACCTCCCAGGGCCAGTTGTGATGGTCGGTGAACTCGTCTTTGGCGAGACCCCACTCGTTGACGGCGTCGTGGATGGGCTTGGGGACGCGAGGGTCGTTGGCGAGAAACCAGAGGAAGCCGGCGACGTAGTTGTAGTGATCCTGCCAGATCTTCTCGCGCTCGGCGTAGCTGGCGTCGGGGTAGGCCCAGCTGCCGGCGACCATGTCGGCGTAGTTGAGGTCGGCTTTGTTGTTGGCGATGGCGAGCGCGGGCCAGAAGCCTTTGACGAGGCGAGCGTCGTCGGCGTTCTTTGCGGTGGCGAGCATGCGGGCCAGAGGGACGTCGTACCAGTGCGCGTCGTAGACGGTGGGCTTGGGGAAGGGAACCTGGCTGTTCTTGTCGTGCGACATGACTACGCGGAAGTTGTAAGCCTGTGTCTTCTTGTCGCTGTCGCCTACGTTGCCTTCGCATTTTGCCATCACGCCGTGGAGGAGCTTGCCGTGCCCGTCGTAGGCGCTGATGGGGTCCGGGTGTGAGTCGCGGACGCCGGCGGAGTACTCGTTGAACTGGCTCTGGGGTTCGCGGCCGACGATGTAGGACGCTCCGGCGAAGGCCATCAGGTCCCCCTCGTAGGTGGCGTCGATGAAGACCTTGCCGTCGAAGTGCTTGCCGTCTTCCGTGTTGATGGAGACGATGCGGGCGCCTTGCTTTTTGACACCGTTCTTTTCTTGGAGGCGGCTCTGGGTGAAGACGGAGACCTTGGCTTCGCGGAGCATCTGGTTGAAGATCTCTTCGGCGAGGTGCGGTTCGGTGAACCACATGGTGAGGTGCGGGATGTTGCGCTCCTGGTAGATGGCGTCGCCGCGCTTCCAGAACTCGTAGGGGATGCCGCCGATGACGGTGGGGCGGCCGATGTCGGTGCGGAAGAGGCCGTTGGTGACCATGCCGCCGAGGTGCAGGTTGGGCGAGACGAGCGCTACGTGCGCGCCGTCGCGCGCGGCGCTGACGGCGGCGATGATGCCGGAGGCAGAGCCGCCGTAGACGACGATGTCGTACTTAGGCTTATCGGCAGCGAGAGCCGGGAGAGAGACAAGACAGAGCAGGAGAAGCGAAAGGACGCGGGATGCGGATTTGTGCATGGGCTCCTCAAATAGGTTAGTGGATCGTTCTGGTGGCGGTGTGAATGAGCATTCGCCGTGCTTCATTCGCCGATCCAAATCCAACGGATGGCTTCGATGGCGACGTCGCCGTCGGTGTTTTCGGTGCTGATGGTGACGGTGGGGGACTCGCCGGCGTCGAGGTGGAAGTCGCCGAGAGGCGTGAAGGCAAAGGGCGTATCCTTGGTTCGCTCGTTGAAGTAAAGAGTGCGGCTATCGGTGAGTGTCTTCACCTTGACGGGGACGTTGGTGGCGCGGCGCACGTTGGTGGGGTAGGCGATGGCGAGGCGGTAGTTGCCGGCGCGGGAGACCTTGGCCTCAAAGCGGACGGACTTTGTTCCTTTGCCGTTGTTGAGGTCGTGGTAGGCGACGAGGTCGCGCTCATCGAGGCTGCCGATAGCGGTCTTGTCCCAGAGGCCCTGCTCCTGGGCCTGCTCGTAGAGCACGGTGACGTCGGGGGCATGATCGCTGCCGAAGGTGAGTTTGCGTCTGGCGACGACGGAGGTGTGACCTTCGGCGTCCTCGACCATCAGGCTGACGATGGTGGGCTTGGCTGTGGCGAAGGTCCAGGAGGGCGAGGCGTCTTTGCTGTTGACCGCGCCGGAGCCGTCGAAGTTCCAGTAGAACTTCTTGAGAGGAGTGCGGACCTCGAGCTGCTGTACATGGAAGCGGATGGGGGTTCCTGCTTTCTCGCTGCCATCGAGCTCGATGGCGACGCGGGGGCGGAACATGGGCTCGAGCGGAACCTTCTGAGCTTCGAGTCCGGCGCGGAGCTTGTCGACGGGGACGTCCTGCACGGAGACGTGGTGCTGAATCGCGAGGGAGGCGGCGAAGCCGGCGGCCTCGCCGATGGTCATGAAGACGGGCTCCATGCGGATGGTGCAGTAGGCGATGTGCGTGGCGGAGAGATCGACCGTGACGAGGAGGTTGTCGGGGCGGAGCGGTGTGATGGAGCGGTAGGGGATGTTGTAGGGGTCGGTCCAGCCGGCGATGTTGCCGCCCTCGGAGACGAGCCCGGCGGGCATGAGGATCTCCTGCACGGGATGGGAGTCGATGACGTAGCTGCCGATGGCGATGCCGTCGGGTTTGACGCGATCGGTCTGCACGTCCTTCTGGGTCATGATGTAGCGACCGATCATGCGGCGGGCCTCGCGCACGTAGAGCGTGGGCGTGACGTTGCCGTTGTCGGCGAACTCGTCTTTGGGCAGGCCCCACACGCGCACAGACTGCTTGAACTCGTCGCTGAGCGAGGGATCGTTAGCGAGCATGTACCAGAAGCTGAGCCAGAGGTCGCGGGTGTGCTCGTAGATGGTGTGGCGCGTGGCGGCGTCGGCCTCGGCGTAGTTGACGTTGATGCCGACGTCGTCGGCTTTGTTGGGGTCGGACTTGCCGTTGACGGGGCCCCACTCGGGCTCGTCGGGAAAGATCTGAGCGAAGTTGCGGATGTGCTTGTTGTGGATGTGCGCGAGGAAGTCGGCAAAGGCCTCGGGCGTGTAGTGCTCGGGCCTGGGGAAGGGGATCCGGACGTCCGGACGGTTGGTGATGGTGGAGCGGATGTTGAAGGACTGGACGCGATGGTCGCCTTTGCCGATGGTCTCGGCGGGGCCGCGCGTCATGCCGGCGAGGGACTCATTGTACTCGGCGACGCCCTCGCGACCGACGCGGTAGGGGACGTGCGCGGCGGCCATGAGGTCGCCTTCGTAGGAGGCATCGATGAAGACGCGTCCGGTGATGGTGGTTTCAGAGTTGTTGGGGCCGGTTACGCGGATGGAGGCGATATGTTCGCGATCGAGGAGGGCGTTGGCGACGATTTGCTCTTTGGCTACGGAGACGTGAGCGTCGTTGAGCATGGCCTCGAAGGTCTGCTCCGCGACGTGAGGCTCGAAGAAGATGCCACCTTTCGTGGCGAGGGCCTGGGGCGAGCCTTTGCCGTGGGTCTTCTCGTAGGTGGCGAGGACGCGACTGAAGAACTCCGCGGGGAGGCCGCCGATGGTCTCGCGACGGCCGATGTCGGTCTTGGTGAGGCCGCCAGCGATGACGCCACCGATGTGCTTTGAGGGCTCGATGAGGAGCACTTGACGGCCCTGGCGCGCGGCGGCGACTGCGGCCATGATGCCTGAGGGCGTTCCTCCGTAGACGACGACCTCGGCGGATTGCGTAGATTGTTGCGCCGCGTGCAGGGTTGGGCCGAGGCCGGTGCACAGCAGTAGAACTGATGCTCCACTTCGCAGGTAAGATGACAGCTTCACTCTCTTGGCTCCGTATCTGTTATGGGCAGACCGCTGACTATGGCCTGCTCGGTGAGTTCGGGACAGGCAGCTTCAGAATTTGATCTTGACGGCGAACTGGAAGGCTCGCGGCCGGTTGGCCTGGGTGGTGATGGTGCCGAAGTTGGCGGATGTAGGAGAGCCGTTGGGCGCGGAGAACTGAGGATGGTTGAAGAAGTTGTAGGACTCGGCGCGGAGTTGCGTGGTGATGGGGTGGCTCTTCAGCTCGGCGTTGATGTTCTTGACCAGGACGAAGTCAACATTTTGCAGCATGTCGCTGCGGACGTGAGGAATCTGCCGTCCCATGTTGCCGAAGGAGTAGGCTCCGGCGTTGGTGATGACGCTGGTATTGAACCACTGCTGCACCGTGGGGTGGTCGACTTGCGGGTTGGCGCCGGGAGCCAGCACTGCCGGTCGGGAGATGTTGACAGGGAAGCCGGACTGCAAGCGAACGATAGTGTTGGTGTCCCATCCGCCGAGCGCGAGGTCGACTACGCGGTTCATGTGTTGCGCGTAGCGGCGATTGCTGCCGAAGGGAAGCTGGGCGAGGAAGCTGATGATGCCCTGATGGGTAACGTCGAGGTCAGAGAGCGCGTACTCGCCGTGACGGTTGTAGGAGTCGAGCGGTGTGCCAAGGTCGTCCATCGACTTGGCGTAGGTGTAGGCCGCGTTGAAGCTGAGCGAGTTGGAGAGCCGCTTCATGATCTGCGCGGTTGCGGCGTTGTAGTTGGTGCGTCCGGCGGGCTCATAGACCTGCGCGAGACCGGAGTCGCCGACGTACTGCTGATACGGCAGCAGCGACTGACGCAGCGTGATGGTCTTCTGTCCGGGGGCGGACTGGTTGGCGAGCACACCGTAGAAGGGGTTGGGGACGGTGGTGGTCGTCAGCTTGGTGCCGAGGCTGAGGTACTGGTTGGGAAGCTGATTGAGGTTCTTCGAAGTTGCGATGTGGATGCCGAGGTTGGCCCAGTAGTGCGCGTCGACAACCATGCCCCAGGGAAGCTGCTTTTGGAAGCCGAGGCTGAACATCTGCACGTATCCGGACTTGTAGGCATAGAGCGGAATACCGATGGTCGAGCCCGCTCCTGTGCTGGGGTTGCGGTCGTTGACCGGAAGCGAGACACCCTGCGGAAAGGGGTTAGTGAGGTTGTTGGTGGGGATGACGCTGTCGATCGGCATCAGCGTATCGACAGTGGTGCCAATAGCGCCGAAGCCGCTTCCGGCGACGGACTTGGGCAGAAAGAAGATGCCGTAACCGCCGCGAATGACGGCGTTATGGGGAAGCTGGTAGGCGAAGCCGAAGCGGGGATTGATGTTATTCCACTTGGTCTCCTGCTGGTCCTTGGGATTACCCTGTCCCACCCAGACCGCGGTGCCCTTCAGGTTGGGAAGTCCGGCAGGCGCAGCAAGCGGACTTGGAGCATTTGGATCGAAGTAGGCGAGACGGTTGTACTTCTCGCGGTCCCCCTGGCTGAGGTCCCAGCGAAGGCCGAGATTGACGGTGAGACGATCGGTCGCGCGGAAGTCGTCCTGCACGAAGAGCGAGTAGTAGCGCCCCTGCGTGGAGATGGCCTGCACCATACGGATGAAGCTGCCGGCGGCTCCGGTGGTGGAGCTGACGCCGGATGGTATTCCGAGGAGGAAGCTGGCGAGGTCGTTTCCCTGCGTCTTGCTGGTGGCGGCGGCAGGGTTCTGCTGGGTAAAGGTATGGTCGAACTTCAAGCTTCCAGAGGAGGCGGCGTTCTGGTACTCGTTGAAGTAGAGCATCCAGAGTTCGGCGCCGGCCTTGATGGAGTGACGGCCGTGCGTGTACGAGACCATGCCGCTGGTGACGTAGTTGTTGCGCGGCTGATGCTGCTGGCCGACCGAGCTCTTCAACGTGAGCGTGCGGTAGTCGGTCATGTTGATTATGGGAAGCTGCGGTGCTGAGGCGGAGACGAATCCCTGCGCGAAGCCGAGACCTGCAAGGTCGACTGTGGGCAGGCCGCCGGCCTGGTTTGCCAGGCCGCGGGTGAAGGAGGTCTCGAGGTTGAGGAAGAGATTGGGCGAGAGAACGCGCGAGACACCGACGACGATCTGGGTGTAGTGATCGTCGGTGACGGTGCCCCCGATCGCGGGCGGCATAGCTCCGGGAACGATGCGAGCATCCGTCTGGCGCGAGAAGCGGCTGAAGAGCATGGTGCGGCCGTGAAAGTTGAGGTCGGTGCGAACGTCGTACTTGTCGGTGTTGGTCACCGAGTTGTCGGTGTAGACGTAGTTGTTGACGTTGGTGACTGCGTTGCCGGGCTGATTAGGCAGAGGATAGGACTTGAGGATGTTGAGCGCTACCGGATTGAGGCGGTTGGTTGGGATGCGGTTCTGTGGAAAGGCTGTGCGGCGGCCGGTGGTGGGTGAGTAGGTGAGCGGGTCGTAGATGGTGACGAAGGCGGGAGCGCTGGTGGCCGAGGCTTGGTAGTAGGTGGAGGAGAAGTCGCCTGCGCGCTGCGCCGGAGTGGGGACGCTGGAGACGGTGGTGACGGGAATCTGCTGGCGGAGTGCCTCGTAGTCGCCGAAGATGAACCAGCGATCGCGCAGCAGAGGGAAGCCTACTACTCCGCCGACCTGGCGGCGATGGTAGTCAGGGATTTCTCCAGCAGCGAAGTAGTTGGAGGCATCGGTGGAGCTGTCGCGCTCGAAGTCGTAGACGGTGCCGTGCACGCTGTTGGTGCCGGACTTGCCGAGGACATTCACGACCCCGCCGGAGGTGCGACCGAACTGCGCGTCGTAACTGATGGCCTGGACCTTGAACTCCTGCACGGCGTCGACGGGAGGGCTGATGACGGCGCGGCCGGAATCGCCGGTGGTGTTGGGCGCGCCGTCGAGCAGGATGGCTTGCGATCCACTGCGGCCGCCCCCAACTGAGAAGTCGGAGCGGAAGAAGTTGCGTCCCACGTTGCCGCCGCCGCCGTCGCTGAAGTTGGGACCGAGGACGGTGCCGGGGGTCAGCGCGATGAGGCCGAGAGAGTCGCGTAGGTTGAGAGGAAGGTCCTCGATCTCTTTGGTGGTGACGACCTGTCCGACGGTGGCGTTGGTGGTCTCGATGCCGGCGTTGGTGGTGGTAATGACCACGGTCTCCTTCACGCTGGCAGGCTGGAGCTCGATATCGAGCTGGAACACCTGGTTGACATTGAGGGTGACGTTCTCCTGAACAAAGGTAGAGAAGCCGGCCACCTTGCAGGTGATCCGATAGACCGAGGGAAGCAGCGCCGGAAAGCGGTAGTCGCCGTCGTTGTTGGATTTGGTGACGACGGTGACGCCGCGGCTGACATCGGTGGCGGTCAGCTCAGCGTTGGGGACAATGCCTCCGGTCGAGTCTTTGACGACACCGGTGACCTGAGCGGTGTAGCTTTGGGCGGCGATCTGCCTGGGAAGAACAGAGAATAGCCCGGCGAATCCGAGGATTGCGAAGATGGGAGATTTGAACTGTGACAACACGACCAAGGGCCCTCCATAAGTCGCCTGTCAGGATTCTGCTTTGTAGCGCCACTGTCGAGTTGCAGTGGGTTATGTTACGATGTAACGTCTTATTTTCAATAAGCTGGAACGGTTTATAGCGTCTGGAAAGATCGTGAGCACGATGTCCAATGCGGCATTTGTAAAGAGGACAGAGAGCAAGATCGATATCCCTGAAGACCTTCAGCGCGTTTTGGAGAGCCGTGTCTTTGAGAAGTCCACAGCCTTGCGGCGGTTGCTGCTCTACCTGTGGGAGCATCGCTCGGCAGAGACCAACGAGTATGCCATCGCGACGGAGGCGCTTGACCGGCGGGAGGATTTCGACCCGCGGACCGATGCCGCGGTCCGTGTGCAGATTGCGCGGCTGCGGCAGAAGCTGAAGGAGTTCTATGACGAGGAGGGGGCCTCATCTGCCTGGAGGATTACGATTCCGCTCGGCTCGTATCAGGTCAGCATCGATCCTTCGGACAACGGCGCTGCCGAAGTTCCATTTTCTGTTATTCCGAGGCCGACTGCTTCGGAGGTTTCTGCTGAGCAGGTGCATACTGCTGCCGGACCGCAGAGCCGGTTCTGGCTTGTGGGTGTGGCGGTAGCCGCGTTAGCTCTGGGTTGGTTGGGCGGAGCGAAGTGGCAGCAGTTGCGGGACGTGCGCCAGGAGACGAGCAGGCAGGTGGTAGTTCCGACCTTCTGGCAAGGATTGCTTAAGTCAGGAGAAGTCGTGCGCATCGTGATGCCGACGCCGGTCTTCTTCACCTGGAAGGACAAGGAGAACACATTCACGGCGCGCGATCCGGCTGTGAATTCCTACAAGGACCTTGGCACATCGGCCGCGTTGACCGATATTGCCAGCCGGCTGGGACAGCCGATCCTGGCGCAGGACTACATGGTCGCCTCGGACACGAGAGCATCATTTCGGCTGGCGCAGTATCTGCAACCATTCGGTACGCGCGTAGTCTCCTCCAGCAGCTCCGACATTCCGCCGGAATCGGCAGATAACGAAAATCTGATTCTGCTGGGGACGATCGGAACGCTCTCGCCATATCGCGGCTACCTAGATCGCCTGCACTTCCGAATTCCGGAGCATCAGCAATATATAGAGGACACGATTCCCTCCCCCGGCACACCGACGCGCTTTGAGACAGTGCGTGAGTCACCGACGCGGATCGTAGCCCCAGGAGTTGTAGCGGTGCTTCCAGGCCGCAGTTCTGGATCATTTGTTCTGATCCTGGCTGGGTACCACACGAATGCACTGGTCTCTTACCTGACGTCGGCAGCAGGTCTGCAGAATGTGGAGAAAGCGCGGAGTGCTCACGGAAATCCTGTCTTCTTCGAAGCGGTGGTGCTATCGGAGATTAACGACATGAATCCACTGCACAGCTGGATTGTAGATTTCAAAGCCTTCCACGAAGAGAAGTAGCATTGATCGGAATCCCGCTATCGCGGATGAGTCGAAACAGATAGATGTCTAATAAACCGAACAGCCACATCCAAGTGTGTCGTGCGCGATAGCACGCATTTTGGCATTGAAGCCTATGTCAACGTTGGGGATGTCTGCTATTCACGGAACATCGCTCGCATACTGAAAGAATTGGAAGATAATTAACTGCGAACCGCCGGACGATTTTTGCGGACCAGCTAACGGCAGGCGTTCCTTCCGGCAAGCGTGCTCGCGCTTGAGATCACGCCGGGCCGGAGATCGACTCGCTACTGCTATCTATCAGATCGTGCGCGAGGGGTGGTTCACGATAGCGAGATCAGTTGGCCACCAGTACAGTCGCTCCAACTCCAGCGCCAGTCTGTTGACCGATCTTCTCTACCTGGTTTCCATACAGATCGGTTCCATCGACGGTGTAACTGGATGTGGATGAACCGTGTCGAGGATGATTCCGTAGTCTTGCAGATTCGCGTTGACGCTGGCGTTGGCGTAGCTTGAATTTGCTATCCAGCATTCATGCCGCTAACAAACACTGTGCTTCCCACTCCGGAACCAATATAGACACCCGACAACAGCCTTGTTTGCATTGTGTTGTACGGCGCCCAGAGGTTGGCGTTATTTCCGATCTGACAGTTAACGATCGGACGGCGGTTCCTCCCTGAATCAACATCGCTTCGAAGGCCGCTCCACGGCTTCCCGAGGTGGAGACCCGAATCGTTCCGGTGACATTCGGCTCGATCAACATTGCGATGTTGTGCGTATTGATCGACGGCTCATCGAAGTCTGCGTTGTTCGCCTGCTGCAGATCGAAGCCATAGACGTAAGCATGATCGATCGCGTATTTGAACGAAGAGAGGTCGTGAGGCGTTCCTTGGTCGTTGGCAACGGTCTGATACCCCACCTTGCCTTCGATCAGTGTTCCGAAGTCTTGTCCTGAACCTGGCGACTCCTCCAACTAGGCGTGCCGAACTTGATGTGCAGTTCCCCCGCCCCAGGGTGATCGCCGCTGGCAGGTCGTCTACAACGGAAGCGATCCGCGTTATCCAGGTTGCCCTCCGTCCCATCCCGCTTCCCTCCCCAACTCCCCCCCGAGTGGGCACAGCTCTCGTCATAAGGAAGGCCTGTTGAACAGGGCGGGCTTCCCTTCCGGTTTGCCTACCTATCTGCGTTCAGCGTGCCGCGCTCAAGCACCCCCGCCTTTCGGACGCACGCTCTCCTTCTCAGAATCAGCTGGCCTAAGGCCGTGGTCCATCGAAGGTAGCTTTCTAGTTTTGCATGCGATCGGGACATTGGTCATCTGTTTGGCAAAGACACGGTAGCTTACTGTGCCGGGGCGCAGGGTAGACCAATAGCCCGAGCTCGATAACAGCGGCTTGTGTTGATCGATGATCTGGTTCTCCAAAATCT
>Ga0193742_1001790_pt1 | contig 12612 bp, 13 predicted proteins | sample L2c1metaG_FD_165511 | JGI IMG/M metagenome (GOLD analysis project Ga0193742, IMG submission 165511) | Soil microbial communities from a riparian zone of the East river system, Colorado, United States - L2c1 | ecosystem: Environmental > Terrestrial > Soil > Riparian zone | place: USA: East River... | reverse complement strand
GACATGGTCTCGGAGCTGGCGGGCAAGGGCGTCACGATCGTGACGCCGGTCAGTCATGCGCCGGGCGGCTGGTCGGCCGAAATCAAGGACCCGGAGGGGCATGTCCTTTCGATGTACCAGTCAGCGGACAAGCCGCGGAAACGGTGATCAGCGCACACCGGTTGCATCGGGAGCGCTCCCAATGAAGCTCTACGGAGTACCGCCGACACGCGCACTCAGGCCGCTTTGGCTGCTCAATGAACTCGGCCTCGATTATGAGGCCATACCGGTCAATATTCCGCAAGGCGAGCACCTGCAGCAGGAGTTCCTCGCTATTAATCCGTTCGGCAAGGTGCCCGTTCTTGTCGACGGCGATGTCGTTGTCGCCGAATCCGCGGCGATCTCGCTCTATCTCGCCGAGCGCTACGGCGGCGGACGGTTCGTGCCTGCGTCGATTGAAGAGCGCGCCAGGATGTATCAGTGGATAATGTTCCTGGTCGCCGAGATCGAGCAACCACTTTGGCGGATTGCTTTGCACACCGCCATCTATCCCGAGACCGAGCGCCGCCCGGACGAATTGCCGCTCGCTGAACGCGATTGTCGCCGGATGCTTTTGCCGCTCGAACGGCACATGGCGGCTCGCGAATATTTCGTCGGGACGGAACCTTCGGTCGCTGACTTCATCGGCGCCTATACGCTCGATTGGGCCGACGAGGCCGGATTCCTCGATCGATCGCCCAGTTTGAAAATGTTCGTGGAACGCATGTACGAACGCGCGGCGGCCCCACCGACGATCCGCGAAGGCCTCGCCGCGCTACAGCGGGGTACGGTCGCGCCTTCGCGTCGCCATACTGCCTGAAACTATCCAGCCTGCGCTTGGCTGGTCCGGCTCACCGGGCAAAGGCCGCAGCGTCGGCGTGGTGAAGTTCCGAGGAGACAGCCTCCCCTAACCCGCCAGCGTTCGCCGCAGCCGCGCGATCGCAGCCGGCAGGCCGCGGACCCTCATGACCCGGCCGGTGGCGTCATAGTCTTCGGAAAGCACACGGGCGTTCTCGTAGACATCGCTGAGCAGCCCCTGCTTCGCATACGGCAGCATCAACTGGTCCTCCACCATCGACGCCTCGAAGAAGGCGATGATGGTCTCGCGCAGCGCCGCCACGTCAGGCGCCGAAGTTGCGGAGAGCAGGATCGCGTCGGGATGCCTTTCGCGCAGCGCGGCGCGATCTTCCTCGCTGACGCGGTCGATCTTGTTCAGCAGCAGCCGCGACGGAACGGTGTCCGCGCCGATCTCCTTGAGCACATTGCGGCTCACCTCGAGCTGCGATTCATAAGTGGGATCGGAGGCGTCGACGACGAACAGCAACAGCGACGCTTCCAGCGCTTCGGCGAGCGTGGAGCGGAACGAGGCCACGAGATCGTGTGGCAGCTTCTTGATGAAGCCGACCGTGTCCGAAACCAGCACCCGCGGTCTGTTCTCCGGCTGCAGCGCGCGCACTGTGGTGTCCAGCGTCGCGAACAGCTTGTCCTCGACCAGCACTTCGCTTCCCGTCAGCACGCGCATCAGCGATGACTTGCCTGCGTTGGTGTAGCCGACCAGCGCGACGCGGAGTTGGTCGCGGCGCGCGGAACGGCGCTCGTCGCTGTCGCGCTGGATATTCTCCAGCTGTTCTTTCAGCTCCGCGAGGCGGTCGCGAACCTTGCGGCGATCGACTTCGAGGTCGGACTCGCCGGCGCCGGGCCCCTGCTGCCGTCCACCGCCGCCCGACGATTCCCTTAAGCGCGGCGAGACGTATTTCAGCCGTGCGATCTCGACCTGCAGCTTCGCCTCGCGGCTATGCGCATGGCGATGGAATATCTCGACGATCACGCCGGTGCGGTCGAGCACCTGTGCGCCGGTGGCGCGTTCGAGGTTGCGGGCCTGGCTTGGCGATATCTCGTGATCGACGATCACGAACTCCGGCTTCCGCGACGGCTGCGGATCAGGTTCCGCCTGCGGGATACCGGGCTTCATGCTGCCGGTGTCATCAAAGCGCTCGCGGGCCTTGGACTTGCGGGCCGGCGCCATCGATTCGACGACCCCTGTTCCGCCGGTCATCGCCGCAAGTTCCTCAAGCCGGCCCTTGCCGAGCACCGTGCCGCCGGCGATCTCGCCGCGCTTCTGCGACACCGTGCCGACGACCTCGTAACCGAGCGTCTTCACCAGGCGGCCAAGTTCTCCAAGGCTCGCGGCATGCATGACGTCATCGACATCAGGGAGCTGGACGCTGACCAGGATCGCGCGCGGAACAGGCGGTTTGGTTTCCATGATGCGGGCGCCGGTTCCGGCGCACTCCCCGTTCTTGCCACTTGGCCATTTTCCGTGCCGACGGCGACTGGGCGGAACACGTGAATCCCCGGGGCGACCGCCGCCCCTTATGTCTTGCCCATGTCTGACATTGATCCGCAATAGCCGGCGCGGCCGGGCCATCCGAGCAGCCGCAGCTGGTGGCGGTAAGTTAGGCGGCCCCGCGGAGCACGGAGCCAAGGATCGGGAGTCCGGATCTCTCCGAGTGCGTTCTATGATCCTGCGCCCGTCACGGGCTCAAGGCTCACCAGAAACTGCTGCCGAAAAAGCCGAAATGCGGCTGCTGAGCGACACGCATCATCTGCTGGGTCGGCGGAGCCGCCCGGGCCTTGGCAATCTTGCGTCTCGGAAGCGGCTTGACCTCGGGCTTCGGTCCGTCGGCCGGCCTCAACTGCGCAAATGACTCGCGCACCCGCGCCTTCGCCGGCATTTCCGTAACCGGTGCGGGGACGACGGCAGCGGCAGCAACCTCGACCTTCGGAGGAACAATGGTGGGAAGGCTGGTATCGTATACGACGCGCTCCGGCCATTTATGGTCGGAACGGATCCTGAGGGTGGGATTGGTCTCAGGCGCGGCGACCGCAGCGATGGAACTCGCCGCCGGCTCCTTCGGAGCGAAGGCATCCATACCAAACAGCAGCGCGAGCAACACTCCGCCGACATAGAGGAAATATCGCGCTACCGGCATCTCAGACCTGCTCCATCCGCGCTGGCGCACGGATCATTCGCTCAACTGGCAATCATGTAATTAGTTCCTGCCCCGCCCGCACGGTTCAACCGAGGAATTCATTTTTCGTCCGCGATTAACTATTCGTGAACGGGGGCTAGATGCGGCTGGCCGTCACCAGCGAGCATTTCGCTTGATTCGCATTAATGTTGACGAAGCCGACGTGCATGCGCGCGAAGGTCTTCCTGCTCTTCATGTTGACGGTTTCGTGAATCATCCGCCGGCGGTCAGTCAAATGGCTGCCGTCCCTTCGGGTAAACGAGCAAAAAATCTCGATGTCCTTGACCGCGTAATCGTTGCCGTTGCGGAGCGTCAGTGTGACCAGGGCTTTCGACCCCAGGCCGCCCCTTCGCCAGGACTGCGACGAAATCTTGAGCCCGTCGACGGGCGTGGCTTCAGGGGGAACCGGTTCCGCCGGGACTGCCGCCGGATTGGGCAGGGCCCCCTCCTCGGCGTTTTCCGGGTTGGGCGATAGTACCGGTTCGGCGATGGTCGCGGTCGCCAGACGCACCGATTCACTTTCGGCCGTGTCGCTGCCATGGCCTGACAGCAGCACCCATGCCCCCAGTCCGGCCAACAGGACGGCAAGCATCCCGACAGATCGCGGCGTGAAGAGTTTGGCCGGCGCGGTCCCAAGCCGATCTGAAAAATTACCGCCGAGCCCCGGGAGCATTGCGAGGCCGCCAAGTCTCGCCAACCCGGCGAGCCCGGTCACTTCGATGCGATACAGCCCACTGTCCATCGTCATGCCATCGACAGGCGGCAAACGGAGGTTGCCTGCTGCGCCGCACAGAAATTAGGCGGTGCGATTGCAAACTTCGCCGCGTTTCCATCAAGCCTCGAACCAAGGCAATGGTTCCATCCAAATGCGTCAATATTGGAATCCAACGCCGCCGTCGGCTCAGGTCAGGTTTCGAGGGGATGGCATTGCCGGCCTGCGGCCGCTAAAATTGACCGCGCCGCGTTACTGTGCGGCCAACGCACCGCGCCGACCGGGCGGCGCGCAAAAACAAGGGGGAGCAACGATGCCGATCGTCACCTGGGATCATGTCCATTTGCGCAGTCCGGATCCCGAGGCCACCGCGGCCTGGCTCGAGGATATCCTCGGCGGCGTCATCATCCGCGGCCCCGGGCGGATCGACGTCAAGCTCGGCGGCGCCAACATATTCATCGCACCGGTTACGGCCGGCGACGGCGTCCACACCCCACCGGTGACGCCCTATCAGGGGCTCGACCATTTCGGGCTGACGGTGAAGGACATCGATGCGGTGGCCGCCGAGATCAAGGCCAAGGGTGTCGAATTCACCAAGGAGCCGACGACAATCCGGCCGGGCGTCCGCATCTGCTTCATCCGCGGTCCGCAGGGCATCTCGATCGAACTGTTGGAGCGCGACCAGAAATACGCGTGAGGCGCGCGCGCCACGAAGGCGATCCTCGTTCGTCCTGACGTCACAGGGTTTGGCAGAAAGCGAGGGGTCGTCCTGAACGATCGCGGTCCCCGGCCAAGCCGCGCGTTGACGCTGCCTGCCTTGCTTTGGCATAACGGACTGCCGACTTCCGGGGGCTACGGACGTCGGCACCGGGGCATCATGAAGAACGGTCTGTATTCGATCCACGTCAAGCTGCAGGATGGCCGTTCGGGCAAGGGCAGCGGCGTGATCATGTTCCGGGATGGCCAGATCCACGGCGGCGATGCCTATCTGTTTTACACCGGCAGCTACACCGTGAAGGACGATACCTTCAAGGGCGAAGTCCTGGTCCAGCGCCATACCTCCAGCCCCGATGCCAATCCGCTGTTCGGCGGTCCCACTCCGGTCGGCATCGGCGTCTCCGGCACGTTCACCGATACCCGCGGCGTCATGAACGGCACCGCGCTGGTCGGCAAGGCCAGCCAGATTTTCGGCGCCACGCTGCACAAGCTCGCCGACATCGACTGAAACCAACACCTACTCCGCGGCCTGCTCCAGCGGGGCGACCCGGGGCAGGATGATCTGGATCCGGGTGCCGCCGCCGGGTTCGGAATCGAGGTCGAGCCGGCCGCCGAGCCGGTTGGTCACGATGCTGTAGACGATATGCAGGCCGAGGCCGGTGCCGCCCTGGTCGCGGCGGGTGGTGAAGAACGGATCGAACGCCCGGCGCCGGACGTCGAGGCTCATGCCGCAGCCATTGTCGGAAAACAGGATCTCGACATTGTCCTTGCCGGACTCGCGTACCTGGATATCGACCGCGCCGGTCTTGCCGTCCGGAAAGGCGTGCGCCACCGAATTGAGAAACAGGTTGGTGAGCACCTGGCCGTACGGCCCCGGATAGGAGTTCATGGTGAGATTGGGCTGGCAATCGACATTCAGCGTCAGATTGTGCTTCCGCAGGCCCGGCCGCAGGCTCATCACCACCTGCTCGGTGAGATCGCCGAGGTCGAAGCTGCGCTGGTCCGAGTAATTGCGGTCGGCGGCCACCTGCTTGAACGAGGTGATCAGTTCGGCGGCGCGGTTGAGATTGGCCACCAGTTGCGAGGAGGCGTCGCGGCTGGTCGCGAGGAATTCGGTCAGGCTCGATCGCCTGAGGTCGCCGCGCGCGACCTCGGCGGAGAACAATGCGGTCTTGCGCTCCAGCGACGAGGCGACCGTCAGGCTGATGCCGACGGGGTTGTTGACCTCATGGGCGACGCCCGCCACCAGCCGTCCGAGAGCGGCGAGTTTTTCCGCCTCGATCAGCGAATTCTGGGTCTCACGCAAATTCCGCAACGCCGCTTCGGCCGCGTCCTTGGCTTTGCGCATCTCCAGTTCGCCGCGCTTGCGCTCGCCGATGTCGAGCGCAACGGTGACGATGTTCTCGATCTCGCCTTCGGCATCCAGCAGCGGCAACTTGTTCACCAGCCATTGCCGCATGTTGCCGGAGGAATCCTTGTATTCCTCCTCGTAGAAACCGAGTTCCCTGCCCGCCTCCAGCACCCGCTTGTCGTTCTCGTCGGTCTTTTCCGCGCCGTAGCGCGACATCAGATCGGTGGTGGTGCGGCCGATCGCATCCACAGGCTCAACGCCGAAGATGCCGGCCATGTAGCGGTTCATCAGGACATAGCGCAGCTGCTTGTCCTTGACGTTGATGACGGCGGGCACGGTGTCGATGACCTGCTGCAGCAGCCGCCGGCCTTCGGCGATTGCATCCTCGGCGCGCTTCTGATCGGTGATGTCGCGCACCGTTCCCTCATAGCGCACGATCTCACCGGTCTCGTCGCGGGCGACGGTGGCGCTGTCGGAGAGCCAGAGCACCCTGCCGTCGCGGGCGCGGACCTGATACTCAAACTCGCGAACCATGCCGTCGCGCTGCATCAGCTTCTGATATTCGGCGCGCGCCTGCGGATGGACATAGATCTGATCGGCGATGTCGCCGACGCCTACGATCAGCTCGTGCGGCGTGTCGTAACCCATCATCCGCGCCAGCGCCGGGTTGGCGTTGAGAAGCCCGCCGCCCGGCGTCGTCACGTAAATTCCGTCGACCGAGCCTTCGAACAGCTTGCGATAGCTTTCCTCGGCCAGACGCTGCTCGGCCAAGGCGCGCACCGCCGCCTCGCGCGCCGCGTCGGCCTCGACCAGGGTGCGACGGAATACTTCCGCGGCCCGCGCAATATCGCCGATCTCGTTGCTTACATCGGTGGCGGGAATCGAGGTGTCCTTCTTGCCTCCGGCCAGCGCACGGATCGAGGTCGCGATCGAGGCCAGCGGACGCACGGTCCGCCGCACCACGAACATCGCCGCCCACAGCCCGATCAGGACGCCGATGGTGCCGAGCACGATGCTCTGCCATTTGTCCCTGCCCAGGGTTTTCGCAAGATCACGGGACAGTACATGACTGCGGCTGGCGCTGACCTCGCGCAAGAGTTCGGTGACACGCCCGATCAGGCGGCCCTCTGAGCCGAGCACCTCCCTGTCGATATCCGCGATCTGCCGTTCGCGAACCGATAGCGCGATGATCGCCTCGGCGTAATTGTCGACGGCGGCGCGCAGCTTCGAATCCGAAATCGTCAGTGCTCGCATGCTTTGCGCGGCCTGTTCGGCGTCCGACGGATTGCGCGCCAGCAGGGCCGAGGCGATGCGGCTTTGGATCTGAAACAACGTCGAGGCGATCACCGGATCGGGCGCCTCCGCAATCGCCGCGTCGAATCTTTCGCGCAGCGGAGGCAAGCCGATGATCAGTTCGGCACGGCGGTTGATCAGCGCCGAAATCCGTTCGATTCCGCTGCGATAGGTCGATAGCCGCACGGTGACGCCGTCGATCATATCCTGCTGCTCGGGCGCGAGCTCCAGCCGGGTCTTCTTCAGGAGTTCGCCCAGTGCGGCGGCGGCGTCCCCGACCTGGGTCGATTGCGTGCCCGGATCGGTCACGAAGTCGCGGGCCGCCAGCCGCAATTCGTTCATCCGCCGGTCGATGTCCTCGGCCAGGTCGCCGACGCTCCGCAGCCGCTGCAACTCGGCAAAGGTCGCATCAATGTGGCGGATCGCGACGACACTGGCGATGCTGGTAGTCGCAATCGCGGCCAGCACCAGCAGAAAACTGCCAAATGTCAGCTGACCGATCGAGAGCGAGAACGACCTTGTCTTTTGCGGCGCTTCAGCAGGCATGGGTATCGGTACCGGGCTCCAAAAGTCCGCTTTTATACGCTGGAATGCACCTCAAGGGGAACATGCCGGCACCGCCAGGATGAAGGACGGCGCGGGCCGGACGACCCCCGATGATCCAATATCCGGGCGTTGTCCGGCCCCCGTCACGTTTGGCGGCGACCCAACAAAATGCCCCTTTTTGGCTCAGTCCGCCGTGATTCCCGCATCCTTGACGACCTTGGCCCACAGGGCGACGTCATTCCTGATGATGTCGGTGAATTGCGCAAGGGGCGCGCTCTTCGGTTCGCACCCGGCGATGTCCAGTTTCTCCCGGACGTCAGGCGTCGCCAGCGCTGATTCCAACGCCTTGCTGATACGCTCGACGATCGGTTGTGGTGTGCCGGCCGGCACCACCACGCCGAACCACGGCGTCACCTGCGCCTCGGCAAACCCCTGCTCCGCCATGGTCGGGGCATCCGGGAAATATTTCGAACGGCCGTCGTTGATCGCGGCTATCACCCTGATCGCGCCGGTCTGCACCTGCGCCAGCGCCTGGTTGGCGGACAAGAAGGTCGAGGTGATCAGGCCGCTGGCGATATCCGGCACCATTTGCGGATAGCCGCGGTAGCCGACGGCGGTGACATCGATCCCCGCGAGCCGCTTGAACAGTTCGAAGCCGAGATGCCCGGTCGATCCCTTGCCGGGGTGGCTGTAATTCAGCGTGCCCGGCTTTGCCTTCGCCAGGGCAACATATTCGGCAACGGTCTTCACCGGCAGTGTAGCTGGCACGATGAAGAAATTCGGCGCCCGGCACACCTGCCCGATCGCGATATAGTCGCGCATCGGGTCCCAGCGCAGCTTGGCATCGAGTGCCGGGCTGGCGCCGAAGAAGGTCGTCACCAGCAGCCACGTGTAACCATCGGGCGCCGAGCGGGCGACTTCCTCGGCGGCGATCGAACCGTTGGCGCCGGATTTGGACTCGACGATGATCGATCCGTTCCACTGCGACGCCATGTTCTGCGCGATGATGCGGGCAAACACGTCGGTCACGCTTCCGGGCGAATAGGGCACGACGAGCCGGACCGGCCGATTGGGGAAACTCTCCTGCGCGTATCCGGCATGGGGCACTGCAAGAAGGGCCAGCCAGGCTGCGATAGCTATGCCGATACGCCGCATTTTCATGTTGAGTGCCCTGCCCGAATTCTTTTTGCGTGCCGGAATATGTTTTCCGGGCTTGCCCGCAGGATGCCGGTTATGCCTCGCCCCGGCAAGGCCGCTGGCGGCACCGCCATAACATCGTCATTGCGAGGAGCGCTCTTGTCCGCCGAAGCCCGCCTTCGGGCGAAGGCGGATGCGACGAAGCAATCCAGCTTTCGTGAAGCTACAAAGAAGGCTGGATTGCTTCGCGGAGCCTGTCATCTGGCGGCGCTTTGCGCCGACCCGTTGGCTCGCAATGACGGGGACCTATCTCCAGACGTGCTTTTACGATCTCGCGGCGCGATGCGTCCGAGGTTTGCTCGAAATTTCCTTGCCCTCCAATCAGAGGGCGCGGGGAGGCCGGGCGCCCGATGCGCCCGATAGCCGCGTGTGCAATGGTAGTGCTAGAGCGCACACGCGTTAGTCAGGTCACACCGGAATCACCCGGCACTCCCCGCGCAATGGTTTACGGCTTATACGTGGTCTCCTCGGTGAGCCCTGCACTTTTGCCACCGTTGCCCGCGCGCCTTGGCGCGAACTTGACACCAGCCTTGGGGTGTCGGGACCACACGATTTCGCCGTCCGCTTCCAGCGCCCTCGTCAGGAGCGCCATCCGCGTCCATCGCATCCCCGCCCCGCGTTGGTGACGTTGCGCAACGCCCCTCTTGATGGGACGGGATGGCTATTCATATAGCTTGATTTTAATTTCTGGAAAACCGAAATATTTTTGCATGAGGGCTTGACACGACTTCTGATAAACCGAAGTGATTTGCCCGTCGGGTAGTCACAGAGCCAATCAGCAGGACGGATTGGCCCGCCCGGGTCGCGCAAACCGCGGCCCGATGAGCGTAATCCGCCTCTTTATCGTCTGTGAATGCCGGATTACGCTGTGCTGTCCGCTGACCGACCGCAGCACCTGCGCCGTATTGAATTTTGAGTCGGCCTCTCCAGGGATTGAGGATGGTTGCCAGCGCCGCCTTTGCCGAGTTTCTGTGCGAGCAACTCGCACCGCTCGGCCGCGTCACGATGCGGCGCATGTTCGGCAAGACCGGTGTGTTCTGCGATGGGGTGATGCTGGGGATGGTGACAGAGAACACGCTCTATTTCCGGGTCGATGACGAGAACCGGGTGACGTTCAGGGAAGCTGAGTCCTCTCCGCCTCTCAACTACGCGAAGAAGGGTAGCACCATCGACCTCTCCTTCTGGCGCGTGCCGGAGCGATTGTTTGACGAACCCGACGAGTTCATCAGCTGGGCCCAAGCCGCGCTGGCGGCGGCGCACCGGGTGGCGGCGAAGCGAGAACGGACGGTGCCGAAGCGAAAATTGAAGCACCCAGCATGACACCTCAGCGTTGCACCGGCTCCAGGCCTTTCAACAATTCCGACGGCATCATGCCGAACATGTCGCGGAAGGCGGTGCTGAAATGCGCCGAGCTGGCAAACCCCGCGGCGTGGGCCGCTTCGGTCAGTGACTTGCCCTCGCGGAATGCGGCGACCGCGGCCCCCATCCGGTTCCACAGCCGGTAGCGCCGCAGCGGCACGCCGGTCTCGGCTTTGAACAGATGCAGGAAGCGCGAGGCCGAAAGCCCGGCGCATGCGCCCAGCTCCGCCATCGAGTGTGATCGATGTGGCTGGTCGCGCATGCGGCGCAGCGCCGAGAGAATGCGAACGTCCGGATCGGCACGCGTGCCGATGCCGAGCAATTCCGTCAACGTTTTGCGTCCATCGCCATCGGTGATGCGGCTATCGGCAACGCCGGCCAAGACCTCGATCACGGCGGCCTCCCCGATCAGCTCGAACGCGGCGCGCGGCGTGACGTCCTGCATCCGCGCATTGAGCGTTACCAGATCGCGGCTGAGCGGATCGACATAGAGAAACGCCATTCGCCCGCCCGCGATGCGGAGGTGATGCAGCGTGTTCGGCGGGATCAGCACGCTGCGCGCGGAACGATAAATTCCATCGGGATCGGCGGGATCGCCGGCCACTTCCAGCCTTCCATCGAGTGCAACCGCCAGCACCGCCGTGGCGTTGCGGTGCGGCGTCAATCCGAAGGCCGGCCCGAGATAGAGCACGCGCGGCCCCCAGCCGATCAATTTTGCCGTCGCGACCATGCCGATAGCCAGTTTCTGAAAGCGCGGGACATTTTCGCAGTCTATCTCGAAGCCGCCAATACAGAGGACAGCAATCGATGGACAATTCAAGTTCGGCAGCGTGGAATTTTCCGGCCAGCGACCCCGTCCGTCAGGCGGTCTCGCGCTATGCCGCGGCATGGGAGGCCGGCGACCGCGCCGGCGTGGTGGCAAGCTACCATGATGATTTCACCCTGCACTATTTCGGCGGCAATCCGCTGGCCGGGGTGCACCGGGGCAAGCAGGCCTCGCTCGCCGTTCTCGCCGAGGTCACCCGCCGCACCAACCGAAAACTGCTCGGCATTGTCGATGTCATGGCCGGGCCGGAGCGCGGCGCGCTGCTGGTTCGCGAACGCTTCAGCCGCGACGGCAGGACCGCGGAAGTCGAGCGGCTACTGGTCTACAGCGTTCGCGACGGGCTGTTGTGGGACTGCTGGGTCTACGACCAGGATCAGGCGCTGGTGGATTCGTTCCTGGCGTAGGGTTGCAGAGATACTTCGTCACGTGCCGAAGTCTCTCCGTGTCCCGGACGCGGTGCAGCGTGCAACGCTGCTCCGCAGAGCCGGGACCCATCCTCAATTGAAGCACGATGGACCCCGGATCAGCAGCGCATCACTGCGTGCTGCGCTGCGTCCGGGGAACGTATCCTCGCACATCGAAGCGCGCTTGAACGCGCTGCATGGCGTCAGGGGAACGCGAATCAGCCGACCGAGCCCACCTCGAACACGTCACCGTCATATCCCGCTTCCAGCGGAATTCGCAGTTGCCGGCCGCCGTTCAACGTCGTCATCACCGGCATCACGGTCACCACAGCCTTGCCCCTGGAGTCCTCGAGCGCGGCCCGAACATTGGGCTGCTTGCCGAGGCGGATCAGGTTGCGGGTGGTCGGGAATGGCAGCTTGAAGCGGCCGCTGTCGCCGCCTTCCAGCGCCTCGCGCGGCGACACCCAGATCGAATCGGTGGATTCCTTGCCGTCATGGGCGCCGGCCTGCTCCGGCGGCGCGGCAGCGAGGAAGAACCAGGTGTCGAACCGTTTTGGCATGCCCTCCGGCGTGATCCAGTGCGCATAGGGCACGAGTTCATCGAGCGCCAGCACCATGCCGTTGTCGGTGAGAACCTTCAGGAAGCTGATCTTGCTTTCGCACAGATCGGCACGGTGCGCGGCTTCGATCTCGCTCGCGCGTTTAGCATCGAGCAGCGCTCGCGATCCCTTCGGGCGCGCCAGCAGGATGCCGCTTTCTTCAAAGGTTTCGCGGATCGCGGCGATCCGGAAGCTCAGGGTAGCCGCGTCGAGGCCCTCGCCGCCGGAGTACAGCGCGGGATCGGCAATGATTTCCTGATCGCCCTTGTCGACACTGCCGCCGGGAAAGACCAGCGCGCCGGAGTTAAAATCGATCTCGTAATGGCGCACCATCATGAAGACCTCGATCTCACCCTTGGTCGCGACGCTGTCGCGCAGCAGCAGGATGGTCGACGCGGCGCGCGGCGGTTTTGCTGGTTCGGTGGACATCAGGCCTTGCTCCGTTGAATTTCTTCGTCATTGCGAGGAGCGCTTGCGACGAAGCAATCCATTCTTTCTTTGTGCCGCAAGATGGATTGCTTCGCTTCGCTCGCAATGACGGCTGAGGGAGAATTGGTT
>Ga0193742_1001789_pt1 | contig 12612 bp, 14 predicted proteins | sample L2c1metaG_FD_165511 | JGI IMG/M metagenome (GOLD analysis project Ga0193742, IMG submission 165511) | Soil microbial communities from a riparian zone of the East river system, Colorado, United States - L2c1 | ecosystem: Environmental > Terrestrial > Soil > Riparian zone | place: USA: East River... | reverse complement strand
CGGCCGCCGCCGCCACGGCCACCGCCCTACGCGAACTGAAACCAGAGTTTGACGCCCTGCGCACCGCCGTGCAGGGGGCGTTCTTTGAGGACCTAGACGCCCAACTGATAGCCGTGGCAGAGCGCCTACAGGGCCCCCTGCAAGACGGAATGACCGGCGCCGCCGCCGCCATGAACGGGTTTGTACAGTCGCTGGCGGGGCTGGCCACCAGCGGCACCAGCGTGGAGTTTATTGCCCGGTCGTTTGCCAGCGTAGAGAACATCATCAATAACCTGACCGAACCGGTGACCAACCTCATCGGCGCGTTTTTGGCGGTGGGCAACGCCGTCAGCGAAATGTTCAGCGGGCTAGACCAAGGCGCCGGACTGGGCGACCTTATTCAACAGTTCGCCGATTTCCTGAATGCGGCTGCCGCCAGCGGCGAGGCCGTCAGCTGGGTGAGCGCCGCCATTGGGGTGTTTCAGCAGTTGGGCGCCATTCTGGCGCCCATTGTGGGCATTCTGGGTTCTATTGGGGCGGCGGCCAGCGCCAGCGGCGGCAACGTGCTGGGCGTGTTTGGCACCCTGCTGCAAGGCATAGACGACTTCCTCAACTCGGCTGAGGGCATCGACTTTTTGGGCGCGCTGTTCGAAACCCTGGGCGCCCTGGGCGACGCGATTCTGCCAATCCTCACGGCTATTGGTGGGGCGCTGGCACCACTGGGGCCCATCATCGCGGACGTACTGACCACATTGGGCCCCGGCATTGAGACAATCGTTGGGGCGCTAGGGGAGGGACTGGCCGCACTGGGGCCGTCGCTCACGCCGCTGGCAGAGGCCTTTGTGGCCATTGCTACGGCGGTGTCTCCGTTGCTGCCCCTGGTGGGTGAGCTACTGGGTGCCTTTGTGGAGATAGGCGCCACCCTGCTCAGCGGCCTGGCGCCAGTGCTGGAGAGCCTGGCCGGTGGCCTTATCGCCATTTTTGAGCCGCTGCTGCCGGTTATCGAGCAGGTCGGTGAGGTAATGACCGGCGTCATGCTGGTGGCCTTTGAGGCGCTACAACCGGTAATAGACGCCCTGGTGCCCATTATCGTGCTATTGGCAGAGATACTGGTAGATGCGCTGCTGCCTATTCTTGAGCAGTTCGCCGAGATTATGACCACCCTTTTGCCGCCAATAGGCGAGCTGGTGGCCGCGTTGCTTACCGCGCTGATGCCCGTTATCGAGGCATTGATGCCGCTCATTACGTTCCTGGCCGAACTCATCGGTTTCCAGATGATGGGCGCTATAGAGGTACTGCTGCCCGTGGTGCTGTTGCTGGTGGAGTATTTCACCTGGCAGATAGAGCAAACCGGCCTGATGATCGGCGTCATTGGTGACCTTGTCGGCTGGCTGATAGACGAACTGACACCCGCTTTTGAGGCCGTGGTGGATGGCATCAGTAACGTGATTGGCTGGTTTGTAGACCTAGGCGCCGGAATTGTCGACGGCGTATCTACCGCCGCCGAAGCCGTAGGTACGTTCGTGTCGGATGTGGGCGATTTCTTCGGGGAGATAAAAGACTTTATCGACGAGGTAGTCGCCTGGTTTGTGGAGCTGCCGGGCCGCATTGTCGACGCCATTGGCGACCTTGCCGGTGTTATCGGAGACACCATAGGCGGCGCCCTAGACGAGGCGGGCAGCTGGATTGGGTTCGCCAATGGCGGCGTGGTGGGGCAAGACGGCCTATACCGGCTGGCAGAGGGCAACCGCAAAGAGGTGGTTATACCGCTGACCCGGCCGCGCCGTGCCCAGCAACTGGCCGACAGCAGCGGCCTGACCGGCATGCTGGGCGGCCGGGGCGGCACCGGCGAAACCACAGTGAACGTATACACCAACACCATTAGCCCGCAGATTGTGCAAGAGAAGGTCGAGCGCGCGCTGGCCAAGGTCATGAGGGGATAGGCCATGCTGCCCGATTACTTGGTGCTCAATGGTTACGAGATTATCAACAGTGCCCGTGCCGCCGCTTACGGCGCCAATGTGGACGAATGCGGCGGTGCCATTGGAGCCTGCTTCGACTGCCCCGGCATGACCGACTGGCTCACCAACGGGGAGGGCTACCTGGGTGTGGTGCAAGACCCCGCCCCCTGGTACGACCCGGCCAGCCCGGAGAGCGCCGGGATATTTGGGGTTGTCGGCCTGGATGTGACCGGCCTGCACGCCGGGGCGTTTGTGAGTGAGGGCAACCAGCAAGACGCCCCCAGCGGCGCCAGCCGGGACATTATGTTTCGGATACTGGTAGAGGCCGCAAACGACTGCGCCGCAAGCTATTTCATTGGATGGCTGCGGGAGAGTATCGAGTGGACGGGATGCGGCGACGGTTGCATGGGCGCCGCCGCGTGCATGCTGGCGTGCTGCCCCACGTTTGACCCCACCACCGGCGAGCCCGACATAAACCCCATGCGGTTCATGTACGGGCTGACCGCCATAGAGGTGGAAGAGGTAGAGCGCGCCATCACCGATGGCCGCGTGTACCTGATTTACGAGTTCACCCTGCGTACGGCCAATGTGGACGTTTACCGGCCGCCGCCTACCGAGCGCATACTGCACGTGACCCCCGCTCTGGGCGACAACGTCACCCTAGACCTGCCCGCCATATACGAGGCCTGCCCCGAACCGGTGCCCTGCCTGAGCGACCCGCAGAACCCAGCGCCGCTGCCGCCGCCCCGGCCGCCAGCGCCGCTAGACCCCCGCTACCCGGCCAACCCGTACCCGGCGCTGCGCAGCGTACTGACCGTACCGGCCGAATGGATTAGCCGCACGCTACCGGTGGTGCCGGTTATCACCGTGGAGGCGGGCTTGTCGGCGCCGGTGCGCAACTTTTTGGTGCGGTTTTACCACAACCCGTTTGACGCCGACTGCTCGTTGCTGCCCGACCTAAACCCATGCCGCGCCTGCACAGACATTCTCATTACCTACGTGCCGCCTGGCGGGCGTGCCGTTATCGACGGCCGCACCCTGACCAAAAAGGTGACGTGTCGCGGGCCAGATGGCACCAGCACCGGCGAGGCCACCGCGTTTGGCCCGGCTGGGCGCATGTTCACGTATCCGGAGTTCGCTTGTGGGGCTTCGGTGTGTATCGAGGTGTTCACCGCCGTGCCTACTTCGCCGGGCGTGGCCGTCACTATCGCGCTATACCAGCGCGCCGGGGCCGGGTGACCGGCCATGACAGGGATGTTGGGCTGCGCCAGCGCATACGAGGTGGAGCTGGTGTTCGTGCAGACGCGCAACGCCGCCGGGCAGTTGCTGCCCGCGCCGGTGCAGTGGAGCCAGGGACCCCTACAGGGTGTTACCCGGGTGCAGTGGGGCCGTGTCATCAATGGCGTCAGCGAGGCCGTTGTGACTATTGGCGGGCCCGCCGGTGTGGGAATCTGCTGCGACCAGGTAGAGGCCATTCAGCCCGAGATGTACGAGATACGGATTCACCGTGAGGGCGAACTGGTGTGGGAGGGCCCCATTGTCGACGACGTGGAGACCAGCCAAGGCCAGCCGTACCTGATTCACGCCCGCGACGTACTGACCTGGTTTGAGCCGGAAGACGGCCGCCCCAACCTGGTCAACATCTCCTATGACGACCAAGACCCCACCCTGATCGCTCGCCGCATTATCGAGCGCAACCTGACCGACGAGTGGGCCACCCCACCCGACTACCCCATGGTGCTAGACCACCTGCACATAGAACCCGTAGGCGTAGAGGTGGACTACAAGCCCGGGCTGCGGGTCGACTTCATCATCAACATGCTGCAAGAGCTGACCGACTTTGGGCTGGTGTACACGGCGTACTGCCGCAGCATCATGTTGATTAAGGGCGCCGACCTCACCACCCCGGTCATAGCCCAAATAACCCAGGAAGACATAGACGCCCCGGTAGAGATAACCCAGGCCGGGCAGGAGATGGGCACTATCGGTATTGCGGTGCGCCCGGCAGCCGACAACGAAGACCCACCCGCGTTGTTCTTCTATGGCAGCAAAAACAGTGCCTACCGGCCGCATTACCGCGTGGTGGATGTCGCCACCAACGTGAAAAACAGCACCGCCAGCCGAGCAGCGCGGCAGGCCATTAAGGGCCGCACGGTGCCGCCGTTGGTGGTCAGCATGGCCGGGGGCGGCCGGTTGTTTCCTACGGCGCCGATACAGATAAACGAGATTATCCCGGGGTGGACGCGCGTCGACTTTATGACCAGCGGCCGGGGTAGCCAGGGTATTTGCACGCAGCTGCGGCAACCGATGCAGTTCTCGTCGTTGAGCGTGGATTGGGTGCCCGGGCAAGAGACCGTGTCGGTGGCCATGGTGCCCGTGGGTGAACCCACCGACGTAGACCCCATAGAAGGACTTACCAATGGCTGACCCGCCCGGTACCCCGCACACCCACACCGCCCGGCAGGCGGCCATGGCCGCGCGGCGGGCCGCTGCCCGCCCGGCACGCACCGCGCTGGCCGGTGCGCCAGAGGTCTGGTTTACCGACGCCGACACCGGCATCACCGTTCAAGTACCCACCGCGACAGGAGAAGACCATGGCTAGCGGCGGAAACCCATGCGGCTGCCCCGAGGGCATAGCCACATGCGAAGAAGTATTCAACTGCATGAGCACCCACATATGCCAAGACCAAGGATTGTGGATAGACCCCACCACCGACTGCATTGGCCTGCGGGTGGGTACGTGCCTGGGGTTTGGGCCCGGCGGGGAGCTGGTGTACACCTGCGGCACCGAGCCGCAACCCGGGCCGTGCCAAAGGACCTGGGCCACCGTGACGGAGTTTTTTGTGGGGGGCCGTGGCGGCGGCGCCGCCAACCTGGTGGGCTGGGCCAGCCCGCAAGCCATTGACTACGCCATCAGCAACAACGTGGAAATGATTGAGGCGCATAGCTTTCAGGGGGTGGACAACATTGCGGTGTGGTCACCCACCGATAAGGACACCGCGCTGGATTACTTCACCACCAACCCCATTACCAGCAACGCCAACTCGCGGTTCTCCAACGAGTGGATAGCCCTAACCAGTGACCCGGGCAACCCGGCCAACTACGCCGGACGTAACGCCCGTGCCCCGCAGGCGGAACGCGACCTAGGCGACGGCGGATACATGGGGTACAACCTGCCGCAGTTCTCTCTGTTGCTCGCCACCGACGCTCTACATAGGATAGACGGCCGGGCGCTGGTCAACCTGGACATGTCGAGCGGGTCGAGCACCACACCCGAAGACGTCACCGCCGGTATCAAAGCCATTAACCGGGCGTGCGCGCAAGAGTGGGCGATGATCACCGTCACGCCCGAGGCCATGGCGCTGGTGCCGTCTATTACGGCCGCCGGTATTCAGGCGTGCGTGGGCATCAACAATAAGTCGGGTTTCACCCCGGCGCAGGTGGTGGCCAGCGGCGCGCAGTGGGTGCGCATTAACGGTAGCCAGTCTCTTGCCAACACCACGGCGTATGTCACTGCCGGGCTAAAAGTGTTGGTACACACCAACTCTCGGCAATACGAGACCACCCGCGCCATGAACCTGGGCGCCGCCGGTGTTATCTGCAACGACCCGGTATACGCCAGCGACGACTTCCCCGACTACGGCTACCAGTCGTTTGGGCCGCGCACCACCACCATGGGCATACTCGACTACTTCAGCGACCAGGGCGACGTAGTCAACAGCCGGGGCTATACCCGCAATGCACTGCCGGGGTTCTTCCTTTACAACGCCCCCTGGATTAGCGACGACGTCACCACCCCCACCGACTCGTTCATTCAGTCGGAGCTGGTGGGCAGCATCCGGCCGAAAACCATACCGGCGCCCGCCTCGTACACCATCGCCCTGGACATGCGGGTCAATTACTCCACTGTGCCCAGTAGCTCGTTGAACCGGATCGGCATCATCTTCGGGGCCGTGCAAGACACCGACCAGTCTGGTATTGCCAGCGGTGCGTACGGGCTGCGCTACCAGGACATTAGAACCGGTTACGTGGCGTTTATGCACATCAGTGGCGGTAACGCCGGGCGCGTGGCCATAGGCCGGTTTGACGCCCTGGGCTACACCCAGTTGGGCGTCACCGCCACCAATGTGGCGTTCCCGCTGAACACCTGGATCCAGTTCCTGCTGACCGTGACGCCCAGCACCATACGGTGGGAGCGAGTAGGCGGCCCCAACATCACCGTCACCGACGCCACCTACCGGGGCAAACACGTGCACATGATGACCTGGAACAGCCAAGCCAACCCCGCCACCTACGAAACAGGCTGGCGCAACATAGACCCCACCTGGCCCGCACCGGCCGGGGCGGCGCCGTTTGCCGCCGGGCCCGGTGTCCAGCTGCGCGAGTCACCAGGGACGTACCCCACAGTGCCCGGCGGCAAGTAGCCAACCCTGCCGCCGGGCCTCGGCTAAAACTGGGGTCTGGGGTGCGGGGGCGGTGGCAGGGTACGCATTTTGTCGGCGCCCTTGTCGGCATCCTGTTGGCGGCCTGTAGGTGCCGAGGGCATCAGCGCGGCCTGTGCCGCCCGCACGCCGGGCAGCAGGCCGTGCGGGTCGCCGTGGCGGTGCAGGTCGCTGAGCAGTTGGGCTATGGCCTCGGCAGCGCCAGCGTGGCCGTGGGCCAGGCCGCTCTCGTATTGCAGGCAGGGCGGTTGCTGGTGGTTCATGCCTGTCACCGCCATGGCCGACAGCTCGGGCGTGTCCAGGCTGCCGATATAGGTGCCTTCGGTGTCTTGGGGGGTTTCCTGCTCGTAGATGGTGCGCCGGTTGTGGCGCCCCACCCGGAAGAACCGGGGCCGCTTGGGGGTTTCCTCATCCATTGCGGTGTCCTTTGTGGCTAGTACTTGTGAATGGTTTTGATGCGCGGGCCAAACCTGTTCCACGCCCAGCGGCACGGCCACACAAACAGCCACATGCCAAACGTGGGTATGCACAGCGCCGCGTGCAACAGGTGGTTAGTTTGCCTGCGTGCGTAGGTAACCCGGGGCCCGGGAGGAGGGGGGTACATGGGGTGTCCTTTCTGGTGGGTTACACCCACCATACCTAGGCACTACCCAAACCACCAAAAAGGAATGTGTCATCTCGGTGGGCGGTGGCCTGCGGCAGCACCGTGGCCGGGTACACCACCAGCTGCTCCCCCGGCTGCCAGGTGGGTTGCTCCTCGGCCGGTAGCTGGTGCGCGTAGGGCAGCGCGTACGCCGCCACCTGCACCGCCTGCCCGTTGAAGTCGCCGCCTGTGTTCTCGGGCAGCAGCGGGTTGGGCCCGGCCGCACCGGCCACCCGCATGCACGGCATAAACCACACCAAAAACGGGGCACCGCCGCCTTCTGGGTTGTCGTTGTATGTCCATACGTGCAGTGCCACGTACGGGTTGGCGCCTACCGCCTCCACTATGGGCATGGGTACGTGGCGGGCCCACACCCGGGTTACCGGGCCGGTGCCGTTTTGGGGTGAGTGCGCAATGCTGAAGCGCGTACACGCGGCGAACGCCGCCGCTTGGTTGGCGGGGTTGTCGGCCGCAGTGAAGAAGCCCGCTGTAATGACCGCTGCGCCGCTGGGTTGGCCGTGGGTTAGCCCGGTGACGGCCAACCGGGCAATGCCGTGCAGCGGCGCCGTGGGAGATGCCATGGTGTCATTCTGCCAGCCCGGTGGCGGCCAGTACCGCGCCCACAAGCGTGGCGGCGGCGCACATAACGGCCAGCCCGGCCATGGCCAGCGCCGACCAGATAGCCCGGCCGATGCCGTGTGTGGTGCCCCAGCCCCAACCCATAACATTGAGTATGCGTTCAACTACCCACGGGCGCGGCTATTTGCTGCCACCGCTATACCGTGTCGCCGGTGTCGGCGTCCGCCGGGGCGGCGGTGCCCCCGCTGGCCACGGCCACGGGCGCGTCCTCGTCGTCGCCGGGTTCCTGCGGCGCAGGCAGCCTGTCCTCCAGGCGCTCCAGCTTGACCCGGTTGGCCACGGCCAACCCCAGCGCCACCAGCCCGATGACCGCGCTAAAGGTGAGGTCGTACTTGTTGATGATGCTGGCAAAGTGCCCCAACAGTTCTGGGCTGAACTCAGGGATTGTGCCCAGTAGGGCCAGCGCCACCGCGCCGGATGCCGCCGGAAGTGCGATTTTTGGTTTCATGGTCGCTCCCTTAACTGATGGCAACGGTTTGACTACTCTTCGATTATGCTGGTTACGGTACGTATTCACACCGTTTCACGGGGGGAACTGTGGGGCGCCACGCAGCACGTTCACTAGAAATCGAAGCAGCACGCCTGGCAGAAATCGGCGGTGATCTGCTGGGAATCTGCGGGGACCCGGAGCACACCTCGGGCGCGCACCTGCCCGCCCGAGAACTACCCGCCGACGACTACACCCGCGAGGGCCCGCTTAACAACCCGGTAGCCGACTGGGACGCCTGTTGCGCAATCGACATCGGCATGAACTGGCCCGCCAGCCGCCAATGGCTGGCGTGGCTCATCAAGGAGATACGCGAGGGCCGCATCACCGGCATCTTCGAGGTGATCGGCAGCCTAGACGGCACCAACGTGCGGTACTGGTCGGTCAACAACACGCCCGGCTGGCCGCAGAACGGCGAGCACTACACCGGCAGCGGGCACGACCGGTGGACCCACGTAGCCATAGGGCGGCGCAACACCACCCGCGACTATGGAGTGCTCAAAGGATGGACAGCCAACGGAAGGGAAGACGACGACATGCCACGCATGGTGTCAGTGAGTAACAAGAAAGACCAGGACATCGCCGCCGAGTGGGTAGCCCTGACGTTTGACACGGAGGCCTCAGACCCAGACCACGACCACGCCGACGCAGGCGGCCCCACACTGCTGCAAACGTATGCGTACTTCAACTCCACGGTGTCGGTGACGCTGAAGGCACTCCCAGCCGGTACCACGGTCAAAACCCGCATGGTGGAGGTAGCCAAAGAAACGGGCTATCCGGTGACCAAGGCGTACCCGGTGCAGGAAACCATGGCCACCACCGGCGACACCAACATTCAGTGGGGCCAGGTAGGTTCGCTGGGCAAAACCCGGCTGCTGCGGGCCCAGATAAAGCTGTACCCGGCGGTGGCCGGTACGCCCGTTACGGCCAAGGCGGCTGCTGCGGCGGCCCGGGTGCTGTACTGGAAGCGCTGACCCGCCTGCCCTAAACAGGGCGCCGCCGCCGCTAGGTTGACTGACGAGTTTGCCCGGCGGCGGCGGCGTGGGAGATATGAAGGTTTCCGTACGTAAGGCAGACAATACCGGCAAACGCCGCAACTGCGACAGTTGACGCGCCAGGTGTTCTACATGGTGCCGTACGTACCCCAGCGGCTTGTATATCTCGTACCGGTAGTACGTGCTGCGGTCTGCCGCCGCAAAGTCGGCCAGCACCTTGGCGTGGTCGTAGGGCGGCTCCTGCTGCCGTATGCCGGTGCACCGCAGCTCAATGTCCATAGCCGGTGAATAGTCGCCCGCGTGGCTGGCGTCGAACCCGAACCACCACACGTCATCTGGTTGGCCAGGCTCGGGAATATGGCAGATGCCGCCGCAGCACTGCGACGAGTACGTGATGCCGCCGTGCGCGTCTAGCACCAGCTCTGGCAGGTGCCCGCAGTAGCTGATTGCGCGGGCCGGGTCGTTTTGGGCCTTGATCATTATCTCCCGCACCATGGGCCCAATCGTCTCACTGTCTACAGTGGTCCAATCGATGCGCTTGTCGTCAGACTCCTGGCACGGCTGCCCGGCCGCCTCTCGCCAGCACTGGCCATACGCCACCCCGTACAGCGGATGCCCCGGGTTCACCGCCGCGTACCCGCACAACGCCCCCATGGGGCCCCGCACCACCAGCCCCGGCAGGCCGCTGGTGGTTGTCCACTGCAATTTGTCAGGCTCGGTACTCCACGGGCCAGCGGGCCACTGCGCCCGCAGTGGCCGCCGGGGCACACTGGTGTAGTCCCATGCCAGGCCACGGGCGGCATCGTTGATGCTGACACGGCGGCCAGCGCCGTCACGTAGAAACACCACCGGCACCTGGCTTTGGGGCGCCTGCGGCCGGTTGGCGCGGCGCCGTGCCAGGGTGGCGCGCTTGGCCACCCGGCGCTGGGCCTTGGTGGTACGGCCGCCCTTGAGGTAATAGTGCGGGCCGAACGTTGTCTCACTCACTGCGTCCATCCTTTGTGGTCACTTTTGTGTTTTGCGCCTGTATCTGCCGCCGAATCGACTCCAGGTTGTGCTGCAAAAACCGGGCGGCGGCGGCCACGCCAAACCCCCGGCGCGGTCCCAGCATGTGCACCGGCACGCCCACCGCCGCCGCCAAGCGCACCACCGCCCGCCGCCGCATGGCCAGCCCCTGTTTGGCTTGCCGCCGTTGGCCTTTGGTGGTGCGCGGTTGCTTCACTCATACTCTCCTGCGGGTAGCCTGTCGGCCAGGTGGCCGGTGTCGGTGTAGTGGCTGTTCCACTGCGCCCGGGTCACGTAGGCGTTAGACAGAATGTCCCACACCCACTCTTGCCCGTCTTGGGGTTTAACCGGTGCCGTGGCGGCCATGTCGGCCAGCACCTGGTTGCGGGCTATGTCCCGCCCGATGCGCTCGCTTGCTTCACTCATTGCTGCTCCTGGGGTGTGGTTTACGGGCGGGGTGGGCGGCAAAGCCCAACGCCCGGCGCGCGGGCGGCTGCGCTGTTACGGTCTTCTGTCCCAGGTCGGCGCGGGTGGCGGCCTCAAGCCCGGCCACCATGCCCGCGTTGTTCTCAGGTTCAAAGTCCACCGGGGGGTCTGGTTCCTTGTCACCGAACATGTCAGCTTTCAGTTGTTGCATCAGGGCGTCGGCCTCGGCCAGCCGGTGGTTCACCACGGCCAGCGCCGCATCGGCGGTGTCTGGGTTGGTGCCAGCCTGTGCCCGCCAGTAGGCCCGGCGCAGACGGCCCGATATCACCGCTGTCCATGTCTGAATGAAAGAGGTAATGTACTTGCGCTTCTGCCCGGGGGTCAGGCTCTGGTAATGCTTGCTGGTAGTGCGTTCTGCGGCTATGGCGCGGTCTAGCTGGGTCAGCAGCAGGTTGGCCAAAAACACCACGATGTCTAGGTCGCTGGGGTAGCCGGTCATCACCACGTGGTGCGAGTTCGCCTTGCCCGCCTGCCACACCTGCAAACTCACCACGCCGCCCATGGTGCGTGCAATGACCATGACCAGCGCACAACGGTATGTGCCGTATGGGCCGGGCGGCAGCGGGTACACCATGTGCCGAGGCCGTTGGGTGAGGTCGGCCCGTTCTAGAACGGCCTTGTCTATCGAGTGGCGAATCATCATGCGCATGGCTTTGTTTTGCGCGTTGAGGCCCTCGGCGTCGTTGGGGTCTTTGCTCAGTCGCTCTTCCGACATGGCGAACAATGCCCGCAGCCGCACCAGCTTGGGGTCTTCTCCTGGGGTTGCCATAGGTGTAACTCCTTCTCGTGGCCTTACCTTCACTATACCATTGACCACCTTTACGCGTTAGGTTGGGTATGGAAATCTACGCGTTCCGACCACGAACCAAACGGGTACCGGCCGGTGCGGTCTTGTGTCAGCAGCCGCACAGAGCCCATAGGGCGCCAGCCCAGGCCGCGTACCCAGCCGGACTTAGGCAGCTCGTCACGGCCAAGCGGCCCCCACCCCGTACCGGGGGCCATGGGCCACGCACCCGCAATGGCGTATCGGGTGCGGGTGGTCGGCATCTGCTCACGCCAGTGGAGCACCGGCGCTTGCACCAGCATTTGCACTCGGTAGTCCGTGGCGCCGGGCACCGGTAGCCATTCCAGCTCCAGCACGCCGCCGTCACAAAACCGTGCCTGCGGTACCGCCGCCGCCAGCACCGGCGTGGTCTCCGCTTTGAGAATCGCCCTGGCCTGTGGCGTGCTCATTCGGTCGCGCCTGCGGGTGTTGCCTGGCACGTGTTAGACCACGAGCTGGGCCCGTAGTCGCCATCGGGCACGGCGGCCTGCACTTGCAGCTCATGCCGCATACCAGGGGGCAGCCCGGTCACCAGGTAGCTCAGCTGGTCGGTGGTGTCCACATGCCGCCAGGTGAACGCCTGACGGTCTCTGTTGCGTATGCGCAGCGTGTACTCCGTGGCGCCGGGCACCGCTGTCCACATCGCCTTAATCGTGTTGTACTCCGTGGCGCCGGTGGCCCGCAGCACCGGCGCGGCCAGCGGCACGGTGGGGTCCGTCTCGGTCACCGGCTGCTGAATGCACCCTATGAACAGCTGGCCTGCCGTGGTGTTGGCGTCTGGCACGCCGATCAACTGGCCCATGGCTATTGCGCCGTGCTCAAACCCGGCAATGTAGGCGTCCACCATGGGGCCGTCCATCACTAGCGGGTCTCGCTGCCCCACCTGTACCACGTACTGCCCCGGCAGCCCCGGTGCGCGCCGATACTCCAAATACGCAAAGCCCCCGCCGGTGCGGTGCTCCAGGGTGCGCAGCGCGTCTATGCGGCGGCGCTGGTTGCCGCGCCCCAGCCGGGCCGACAGTGTCCGTTCTACCATGTTCGGTTCCTTTCCAGACATCCAATTACCTACGATCACTATACGGCATAGCACCAATATGGCCTGTTCACGGTACGTTTGTATACCTACGCTTACGGTTGTTACGCAAGTCGTGT
>Ga0193742_1001788_pt1 | contig 12614 bp, 11 predicted proteins | sample L2c1metaG_FD_165511 | JGI IMG/M metagenome (GOLD analysis project Ga0193742, IMG submission 165511) | Soil microbial communities from a riparian zone of the East river system, Colorado, United States - L2c1 | ecosystem: Environmental > Terrestrial > Soil > Riparian zone | place: USA: East River... | reverse complement strand
AACGTCCCGACCTGAATGACCCGGCGGCGCGTGAACATGCTGTCCGACATGTGCCTGCTCCTTTTCCTCGTCCTCGCGGCTATGCCGAGACGCTTCAGATCCAACCGCCGAGAGCGTACCGCTGATCGTAGGATTGTCAACAGTCGGATTGAGAACTGCCGGCGCGGTAGACGTCGCCCTCCCCGCCGGAGCTCCTCAGCCCGGCGAGGATCCGCGGCAGCACCGCGTCCACGTCGGTGATCGGCAGCCCGTGCGTCGGCCCGACCACCTCGACCGACAGCTCGGCAACCATGCGCTCGAGACGAGCGACGTACGGCTCCATGTCGGTGTACCGCGCCCACGTGAGCGACTGGTCGCTGAACAGCCCGGTCATCTCGGAGATATCGAGTTCCGACACCTCCTCGGCGGTACATCCGCACTGACTCGCGGCGTGATGGTGCGCGTAGGCGAAGCCATCGCCGGGAAACAGCGCGCGGCGCCGCGTGTCGTATCCCCACTGCGTCGTCAGGAGATCGCGGATGACCGCTTCGACGGCGACGAACTCGGTGCCGCCCAGATCGATCGCCTCGCCAGGCGCGAGGGGCACGAAGCGCTCCTCGTACTGCGGGAAGAACAGGTGGTAGTCCTGGACGTTGCCCCGCAGATCGGCCCGCGGGTAGCGCTCGAGCAGTCGCCCGACGCCGCCGGCGTGCGGCGTCTCCTGGTGGGTCGTCCAGATGTGTCGCAGCTCGGGACCCGTCGCGAGGAGCTGGTCGAGCTGCCTGGCGACCACGCGATGATCGTTCGGGAGGCCGGCTTCGACGAGCAGTGAGGACTCGTGACCGCGCAGGAGGTACACCGAGTCATAGCTGTGGAGCGTGCTGCCCTCGTATGGCAGCTCCAGACAGGCACCCAGCCAGAACAGGCCGGGTGCCAGCTCGCGCGGGAGCGGATCGGCGGAGACGGTCATGCCCCGCCCGTCGCGCTCACGGCGCCTCGGCCCAGCCGGGCGATGCTCTCGTCCATCAGCGCCGCGTGCCGGCGGACGACGGACTCGCCGCTCAGCACGGCGCCGAACGCCGGGGCGATCACGCGGACGTCGTGGCGCTCGAAGATGCTCGCCAGGTCACGACGGACGTCGTCGACCCGCGAATGCGCGAGCCACCAGTACCGCGTGTTCGCGAGGTGGTCGCATACGTCCTCGGTGGTCACGTCGTCGTGCTCGGCCGTCACGAGCCATGGCCCGGCTTCGGAGGGACGCACGACGTAGCCGAACGAGTCCGAGGTGAACAGCGTGCCGGTCGCCTCGTCGTAGATCCAGTGGGTGGTCAGGAGCCGCAGCGCCGGCCGGAACACGGCCAGGCGGCGCGTGCCCGCACGTCCGAGCTGGATCGTGTCCGTTCGCGGAACCACGACCGTCGTTACGACCGGTAGGTCGTCCCCACCGCCGTCGGCCGCATCGAACTCTGAATGGATGTCGGCCCATCGGGGAGCGTCGGCGAACTGGCCGTACACGGTCCTGATCCCGAACCGGTCGATCAGCGGGAGGACGTTGCAGACCGAATCGAACTCTCCTTGGCGCAGCGCGAACATCGAGAGCGTGCATGGCTCGCGCAGCGAGGCGCCGATCTGAGCCTTCAGCGAAGCCTCGTGGACGGTCACGCCGGTGTCCACGAGGAGCGCATCCTCGTCCTCCTGGATCAGGTAGCAGTTCATCGACGCGAACCCGCGTGCGGACGGGGAGTGCCAGCTCACCCGCCCGTCCACCGGGTAGGTGTTGCACAGGGCCAGCAGCCGGTCCTGCGCGATCTCGATCACCTGCGCGCTCATGCGGTGCCACCTCCTGCTCGGGGCCTGGGAGCCGCTTCGCGCTGAAAGCCGGTCTTGTCGACGACGTCGCGCAACGGGTCGCCTGCCCGCCACCGCTCGAGGTTCTCGAGGAAGTGCCGGACCACCTCGTCCTCCCAACCGACGAGATCGCCCGACATGTGCGGAGAGATCACGACGTTCTTCGTATGCCAGAGCGGATGTTCCGGCGGCAGTGGCTCCACGTCGAACACGTCGAGCGCAGCCGCGGCGACCTGGCCGGTCCCGAGCGCCGCGATGAGCGCGTCCTCGTCGACGGTCGCGCCCCGACCGACGTTCACGAGCCACGCCCCCGGGCGCACGCGACCGAGGCGGTCCGCGTCCAGCAGCCGGTGGGTGTCCTTCGTCAACGGGAGTGCGAGGACGACGATGTCGGCCCGTGCCAGGAGCGGGTCGAGATCGCCAATCGCGTGGACCGCGCCGATGCCGGGCTCCCCATCGCGCGCGCGCCGCCCCACGACATCCACGTGCACGCCGACGGCGCGCGCGAGCAGCACGATCTCGCGGGCGAGCGGTCCGGCCCCGAGCACGACCATCCGCCGGCCGCGCAGTCGCTGACTCTCGCGGTGAGACCATTCGCGCCTCGCCTGGAGCTCCAGGGTGCGCGGGAGGTCCTTCGCGAAGGCGAGCAGGACGGCGAGGACGTACTCGGCGATCGGCTGCTCGAACACGCCGCGCGTGTTCGTGACTACCACGTCGCTGCCGACCACCTCGGGTATCAGCACGGCGTCGACTCCGATGCTTCCCGTCTGGATCCAGCGCAGGTCGCGAGCGCTCGGCCAGGCCAGCGCCAGCAGGTGGGTGCGGAAATCCGCCAGGAACAGGACGTCGGCGCCGTCGAGCGCCCGGGTGAGCCCCTCGACGGAGTCCGCGACGCGGACGTCCGCCACATCCTGCAGTCCATCCAGCGGGAGCATGTCCTCCTGCCCCGGCGGCGTGAGGACGACCACGCGCGCGCCGCAAGTGCGGTGCGCCGCGCCGCTCAACCCCGCCCCCGCGCCGGCGGCGCCCCGTCGCTTCCCCGGTGGACGCCGCCCACCGATACGTACTTGACCTCGAGGTACTCGTCGATCCCGGCGGCTCCGCCCTCACGCCCGTAGCCGGACTGCTTGACGCCGCCGAAGGGCGCCGCCGGGGACGACGGCGCCCCGTCGTTGAAGCCGATGACGCCGAAGTCGAGCCGTTCCGCGACGCGGAACACGCGGGCGTAGTCCCCGGACTGCACGTAGGCCGCAAGCCCGAACTCGGTGCCGTTCGCCAGCTCCACCACCTCGTCCTCGTGATCGAAGATCGTGACCGCCGCCACCGGGCCGAACGTCTCCTCGGTGGCGATCCGCATGTCCGAGGTCACCCCGTCGAGCACGGTCGGCGCGCAGAAGCCGCCGTCGGAGCCGAGCCCGTCCGGCGGCGCGGGCCCGCCGACGACGACGCGTGCGCCGGCGCGGACCGCATCCTCCACGTGGTCTCGGACCTTGCGGACCGCGTCGGCGTTGATCAGCGGGCCGATGTCGACCCCCGGAACGCTTCCCGGACCCACGACGAGGGCCGCGGTGCGGGACGCGAGGCCCGCGACGAACTCCTCGTGGATCGAGCGTTGGACGAAGATGCGATTCGCGCAGATGCAGGTCTGGCCGGCGTTGCGGAATTTCGACGCCATCACCTGATCGAGCGCCGCCTCGAGATCGGCGTCATCGAAGACGATGAAGGGCGCGTGGCCGCCGAGCTCGAGGCTCAGACGGGTCACGGTCTCCGCCGACCGGCGGATCAGCGACTTCCCGACCGCCGTCGACCCCGTGAACGACAGCTTGCGGACACGCGGATCCTGCATCAGGACGTCGGCCACCATCGCCGGCTTGCTCGAGGTGACCAGGTTCACCACTCCGGGCGGCAGGCCGGCGTCTAGGAGGGCGCGGCAGACCTCGACCGCGGTCAGCGGCGTCTCCTCGGCCGGCTTCGCGATGCTGGTGCAGCCGGCGGCGATCGCCGGGCCCAGCTTGCGCGTGATCATGGCGGCAGGGAAGTTCCACGGGGTGATCGCGGCCGTCACGCCGACGCCCCGGCGCAGCACGAGCGTCCGCTTGTCCGGCGCGGCCGGTGGAACGAGCTCCCCGTACACGCGCTCGGCCTCGCCGGCGAACCAGTCGAGGAACGAGGCGGCGTAGTGGACCTCGCCGACCGCCTCGGGCTTGGGCTTGCCCTGCTCCGAGGTGATCACGTCCGCGATGGCCTCGCTGCGCTCGCGCAGCAGGTCAGCGGCGCGCAGCAGCAGTCTCGCGCGGTCCTTGGCGATCGACTGCCGCCAGGGCTCCAGCGCGCGGTCGGCGGCGTCCATGGCGGCACGCACATCCTCCGGAGCGGCGTCCGGCATCGAGCCGACGACGGCGCCCGTCGCCGGGTCGCGCACGTCGAAGCGCGCGCCGGACTCGGCGCCGCGCCAGTCCGGCCCGATCAGCAGCAGACCGTCGTCAATGCCGCTCATCGCTCGGTCAACCGGTACTTGCCGGCCAACTGGCGCAGGCCGTCGCGGACCTTGGGCATCGTCGCCTCGGGGTCGCAGACCGGGCTCCCGTGAGCCGGCGCGATCGTGTTCACGGGGTACTGCACGTTCATGAGCGTGTCGAGCCGGGCGATGTGAGGCTCGACCGTCTTGAGCCTCGTCCAGTACAGGGCGTACTCCGCGAAGAGCTCGGTCAGGTCGGAGATCGGCATGCCGGGGATCTCCTCCGCGACCTTGCCGCACTGCTCGGCCTCGTGGACGTGCCCGAAGCCGAGGCCGTCGCCCGTGAAGAGCACGCGCTGGCCCTCGTCGTAGCCCCAGAGCGTCGCCGCGAGATCGCGGAAGACCGCCTCGACGAACACGAAGCGCCGCTCGCCGAGGTCGACGCCATCGCCGATCCCTACGTTGGTGAACCGATCGACGTAGTCGGGGAACAGCAGGTGCAGGTCGCGTGTGTCCGCACAGGCGCGGGCCGCGGGGAACTTGGCCAGGAGCCGCTCGAGGTTCCCCGCGTGGGTCACCTCGGCGTGCGTCGGGAAGATCCACTCGACCGGCGGCACCCCGCGGGCGAGCAGGCCGTCGAGGAGCCGCTCGACGACCTCCCAGTCGTTCGGGTGGCCCGTGTCGACGAGCAGGCTTCGCTCGGTGCCGTGGACGAGGTAGGTGGAGTTGTAGACGTGCTCGGGCGGCTGCCCCGGGCGCGGTGGCCAGACGAAGCAGTCTCCGATCCAGAAGACGCCGGGTGCGAGCTCGCGCGGAAGCCGCGAGCCGGCGGTCTGGTCTCGGGGTGCGAGGACCTCCGCCCTGCTGCTCATCGGCCTGCCCCCGCGGTGGCGCCCGACCGGCCCAGGTCCCGCAGCGCCTCGTCGACGAGGCTGAGGTGTCGTTGGACCAGCGGGCCGCCCGCGAGCACGCAGCCGAACGTCGGCGCGATGCTCTGGACGTCGAAGGTCGAGAACACGTCGTCGAGGAACCTCCTGAGGGGTTCGGTGTCGGCGTCCTCGAGCCAGTCGAACTTCGTGCGCAGGTGCATGGTCACGTCCTGGAGGGTGGTCTCGTCTTGCGGCTGCGTGAGGACGCGGCGCCCGGGCTCGGGCGCAAGGGCATGGGAGAACGCGTCGGACGTGAAGAGCGCCTGCGTCTCGTGGTCGTACAGCCAGGCCGTCGCGAGGAGCTTGAGCTTCGCGTCGATGACCGTGACTCGGCGCTCGCCCCCGAGCGAGATCTCCTCGCGGTCGAGGAGCGGACGCGGCTCGTGCCATCGCCTCGGGGGTGGATCCGGCGTGGCCCGGAAGTACATCCACTGGGACGGCAGGAAGTGCGAGTACACCACGTCGATCGGCAGCACCTGCTCCAGGAGCTCGGCGTTGCCGACGCTGTCGAACTCGACGACACGCGTGAAGACCAGCGCGACCTGCTCGAGTTCGAAGGAGGCGGCCTGCCGGACGAGCTCGTCCCCGATGACGGGGAGTGACGTGTCAATCATGAGCCCCGCGGTCCCCTCGGTGAGCAGGAAGCTGTTGAGTGGGACCTGCCCCGCCAGGCCCGGCGCCACCCAGCTGATCAGGCCGTCGTTCTCGACGGTCGCGCCGAGTGCGTACAGCTTGTCCGGGACCAGCGTCTCGATCTGTCCTGCGGTGTCGCCCAATGCCCTCGAGAGTCCTTCCTCGACCGCCGTACGGTCGCCGTCGTCGTTCCGGGCGGACGGTAGTCAGCCATCGCCTAATTGTCAACAATCAGATGATCTTAGGACACACGAGACCGAACAGCTCGGCCTTCGCGCGACCCATCCCGCTGCGGACGCCGTCGCCCGCGCGCGTGCGAGCGTGACCCCTCCCCGACGAGCTCGGTCAGGACGTGGCCGTCCCCGACGATCTCCGAGAGCCTGCGCAAGATCCTGCGTACGGCCTGCGTCCGGGCCGCGGGTCACTCGCGCGTACCCCAGAGGCTTCGACGCGCCGACTCGAAGTGCTCGTCCAGCAGCGCGAGCGCCCAGTCGCGGTCGAACCGGCGCAGCGCGTCCGCGATCGCCTCGTGCTCTGCGACGAGGTCCTGCCACTCGGTGTAATTCGCCTCCAGCGCCGTCAGGCACATCCGGCTCTCGGCCTCCAGCGTGTGGAACATCCGCAGGAGACGGTCGCTCCCTGCGGCCGCGACCAGGGCGCCGTGAAAGCGCAGGTCGTCGCGGGCAACGTCGTCCCAGCCATCCGCCGCCGCCGCTCGCCTCATGTCGTCGAGGACCTGCTCGAGCGCCTCGATCACGGCGGGGTCGCAGCGTCGGACGATCGAGTTGACCGCCGCCCGCTCGACCGCCGCCCGCGCGAGGTAGACGTCGGCCACGTCGTCGAAGCCGAGCTCGACGACGAACACGCCGCGGTGACGCTCCGAACGGAGGAGCCCTTCCTGGATCAGGCGTTGCATCGCCTCGCGAACCGGGCCCCGGCTAACCGCCAGGTGCCGGGCGAGCCGCGCCTCCGCGAGCTGCAGCCCGGGCGGAAGGGTGCCGTCGACGATCGCGGCCCGGATGCGCTTGGCGATGACGCCGGACGTGGTCTCCACCGCGAGCGGCTCGAGCCCGTCGAACTGGGTCACTCGCCCGCCACCCGGGCGTCGCCGGCCCTGCCACACGGCTCGCGCCGCGTGCGTGGATCGAGCATCCGCGGGACGGTGGTGGCGATGAGACGCCGAACGACCGCGGCTCCATGCGGGCGCCGTCCTCTCTCCTCCGCCTGCTCCTGACGCCCGATCACGGCGCGGAGCGCCGCGCCACCGGCCGAGCGCAGCGGCTCCGGCGGGAGATACGCGGGCGGGCCGGCGGCGAGCGGCGAACGAGTGTCCTCGTCGGCGATCCCGAGGCACAGGCGGCCGAGGATCCGGCCGACGAGCGCGCTTGGCGCCACGCCGTTGCCCGAGAAGCCCGCCCCGTAGAGCACCTCGTCGTGATCCCCCTGCGCTCCGACGAAGGGAAGGTGGCCGGGGGCCCGGTCGACCGGGCCGCCCCAACCATGGGTGATCCGGGCGCCGGCCAGCGACGGAAACCACCGCCGGAAGTCGTCGCGGACCTCCCCGATCGCGCGGGGATCGTGGAAGTGCGCCCGCAGCACCCGCCCGCATGGACCCAGCGGTCCGCCACCGCGCCCGAAGACGATCCGGCCATCGACCGACACCTGCGCGTAGTGCACCATCAGGCGGCAATCGCCGAGCAGCTCGCCGTCGGCCCAGCCGAGCGACGAGATCCGTTCCCCGAGCGGCTCGGTCGCAACGACGTAGCTGCCGACGGGCACGGTCGCGCGCCGGAGTCCGCGCACCTCGCCGATCCAGGCACCCGTCGCGAGCACCACGCGCTCGGCTCGGAGGCATCCCGCCGGCGTGTGCACGACGGCGGGTCGTCCGCGGTCGAGGGCGATCATCGGGGTCGCTTCGTAGATGCGCACTCCCAGCTTCAGCGCAGCCCGGCGCAGGCCGCGGGCCAGCAGCGCCGGTTGCAGCGACGCGCCGTCGGTCTGCCGCACGCCCGCGATCGGCAGCGGCGATCCGGTGCGCGCGCGGATCAGATCGCCGCTGACCTCCTCATAGCGCGCGCCGCGCCCCGTCGCCTGGCAGGCGCGGAGCGCCGGCTTCCACCGGTCGACCTGCCAGGGCTGCTCGGCGGCCTTGACCGCGCCGCGCTGCCGCAGCCGGCACTCGATCCCGTGTTCCGCGGCGAACGCCTCGATGCGCTCGATCGCCCAGGCGGACCGGGCAGCGAGCCGCGGGCCCTCCTCACGGCCGAAGCGAGCGATCAGCGCGTCGAGTTCGTCGTGCCATCCGGTAGCCCAGCCGCCGTTGCGGCCGCTCGCGCCGAAGCCGCACGCCCCACGCTCCACGATCGCGACCCGCAGGCCCGGCGCCTGCTCGGCCAGCTCGATGGCGGTCCACAGTCCGGTGTACCCCCCGCCGACGATGCACACGTCGACTCTCGTCGTCCCGGCAAGCGGGGGACACGGGCGACCGGCGTCATGGGCCATCGCCTCTTCGAGCCACCACACGGAGCCCCCTGGCGGAGAGTCGCGCGAGCGCCGGTCATTTCGTCTGACAGCGCTGGCAGCCACCACGAGGAGACTACCAAGGATTGTCCACAATCAGACGACATATCCGGGCCCGATCTGTCCGCGCACGGCGTGGCAGCGCTCGCGCGAGCTCACCGGTGCGGGCTGCGGTTCGTAAAGGTCGTAGATGACCGGCGCTGCTGCGTGCCGATCTCCAGGATGTCGCCGAAGTCCGCCGTCGTGATCAGCCCGACGCGCCTGAGCAGGCGCTGCACGATCGCGTTCGTGGCGACCCGGTCATCCCGTGCGCGACGTAGTCCAGCGCGTCCGGCTCGATCCCCTTGGACCGGGACGACACTGTCGTGCGCGGCCTCTGGCCCCGAAGACATGAATCATTGGCTGTCGACGCGGGAGCCGCCACCGCACCGGCAACATCCTTGACAACATCCACCCCGTCCGATGCATCCGTATCGTCCGCGCCAACCCATGGATTTGGCTCTACTGCACGCCCTGGACGGATCTGACACCCCGGTTACCAGGTTGAGGCCTGGTCCGGGATAACCGGGTGGAGGTTCGAGTCCTCTTCGGCGCATCGTGGAAAGCCCCGCTCCGGCGGGGCTTTCGTCGTTCTCGGGGCTCCCGCTGAGGTGGGGGGAACATTTCGTGGCAACGCCTACTGGCAAATGGGGAACGGATCCGTTCCCCGTCTGTTCCCCACGAGGCGGAGAGAGCCATGAGCGTGCATTACGAGCCGGACCGAGACCGTTACGTCGTTCGCTGGCGCGAGGGTGGGCGCAACCGGTCGCGACGATTTCTTCGGCTCGAGGCAGCCGAGGCGTTCGATCGCGGGCTCCGCGCGCCGGCGGCGGTTGCGCCTGTTCCAGTGAGCGCGCGGGCCGGTGACGGGATCTATGCGTACGAGACCAGGCAGGCGTCCGGTTTCGTGTTCCGCCAGTCGGACGGATCGCTCTCCACGCGGCGCGGCTAGACAAGCCGCCGTGCGGCCACGACGGCCCGGCGTCACTTGGTCGAGTCGATCGAACGCGGCGAGGTCAAAGGTCGCGCGTGAGACGTTCGGCGGATTCTGGACCCGCTTCCTCGAGGATCGGCGGCCCTACATCACGACGGGCTCGATGGTCGATCTCGAGACGCACGGGCGAAAGCGGTTGCAGCCGGCGTTCGGATCCACCCCCATTGCTCGACTCGACGAGACGGCCGTGCGGCGGTGGATGGCCGAGATGGCGCGTCATGACGCGGTGGGATGACGCGTCCGGGCGCAACCGGACCTTGGAGGCTCCGACGCCGGACCTGATCTGGAGCTCCACGGAGGCCCGAAGGCCCGGGGTCGGTCTCGACCGCCGGGCGGCGCGCCACGTGTCAAGCGGACAGTGCCGGCGCCTCCTCGTTCACCGGCGCCTCCTCGTTCACCGGCGGCTCGCGCGCGCTGAGCGTCGCCCCCGCGCTGGCGATCGAGACCATCGCGATCGCGACGATCCCCGTCGTCTTCAGCTCCTGGTCGAGGATCAGGAACCCGAGCAGCGCGGCGATCGCCGGCTCGAGGCTCATGATCACGCCGAACAGCGCGGTCGGGAGCCGCCGGAGCGCGATCAGCTCGAACGCGTAGGGCAGCAGGACCAGGAGCGCCAGCCCGATGCCGACGGCGATGAGCTCGAGCGAGAGCAGCTCGCCGCCCGCGCCGGCGATCCCGGCCGGCAGCGCGACGAGCGTGGCCACGACCAGCGAGACCGACAGCCCTTCCAGCCCCGCCCAGCGGGCGCCGACGCGCTTGGTCAGGAGGATGTAGCCCGCCCAGCACACCCCGGAGACGAGCGCGAACGCGACGCCCACCGCGTCGAGCGGCTCGCCCGCCCCGTCGCCGAGCGTCAGGAGCGCGATCCCGCCGCCGGCCGCGAGCACCCAGCCGACGTCCCGCGGCCGCCGCGAGCCCGCGAGCGCGACGCCGAGCGGCCCGAGGAACTGGATCGTCACCGCGACGCCGAGCGGGATGCGCGAGATCGACTCGAAGAACGCGAGCGTCAGCAGGCCCGAGCACGCCCCGAGCGCGACCGCCGCCCCGAGGTCAGCCCGCGAGCGCCCGCGCAGCCGCGGTCGCGCGAACGGCCACAGGATCAGCGCCGCGAACGCGAGCCGGAGCGCCACCGTCCCCGCCGCACCGATGCGGTCGAACAGCGGCTCGGACAGCGCGGCGCCGAGCTGGACCGTCGTCATCGCCGCCACCGCGAGCCCGATCCCGGAGCCCCGACCGGAGGCCGGACGCGAAGCGATCTCGACGCCGGCTCGAATGTCGCTGGGCTCGTGCATGGTCGGCAACCTTACCCTATACTGCTGCTCTAATGGTAAGACGGATCATCCCCGAAACGATCAAGCTGCGGGGCGGCACGGTCGCGCTCGACTTCGCGAACACCGTCGACTGGACCGAGGACGAAGCCGAAGTCACGGCCACCGACGCCCTGCTGGAGCCGGATTCGCTGGACCGCTGGGGTGTGCGGTTGGGCATCGCCGGCCGGCCCGGCGGCGCCGATGAGCTCGAGCTCGCGCGCGGCCTACGCACCGCGCTGCACCGGATCTTCTCGGCGCTCGCGCGCGATGAAGATCCGGACGAGTTCTCGCTCGCGCGGCTCCGGTTCGCCTACGCGCAGGCGGTCGCGGCGGGAACGCTCACGCGCGTGGAGGAGGGCGGCTTCGGCCTCACGTGGTCCGACGACGAGCCGCGCCGCGTGCGGTTCGCGGTCGCCGCCGACGCGGTCGCCCTGCTGGGCGACCCGGCGCGGATGGCACGCCTGCGCCGGTGCCCGGGCCGCGACTGCGGCTGGGTCTTCCTGGACACGAGCGGCCGTCGCCGCTGGTGCTCGATGGCGACGTGCGGCAGCCGCGAGAAAATGCGCCGGATGTACGCGCGGCGGAGGGCGGCGCCGTGACCGCCGGCGACACGCTGGCGGTGATCAGCGGTGACTGAGCTCTTCGACGAAGCCGTCTCCTGGCTGCGGATCCCGTCGATCTCGGCCGGCGAGCGCGATGAGGCCGCGCTCCGCGAGGCCGCCGAGTGGGCCGCCGCGCGTGTCCGCGACGCAGGCGGGACGTGCGAACTGGTCGACACGCCCGGCGGCGCGCCGCTGGTCGTCGGCGAGCTGCGCTCCGCCCGCGAAGACGCCCCGGTGGTGATGATCTACGGCCACTACGACGTGCAGGACCCGGGCGCGCCGGAGGACTGGACGTCGCCGCCGTTCGAGCCCACGGTCCGCGACGGCCGGCTGTACGCCCGCGGCGCGACCGACGACAAGGGCAACTTCCTGCCGTTGCTGCACGTCGCGTGCGCGATGGCGCGCGCCGGCGAGCTGCCGGTGCACGTGCGGGTGCTGATCGAGGGCGCCGAGGAGACCGGCCCCGACGACGTCGGCGAGTGGGTGCGCGCCGATGCGCGGGGCGCGGACGCGGTGATCGTGTTCGACAGCGGGATGGTCGACGCCGCCACGCCCGCGCTGACGCTCACGACGCGCGGGATGGTCTTCGCCCACGTCGAGGTCCGCACGGGCACGCAGCCCGCGCACTCCGGCATGTACGGCGGCGCCGCGCTGAACGCCTTCCACGCGCTGCACCAGGCGCTGGCCGCGGTCCTCCCACGGCCCGACGGCAAGCTGCCTGAGCCGCTGCGCGCCGGCGTCGAGGCGCCGTCGGCGCTGGAGATCGCCAACTGGGCCAAGCTGCCGCCGGGCGAGGGCGAGCTCGCTCAGGTCGGCGCGCGGCCGTCCGATCCCGCCGCGACGACCGAGTTCTACATGCGCACGACCGCCGAGCCGTCGCTCGACGTGCACCGCGTCGAGGGCGGCCAGGCGCGCACGATCGTCGTTCCCGTCGCCCGCGCGGACCTGTCGGTGCGGATCGTCGGCGGCCAGCGCTCGGAGGAGATCGCCCGCAACCTCGAGCAACTCCTACGTGCCGCGCTGCCCGACGGCGCCGAGCTGACGTTCAGCGCCGACGACCGCGCCGAGGCCTCCGCCTTCGACCCCGAGCACCCCGCGCTGGTCGCGGCGCGCCGCGCGCTGGAGCGGGCGGCCGGGAGCGAGCCGGCGCTCGTCCGCACCGGCGGGACGCTGCCGATCCTGGCCGCGTTCGCCGAGCGCGGCATCCCCGCGATCGTGTCCGGCTTCTCGCTGCCCGACGACGCGCTGCACGCCCCGGACGAGTCCTACCGGCTGGTCGCGCTCGAGCAGGGCGAGAAGGCC
>Ga0193742_1001787_pt1 | contig 12616 bp, 9 predicted proteins | sample L2c1metaG_FD_165511 | JGI IMG/M metagenome (GOLD analysis project Ga0193742, IMG submission 165511) | Soil microbial communities from a riparian zone of the East river system, Colorado, United States - L2c1 | ecosystem: Environmental > Terrestrial > Soil > Riparian zone | place: USA: East River... | reverse complement strand
GGAATCGAGCCGCTAGAAATATCCAAGTGCCCATTTCTGTTAATGGACACGAAGCGCTATCAAGGAAATACATCCATTTTCGCGCTTTAAGGCTCTAATAAGAACATTTTTCTCATGCCCAGGAGATCCCTTGGAACCCTCAAAAACAAGCTACTATTTGAAAAAGAAATTGCAGTCTAAAATCAAGAAAGGAGTACACAAAGCTGACACCCGAGCCCCGGAAGTGGGCTAGAGAACCAGGCTCAAGTGGGTCATCTAAGCTATTCTGGACGCGTTTTGTTGACAAGGAAGCCACAGAAAGGCAAAAGGACGCGTAAAGGCAGGAAAAGGTCGTATAAGAACGTGACGGCCTATGCATGTGTCATTCCCCCACACTGAAGACACGGACTGACACCATTGATGCCGAGACGCGCTCCGCCTATTAATGAGCACATTGACACAACGCGTCAAACTGTGTGCAATGCGCTCTACCAACTCTCCGAGGTAGGTAATAAAAAAAATTCCTACGATGGAATTCTAAATTTTTACATAGCCTTTTTCTCAAGAGCCGGCTGGTCCAGTTTGTTATCGAAGAGGACACTGATCCATTCAAAACTCAACCCGAAGAGCTCACGGAGTAGAACCAGAAAACGGTCTCCAAAGTCCGAACCCGAGTCGGATCAGTGATTCAGAACCTGAGGACACAACCTGCATGTCCAAATTTCCCACCCATTCGCGTTAATCATCAAGCACCTTGCAACGGGGTTGGAATGTTATGAGAGCATCGAAAACCACCAACGGAACTGCAGGCACTGGATTCACTTGACGAAATAAAGGCCTTATTGTATCCATAGTATGAATGGGCCACCAGGAGTGGTGGTTGTTCTGAGAGCTATTCAACGGGCAAAAAGATCGGCGACCAAGGGTGTTATTTATAAGATCCTGAGGTCCCCTTAGCATCGGAAATATTCACCAAGTTGATACTTATATGCCTCCCCCACTACGTATTCTACATCCATCCACCTGAGGCCACCGTTTTTAGCATTTCTCCGCCGAGTTGTATACTTACGGCCAATGTTATGGGACACATAAAATGTTTGCGCACAGTACATGGTCCCGTAGCATGGTCACAGATCAGGTTCTTTTGTTACGAAGCCAGAAGAAGACGTATGTACAGACGCAGGGCATAGGGCCAAAGAGGCAAAAAAAACCTTGGAGTTGGGCGAATGCGGTATCAAACTTGGATAATCAGAAGTGGTGCATGATTCAGCTCAAGGGATATATCCAGCAGCTTCGTTCCCTGGTTCCTCCTAAACTGGGAAAAGGTGCAATCAGTCGACGGGGAAGGGAGTTACCGACCGCAGGACTTTTGGTTATGATGATGAGGTTGAGGGGTACCATTCAAAAAAATCATGATGCGTTTCTCAATGATTTATTTTTTTTCAACATGAACAACTCCGCACACTCCCCTACCCGCTTCCCTCGCGCTCAAGCACCCCCTAGCCGTAGGTGGAAAACAGTATTTTACCCATGGCGATTTGTAGGCCCCACAATATCTTCTGGGATACGCGATTGACTTTGAATGACCAGCTCCGCTCTTGGTTTACCGAAGGAGCAAGCAAAAAAACCTTGCATGAAAGATGGCCTCCTTTTCCAGAGTCCAGACTGGAAACCTACGAGAAAACCTACAAATGCCTTGGGCGAAAATATCCGTTCTCCACACATAGCCAGGAGTGTTTGTGTGGGGGTGAATCGCTGCAATGAATGGAGCCATGAGCAATCAATCTGATAGTCATAAATTTAAATCAGCACTTACCACTGATTAGTGTCGAATGAAACCAATGGAGTGACCCAAGGCAGAGATCACTTCGGCTGCGACTCGGGTTTAGCATTCACGCATGTAAGCGGGCCTTCATGGACCGCATACCCTTGCACTGGCAAAACATGTTTGACTTGTAAACTTTTGATCATAAACCAGCAGAGAGAACTGAAAGCGTCATCAATCATGCCTGTAATCAAAGGCCAGTGAACATTAACTTTTATATATATATAAAGGTGATAAAGTACTCACCTGGCCCTTCGATTACCGAATAATCGATTGTTTATTATCCACTAAAACAACAAAAAAAAAACTACGCCATTTTTATATACCATTTGAGAATGTAATCGGTTGTCCTTGTTTCAAATCTCTTGTTCGTACGCGTCTTCCCATCCCATCCCATCATCATCATCCTTATCGTCATCACTCCCTTCGTCATCCAGTTCCACATCCTCTAACGCAGGAACGACTTTCTTACGGTGGAGCTTCGTCGCGGACTCATTGACAGGAATCAATACAACACTACCAGGTTCGTCCTCGACGATGACAGTGGGCATAAGAACACCCTCGCCATCGCTCTTGTCATCATCCATAGTGTACAAATCCGCGTCGTCCTTGTCATCGTCGCCAGTAGTCATGTTCTCTGCCATTGATGGAAGGCCACCACTCTCGACAAAGAGATCTTTGAGAGCATCATAATTAATTCGTTTGCTGTACTTGGGGTTTTTCTTCAGCAGGTTTCGAACGGACTCGGCTGCAGTATCACCAGCCGCCGTTGAGGCATCTCGTGGTCGGGTACTTGTTTTACGACGCTGAAAAAAATCATTAGATAAGGTGAATGTTTTTTTAAAAAAGGCAATGTTAGATAAGGAGGAAAAAAAAAAAGTGGCATCAGCGAGATACGAACCTTCCTACTCTTGGTTATTGATGTTGATTCTTGTTCTCCCTTTGCTATAAAGAAAAAGCCGTTGAGCAAAAGGTTCTTCCCCAATCAAAAATGGAGATTTTCCAATCGGGGCTTACCTGCGATGGCTTCTAGATAATCTTTGTTGAGCTCAACCCAAACACGTTCCTTAATTCTTACTTCTTCCTCGCTCAGAATAAAACGATCCAATTCTTCTTCATTAAGACCTAGAAGCTCGTCATCAACTGTTATCTGCGTAAGCCGTCGTTGCTCGGCTTCGTTCAAGGCTTCAGCCAGTATCGTTCCTTGTGGATTTTGAAGGAAGGTGGTTACTTCTTCAGCTAGAGCGCTTGACAGGGTTTCATCCATCAACGATGTTAAGGTTGGCATCGATGACGACGGGGCTTTAAGGACAGAGTCAGGTATTGACTGTTGTAGCAAAGCAGGATCAATGTTAAGGTCTTCGTCAGGTGTTAAGACACCTATAAGAATGCTGTTGTTCAGTATCGATGGGTCCAATGGCTGGCGTGGTGGAGGTTCTTGAACAGTAGGCGAAGCATCGTCTTCTTCATCTGCACCTTCAGCCCGTTTCCGTTTTCCTTTCCTCTTCTTCTTTTGCTTCGCCTTCCCTTTTACCTTTGCGTTCTGAAACTCCTGCTCTTCATCTCCGTCACCCTGTTCACCCACCGCCCTTTCTGCTTCCTCCTTCTCCTTTCCCTTGGTAAACGCTGGTGGGTCCATTTCGTCCTCTAGCCACACGTTCCTAAAGTCTGCAAGGGTTAAAGCTCCACTCGGAGTAGCCTTGAACTCCTCAAGCCGTTTCTTGAGCGTCGTATCGGCGATCTTGACTACTTGTACAATTTCCTCGACCGACCTTCGAAAGTTGTTCATCCGAGCTGCGAGAAGGAGTGCAGCACCACAGATGCCGGCAGGCCGCCGCCCGCGAGTCATCCAATCGCGATCAAATCGTTGAACAAGTCGTACGGCATCAGTCGCCACTTTGTGTGTTTCATCCCCAAATTCGAGGAGGGCAGAAAAGCGAGAGATGTAATGGGAAGGATCCACGAGAGGCAGTCGTAGATTGAGAGTTTGGACGAGTTGGAGATAGGTATGGCCAAGTTCGAAAACGTTCACCTTGGAAAAGTGAGCCAAAACAAAAAAAAAAACAGGGAAAAGATATTTTTTGTACCTGTAGCAGATCCGAAAAATCGATAAGCATGTAATTTCGTGTTTCCTTTTGTCTGCAGGCGACGTAGAGACAGACAGCCACTACATTCATACTCTTACGACCTTTGGTAAATTTGTGTTCGACTGCAAGGGTATACATGCGTGTGGCCGCAAGACAGACCACTTCCGACAATCGAAGAATATTTGCAATACTCTGAATCTTTTTACCGGCTTGGGTAGCAGTCCATTAGATAGGTGGAGATGACATAGTGTTGTTGAATCAACGAACCATTTGCTATCGTTTGTTCTCGAGATTCATTGCTTCCCCGATTTCCGTACGGACCGCTCATCCTTGCGTGGGCTGGTGAACTTGGGGGTCAATCGAAGCTATAAGAGTTTATGAAACGAGAGAGAGAGAAAACGCACTTGCTCCCTGACCGACAAAAGAGCCTTGAACGATGGCAGCCCCGTTCGATGCCTCTCCGAAAGCGACCTCATTTACGATTGTATTTTCTTCGATAACCGTTCCACATTGAACACAGAAGCCATTACCCGCTGCCTGGTCGTATTCAATCACTGTCCCTCCGCAATCCGTACACGCTGTCTGAGATAAAATCGTAGATCAGGTCAGAACGAAGCGTTCGAGGAAGTTGTGGTCTTGTTCTGACCATAGTATAATTAGGACCAATTTCTAGATTTGATCTGGGTTATTCAGTATCAGCACGCATATCTGGAGGATTGGTCATTTTACCTCACAAGTAACACAAAAAATATAAAGATAGACGAAAAAATAAAATAGAAAAGGGTAGAAAACTGGGGCTTGTGCCAGTGGTCGGAGTCGAATGAGAGGAGTCACACGATGTCACCTGATGATCAGTGTCAGGTAAATAAAAGGTTTACCACAGATAACATTCAAACTTTAACGGTAAAGCTTCAGCGCTCAGCTTCAGCCTTCACTAGCTTCACTCAAGATCAAATTGTGGTTAACATCGATCATTCGCAGGAGGGACTTGTAGTAGATACAACAATAACCGAGGAGAAATATTTTGTCGCAGCGATTCCAAATGAGTGTAAGGCTGGTCACAGCTTACATACATGAGCATTATGTAGTCACGACGTACTTCCGTACAGTAGTTTACCTTTTGTCCTTGTACTACGTACTCCTTGTTCACCCCAACAGAGCTCGGTCCTGTTTACTTTGGCGGATTTCTGTTCTCAGTGGTTTCCTGTCATTTGCCACGACAGGTTTACAGCAATCAGAGCAATGGCCCGGGTCAACAATGGGTGAAAGAAAAGGAGGTCATCTATGAAATATATGTTTGTGATGGAAAAACGGCAGACAGAATTCAATAGAACGATGTTATTATTATGATTATTATTATCAAGTTTGATTATAAAAAGAAGCGACATCAACGAGTTGTGTATACTGGAGGTACTTCGACACGGTTGTCTTGGGCGAGGGGGGGCATGCGAATACCGCTGTCTTCATGCTGTAAGAAGTTAGGATCACTGCTTTGCGCGAACGCTGATAGTTGCACCAAGGGCATTATTTCGGTATGCTGAGTCGCATGACTGACGGAATTAGTTTTCGCCCCAGAAAGATAGGATAGAGGGGAGGTGGTGGGTACCAGTGGTGACGAAGAGTGAATTTGAGATGGGGTCAACACCGGCATTCTGCCACCATCTGTTGGAGGCGATGTAGGCCTCATGTTGTTGAACGTGCTCGGGGTGTCAGTGGGTTCTCCCCTTTGTGAGAATTTGTTAGCGAGGGTTTGAGGAATGAGGGACTGGCTTTCAGAAGTGTAGCTTTGTGGCTGTGAGGAAGTGAAAGGATGCACGGCATCAGAAGAGTCGCTGGCAGAATATGAGTTTTCGCTCAGCTCCAGTGCTCTCCGATGTTTACGTCTGCGAATGTAGAGCAACAGGAGCAGGAGAAGTACTACAGTGACCCCACATACCACACCAACGATGATACCTACTGGAGGCGATTTCTTGGAGCCCAGGTTTGATGTTGAATCAGACGAACTGCCCGATGGAACACTGGAAGAGATGGTAGAGGTAGCGCTGGCAAGAGCAGAAGTCGCCGAAGGAGACATTGCATTCTGAACAACGAAATAGTCGAGTGCAAGGGGCGCTGTCCCAGAATTGCCTTGATGCGTAACTATGAGCTTGTGTTGTCCAGCTGACAGCTGTCCCGTTTGGAATAATACTTGGTTATAGAGCGGTAGTGCACCAGCAGTGCTCAAGGCCGGTACAAAAAAACTAACCGGTTGACCGTCAATGTAATAGATTGCTGATGAAGGAGTGAGGGAGAAATTGGAAGGAACAAAACCAAGCCAGGTGAGGGAAACACCTAAAACCAACAGACAATTTAAATAAATTCATTCATTGAGAAAAATGAATGCACCGTTACGGACCTGAGAACTCGTATGTAATCGTTGACCCCGCGGTCTGGGTCATATTCACAATGCCCTTCAACTCCCCCCACCCAGAACTATATTGTATTGCTGAGTCGCTTGAATCGACACGCACAATCGATTGATCCAGTGAGACATTGGATGATGGAAAATACTGAATCTGATCAAACCAAAAGGTTTGCTGGTTCAAAACTGTCGCGTTCACGGTAAGTACATGGGGTCCATCCTGTAGTTGGCTGTTTTCGCAAAAGACCCAGCTGTTTACATTACTTCCTGCAGCGGGCTTCCCGCCGATGCTGTTATTGTCGATAAAACACTCCCAAGTTGGATTTTGGGTCCCAGAAGCATTTGTTGTGATGCTTGTCCCGAGAACGATGACGGATGATCCTGAAAACGACCATAGCCTAAGGACAGGGTTCTAGAGCAAACCCAGCCACCATGGACATACCACTGAAAGAAAAGGAAAGACTTGCATTGACATTGACGCCGTGTAAAGTGCTTTGAAATGGGGGTCCGTTATGGCCCGTAATAGGTTGTGTGTTTTGAGCTGTAAACCAAGGACCAGAATATTGAATGTTGGGATTCGTGTCGTCGACGAGTACCAAATGCTGGGGCATATTGAAAAGTGAGAGTTTGTGGGGGGGGAGGGAAAAGGCTAAGGCAAGTCTATGAATTGAGTAGGTAAAGCGGCGTTTGTTGAAGGGCCCAAAGTTTTCAAAGATCAAATGGTTACCTCTAAGTACAAGGCACCTTTTTGAGTTTGAAACATGGACACCGATTTTCCCAGCAAATCAGGGTGAAAAGAGTTCTTGATGATAAAATTTATACACAATACTATAGAGATTATCCAGTTAATATGTATACAAGGGACATTGACAGCTCTACTTATTATAGTTTGGATTGCGACCCAAAAAAATCTGATGGAAGTTTCGTTATCGTTGCGACAGCTGGGAAATCATGCATCAGCACAACCGACTCCAGGAACGTGGATGCCGCAACCCATAACCCATACGTCCCGTCACGCAAGCCGTTGTCGAGTATCAATAAGATGCCAACGATAGTAACCAATTATGGGTGGTCTAATTAACAAGGGCCTATGGTGGGGGTAATGGTGATCAGATTCATGGTTCATTCTATTTTGGGAAGCGCTTGCTTCCCACAAGAGAGCTATTGATAAGTTAGACGGCGTTGACCAATGTTCAAAATGGTACGGCTCCAGTTCACTGCTTATGTTTCCAAAACCTTATAAACATGTTTTGGAAACGACAAGGAGGTGCAAACTTCACAGTCAAACACGTCTGGGGAGGAACAAAGCCGCAGCCAAATTTGAAGGGCTTGTGACTTTTTACTAATGCTATATATGTATGTATGTATCCTCGCACACTAACATTAATATATATATATATACAAAAAGAATGTAGCTGTTGCTTTTATAAACCAGAACCTAGTCCGAAACAGAAGAGAGTGTGCATTTATGTTGCATGAAAGCAAAGGGAGAAAAAAAAAAAAGAGAACAGAGGTGATTGATAAAAAAAGATTTAATTTAAAGGTTAGGGTGAACATCAACCAGGTGTGTACATGGGAGGTAATTCGACAAGACTGTCCCGAGTAGGCGGTATGCGTACACCGCTGTCCTCATGCCGTAGGAATCTAGCAGCATCGTCACCTTGTGAAGAGGCTGATCGTTGCGCCGTTTCCGCTTCTTGAGCTTTATTCATCGCACCATGACTAGATGATGGAGAGGTGGTCGCGGGTGACGACGAGGGATTTCGTAATGGAGTCAAAACTGGCATGGCACCACCCGATACAGAGCTTGAGACGTCCGTTGTGGATCTCATGTTGTTGGTCAGGTTTCTCTCTTGTGCGAGTTTATTAGCGATGGATTGAGAGGCCAAATACTGGCCCCCAGAAGTGTAGTTTTCGGACTGCAGAGCGGATGGAGGGGGGAGAGTGAAAGGATCCACAACATCATGGACATCGCCAAGGGGTGACTTTTCGCTCAGCCGCCGTGCTCCCCGACTGCTACGTCTGCGAATGAAGAGGAACAAGATTAGGAGAAGTAACAGAAGGATGACCCCGCCTAAGGCGCCACCGATGATAGCTCCAAGATTCTGTTTCCCGCTAGTCGAAGAACTGGTCGAGCCCAGGTGGGACGTTGAATTAGAAGAGTCGGCCGAACCGCTCGATGGAACACTGGAGGAGATGATAGAGCCAGTAGGAATATCACTGCTAAGGGGAACACTACTTGATGCGGTATTCGTGGATGTCTGTGTGCCTTTCGCGCTCGTGGTGGAATTTGTGGTACTACCAGTGCCTGATGTGCCCGATGACGGAGAAATGCTGGTTGAAGGCGTTGAAGAAGTCGGTGTACCTTGACCAACGACGCGAACAACGAGGTGGTCCAATGCAAGGGGCGCCGTTCCAGAGTTGCCATTGTGCGTCACTACGAGCTTGTGCTGTCCAGCAGACAATTGACCCGTTTGAAATAAAACTTGATTATAGAGCTCTGGTATACCATTGGGTACCAAAAAACTGACGGGGGATTGATCATCAATGGAGTATGTCGCTGACGAAGTAGTGGCGGGGAACTTGGGAGGAAGAAGAGCAACGAAGGAGACGGAAACACCTAGAAAATCATATAATATAAATTGTTCATTCAGACGAATCCATTCGTTTGTTACGGACCAGAGAACTCGTAGGTAATCGTTGACCCCGCGGTCTGAGTCAGATTCACAATGCCACCCGACTCTGACCATCCAGAACTATATTGTAATGCTGAGTCGCTTGAATCAATACGCAGCATCGATTGGTCTAGTTGGGCATTGGGGGATGGAAGGTACTGAATCCCATCGAACCAAAAGGTGTGCTGGTTCGAAACTTTTGCTCTGACGGTGAGGACATGGGGTCCATCCTGTAGTTGGCCGTTTTCGCAAAAGACCCAGTTGTTTTCGGCGTATTGTAATACAGTCTTCCAACCAATGCTGTTATTGTCAATAAAACACTCCCAGGTCGGATCTTGGGTCCCAGAAGCATTTGTTGTTATGCTTGTCCCAATGACGGTGATTGACGATCCTGAAGATTACAATAGAGTAAAGAGAAGGCTCTAAAGTAAAGCACATACCACTGAAAGAATAAGATAAGCTTGCATCGACGTTAACGCCGTGTAAGGTGTTTTGAAAAGGGGGTCCAAAATTGCCCGTATTAAGCTGTGTGTTTTGCGCTGTGAACCAAGGACCAGAATATTGAATGTTAGAATTCGTGTCGTCGACGAGGACCAGACGCTGAGACATATTGCGAGCAAGCTACCTGCGCCAACAGGTTTAGGGATGACGAGTGTGCCGCTGAAACCTATGGGGCCGTTTGGCAAATTTTTTGGCGCACATGGACCGCGTCAGCAAACTCTGACATAAAACCTGACAGCTAACGTTATACCTAAAAATGATTTCCAACTTTTTCCAACTGTTTGCCTTCATAGTCTCACAGCTTTCGCAAGTTTTTATCATATACCTATTGTTCGATATACCTAGGTAGCCGATATACCTATCGTTCGACCGAAAAATGTCCCGACCAAGTCCTGGCTCATCGTAATTTGATCAAGTTCTTGAGATTTATGAGAGGGACGTCGTGCCATAACGTTGCTAGTGTGGTTGGACGTAACCTAGACAGTCGTGTGAACAATAAAAAATTTCCGCCAGAAAGCTTGACATGTCGCCAATTCATTGAACGTTTTTTGTGACCTCTCTTGCACTATTTTATCCCTTGACTCAGGAGCCGAAAAGTGGTGAATTCTTAAGCTCGTTGAAGTTGTGATTACATAATGTTGTGTGCGATAATGATGGCAATCTCAGTTGTGTGATGCGCTATATTTTGTTGTTACGGTTTGGTTACAGTCGAACTCTGGACTCATGCTATGAGTCATTGTTGCAAAATTCATGGAAGGACGGATATTTGACTAAGTTAAAATAAGACTGAGTTCATTGCTACTACTAGGCAACATTAATTCCAATTCATTGATCATCGATCAAACGTTAACCTCCATGTTGCCTCCATGTTCTCACGTGTCTTCATCGCCGCGTTGTAAGGCTCCATGAAACCTCACTACCATATATAGCGCCAGCTTTAGGAACGATAGATCGCCCCTAGAGACGCCTTTTTGGCCGAATGGTTGAACGCTGGCGCTCTCAACTGTCTTTATCTTTATCTTTATCTAAGTCTAAGATTAAAAATTGCTTGGTTTGGAATGCTTCTTTTGTCAAGAGGGTTGGGAACTTCCAGCTGGGTTGAGCACAGATTCGATGCCAAAGCCATTCTTCGAGGTTTTTTAGAGGCATGAGAGGGTGATGTTAACGTTTTCAAGGCGAAACCAAATATTTACAGTCGGACGGTCTCCTCACGGTCCAGAATAGAGGTATGTCAAATATAGACTCGAAAATTGCTCAGATTAGAACTGCAGACTCATGCTGAATTGTCTTACTTTGAATACTACACCCGAAAGTAGTAGTTAGTTAGTTCAGTTTCTTTGACTACCTATCGAATGAGACCAACAGCCCAAAGGGCTTTGAACTTGCGTGCGATGGGGGTTGTTCAAGTCATCAAATTATCTGCCGATGGTCGATTCTGCCTTGAGAACGTCACGCCGAGTCTTGACGAGGCTCGATAGAAATATCCTCGTCAACATCCCGTCTACACCATTTATCTCACATGCCGCGATTAAATCAAATAACCGCCTGATAAGACAATCTGTTGTTCACCAAGAAGTGTTCGCTTCGTTGTCCAACCACTTTTCTGACTTTTATTACTTATTTTGAACCCTTCTTTTTTGTACTTGGACTTTTCATTTGCTAATATTGTATGGTAGATATGTGTATTGAAACGAAGACTGAATAGATGGGCTTAGACAGCCATGTGCGTATCGTTGCTGCTATCAGGTGATGGAATGGTTTTTGCCGGGTGCCTTAGCCAACTTTGCACTGAGTTTATTCTTTATGTGTCTCGATTGTTTCCGTAAAATTCATTTAGACCTTTCTTAATAATATTTCGTTGGAATTCCGAGGGGTTTGGGATCCGGAGCCAAAGTAAAAGTGAGAGTACTTTCGAGCTAATTTTGATCTTTTTTATTTTCTAGCTATTCGGATGCACTGGCACACTACAACTCCTAGGAGTGGAGGGGTTGCTCGAAGCTGATGCTGATGCTGAAGGAAGTGAAGTGGTGATGATAATCCTGTGGTGTTGGTTCAATATGTGAACAACTGCGCACAGGCGATCACTTGTCCTATTGTGATCGCTTCGGATGAAGCATTTGAAGAAGCTCATTCGTGCGGAGCCATTTGTCATTGTGTTTCAGCATTGACAGGGAAAGAGAGTAAAGAAACCGTTGTGTATCGAATCCATCTTTAGAGTATGTTTTTTTTTTCTTTCGATGTAGGTCTATGAATGCTCATAACTTGCGCGACCAACTTTTATTGCATGCCACCATGAGACCATCGTATAAGGAGATGATCAGAGATGCGGGTCGAAATAAGAACGCACATGTTTTTCAGTGTCTATGTCAGTCATAGGAGGACGATCGTCGTCCCCGTCTGACTTTTTGTTGTTGTTGTATTGTTTTGTTTGTTACATTACCCATCTAATCAGATCTGTGTAAAAATTTACCAATTGATTTCATTGCACCGACGAAGCAGCGTTTAAATTGAAAGTAAAACAGTTGTAATGAGTGTTACATACGATGTCAAAAAAAAAGAAAAAAAGAAAGTTCGTCAATATAAAACTATCTCCTCTCTCCTACTTGTTCAATTTCGATTTCTTCGTACCTAAGCCTTTTAGCTTGCCAAAGAAATTCTGATCGTCGCTCTTATTCTGAGCTTCATAAGCGGGGGGTGGGTTCTATAGAAAAATTAGAATGAGTCCACCAAGCAGAAAAGCATTGAATAGTTGGAAAAATAAAATAAAAAATGACATACAATGACCCGAACATGCTGACCCGGAGCTGGTACGACAACGCAACCTCCGCCTCCTCCATTGACAAGAACCTGTACAGGTTGCGGAGGGGAGGGCTGGAAGTAAGAATAAGAGTTATTACCTCCAGGCTGTTGTGGGATAACAGGGTTAACGTGAGTGTACGATGAAGGGACTGAATGGAACGAAGACTGTGAGTGGGAAGGATGGAGGTGAGGAGAATGGGAGATCGGGGACGGCTGGTATGGCGAATGGTATGGCAATGGATTAAATGGGGAGCCAGTAGGGTATGAGGCGTAGGGCGTGGTAGGTACGGGATAAAAGTTTCTAACAGGAGTCGGTGGGGTGCTGAATGAACGAGTCATCACTGGCCCA
>Ga0193742_1001786_pt1 | contig 12617 bp, 13 predicted proteins | sample L2c1metaG_FD_165511 | JGI IMG/M metagenome (GOLD analysis project Ga0193742, IMG submission 165511) | Soil microbial communities from a riparian zone of the East river system, Colorado, United States - L2c1 | ecosystem: Environmental > Terrestrial > Soil > Riparian zone | place: USA: East River... | reverse complement strand
TCTGCCTCTGCCTGTCCCACCACCATCGCCTCCTCGACCACGGTTGTAACCATGTCCTTTTCCAGGGTTCTCAGATCTCACAGGGACTATCTGGACCCACGTCCCTGCCACTCCCATACCCACATTTAAAGAATGAGCAACATTTGGTTCAACCAGAATGGTAATATGGTCTTTGAGCGGATCATGACTAATCGGCGTCGATTTCCCATTGTCACCTCCTTTCGTTGAATCCGATGACGACGAGGTGCCACCACCAACCAACGTGGGCGTCTTAAATTCTGGTGCTACACCACTATCATCCCAATCCAGCCATGGTCCAAGGACAACCCTCGCTAATCGTTTCACCAATTCTTCTTCTACGCCTCTAACCCTGGTCGGGCCCCCCTCACCTGGTTTTAGAACGCTGATGACTTGTCGTAGACTTCGTTCTGCTATACCGCTTTCATAACGGAAGGGTAATACTGTCATTCCTAGAATCCCCAGGAGAGGCTGGATAGCAGGTGGGAACCAAGCTGCTTTCTCTGCTAGTTTCTGAGAACGGGTGGGAGGACGACCGGTGGGTGAAGCCCATGAACGGGGATCTTCTTCCGAGTCTTCGCTCTCGTCATTGGAAATCTGTGGTTCTTTTCCTTTTGGAATAGAGGTAGTAGAATCAAGAGGTATCGAACCTACGACGGGTAGAGATGGTTTCGCAGGCGGCGACGGTGGATGTAAGTCAGGCAAAGCAGATGCCAGAGCCCAATTAGGTTGTTCCCGAGTATGTGCAGCGCCCTTTGTGGATCTAGTTGTTTCAGGTATATTAACCATTTGGCTAGTAAAACCGGTTGGTGTTTTGGGTTCAGGAGATGTAGGAGACATTATCTGAATAGGGATCTCTTCATCATCGCTCTCATCATTGACGAGGGTCTGTCCAAGAGGTTCAAGTCCAAAAACAGTTTCCTTGCTCAACAATTGTAGATTGGCTTTTTTGACCTCCTCTTCGAAAATTTTGAGAGCTTCTTCCTTGTTTGGTGCTTCTTCATCAGTGAATTTTGAATCGTTTTTTTCGTTGATCCCAAAGTCCCATTTTTCCTCCCGTTTGATACCCCAACAGCCTTTGGCACCTTTCCCCATGGCATCAGGTAATAGGCGGCACAGCCTACCCGTGCGTGGAAGTTCGGTGGCTGCTTCTTGAGCAATTTCTACTGCTCGTTTGAGTTTTCTTTCGCATTCTGGTAATGCGCGAGTGCGGATGAGGAAGGAAAGGAAGAAGGAAAGTAGAAGAGGGAGGTAAGTCAAGAAGGAAGGTGTCCTGAATGAAGAACATGGTTCATCAGTTGATTGAATTAAGATTTATTTATTTTTTAAAAAAAAAACATGCCAAATTAATCCTTCTTTCCTCATATAACTTGACAAAAACACTTTGACGCTCTTCTCAGGATCGTTCAAAAATGCTAAGAGCTTCGTTTCTTTCTCCAATGCTGCGCGTGCAAGAAGAGCATGTACTTCAGCATCGCTGCTGACAGGGATAGGAACCTTGTTGAATAACGCATAAGGTGTACGAGGTGGGACACGCTTGCGTGGAGGTTGAGAAGGAGGTTGTTGTTGTTGTTGTGGGTGCTGATCAGCGCGTTTGGTCTGGCTAATATTGGCTAGGGGCTCGTCATCCAACTCGTGGTCGGAGAAATCGGAGGCCAGATCTATTTCGTCATCTGAATTTGGAGGTCTTTTACGACGAGGAGGAGCGGAGGGTCGTGTTGGGCCTTGTTCGACTTCGTTTTCGTCTTCATCGTTGACTCCCTCTGGTGGTGGGAGATCGGTACGTGACCAGATGGGTGTTGAGCCTAGGAGACCGGCGTATAACCTGAACTAGATTGTTATTTTTCTTTTATTAGAATCCCTTTTTTTGTATAGGAATGTGAACGTACTTGATCCCAGAGGTAAACTAGATGGGTATGTGGAGGTGGCCAGATGCGACCTGTGCGAAACTCGGTGGATGCTTGATGGATGCGAGTGATACTTGAGAGGTTCCTGAAAGTGAAAGGGTTTATGTACTAAAAAGATGACATTTATGGGCATACACATACGGGTCATAAATATTGAGACCTCTCAAATGCTCGCCTTCCGACCACTGATCGTACCATTCTTTCTTCGCAAACAAAAGGAGACGTTGTTCTTTAGTTTCTATCGGGTCCAGCTTCACCTGTTCCGCCTGCACTGCTGCCGTCGTCACAATCTTACCCCTCTTACCCTCCTTCCCATCCTTCAATCTTTTTTTCCTCTTCGTTTCAGTCTTACACTCATCCAAGTCATGTACCACACCCAATTCAACAGTAGGTATACCTAATCCATCAATCTCTACACCAGTGTCAGAAAAGATTCGGATACCATGTTCTTTGAAATTTTTGAATGAGATTATAGATATGGGCACAGAAGTGTCTCCTTCGTCGGTGTTGGGTTGGGTAGGGAATGGAGGGAATTTGATGATGGGCCCACCATCTGTGGGGTTGGTGGTGACTGCGGTGAGTGTTGTTAGCTTTTGGGTTTGGGATTTAGGATTTCCAGGAGAAGTGTCGTTGGTATCGGTCATAACGACGGACATTGTTACGTATGCCTAGGACCAAGGGAGTTGCGATATGCCCTTTATATGGTGGCCATTAAATAGAATCTGTGTACCTTCTCTTTCAGCAAAAGACGCTGATTTTCCCGATCAGCATCGATGGATCAGCATTCGTTATCTGATTGTGGTCAAGTTGTAAATAATTAAATAAGAAAACAAGATACAGTATATGCAAGATGTCCGGCAAGAGAATTTAAGGGGAAAGAAAAAATGAGTGTATGATACATAGGTGTATATGTATCGATATCTATTGCTGAAGCAATAAATGTAGATGATGCATCGTAGGAAGAAATTTTAAATATGAAGGAAAGGATGGGTATGCAAAAGATACCATGGAGATAATATATATATATATAATGGTTTGTGAAGCATGTCCAGGTAGGTATTGTATGTACCTGGTAAATGAAGCAGGCTAGGGTCTCTGAGAGCCAAGCAAGTCGGATCCGGGGAAGGCACGAAGGCCAGAAGCAGCGGCGTAGGTGTAAATTGGAGTACAAGTGAGCCGTTTGTTGATGATACACAGCAGGCGTCTATTATCTAAGACGCAAAATGATGAGCACACCACCCAAAAGAAAGAAGAAAGAAACTGACTGCCAAATACAATACAAATCAAGCCCATACCTCTCCATCTACACTCGTATCCACAATCTCACCCAACGCCTTTGGCTTATTACCCGCACGAGATGTCGCATTTGGATCAGCATTCATACTACTAGCACTAGCCCTCTTCTTCAAAGACCCTACACTTCCCTTCGTCGATAATGCTTTCCTACCAGGAGCTTTCAAAATCTGCACCTCAACTCTAGATTTCCTTGTTGGAGACTCAGATCTTGTTACTGCATCGGAAAGCGGGGAAGGAGGTCTGATATCTCCACCCCCAGGTGTGAAGGATGAGGATAGAGGACTTCTCTGAATAGGTGTAGATTTGGGTTTGGGTGAGGTTGGTGCGGTTGATTTGGGTTTGGATCTGGATTTGGTAGGTGTTCTGGTTGTCGATTTACGACGTGGTGATTTAGGAGGGGAAGGGTGAACGGGGCTAGGAGGAGGCGGGTCGACATCCATTTTATCTTCATCGGCTTTCGGTTTCTTTGTCGCCTTGGCCCTCTGTCTCTTCGCTGGCCGAGGTTTAGCAGATGTTTCTGCTTCTTCTTCCTCCCCTTCGGCTTTGGCTTTTACCTTGCTTTTCGTAGATCCGACAGATATAGAAATACTCCGCGAATGGGATGATACCATACTGGCCTGATCTTCGTCCTCGTTGTCACCGAGTTCCATCGTGCGTCTGCTGCGTTTACGCGATGCACGCGATGTGGAGCTACGACGGGGCGCTGGTGGTTCGTGACATCGCAGTGCAATACATGACGTAAGTTTATCTTCGTGGGGAGTAGAGTCTGCGCGGAACCGAGCACGTTTGATATCGGTCTAGCAAGATGTATCAGTAATGGTTGGAAGAAAATATAGTAATATTGAATTTACCGTATGTTTGCCTTCGTAGCACCATCCATCGGGAGGACCCATATCACCATCACCTTCAACGGTCTTCTGACAACATCCCCACATAGTTTCATATTCAGTGCCTAATCCTGTACGGACTCGTTCAACGATAGCGCTATCGTCATCATGGGCAACTGTACATGATCGATCTGTGTTCTCCAATTCAAAGAAACCGCGATGACATCTAACACAATGCAACCGCGGAGGAGGTGTGAGGGCAGCAAAGAATTGGGTAAGGATCGTCAGAGTTTGTGGGCTAGGAGGCGCTGTTCCAGTTTGAAATGGAAGGGAAGAAGAAGATGCACGAGAAAGATGTGCCAGAGTGTAACTTTGCAATGTCTGTGCTGGTACAGACGCGATTAGGGCGTGTAAAGTAGTTGGGTCTGTCACCTGCTCCGCGTTGTCTGGCGGTGGAGATGGCGTGTCTGCAGGACCCAAAGGTAATTGAGGGTCAGAATCAGTCGTCCTCGAAGGAGAAGGTTGTTTTCCGTTAAAAAAAGCATCAGAATCAATGGAAGGGGCAGGTGTATGAAGCTGCTTGGTCGGTGGGAACTTGAAATGAGTGGGAAGCTGAGAAGAACCAGCTACATTGGCTTCCGGTTTTGGCTGTGTGGGTTTTCTGGAGAAAAAGCTGAAGACCATGATGATAAAAGATAGCTAAGGAGTTAGGGGGTCGGGCACAAAGGAATATTTTATTTGAAATGCTCAGTTGGTGAGGCACTATCATTAAATTCCCACGCCTATACACGCGCCGGTCACGTTGTCACAAAACAATGCGCACATCATTGTCGCCGCAACACGCATTATCCTTACACGCTGTTCGAGGGGAATACGTATTTGAATATGCATGCCATGGTCGTCCACATTGTTCATCAACTAAGCGTCGAAGAGTTGGTTGAGGTTCGACTAATGTTTGACTTTATTTGGTACCCAGGCTGTCTCAATTATTTTGTGTCCAATGACCGTTGTGCTTTGTTTCAAAATGACTAGCTCCTTTGCTTTCATTCCACGGGCTGTGAAGAAAAAGAACCATCCACCTGTGAGTAGTCATGCTCCTTCAGCAAGCATATCTGTTGGAGCTCAGGTTACAAGCGAGAGTACCCTTCCTCCTCGTGTCCGAAATAACCCCAAGCGGACAAAGGTACTTAGTTACCTTTATTCTTTGAATAAACTCCTTTAACTATTACTACCTCAGGGTTTCACCGGTAGCTTAGAATCTGACAAAAAGAAAACAAAGATTGAAGATGATGATGATCCGAGATCTGCAGTGGGTACTGAAACCGAGCCATTCCAGCCTACCAGCGTTCCAGCTTGGAAGGATGTCGTTGACCTAGAAGACCTCGCACAACTTGTATGTCTCGCTCTATCAGACTATACAGTTTGGGCGGATGTCGATCTCCGACGCAAAATAGACTGGGGACTCGAAAATAACCAAGAATTTTTCGACGACGATACTGGGCTAGTAGACGACACGTCTATCAACGAAAATAAAGGATGTACGTCTTGTTATACTTCGAATCAAATTATAGACCAAAAATTCGTTTCCCCCAGATATACCACTTGCATACCTCCTGCGGCACTCTCAAGTCTTCCGTCTCGTCTCTTCTTCATCGTCTTCGATAATCAGCCAACCTCAAACAACATTGATCAAAGCTATACGCATGCACGCTTCTCATCTGATCGACGTCCGCCTTATAATACCTTCCTCGTCTTCTACATTCCCCGGGAATAATATAACACGATGGACAAAACCTCATATACAAACAGGGTATGAGCTGAGAAGGAAAGAAATTTCATCCACTCTTAGCAACCATGGGAAGAAGGAATGGGATGCCTTGACCATCTACATGGTATGTAGCTCCTTTCAAAGACTCCACATTATATTAATTATCTCTCTTCTTTTGATTAGGAAAATATCCCAAACCAATACCGCAGCATACCAGGAATAATCAGATTCGTCAACGGACTTCTTACGCCTTCCCCCTCCAGTTCCCCCGTTTCCCGAATTCAAAATATATTCTTACCTTCACATCACCAAGATCAACCCAACTCCATACCCACCTGCAAAGGTTTCGCTCTAGTCACGCTATCACACGATGAGGACGTAAATGCGCTATTGGAGGCATGGTCTTGGGATCCGACGGACGCTATGAACTCTGATCGGTCTCTGGAGACTGGTGGTAAATCTGCTGTTGTATACACAAAGGGCAAAGGGAAGGATAAGGAATGTTCAGATGAAGAAATTTCGCCGTTTCATGTGGAAGCGACCAAGTTTGGTTTGCGGGTTCTCACTAAAGCAAAATGGGAAGAACTGAGGGCGGAATATTTACTCTATCGCCAGGAGTTGGTTGATGAAATCAACACGTTCCAGGATGAAGGCCAAGTTAGTGGCGGTCGCAGTGGTGGTGGTAGGAAACGAAAACATGTGGATGAAACGCACGACCAAGAGGAACAAATCACGGAGGAAGGCTCACATCAGACAAATCAAATTCCTGTCCCAACAAGTGCATATATCCAGTTACAGCCAAGCAAAAATGTTGCCATTGTTGCAAACGGTTCGGTTGGTACTGCTGGCATCCAGCCCAACTCTGCGTATCCGCCAGGATGTCTTGTGTTTGTACGCAACGTCCATGAGGATACTAATAAAACGACTTTACGGAACTTGTTTTTGCATGCACAAGCATTAGATATTGAGGGTGGAGAGAAAGATGGTGACGGCCTTGATTATTTAGATTATACGAAAGGCATGGATTGCGTACGTTTCTTGTTCCTTTCTATTCCGTCTTTCCTTCGTTACAACTCCTGATCTAATCATAACTTAACAGTGCCACGTCCGACTGCGCACGTCCTTGCACGCCCGACGACTCGTACATCACCTCTCCTCTAATCCAATCGTCCAAACATCCGGACTAGACACTTCAGGGGCCAGCTTTGCAAACCTCTCCTCATCGGATCAAGACGATACACATCTAAAGCCAATTATGGCAGAACAAGTGCTTGGGAAACGGGAAGAAGTCTACTGGGAGAAAGTGCCCGAGAAAATCGGGAGACAGGCGGCGGAAAAGGCCTTATCCCTTCTACGTAGCGGCAGCAGCTGCGACGTTGATAGTGCGCCGATTGCGGATCCATCAGAGGGTGATACGAAAATGAGGAAACGAGAATTCGACGAACAACAATCCTATTTAGTGGACTTGAACATTCATGCTAATTCTGCGTACCCACCTGGTTGTCTGGTGTTTATACGCAATGCCCATCCGGAGACGAATAAAACGACTTTACGGAGTTTGTTTTCGCACGCCCGGGAAGAAAGGGTGGAAAGTGGGGATCCAGGTAGAAAGACGGATGAAGATGGAATTGATTATTTGGATTATAAGAAAGGCATGGATTGTGTATGTTCCTTTTCCCTCTTTGCATCGGTCTTGAAGTCCCAAACTAATCATAACTGAAAGTGCTACGTACGCCTACGTACGCCCATACACGCCGAACAACTCGTGCACCACCTCTCCTCCAACCTAATCGCTCAAACAACCGGATTGGATGCTTCTGGATCAAGACTTGCCCGCCCAGGTACCTCCTCGTCAGACAAGCATGTGAAAGACAAATTTGCGCATACTTCCCAACTAAAAATACTCATGGCAGAACAAGTACTTGGCAAGCGTGAAGAGGTGTATTGGGAGAAAGTGCCTGAGAAAGTGAGGAGGCAGGCTGTGGACAAGGCCTTGTCGTTCCTGCATGGCCGAGACGATTCTGGTGGTGTATCGAGTGTAGATGTGTCGGAAGGTAGTAATAAGCCAAAGAAGAGACGTAAAAAGTAAGGGCTGAATTTCTTTCTCCTGATTTTCATGAGTTCTCATTGTTAATCCTCTAGCTAGATGAGCACTTTGGCTGAAGGTCCGTGTCTCTGATCACCGTATCCGGCAAAAGGCATTGCGAGTTAAATAGTTATTCAATATTCTAAAATATCTTGTTCAACTAAATCCGTCGACGAGTGTGACTCTTGTGTTCCGTCTTACGAAGGCCAACCTTACTCCTCGCCTCATCCTCGTCTTCATCATTCTCGTCCTCTTCATCTTCCTCATCTTCCTCCTCCTCTTCTTCCGAGTATAACCCCTCATCAACATTCCTTCCATGATCGACTGTAGTATCAGAGTCGGCTACACTTTCATCTCTCCCGCCAGCGCTCCAATCACCCCATCTGAAAATTTCTAAACCTCCTCAATGTTGGAAGATTAGGGGCGTTTTAAAAAATTCCACTCCCAAGACCTTTTTATATTTATCGATGCAGACATACTTCCCTATTTAAAGTATACGTGAATTGTTGTGCGGAGGTCATTTGTCGGTGCAAGTGTCGGAGTATAAATTGGCACAGTATTGCCAGGCACGCAACATCGTCAGTCTTTCAAATTACCGATTACCACTTACAACAGTAACATATTCCAATTCCAAGACCACTAAACATCCACATCGAAATGTCCAGTTCCAACCCTGCCATCGAAAGTAGTGAGAATCCCTCGCCCGACTTCGATGTTAGTGCACATTATAATTACCGTCAAGTCAACCAATTTGTGACCTAGGACACATTGGATGCAACGAAACTCGGGAGATACACAGATGCAGAATTAATGCAGTACATCACGAGATGTTCAAACGCCGTCACAACAAGAGTAGAGGGTCCAATAAAGGTCCTATCATCTCATCTCATCGCCAAGTCCGTGAGGAGCAAAATGTGCCATGACGAAATCGCTGCACTGAAGTTCTCTCGAGACTTAGGTATTCGAGTGCCAGTGGTTCATCGCGTTGTGGAAGTCGACGCCGAAAAACATGACTATATCATCATTATGGAGCGTATTCACGGGCATACTTTGGAAGAACTGTGGCCCAGCATAGGGTGGTGGAGAACGCTTCTGTTGGCGAAGCAACTACGAAGTTATTTACAGATCATGCATTCCATCACATCTATGACAGCTGGCGGGCTGTCATCGGGTTCAGTCCGCTCTCCATGGCTTGAGTCTCTTTACGCTCCTGCACCGCACTCTTCACCCGCCGCGTTCACAGGGTATTTAAATTGGTGGCTTCTAAGCTGCCGTCCGTATCGCTTCAAGGCTCGCACCGATCTTGCTTTTGAGCATATGCCAAATCATATATTCATTCACCAAGATCTCGCCCCTCGAAATCTAATCGTTGATGCCCATAACAACCTCTGGGTGGTTGATTGGGAATATGCAGGATTTTATCCTCCCTACATGGAGTACGTCAACATTGATTCGTCTAGTATGGCTTGGTTGAATGGCTCATCGTGGCGTGCACGACTGGCCAAGTGGCGATGGGCGCTATTGCGTTGGATCGCCGCCGGGCCCCCTTGGCATCACATAAAATACTGGAAGGGCCTTGCTGAGATACACCGGCGATCATGTATATACAGACTTGATAGAACGCCATATTCAGAACAGATATAGGCAAGTCTCTTATTCCCGTTTCCTTTTGAATGCCATAATATCTAGAATCTGATGATAAGACAGACATCAGCGTCCCTGTTTCCACTCGAATGCTGTAGCACATATAAATTCGAATTCCGGAAAATGACTCCTCAGGCCTCAGTACTCAGTTGTCATAAAGCCTCTTCTGGAACAAGGGTTTGTAAGTACTGGTTGCCATTTTGGAGCAATGTCATGTCTCCCTTGTTGTCCTTACCATAAAGCATGGTATTTTCACCTGACTCATAGCCTCTCCATTGGTATGAGACTTTTGCGTCTATGGCAGTTGGTGGAGTTGTCTTTGATCTCATGATTCCGGAGACGACTCCGAAATCAAAGGCAGCCCAGAGATGCGAATTGGTGGAGGATCGATACATTTCGAGTGTAAAAGCCCTCCCGACACCGTAATCGGGACCTAACTCAACTAGGTCAGGAGAAGTTACATCGTAGGCACCCTGCCATTCCAAAACGTCCATGTTCGCCTGAGAATAAAGATGAAATGAGTTGATTGAAGAACGAGGGGGGAAAAGTGTCTCGCGACGCACGTCATATATCTTGGGCCCGTTATCTTGGTTTCGAGCATCGGATACCAGTTCTGCTTTCAGCACTTGCTCGAAAGCTGGAACCTCGTCCAACAATTTAGCCAATATCTTCCTGGCTTGAGCCTCTGGAATCGTATCAATTTGCTTGTAAAGTTGTGTTTTAGTCATCGATTTTACGGCCTTTGTCGAGTCAGACCCTTTTGAAGGTTTGTCAACAAATTTGTTTATCTCTGCGTCGTATTTTACTTTCTTGTTGGCTTTTTCTCCCCTTTGTAGCACGCGGCGTCTCTCATCTTCTTTTGATTTCTTTTAGAGCGACGGTGTTCGCTTCGTGCCATTCCTTCCGAAGCGATTCCTCTAATTCTGAACGGGCTTGTGGAACTACGAGAGTATTTCCATCGCCAAACGCCTCTCAAAGTTTCTTCTTTGCGGGGACCCTTGGTCTTCAGGGGCTTCAGCCCGTAATGGATAAGCTGGGCACAATAAACATGCGCATCTGGGTCCTTGTGGGCGATGCTTGGTTGGTGCTTCGCGACTTTCCCAGTTTTGGTGAGAAGTTGAGGTGTATATGTGAGGAGCTCGTATAGCTCATGTGCAGGCTTTCTTTCGTGTTGGTAAGCATTGACTTCGACAAGAAACCTGTTCCCGATGCATAAAAATCCGTCTCGGGAGATCGGTGGAACACAGATAGGCCACGAATCGTTTGAATCGGGTGATAATTCCATCGAAAAATATGGATTCAAAGAGAAATATCTCCTTCTGTCACAGTCGCGTTCATAAGAACGGAACGTGACCTGGCGATTGTGACATATTAATATTCTCACTTGCTCACTTCATTCTTGAATAGAATTTACCTCTGAACTATACATCCTCTATAAATTCAATTTCGTACTATTGTCCAAAACACGCACCTTTGATGTTGGCTACGAGGCTTCGGTATTCCTGCCCACAAACGTCAATGGAGAACGATGGGCAGCTCTGGTGGCAGGGATGACTACCTACATCCACTGCTCCAGAGCTCTACCCCTCAAAATGTTCTTCATCCGATGCTCTGGGACGTTGTCGAGGATTGATGCTTGAAAAATATTTGCTTCCATTCCGGCGAAGCAGAGATGGAAGCATGTCACTTTGACGGAGGAGTTTGTTCATGATTTTATCGATACAGCGAAAGAAGATACGTTCAAACAACTGCAGTACCTTGAAATCCAATATTTTGAGGGCACTGACAAACCTGAGCAACTCTCGCTTATATTGGCAAAACTTCCGCCACTTTCCCGACTTTCTCTAGATATAAGAAGCAGCATCAATGTTGGAAACTCTCAAAAGCACTTATCCCAACTTTAACATCTTTCCCTTAATACTTCAGTCGCACTCTGCGATATCGTCGATTTCCTACGACAGAGTCCGAAATTAGAAGATTTCAGTATGGCCAGTGCGAAGGGATTTAGTGACTCGGAGAAAAAACCAGAATCTTTGGTCCTTTTCCCAAACCTCCGTCCTTTTTGCTTGGAAAATGCTGATGGTCTCGTCACATTACTCCGTCTTTTGAGAGCACCTGCTCTGCAGCAGCTTTCTATAGCTTTTCAAGAATATAAAAATCCCAAATTCGTACCGAAATGCAATGGTCTCGCAAGCGAATCTCAAATTGGCTTGTCTCGAATATGTGGGTAATAAAGACCGAGAAGCTCGCGCACCCCATTTTTTCGCAAGGTCCCTGGAACGTCAGCTCAGTGAGCTGTGTGAGACAGGCAATGTTGATCTTCGATTTCCAGCATTGTCGTTTCCGACAAAAATAATCAAATATGGCCATTAGGTTCACATCTCGGTATTATTTCAAGGTACATACGGTGCGCTTGCCTCTCAGTGCAATCTTTCTTTTTCTTAAAAAAAAAATAGATGATAGTTGTACACGCCCAATTGCAGCAACCTTGCTTTTTTGTACCAAAATGTTTTAATAACACAATCCTTCTTACTTATCGACTCACTACAAGATTGTCCTTAATCACCACTTTTCTTCTTCTTGTCTTCTACAACTTCCACATTCGCAATAGGAACGCCTTTCAAGACTCCCTCGCCTTTCTCCAACATCTCCATAATCTCATCAGAAACATCACCTTGCACTACGATCTCATCTAATCCCTGTGCATTTTTCGTCACCGATGCACCTGTAGCGAACCGTCCTGCAAGCTGCTTGGCAGCCTTTTTGAGATCGATAGAGAAAGCTTCGAGACCATGGATGGCAGTAACATGTTTTCGTTTTGTTCGCTCGATGCGCTTGATGGTCACCTACCAAGAATTTTTTTTGTTAAATCGGAGTTTGACAATCGATAGGGGAGGGGGGGAAAGGGGTTTACTTGGGAAGCAAGTTTCTTCTTCAACGCTGCATCTGCTTTCGCTTCGGCCTTTGCTTCTTTCTTTGCGGCTTCTTTATCTAGCTTCGTTTGTGCTTCCAGACTTAGAGTGCCAATCTTCGCTTGCAGTGCTTCTAAATAGAGATAAAAAAAAAAGAAA
>Ga0193742_1001785_pt1 | contig 12625 bp, 10 predicted proteins | sample L2c1metaG_FD_165511 | JGI IMG/M metagenome (GOLD analysis project Ga0193742, IMG submission 165511) | Soil microbial communities from a riparian zone of the East river system, Colorado, United States - L2c1 | ecosystem: Environmental > Terrestrial > Soil > Riparian zone | place: USA: East River... | reverse complement strand
TTACTCCTCCGGTTGAAAGGGCTGCTTCTGTCGCTTCGTCCCAGTCGGCATTGCGACCTACGGTCAATGCTGGGTTGGTTACTGTTGCTCCTACTGTTCGGGCTGCCAGTCCTGCTACTATCACCAATCCAGCTATCTTCCCCTCCAAAATATTTACTCCTGCAGCTTCTGAATCTTCTCACCTGGAAGCATCTGCGGCTGCCATATTTAACAACCCTGGTCCTCTTTCCCGGGTATCCATTCTTCCAGCTGCTACTTCTAGCATCACCGCCAGCCCGGAAATTGCTGTCATCCCTACCAAGAAATCCACTCCTGCGGCTTCGTCTCGGTTGGATCCATTACCATCTCCGGCTGCCATATTCAACAAGCCTCCGCGCTCTCAAGCATCTTCAAATGCAACTGCCGATGAGATATCTGTGAGTAAGATGGTGATTGATGGGGAAAATGGGGATGGTGAGGGTGAAGGTGAAAATTTGGCTGAGAAGACCGGTGAAAAGATTGAGCTGAAGATGACCAAGCGCATTTTCGAGAAAGAGGAGGAGGAAGAGGAAGAGGAAGAAGACAAGCGGGGAGACCGCTTCCCTTTATCAACTCCTCCTTCATTATCCCTTTCGCCACCCCTCTTACCCTCCATTCCAGGTTCTCCACACCCCCGCCAGCCTTCTGTGCCTTCCACACCCCGACCTCAATCTGACTTATCCTGTAACCTGCTACCTCATTCACCTTTAGTGTCCTCTACTGCTAAGAATCAGACTCACACTGGCAAAACACTCGAGGCAAACGCTGACTCTTCGTTTTCGTCGCTTTCTTTTCTGACTTGTACACCGCAACCGCAACCTCAATTACAGTCGCAGTCGCAGACGAAAAATGCGCATCTGGTTCCCCCGCTGCCGCCGCCTGCTCGTTTCGCTCATGTACGGACGCTATCTGATGCACGACCTGACTCTTCACCGCCACCAAGATTAGTCGTGGTCATGTCTTCGCCAGCTGCGATGAATTTGGAGGACGACCAATCGGACCAGAGGCGCAGTCAGGGTAGAAGTCAAGATGAGGGAGTCGTTGAGAAACTTGTGGAAGGAAATGACGAAGATGAAACAGATGAGTTAGATCTGAGCCTGGAGGAGCAAGAACATCACGATCCACTCGAACCTCAATCACCGCTTTTCAGCTCTCCTTCGGTGACTAATAATATTTCGCTAGAAAAACGTGAGGAGGAGGAGGAGGAGGAGGAGAAGGAGGAACGGTCTGAGGAGGGGGTGGCGTTGAATCTGAAATCTCCAATGTCAAGCAGACGACGTCAATTTATCGTTTTGGGTCCCTCGGACGAGGGAGGTGGGACCGACGCTGCTACCATCGCTACACCGTCCAAAGCAGCAGCAGCATCGACCTCGTCCCAGATACCGACCCAAGGCCGTGCGTCAATCGAAACGTTATTGTCTCGCGACCTATCTCCCCTTTCTGATGTAGAGGAGAAAGGAGGGGTCAAAGAGATCGATAAAACGCAAGTTTCCGACACTTCTTTGATGAAACGATACACTTCTCTTGGTGACGATGCGGATATCGTACGTGTTAAGAAACGAAAAGTCTTTGAGGGATCTGGGCTGGCCCCAGAAAAGGCAGGTCTGGTGGCAAAAGAAAAGAAGATTGCAAAAAACGAGGAGGTGGATATTTCGGAGGTACACTCGGGGAAAACTGGCGCGGATGTGGATGTGAAGAAACCTAGTCGTTTGAATTTAACGGCCGGGAAGAAGGGAGACGGTGCCGCTGTCACTAGGGTCAAGAAGCGGAAGGTCAGCTCTGGATTTGTCATTGGTGGAGAGGGAGGGGGTGAAGGAGATGAGTTGGATCAAGAAAGACCATTGAAGCGCGCCCGACAGCGGGTTTCGGAGCGTCAAATGAGGATGGAACCTTTGGAGAAAGGCAAGCGGTTGACAAGGGAATCTTCTGGATCTAGTTTTGGGGTTGGGACGTCGACAAGAGTGTCGAAACCGCGGTCTTCTGCTTCTGCGTCCGCATCGAAAGGGAGTTCATCTGTTAGACGACATGGGAAGGTTGAAGTGGAGTGGCCGAAAATGACCCAGGGGGATAGGTCTGAAGATGTAAATATAAATCTCCTTATTCATACGCTGACTGATTTCTTTTTTTTTTCTTTTCTTCACAGCTCGTGGAGTGCAACAAGTGAGTTCTTTTTCCGGATATCCCCTCTTCTTTTGCGTTCCGAAAATCAGGTCATTGACAGTCCTTTTTTAGGTGCAAGTCGTGGTACCATTACGGATGTGTTGGTATCACTGCAGGCGATGCCTGTCTCCAAAGTGGGAAGAAATACTTTTGTCCCCCTTGTAAAGCTGAAACTACCATGTCAGATTTTTTTTTCCATCCCCCTTTATTTTTTTTGTTATTTTTTCTAACCAAATCCTATTTCATATTATTAATCTTGACTCTACAGTAAAAGTAAGCCAACACCTCTCTTTTTCTCACTACCCCTTTCTAACTAAAAGACCTACTGTTGTTCCCTCTTAGAACTCAACACGAATTCAGAATGTTGTCGACCAGGTTGCATCATACCAGCCGGATATATCGTTGAAAAGATCATTGGAAGATATAAGAAGTTCGTGGGTGGACAAGGACTTCAATTCAAATATCTACTTCGATGGAAAGGGTGCGTTGTTGATTCTCCCCTCCCTCTCTTTTTCTTCACCTTTTTTCTCTCCCTTCTCTACCTTTCCCTTGTGATTAATTTTTACATTTTGTTCTCGCATGAATTTTTTTTAGGTATAATCTCTCTGAATCGAGCTGGGAACCGGAGGAATCGATGTACGACCCACCATTTATGATCGATAAATTCCGCTTGGACGCTCTTGAAGAAGGTATCGACATTGACAAGGACAAGACTGGACTCATTTTACTCCGAGTGGCAAAAGACCCTTGCGTCCGAAAACCAATGTGAAGATTTTTCTCATAATTCCTTTTTTACTTTCACAAATGCTCTCTTTTGTCTTTGTTGTCTGCTCTGTTAACATTTCTCGCAAATATTCGCATATTGGACCTTTACATGCACATACAACAGCAATTGCTCCTTCACATAAATACAACGACCAAAAACGTTACAGTCGGTCTGATAATTCCTATTTTATCTTATTTTTTTTCGCGAAGTTCAAGACCTGTTGACAAACCACAAAAAAGACACTCTTTGCAACATGTAATTATTAATTTGTAGATAACCTGTGCCCTGTAAATAACTGAACCTATGCCTAAATATGTCGATTTCTCCAAGAAAAAAACTCCGACAAGGTATGATGAGTATGGTAAGATGAAGGATGTATAAGAAATAAGGGAATAAAAAAAAAGTCCCAGATAAATATAACTGAGGGGTGAACTGGTAATATAGAACAACACTCAAAGACGCCAATGCTATACGAGGATGACGGCGAGTAGCAATGCCATGAGAACAATCACGAGTATGGTAATACACCAATTGCTCTTATAGTCTTCAGAGTCACGTAGAAGTTTACGCATGCGACGCATAGCGCCACTCAATTTGCCTTCAGAGCGGTCTACGTTCTGTTCCAGGTCGTCTAGCATCCTATCAAACAAAACAAAAAACAGATTTGTTTTGGGGGAGGGGCTGAATTCGATATTATTTATATTATTCGGCGAGGTCGAACTTACTCGGTATGTTCTTCGATCTCATTTCCCATTAAACTAGCTTGCTGCGCAATAGTATGTAGTGTTCCAGCTATTGAATCCATTGTATGATCTTGCTCTCTTAACATCATCTATATGCAGAGACCCCAATAAGATAAGTAACCCGGTAGAAGGCAAATTGGCTGCGCTGACCTGTTGTTCTTGCTTCGCCCAAGCAGCTTGATGATCTTCGCCATACCGGGCTGAGAATGGTGAACCTGGGCCAGCACGTGGAGATGTTGGGGGGACATGCATACCTGACCCAGAGGGTTGCAGGTACTCATCATGTACTGGGGGCGAGTCCGAGACCAAACCTCTCATGTTCTAGACTTGCAAAGGAAGGATAATGGTCAGGCAGTGTAATAACATTTTTGTGAGAACAGGCAAGACAAAAATAGTATTTTGCGGAGTGAACAAGGTTCACATGTTGTGAAAAGATATATAATTATGGAGAAAGGAGTCGCCTTCTAACAATCGAAATAGAATAAACAAACCCACCTGTATTTCTTTCCGAACGTGGCCAACATACCGTCGCCGTTTTTGCACCTCTGCGTCGTCAAGCCCAAACATTCGGGCGTCGGTGGATTCTACGATCCTAGGAAAGTAAATATAGTAGTGGATGCATCAGCAAGTGACGGGGAGGGTTATGTATGTTAGGGAACATGCACAGACTTGACACTCTCGTCTAGATCTTCCAAGTCAGCTTCTAGTGAAGCTAGCGTTGCTTTGAGCTAATTCGCGACCAAAGAGATCTGTATCCAGTAAGACCGCCCATTGATGCGACTACGCACCTCGTTACGAGCCCACATCAGCTCTTCGCTGCCTTCCTTGGCCATACTTCGTATCCGAGTATATGAGGATTGCAACTGGCCTGCTGATTGCAGCGAAGCTTCTATCTCTCGTTGCACTGCATGGTAGGGGTCGGTAGACATAGGAGAGGTTGTCCTTTTCGTTCTCTTGACGAGCTTGCAGTCGATTAAGTATGTATAAAAGTGTTTGACGCGTGTCCGTTGCTGTTGTATTCGTGAATATCGAGTTGAACGTGTGAAGTGGTACTTAATGAGTATATTTGTTTGTCCATGTTAACTCTGAAGGCTGTCAGCCACGGCGGCGTGTATAAGATTTGTGGGGAATCCTTGTCTGTTCATTTGGACAGCCACAACCTACACTGTCCTTTACAAGCCTACGCGGCGCCTCCATTCCTTTACAAACTATGCGTTCAAATATCTCTCTCTGCCTCCTTCTCCATGTCTGTTACTCGGCGACTGTCAATGCCTTTCCTGCTTCGCCTCCCCTTCGAACTTTGGCTCTAACTCCATTTCAGCTCCCCCATTTTGACCCCAATCTCAGAGATAGAGCTGATACTAAGTTTGTCACCATCTATGGGCTATTTGATAATTCCCTTCATACTCCACCATCGGACACCTCGAAACCACAGCTTGCTCCTATTACTCAAGCTTTCATGGCTATGACACGAGATTTAGCCACCGCCACTGTAACTGGGTCTGGATCTGGGTCTGTCAAGCCGACTGCTACGCCCACTCCACTGCATAAGATGACCCCGCCATCTCTTGGACCAGGCCTTGTAGTGCGTCCAACCCCGGTACAGACCAGCATTGCCTCAACTTCATCCGACACCCCCCAAGATACTCTCGACGACTTTCAACGCGGTGCCAGACTTCGTACCCATCGCCTCATCGTCTTTGGTTCTGTAATCGCAGGTCTTATCTTTCTCGCCTTGCTTCTCTTCTTCCTCTTGGATCCTCGTATGATGCGCAAACTCTGCGGTAAAAGAGTCGACAATAATCTACCCCTTCCTTCCAGGAAAATTTTTCGTCGTCCGGTGCCTGCATGGGACGTCTCACCCATTTCTTCTGCTGACTTCGTGTTCATGGACGACACCACCGAAAAACCTATTTCCTCGAAGCGGAATTCTGGCAACGTTATCACTGAGACCTGGCCCAAGCACCCTGTTTCAAAGTTCTCCATCTGTTCTTCAGAATATCCACCTTCTTTTGCTTCAGACTCTGAACCTGACCCTGACACGCCTAAAAATGAAACTTGCCCAGTACGACCTCCTCGTCCGCCAACAGCAGATAGTCCCGCTCTGTCAGAGTCTGTCTACCTCGCTTGTGCTGATCAACCATACATCATCGTCGCTCCTCAGCCCTTCACAGACATTGATGCCAGTTTGGATAGCTCCTCAGTTACACCAACCAGCCAAAAAATACTCACTCCTCGCGAGTTCCTTGACATGTACGCTATTCGCCCCGAGCCCACCTCCGACAGTCCGAATCTGAATAAAGGGTTACCCCATTCACCACCAAATGCAACACCGGAAATTTATGATATTCGACACTCGCGTAACCATAGCGCGCCCATGTTCGTTGGGTCCGTGAACGAGGAAATCAACAATATGCCAGAGCCTACGGTGGTCCAGCGTATTTTGAAACATAGGAGAAGTCGCTCAGCATCAGGATGGGCGTATCCCGATCGATCCCTTTCGAAAGGACAACACAATCAACCTTTCTTTTCAAGTGGGCGATAGGTTACCTGAGCTCAAAGGTAGTTCAGCTATGTACAATATATCTAAAGGAACTAAAGATGTATCTCCGTGTTCATGACAAAAAAAATCTAGTGAAATCTATGGGCAGAATAATTGAATTTTATATAAGGCTTGTTCCGAGAAAATCAGAGAGTTGCTTTTGAAATTTCATCGACTTTGTCTTCCTGTCTTTTCTCAGGTGTAACAAAACTAGCTCCACTGAAGAAGGCTTTGGCCTTTTCACTGACCCCATCTAGCTCCACGTGGAATGTAGGATCGTTTTCCTTTTTGTTTCGAAGAAATGAGTGTTTTATCAAACAAAAGTAATTCAAATGAAAAAAAAAAACTAACAAGAGATCGAAGATGGTCCTTCTGATTAACACGAGTGACACGCACTTCCAGTGGTGGAGGATTAGCAGGACCGATAAAACCATGGTGTCCATCCTAAATAAAATAAAGTAGTTATCGGAATTGCTGAGAGAGAGGAGAAAAGAAAAAGAATCTTACCCTCACCCGAATCTCCGCCCTCGTCCAAGCCGCATTATTCAACAATCCAAGAAAATTTCCATCACAATTCGCCTCAGGATCCAACCTCAACAACGCGCTGACCATCTCAGAAATACAATTTCCATGACTAAAAAGCGCAACATGTACCGCCGGCACCTCCTGCTTCAAGTCATTCGATTCCACCGATTCCACTGAAGGTAGTATTTGAACATGCGGTAAAACACAATCCCTAATCGCCACTTCCGCACGTAAAGCCAGATCATCTAAACTTTCTCCCTCTGGGAATGCTTCATCCCTAATAAAAAGAGCTGGGAATATCTTTTGTTCGTAGTAGAGTTCTGTTAGGGTGAAGTTGTCGAATGTTCCCATGGTCCATGGATGGCCTTCGGCGATACCCATGTATTGTTCTCGGAGATTATTGTTTAATTGAAGAGGAGGTTTGGGGTGGGGTTGGTGATGGTGGACGAGTTGAGCTGTGGTATGGGCTCGGAGGAGAGGTGAGGCATAGCAGTGGGTTATATGCACTGAGGACAAGGAACGGCCTAAAGCTTGAGCTTGCTAAAAAAAAAAACAACAACAACATTCATCGTGAGTTTTTGTTTAGAAATAACTTTTGATTGTTTGAAGGAATTTGAGAAAAAAAAAGCGATTTACTACACCACCAACGCACTTTTCTACCTATGTAGGTATAAAAAGACATTGAGTAACAATAAAGAAAGAGTAATACTAACTAAAAATTATCGTACCGAATTCTGAAAGTGGTGAATCTTTCCATCCAGCCCAGATATGTTTCTAGAAAGAGAAAAAAAGAAAGCAAACCATGTATATCAGAAAAAGAGGTTATCCCGATCCAACATCGTATCCCCCGATCATGTACATACCAAATTATCCTCGCTTTCTCCATGCCTTATCTATTGCACCAATAATAAGATCTCCATTCGAAAGAAAGAAAAAGAAAAAAAAGGATAAAGAACATACAAAAGTCACCATAGTAGTTGCTGCCATAGTAACGATATCTTGAATCGTTCAGAGTCGATCTGGTTGCAAGTTGGCTTTTACAGTGCCTTATAAGGCACAGTGCTGTACAGCTTGATTATAATTGGGGTTGAACAATTCCTGTTACATGTGATGCCTAGTCACATACGGCGTCACGGTGTGCCCTCCACACCTCAATAATTGTGATGTACTTAAGAATAGGAAGTTATTTTACATACCTAAGATACTCATTGCTGAAGAGACATGGAAAATGTGGGATGTGTCTCGGTTCCCTGCCAAAGATGGGCTTCCAGAAAGATTGGAATGCAGTTCTGCAACCACAACAGCTATCCACAAGGTTGGCAGGTCAATTTTGCTTAAAATATAAATTCCAATTGATCTACAAGTCCCAATTTTTCAAGTGCCCCCAATCTGGAGATAGGTACCCAAGATGCATACTTTAACATGGCTAGGGGCCAGTAATTCAAATTCTAAACTTGTATAATTGAAGCAGCATATAAATAGACTATTTCATCTCTCTAAATGTAGTCCCAAATCTCACCTTGCAAAGTTAGAGCCTCAGCATGCAACAGTGGGCTAAAGTAGGGCTGCACAGCCACTGATTCCATTCCAAAAAAGGCTGCATGTGCCTTGTAGGGTGTGCATGGCAGCCTCATGCATAGGAGACAAGGCAGAGACATTGCTGGCTTGCTCCTATACACTTTACCATCACCACAGCTGCTTATCACCCATATCTTCCGCTTTTTTAGTGTTTTTTTTAACTTTTTTTTTGATTATTGCTATTTTGTAAAATAATTACACTCCAAAAGAAAAAGTTTGAAAGTTGCATGACACCACAGTGTCACACAACCACCTTGGCATCCACCATGGTAAACCACTGTATTAGTGATGATTTGAAGATGGCAGCCCTATGATTGAAGGCCAGCCTGAGGGGACGTGATACTGTTACTGAAATACTTCAGATTGTCTGTTTCTCCTGCAAGACTTTCTACAACATCCAGCGCCAATATCATGCAGTTGTAACCGTTGCAAAAGCACAGGCCATTGGCCGAGGTCGACCTCAGAAGGCCCTATGAGGCAACATAGGCTACCTCATCTGTCTGGCACAATCATAAGCCAGTTCTCTTTCTTGATGAATACCAACAGCGACTCCAGGAATACTGGCACCTCTCCATCTCAATGACAATACATCATGAACTTTCTCGAGCTGGCCTCAATGTCAAGCATGTTCAAAAGATGGCTTCTGAGAGGGACCCAATTCTATGGGCTGACTTTGTGCAGCGCATCTCACAGTATCCAGCAACATCTCTTTTAGTACTTGATGAGGTCTTGAAGGACAACCAGACTTATGCCCATCTTTGGGGCCGTTCTAAGCATGGTTCAAGAGTCAAAATACACCAACCCTATGTTCAAAAGCACAGGTTCTCAATGTTAGCAACAATGGCTTTGGACAAGGGGATTATTGCAGCCCAAGTTGTAGAGGGTTTGTTTACGAGGGACCTCTTTTTACAATACCTCCGTGATGACCTTGTGAGTGCAGATCTATTCTCTTCAAACTGTTTCTAATCCCCACCTAGCTTCCTCTAATGACACCATTCCCTGGACCTTGCAGCATTCTTGTTATGGACAATGCAAGGATTCACCATCATGAAGACATTGTAGAACTTGTTCACTCTTATGGTACGCAGAGGGTTTCTTATTGAAACTGATTGTGTACTAAGTTATCTCTCACAGGCTGTCAAATTGAATATCTTCCACCTTATTCTCCAGACTATAGCCCTATTGAGCCAGCATTTTCAGTTATCAAGGCACATCTCTGTTGATAAGGGCTCAACTTTTATCATGAGAAAGCCCTCTACTTTGAGCTTTATGATGCATGTTCTTGTATTACACCAGAAGCAACTTGGGGCTTCTTCTGACACTCAGGCTACTTTCTTGGTTGAAGCATACACTGTATAGTATACATAGTATTGTGTTTTGACATACAAAGTATAAAATACAATTATTCTTGATAATCAGACCATGTATGACTTGAACAGTAGCAACCGTAATCAAGCATCCCAAGTGCAGAAGTTTTTCCAGTGTTCCTCGGCATCACGAAGAGTGCCTAGTTCACCAAGAAGCAGATGCCCTTCAGTGCAGAGATATTCATCCTTTATGAAGCACAAAACGTGAGGTCCTTGAATGCCAAGACTGAGAAGTTTATCACAAAAACCACCAGGAATTTCGAAACATTCACAAAAAGTCAGCAGATCCATTTTTGGCCATTCAAAACATCAATTGGCTGTTTTTCAGGCATGGGAGCAGCTAGTGCTGGGATAGGCTGGTGAAGTGTTGCAACAGGTGGACCTCACAAGAGTTCAGCCAAGCCATCAAAGCTAACATAAACATTAGAACTATGTGAGGCTGTGGTCATCACACGATGCTTAGCCATGGCTACAATGTCAGCATTTGAGTTGGGTGTAGCAGGGTTGAAAATTTTGATGTGTGGTGGGTGTTGTTCATTGACACCATCCTGTTCAGATTCCTAAAGAGGATGGTTAGTTATCTATTTGAAAATATCACCATATACTCAACAATTGCCACAACCCACGTCCGAAGATGAAGGTTGGTGAGGTGGGTATGAGATGTGCTCTCAGCATTGACCCAACATGGCCCTGCAAATGAACACTTCCTGTCCTCACACATATGGAGTTTGGTCAGTTTCTTGATGATTCTGCTCTGGGCAACTTCTTCATCAGTTGGTATATTCTAGAAACAGATTGTTATCGACCTTCAGGATTAGTTATTGTGAATGGGTATTTACCTTCGGTTTCTTTTTCTTCCTTGAGTTTTCTTCTTCCGAGCCCACATCATCATTGTCATCAGCAGCTGCCTGAGCCGCAGCTGTTAGGGGATGCTCCGCTTTGTCCGATGTTTCCTCTGATATTTTTCTGTCACCTCTGTATATTCCTCCTCATCGTTGCTAGCCCAAGATGGAGTGCACTCACGGCTCTGATACCAGAGTCCGATGGTCACATGACATAGCATTCTTATCACCTTTTCACCATTCTCCATCTTTTTCATCATTTTATTATTTCAACTCCGATTTTTGGTATATAGACACGCATCCCACCTTAGCAGGGCTTTATCCTTTTCTTTTAGGATCCCCTGCTAGGTGCGCTTTCCTGTTGTATTTATGTTTATATATATGTTTAGGATCCCCTGCTAGATCTCGACTAAGTCGTTCCGCAGTTGCCCTAACATCAGAAAAGGATCTCCCAGAGGACTGATCCCAGCAGATAGCTAGTCCACCATAGTTGTCTTTTGCAGTTCTGATTCAGACTCCGCCAACTCTGTGTACTCCTCCGCTCTCGATCCCTCCTCAGTATTAAAAGTATATGTTCTCAGCGACGAGCGAAAGAGAACGACGCTATTAATTATTGTTACCTATTAAAAGTATATATTCTAATAGTGGTTAAGTAAGTATATAAATGAATGAGTGAATGAATGTGCATACCTCAGCGACGAGCAAAAGAGAATGACGCTGAGGTGTGACATGACTGAAATGTAACTAAGGAATGGATTGAGACCGTATGTTGTATATCTGAGTCTATATAACTTTAACACTCAGCACTACCCGAAACCATAATTTCCAACAAGGATCCGTTGCACTCTATGGAAGGCGAACGACTCACGACCCTGGAGCAAGCCCTTGCTGAATTACAGGCAAAGGATGCAAACACCCAACACAGGTTAGACATCCTTATTTCCCATATTCCACAGTCCAAAAATCCAATCCCATCTACACAAATCACATCAGTCACTCCAAAGGCCCATGGCTTAAAACTGGCTCTTCTGTCAGAGTTCGACGGAGACCGCACCAAGGGAATGGTGTTCCTTAATTCCTGCCAGGTCTATATCTGTCTCTGTCTGAACTCATTTATAGATGAACAAGCCAAAATTGTCTGGGCCATGTCATACATGAAGGCAGGACGAGCAGCTAAGTGGTCCACCTGCATATTCCAATGGGAGGAGCAACTGGAAAATGTTGGCTACTATAAATTTGTTGATTGGGAAGACTTCCGAGATGAGTTCAAGAGGGAGTTTTGTCCAGTCTATGCAGACTCAGCAGCCATCAACCGACTGGAATCCACAGCTTATTTCCAAAAGAGTCGCTCCGTGGATGAATACCTCGACAAATTCCAAGACCTTATCACAGAAGCCGGTTACTCCGATCTGAAGACCATAGTGGTGAAATTCTGTGAGGACTTGACACTCAAATTCAGAATGCTATAGCAACCATGCCTTCTGGACGTCCCTCCGACATGGTTCCAACGGACTGGTACACTGCAGCCAGGACCATTGACCAGAACCGAGCCACCAATGAAGCCTTCCGATCTTCCTACTGAACTCTGAGTGTTGCTCCAACCCCGTCCCTTCCAGCCACCTTCAACACTGTTCTATTTCAGGCTCTGGAGTGGAGCGCAAATCACCAACACACTCCAACCCTGGAAACCCTGTTCCGATGGATATTGACGCTAGTCAAAAAACGCAGCCGCTTCCATTCTCGTGCTACTGATGTGGAAAGGCAGGACACAAAGCTCCTGACTGTCCTACCTGATTCGACATCCGAGAGTTGAGTATAGATGACCTCCAAACCTACTTAGAGGATTGCCTTGCAGAACTCGATGTGAAACATCCAGAGCCCACAGCGGAGGTTGAGGAGCAGAATTTTTCCCGTTGCAACGAGTGAACAGCATGCCATTGTTGTCATACCACAATCATTTTTCTGTTTTACCTACATGTTCAGTTAATGAAGAAACAGTTGAACCATCCATAGACGTGCAAAATTCCATATCCGAGAATCCGATTGTTGTTCCAACGGAAATAACTTGGAATAGGCACCCGAAG
>Ga0193742_1001784_pt1 | contig 12625 bp, 11 predicted proteins | sample L2c1metaG_FD_165511 | JGI IMG/M metagenome (GOLD analysis project Ga0193742, IMG submission 165511) | Soil microbial communities from a riparian zone of the East river system, Colorado, United States - L2c1 | ecosystem: Environmental > Terrestrial > Soil > Riparian zone | place: USA: East River... | reverse complement strand
GGAGGAGGTCAACGACCTCGGCGAGAGCTTCGAGGTGGTCTCCGAGGCGACCGACATGGTCGCGGTGCGCAAGGCGCTGCAGGACGCGGGCTACGACTACGAGTCGGCGGAGGCGAGCTTCCTGCCGTCGGTCAGCGTGCAGCTCGACGCGGACGGCGCGCGCAAGGTGTTCCGGCTGATCGACGCGCTCGAGGACAGCGACGACGTGCAGAACGTGTACGCCAACTTCGATGTGTCGGACGACATCATGGCCGAGGTCGATGCATAACCCGACGGGTTACGCGCCGCCGGCCCGCCCGCGCGGCGGCGCGGGGGTCCTGGTCGGCGTCACCCTGTGGCGGCTGGTCGTCGCCGCGTTCGGGTTCATCGGCTTCGCCGCCGCGGCGGCCACCATGAACGACCCGTGGCCGGGGCTGAGCCAGCAGGCCAGCCTGCTCACCGGCGTCGTGTACGTCGGGTTCGCGCTGTACCCGCTGCTGGTCGGCGGGCGCGCGCACGAGCCGTCCTCGCCGTGGCTGCGCGGCGCGATGACGGTGCTGTTGCTGCTGGTCAGCGCCACGTTCCTGACCATCATGGCGGGCGACCTCGACGAGACGTGGTCGTTGTTCGAGCATCTCCTCACGCCGCTCGTCGTGTTCGTCGACTGGGTCGCCGTCGGCTGCAACCAGGCCGCGGTCCGCTGGTGGCACCCGTTGACGTGGGTGGTGTTCCCGTTCGCGTACCTCGTGTACTTCGTCGCGGCGGATCCCGGGCTGTACGGCAGTTTTCTCGACCCCGAGGACAGCGACTTCGCCGGCACGGTCGCGGGTTTCCTGTTCGCGGTCGTGGCGACCGGCTACCTGCTGTACGGCATCGCGAAGCTGAAGGCCGCCATCACCGGGCCGCGCGGCCTTCCCGGTCCGCGGTGGCAACCCCAACCCCAGCAGCTCCAGCCCCCGCCGGGTTGGCGGCCGTGACCGCCGACGGCTTGTCCGCGGCGGACCTGGTGCTGCGCGACTGGCTCATCGCGCAGTCCGACCAGCGCGGCGCCGCGCTCGTCGAGATCGCCCCGGACACCGACGGCGCGCCGTACGCGTTCTCGGTCGGCACGTGGCGGCGGTTCGGCGCGCCGGAGGCCGTGACCATCGGCCTGCCGGAGGGCGTCGACAAGATGCTGATCGACACCTACGTCCGGCGGTGCGCCGACGGAGAGCGGTTCCCGCCCGGCCAGGTGTACGACGACCTGCTCGACGGTGTGCTCGTCACGGTCGAGAAGGTCCACAAGGGCCACTACTTCGAGTTCTTCGGGAGCGCCTTCCTCGTCTACCCGGACGGCGACTTCGACGCGATCCAGCTGATCACCGCCACGCCGGACGACTGCTGGCCGTGGGAGGCGGACGCGCCGTCCGGGTTCGACCTGTGGCAGCCGATCCTGACCGAGAGCGGCGCCCCGGAGAGCTGGACCCCCGGGGTCGACGGGCCGTGACCGTCCACATCGGACAACTGACGCCCGAGCACGCCGGCGAGGCGCTGACCGTCCAGCGTGCCGCGTACGTGACCGAGGCGCAGCACTACGACGCGCCGCACATCCCGCCGCTGCGCGAGACCCTCGACGAGCTGCGCGCCGACCTCGAGGCCGGTGTCCTTGCCCTCGGCGCCTGGCTCGGCCACCGCCTGGCCGGCTGCGTCCGCGGCCGCGTCGACGGCGACCGCATGGAGGTGGCCCGCTTCGCCGTCGCGCCCGACCTGCAGGGCCGCGGCATCGGCAGCGCACTGCTGTCGGCCGTCGAGTCCGCCGCGCCGAGCGCGGTCCGCACCTTGTGGCTCGTCACCGGCGCCACCAGCGACGCCAACCTCCGCCTCTACCGCCGCGCGGGCTACGCGGCCGTGGCGAACACGACCGACGCGGTTGGTGTCGCGCTGGCGATCCTGGAGAAGTCCCGAGACTGACGCACGCGTGGGGTGAACCTCCCGCGCCTCCGGCGCGTACTCCCCGGCGGCGTATCGGCGGACCCGGGAGGACACCCGCATGGCGACGGACACGGACTACCTGATCATCGGCGCAGGCCCGGCCGGACTGCAGCTCGGCTACCACCTCGACCGGGCCGGCCGCGACTACCGGATTCTCGAGGCAGGGCCGACACCGGGCACGTTCTTCCGCACGTTTCCGCGCCACCGCCAGCTGATCTCCATCAACAAACGCCACACCGGCACCGCCGACCCGGAGTTCAACCTCCGCATGGACTGGAACACGGTCCTCAGCGACGGCGACGGCCCACTGTTCACGACCTACACCGACCGGTACTTCCCCGACGCCGGCGACATGGTCCGCTACCTCACCGACTTCGCGACGGCCACCGGCCTGCGGATCGACCACGACACCCGCGCGACCCTCGTCGAGCGTGCCGAGGGCGGCTTCCGCGTCACCGACCAGCACGGCGAGACCCGCACCGCGCGCCGGCTGATCGTCGCCACCGGGCCCTCGAAGCCCTACATACCGGCGATTCCGGGCATCGAGCTGGCCGAGGGCTACGAGTCGATGACGGTCGACAAGCACGACTTCACCAACCAGCGCGTCCTGATCATCGGCAAGGGCAACTCCGGTTTCGAGACCGCGGACAACCTCGTCGAGACCGCCGCGGTCATCCACGTCGCCGGACCGCACTCGATCCGCATGTCGTGGCAGAGCCACTACGTCGGCCACCTGCGCGCGGTCAACAACAACTTCCTCGACACCTACCAGCTCAAGTCCCAGAACGCGTTGCTGGACGGCAACATCCAGCGCATCGAGCGGGACGGCGACGGCTTCGTCGTGACGGTCAGCTTCGCCCGCGCCAACGAGGTGACCCGCGACCTGCGCTACGACCGGGTGCTCCGCGCGACCGGCTTCCGGTTCGACGACTCGATCTTCGCCGAGGACTGCCGGCCCGAGATGGTGATCAACGGCCGGTTCCCGGCACAGAGCTCCGCGTGGGAGTCGCCGAATGTCCCGGACCTGCACTTCGCCGGCACGGTGATGCAGGTCCGGGACTTCAAGAAGTCCACGAGCGGGTTCATCCACGGCTTCCGCTACTGCGTGCGCGCGCTGCACCGGATCCTCGAGCAACGCCACCACGGCGTCGCATGGCCGGCCACCGAGGTCAGTGCGGACCCGGCCGCGCTCACCGACGCCGTGCTGGCCCGCGTGAACCGCACCTCCGCGCTGTGGCAGCAGTTCGGGCACCTGTGCGACCTGCTCGTGCGGTCCGGGAACGGCGTCGCGTACCACGAGGAGCTGCCCGTCGACTTCGTGCACGACACCGACTTCGGCGCCGGCGCGGACTGCTTCGCCGTCACCCTCGAGTACGGCCCGGACCACGACAAGGTCGACCCGTTCGACATCACCGTCCGCCGGGTGCGGCAGAACGACGCGGCCGACGCGCACGACGCCGCGTACCTGCACCCCGTGCTGCGGCACTACCGCGGCGGGACGCTGCTCGGCGAGCACCACGTCGCGGAGAACCTGGAGAACGACTGGACGGGCGAGTCGGCGCATCGCGAGCCGCTGCGCGCCTTCTTCGAACGGCAGCTCGCGGTGGCGCCCGCGACCGTCGGATAGGACGACCGTGGACGCGCTTTCCCTCGTGGAGCTGGAGATCGCCGCGCGGCACCGGATGGACCCGGTGCTGTACGACTACTTCGCGGGCGGCGCGGACGACGAGCTGACCGCGCGTGCGAACGAGACCGTGCTCGTCGGGTTGCGGCTGCTGCCAAGGGTGCTGCGGGCGGGCGGTGCGCCGAGGCTGGACCTGACGCTCCTCGGCACGCCCGCGTCGCTGCCGGTGCTCCTCGCGCCGACCGCGTTCCACCGCCTCGTGCACCGCGACGGCGAGGCGGCGACCGCGCGGGCCGCCGCGGCCGCCGGCGCGATCATGATCGTCAGCATGGCGTCGACGGTCGCGATCGAGGACGTCGCGGCGGCCGGTGGCGCCCTGTGGTTCCAGCTCTACGTCCAGTCCGACCGCGGGTTCACCGAGTCGATCGTGCGCAGGGCGGAGGCGGCCGGGTGCCGCGCGCTCGTGGTGACCGTCGACTCGCCGGTGTTCGGCCGGCACATCCGCGACCTGCGCAACGACTTCACCGACCTGCCACCGGGCATGCGGTGCGAGAACCTGCGCGACGACGAGGGGCGGGTGCGGGACATCGAGTTCGCCGCCGGCCTCGGCTGGCCGGACGTCGAGTGGCTGCGGTCGGTCACGACGCTGCCGGTCGTGCTGAAGGGGGTGCTGCACCCGGCGGACGCGCGGCTCGCCGTCGAGCACGGCGCCGCCGCGGTCATGGTGTCGAACCACGGTGGCCGGCAGCTCGACACCGCGGCGACGACCATCGACGCGCTGCCGGCGGTCGCCGACGCGGTGGCCGGGCGGGTGCCGGTCCTGCTCGACGGCGGGGTGCGGCGCGGCACCGACGTGGTGAAGGCGTGCGCGCTCGGGGCGGCCGCGGTGGCGGTCGGCCGGCCGGTGGTGTGGGGCCTCGCGGTCGACGGCGAGGCCGGGGTCGGCTGGGTCCTGGCGACGCTGCGGGCCGAGCTGTCGAGGGCGCTCGCCCTGTGCGGCGCCGACACGGTCGCCGACCTGACGCCGGACCTGGTGGTGACGCGGTGATCGTGGTCGGGGTGGCCGCACTCGCCGTGCTGGCGAGTCTGCCGTTCTGGCTGCCGAGCGTGGTGGTGGCGCTGCGGAACCGGATCTTCGCGCGGATCAACGGCGACGAGGGGGTGCTCGTCGACCCGTCCCGGTTTCTCCAGGTGTACCGGCATCCGGCGGCGAACGGCCGGAGCCGGGGCGCGGCCCTGTCGGACCTGTTCTGGTACTGGCTCGCGCCGGGCCCGCACGCGCACCAGGAGCACCTCGAGCCGGGCGAGCGGTACACGGAGGTGGCGCGGACCACGCGGCGGATCCTCGCGGCCGGGCACGCGGACGCGCCGCGGCTGGCGGCCGAGTGCGCGGCGCGGGTGCTCGACGAGCTGGGCGACCGGCCGGTGACCCCGGTGCGGCTCCGGGACCTGATGATGCCGGTGTGGGCGGAGTTCTACTACGAGCTGGTGTTCGGGCGCCGGTGTCCGCCGCGGGCGCGGGACCTGATCGTCGGCAACGCCGACGACGTGGCGTCCGCGCTGAAGTGCACGAGCCTGCGGCACATGCGCAGACGGGACCGGCTCACCGGGTATCTGTTGGCACAGCTCGAGAACGATGCGGTCCCGCACCGCCTGCCGGACTCGCTCTCGTTGCGGGACAAGGCTTTCTACCTGCAGGGCGCGTTCTTCAACACGGCCGTCGTGCAGTCCGCGGAGGGGATGGCGCATCTGCTGATGGTGTTGGCGCGGCACCGGGACGTGCAGCGGCGCGTCCGGTCCGAGCCGGACTTCCTCGACCGGGTGATGGCGGAGACGCTGCGGCTGTACCCGCTGTTCGGCATCGCGCACCGGATCACGTCGGCCGACATCGACGTGCCCGGCGCGTCGATCCCGGCGGGTTCGGTGGTGCTGTTCAGCTACCCGGAGTTCCACCGCGCCGGGTTCGCGCACCCGGACCGGTTCGACCCGGACCGCTGGGCCGCACTGTCCACAGCGGAGGTGAACCACGTGCCGTTCGGCGTGACACAGAACCGCGCGTGCCCGGCCAGGGGGCTCGCGCCGGTCGCGATGCGTGCGGTGACGGCAGAGGTGGTGCGTCGTTTCGAGCTGCACTCGTCGGCGGCGCACACCAGGTCGATGCCGAACCGGGGGCCCGCGCTGCTGGTGCGCGCCGCAGGGCGGCCGACCGTCCAACTGGGACTGATGCGGGTGCTCGACCGCTGGGCGGACGTGCCGCGCAGCGTCAAACAGCTCGTGCTCGGCACGTACATGGTGTGGGACGCGCGGCGCAAACGGTTGTGCCAGCGGTACTTCGAGGCTGGAGGCGTCTGATGGACATCGCGGCGACAACCGCAAGGTTCTTCCTGGCCGCCGTGGTCGTGCTCGTCGTGTGCCGGCTGGTGGCGACGGCGCTGCGGCGCGTCGGGCAACCGCCGGTCATCGGGGAGATGATCGCGGGTGTCCTGTTGGGACCGTCGCTGCTCGGGCTGGTCCTGCCGGGTGTGCAGAACACTCTGTTCCCCGCGGACGTCCGGCCGATGCTGTACGTGGTGAGCCACATCGGGTTGGTGGCGTTCATGTTCGGGGTGGGCCACGAGTTCAAGTCGCAGCGGGTGCGCGGCCTCGGCCGGTCGGCGGGGATGATCTCGGCGGCCGGCGTGACGGTCCCGCTGCTGCTCGGCGCGATGCTGGTGCTGACGATCGGGCCGCGGTCGGGTGTGCTGGCGGCCGGGATCCCGCTGTGGGTGTCGGCGCTGTTCGTCGGTGTGACGCTCGCGATCACCGCGTTTCCCATGCTGGCACGGATCATCAGCGAACGCGGGCTGACCGGCACCCGCTTCGGCTCGCTGTCGATGGCGTGCGGCGCGCTGGACGACGGGGTCGCGTGGGTGCTGCTGGCCGTCGTGATCGGAGCCGCGACCGGCGACCCGAACCGGATTCTGTACACTGCGGGCGGCACGGTGCTTTTCTTAGTATTTCTCGCGTTCGTCGGCAGGCCGCTGCTCGCGTGGGCGCTCGCGCGGCCGGGGGCGGCGGTCGAGCAACTGGTGCTGGTGACGGCGGTCGCGCTGTTCGCGGCCGCCTGGTACACCGACACGATCGGCCTCTACTCGGTGTTCGGCGGGTTCTGCCTGGGGTACGTGTTCCCGTCGTCACCGGTCGCCGACCGGGTCGTCGACGCGATCAGTCCGGTGACGAAAACCGTGTTCCTGCCGCTCTTCTTCGCCTATTCGGGACTGAACACCCAATTCGGACTGTTGGTGAGTCCGGCGTTGTTGTTGCTGTCACTGGCGTTCGTCGTGGCGGCCATCGTCGGAAAGTTCGGCGGCTGCTTCGCCGCGGCGCGGTTCGCGGGGGAGCGGCGGCCCGACGCGTTGCGGGTCGGGGTGCTGATGAACGCGCGTGGGCTGATGCAGCTGATCGCGCTGAATGTCGGGCTACAGGCGGGGATTGTGACCGACGCCTTGTTCAGCGCGCTGGTGCTGGTCGCGCTGGTGACGACCGTGATGACCGCGCCGTGGCTGACCTGGTTGGACCGCCGCGCGGCGCGGATGTCCGAGAGCGTCGAACAAGGGGGCGCGGTGTCGCGTACCCTCAGCGCGTCGCGGCCCGACGACGAAGGCGAATCCCGATGATCGTGTATGGCTGGAAGCAGTACATCCAAGTGCTGGCTGTGCTGTCGATGATGTGCGGCCAGTGCGGCAACTCGGCGGAGCACGTGCTGCGCAAGCTGACGACGAAGGCCACCCTCTTCTGGATCCCGCTGTTTCCCATCAACAAGAAGCACACGCTGACGTGCACCGCGTGTGAGTTCGAACAGCGGATGCCGGGAGAGCAGGCGCGTCAGCTGGTCGCTACCGGTGGGATGCCCGCACCGGGGATGCCCGCACCGGGGATGCCCGCACCCGGGATGCCTGCGCCGGGAATGCCCGGAATGCCTGGCCGTGGGGCGCCTGTTCCGGCGATGGCCGCGCCGGGAATGCCGCCGGGCCCCGGAACGCCGCCGCCCGGCTTCGGCCCCGGTCCGTACGGTCCGCCCCCGCCGGGGTACGGCCCGAACACCGGGCCGCAGCCGTACCCGCCGCAGGGCTTCGGCCCGAACACCGGCCCGCAGCCGTACCCGCCGCAGGGACCGCCGCCCGGCTACCCGCCGCAGGGTGGCCAGTACCCGGGCCCGCGGGCCCCCGTACCCGCCGCACGGCTACCCGCCCCCCGGCTACGGCCCGCCGCGTTAGCCATCCTGTTCGCCGAGCACCAGTCGCTCGACGTCGCGGACCAGTCGTTCGAACTCGACCCTGCCGAGCCGGCGTCGAGCGGCGGCCAGGTGAGGTTTGGCCTGGGCTTCCAGCTCAGGGCTGAGCAGCACGGCGCGGGTGAGGTCGAAGGCGACGCTGGCGGCGTGCGTTCTCATGTGCTTGGCGTAGCCGAGGCCTCTCTGGAGATAGCCGTATCCCGGCGCGTCCGCCTGCTCGGCGGTGCAGGCTCGGGCCGCCACCTCCTTGGCCCGCCTGGTGCTGTTGAGAACCTCGTCGAGTAGCACGAACTGGTCGGTCGCGGCGAAAGCGGCCGGCACCGGCGGGTCGACGCCGAGCGATGCCAGCAGGGTTCGCAGGTTGTCGCTGGTGAAGCGGTCGCGCTTGCGTCGGGCCGTGTAGTCGAACGCGGCCTCCGCCGGCAGCTCGTCGCCGTGGGTGCCGAAGTCCCATCGGTTGCCGTCGAGGGCGGCGTGGATCGACCGGACGGTCGCCCCGTCCTCGTCGTGCAGTTCGAGGATGCACGCCGGTTCGTGGTCGACTACACGACAGGTGCGCGTCGCACACACGCGGGCGACCAGCGACGCGTCGTCGGCGAATTCGGAACCGTCGCGGGAGTTGTTGAGCACCGCTGTCCAGCGGTCGTTCACCGCGAACAGCGCCCACCGCGTCGACGGGAACGTCAGGTGGTTCAGATAACCGACTGTCGCGTCTTGGGAGAAGAACCCAGAACCGTCACCGGTGCGCCGACGTAGCACCGAACGCTGCCCGAGAGAAGCGCGATCCAGCCGCGCTGCGCACGTCGACAGGGGCGCCTCGACCAATCCGTAGCCGCGCAGATACCGAGGGGTCTGCGGCACATTCACGCACCTCGCCGGCAGAGCGCGCTGATGCGGTCCGCGTCCGCCGGGTACTCGGCCGCCAGTTCGGCGGCCACGCCGAACTCGACGCAGTCGTCGGTGTACGGGGGCACCACCACGCAGCCCATCAGCGTCCACGGACCCAGCGGTTCGGCCGCCTGCCACGTGCCCGCCGGCACCACCACCTGCGGGCGTTCGCCGGCGGCGAGGTCGGTGCCGAGCACGACCGACCGCGCGACCCCGTTGGACAGCAACAACATCCGCGTCGGCGCGCCCGCGTGGTACGTGAAGATCTCGACCCGGTCCAGGCGGTGCACGGCGGAGAACTCCGGCGCCGCGAGCAGGTAGTAGATCGCCGAGCAGGTGTCGGACCGCCAGCTCTGTGCGAACAGACCGCCCTCGATGGGCAGCGGCGCCATGCCGAGCAGTTCGGTGATCTCCGGTGGCGTAGACATACCATCGATCATGCTCCAGTCTGGTCGGATGGAACGGGTGGCGCGGCCGCGACCGCAGGACATGTCCGAGGAGCAGCTCGGGTTCCGGCCGCAGAAGGCGGTCCGCTGGCTGGCGCCGAAGGTTCTGGTCACCACGGGCGCGCAGTCCCTCGTCGCCGAGATCTTCGGGTCCTACGCGGACAAGCGGGAGCTTCAGGGGAGTCTCCCGGCGAGCGTCCACGCCTGCGGCGACGGCGACGAGCTGTGGCTGGACTACGTCGCCGACCTCGGTGACGGGTTCGACGCGACCTACTCGATCGCGTCGCTGCTCGCCAAGGACGACCTCGACCTCGGCACGCCGCTGCCGCGCGGCAAGCTGCTCGTGATGGGCGGCGACCAGGTCTATCCGGCCGCGTCGACCGGCGCCTACGAGGACCGCAGCAAGGGTGTCTACCGCGCGGCGCTGCCCGTCGCGCCCGCCGACCCGCCGACGCTGTTCGCCCTGCCCGGCAACCACGACTGGTACGACGGCCTCACGTCGTTCCTCCGCGTCTTCGCACAGCGCAGGCCCTTCGGCGGCTGGGAGACCGAGCAGACCCGCAGCTACTTCGCGGTGCGGCTGCCGCAGCGCTGGTGGCTGTACGCGATCGACACCCAGTTCGACGACTACGTCGACTCCCCGCAGCTCGAGTACTTCCACGCCGCCTCCGCCGACCTGCGCGAGGGCGACGCCGTCATCCTCTGCACCTCCACGCCGGCGTGGGTGCAGGCCGGCGCGGGCAGCAGGTCCAAGGGCTACGACACGATCGAGTTCTTCCAGCGCGAGGTGATCCGGCCGCGCGGCGCGACCGTCCGCGTCATGCTCTCCGGCGACAAGCACCACTACGCGCGGTACGCGGAACGCGACGGCACCGCGCAGAAGATCACCGCCGGCCTCGGCGGCGCGTACCTCGCCGCGACGCACAAGCTGCCGGCGGAGCTGGTGTTGCCACCGGCGAGGTCCCGCGTGCGGGAACCGTCGCAGCCGGCCAGGTTCGACCTCGCGAAGCGGTATCCCGACCGGGTCAGCTCCGAGCTGCTCGCGCCCGGCATCTTCCGGCTGCCGTGGCGCAACCCCGGGTTCTGGGGGCTCACCGGCATCGCCCAGCTCGTGGCGACGATGGCCGTGCTGTACGGCCTCGCCGAGTCGGCCGCGCGGTCCGGCGTGTTCGGTTTGCTCGCGGCGTGGTCGCCCGCGCTCGTCGCGGCCGTCGTGCTCGTGCTCGGCGGGATCGCGTTCGCCCGCATCGACCTGCCCAAGGCAGACAAGACGAACGTCCTCGCCGGCCTCGCGCACGCCGTGGCGCACCTGGCGTTGAGCGTCGGCTGGGCGGTGGTGATCCGCTGGCTCTACCACGACGTCCTGCCCGAGGGCGCCGCGGCGGACTGGCTGATCTTCCTGATCGCCGCGGTCGGCACGCCGGTGCTGATCGGGTTCGTCGACGCCGAGCTGGTCGCGGTGTACCTGTTGATCGCGAGCCGCTTCGGCATCAACCTGAACGAGGTGTTCGCGGGTCAGAGCATCGAGGACCACAAGGGTTTCCTGCGCATGCACATCAGTCGGGACGGCACCCTGACCATCTACCCGGTGAAGCTGAGCAAGGTGTGCCGCGCGTGGCGCGCGAACCCGGACGGCGCGCCGACCGAGCCGTGGCTGCTGCCGGAGCAGCCGCTGCGCCCGGAGCTGATCGAGGAGCCGATCCGTATCCCGCACGACGGTGGTTCGCGGGACGGTCGGCAAGTGCCATGAAGGACCCCTTCATGTCGTTGAGTGACATGAAGGGGTCCTTCATGGCATCGCCGACCGCGCCAGTACTAGAGGTCCACGCGCCAGCGGTGCCACACTGGGGTCAGTCGACAGGCGACGCGTGTTGCGCGGCGGCGCCGAAGTCCCGCGGCGTCGAGACTCCGTACCGGTGCGCGACGGCGTACGACTTCAGCATCGCCAGCATGCGGTCGCTGCCCGGTGTCTGTTCGAGGTCGGCCAGCATGCACGGGCCGATGAAGTACACCGACACGAAGTAGTGCCCACTCGGCAGCCCGTCCCAGTAGTCGTGCCCGTTGGTGATCCGGTCGTCCGGCCCCTGCCACGGCGGGGCCGCGCAGTCGGTGCCCGGCTCGCCCGTGAAGCGCAGCGCCGAGTAGTGCGTGATCGACTCGTCGAGCCACGGGTCGGCGTACTGGTTGTTGCCGACGAGCGCGTACCACCACTGGTGCGCCAGCTCGTGCGAGCGCCCGCGTGCCTGCCGAACCGTTCGTCGCGGTCGGGCACGGTGATGGCGACGTCGAAGGAGACGGTCGTGTGCGCGCCCGGCCGAAGCCGCACCCGCACCGGCAGCGCGGTGCAGTCGACGGCGAGCGGGCCGGCGACCCCGTTGCCCCACAGGCGGAACCACACGGTGTCGAGCACGGCGCCGGTCGTGTTGGTGAACCGGACCGACTGCCGGCCCTGCCACCCGAACCCGGTTTCGTCGCCGGTGAGGCGGACGTCGTAGCCGGCGAGCGCGGGCCCGGCCGAGGTAGTGGGAGTGGCCACGGCCGGGGCGACCGGCACGGTGACCACGAGCAGGATGGCGAGAACGAGGACCCCCAGTCGACGCATCGGCTCACTCTAGGTGGCCGCGCCGGGTTGGGAAGCGCCCGGACGGACGAGAGAGGGGGTTGCCCCGCCCGTCCGGGCGCCGGGATCACTGGCGGCGGGGGAGGTTGAACTCCTCCATCGCCATGACCGGGCGTAGGTGCTGTTCCGCGCCGCCGCGGGTGAACGCGTCGCGCAGGACGTCATCAGCGAGGAGGTTCCCCAACGCGCCCATGATCATGCCTTGGTCGAGTGCCAGATACCGTTTCGCGACCTTTCCGCTACGCACGGCGATCGCGTCGTAGTAGCCGCCCGGACCGTAGCTGTCGAAGTCGCGGCGCAGCTTCGCCAGCTCGGTCAGCGCGGCCTTCGGCTGATAGGGCAGCGCGAGCACGACCGCGTGCGGCGTCACGACCCCGTCGCCGTAGGTCGCGGGCGGGGGCGTCGCCTCGCGGCAGCCCTCGAAACCGACGTCGACCGACGTGCGTTCCTGGTCGCTGGTGTAGCCAGGCGTGTCCAGGCCCATGATGTCGACGCCGTACTCCCGGTACCCGCCGTCCGGGTTCGACGACGGCGAGAAGCCCCAGTAGCCGTACTTCGCGTCGGCCAGGCCGTGCTCGATCTGGCCGCGCACGTACACGGAGTGCTGCCGGGCCCAGGAGTCCTTGCCCCACTTGACCTCCGGCACGAACAGGTCCGGCATCAGGTCCTCGAACATGTCCCCGCCCCACGTCGGCACGAACTTCAGGCCGCGGTAGGTGTACTGGCCCTCGAACACCGGCACGCCGAGGTAGTCGACGAACTGTCCGACCGGCTTCTGCTCCTGCCAGCCCCAGTCGCACGTGTCGGGGAACGTCCGCCACGGC
>Ga0193742_1001782_pt1 | contig 12638 bp, 11 predicted proteins | sample L2c1metaG_FD_165511 | JGI IMG/M metagenome (GOLD analysis project Ga0193742, IMG submission 165511) | Soil microbial communities from a riparian zone of the East river system, Colorado, United States - L2c1 | ecosystem: Environmental > Terrestrial > Soil > Riparian zone | place: USA: East River... | reverse complement strand
GCCATCGCCTCCGCCGCCGTACGGGAAGGGCTCGCCGACGCCGTCTACACCCGCCTGCACACCCCGATCGGAACGCTGCTGATCGTCCAGGGCGAGCGGGGCGTCGTCCGCGTCGGGTTCCCCGAGGAGCCCGAGGACGCGCTGCTCGCGCAGGTCGCCGCCGGGCTCGGCCCGCGCATCGTCGCCTCCGACCGCGAGCTCGCCGCCACGCGGGACATCGTGTCCGCGTACTTCGAGGGCGACGACGAGTCGCTCGACGTCCCGGTCGACCTCTCGCTCGTCCGCTCCGACTTCCGCCGCACGGCGCTCGAGACGCTGCGCGCCGAGGTGGGGCCCGGCGACGTCGTGACCTACGGGACGCTCGCCGCGCGGATCGGCCACCCGAAGGCCGCTCGCGCGGTCGGCAGCGCCTGCGCGACGAACCCGGTCCCGATCGTCGTCCCCTGCCACCGCGTGCTGCCCGGCAGCGGCGGCGTGGGGAGCTACGGCGGCGGCCCGGCGCGCAAGCGCCAGCTCCTCGCCCACGAGGGCGCGACGGTACGCGGCTAGGGTCCGTCCAAGAACAGTCGGTGCGGCCGGAACGGCCGTGGACCGAGCCGGGCGCCGCACGAATCCCGAAGGGAATACGGACGTATTTCCGAGGGTTCGGGTGGCGATCCGGCGAAGTGTCCACGGTCGTCGCCCGGTCGTGCCGACTTCTTGGACGGGCCCTCAGATCAGGCGACGCCGGCGTCGAGCAGCAGGCGCCAGACGGCGCCCTGCTCGGCGACCTCGACGCCGAGCTTCTCGGCCTTGGCGGTCTTGCCCGCGCCGACGTTCGCGCCGCAGATGAGCAGGTCGGTGGTGGCGGAGACCGACGACGCCACGCTCGCGCCGGCGCGCTCGCACAGCCGCTGGAACGCGGGCCGGCCGACCTTCTCGCCGCTGCGCGGGTCGGCGATCGTGCCGGTGATGACGACCGTCTTGCCGGCCAGCGGCGCGTCGGCGGCGACCTTGGGCGGGAGGTCCTCCTCGCGCACGTCGAGATCGACGCCGAGCTCGCGCAGGCGCGCCAGTTCGGCGCGCGTCGTCTCGCGGTTGAGGTGCGCGTGCAGGCTGGCCGCCACCTTCGGCCCGATGTCCTCGACCTGCTGGAGGCGCTCCTCGCCGGCGTCGGCGACCTCCTCCAGGCTGCCGTAGCCGGCGCGGCACAGCCGCGCGGCGGTGCCCTCCGAGGCCATCGGGATCGCGAGCCCGATCAGCGCGCGGCGCAGGCCGACCGCGCGGCTGCGGTCGATCGACTCGACCATGCGGTCGGCGGACACGTCGGCGATCCGCTCGAAGCCCAGCAGCGTGTCGCGCTCGAGCGCGTAGAAGTCCGACGCGCGCTCCAGCAGCCCGGCCTCGCTGAGCCGCTCGATCCAGACGGGCCCGATCGCGTCGATGTCGGCGGCCGCACGCGACGCCCAGTGGATCAGGCGCCGCACGGTCTGCGCCGGGCAGGCGACGTTGGTGCAGTACAGCTCGCGGCTGTTGCCCTGCTCGGTGAGCGGCTGCCCGCACGATGGGCACGCCTCGGGCGCCGCGATCTCGCGCTCGGCGCCGGTGCGCTTGGAGGCGTCGAGCACGCCGGCCACGAACGGGATCACGTCGCCGGCGCGGCGCACCAGCACCGTGTCGCCGATCCGGACGTCGCGGGCGCGGATGACCTCCTGGTTGGCGAGCGTCGCGCGCGTCACGGTCGTCCCGCCGACGAACACCGGCTCGAGCACGGCGACCGGCGCGACCTTGCCGATCTTGCCGACGTCCCAGATGACGTCGGCGAGCACGGTGGTCTTCTCCTCCGCCGCGTACTTGAACGCGAGCGCCCCGCGCGGGCTGTTTGCGCGCGTCCCGGCGGCGGCGTACGCGTTGCGGTCGGCGAGCCGGAGCACGGCGCCGTCGAGGTCGTAGTCCAGCTCGTTGCGCCGCGCCTCGATCGCGGCGATCACGTCCTGTGCGGCGGCCGCGTCGTCGCAGTGGCGCATGTCGGCCGCGTCGAAGCCGAGCGTGCGCAGCGCTTCCTCCACGTCGGCCTGCGCGCCGTCGGCGGTGTCGAGGTCGAACGCGAAGAAGCGCAGGCGCCGCTCGGCGACGATCGCCGGGTCCTTCGCGCGGATCGTCCCCGCGGCGGCGCCGCGCGGATTGATCAGCGGCTTGTCGGGGTGCGCGGCGTTGTAGGCGGCGAACGTCGAGCGCAGCATCACGGCCTCGCCGCGCACCTCGACGCGGCCCGGGGCCTCGATCGCGGTGGGCACGCCGTCCACGAGCTCGCGCACCAGGAACGTGACGTCGTCGCCGGTCGTCCCGTCCCCGCGGGTGATCGCGCGGGCCAGCCGGCCGCGCTCGTACACGAGCGCGAGCGAGAGCCCGTCGAGCTTGGGCATCACGACCACCGGCTGGCCGGGGAAGCGGTCGAAGAACGCGGCGACCTGCTCGGGCCTGGTCGCCTTGTCCAGCGACAGCATCGGCCGGCTGTGGCGGACCGGCGCGTGCAGCGCCGCCGCCGCGCCGACGGTCTCGAGCGGGTTGGGATCGGGCGCGAGGTCGGGATGCTCGCCGACCAGCGCGCGCAGCTCGTCCTCGATCGCGTCGTAGTCGGCGTCGGCGACGAGCGGATCGCCGCGGTAGTAGGCGTCGCGCAGCTCGGTGATCCGGGCGGCGAGCTCCTGGATGCGCTCGCGAGGTTCGGTGCCCGCCGGCACTAGTGGCCCACTAACCCTCGTCGATCGTGACCTTCTGGATCACGATCGGATCCACCGGCTGCTCGTCGGCCCCGACCGGCGCGACGCCGATCAGGTCGACGACGTCCTGGCCCTCGGTGACCTTGCCGAGCAGCGCGTACTCGGGCGGGAGCTGCGCATCCTCGCCCGTGACGACGAAGAACTGGCTGCCCGACGTGCCGGGATCCTCCATCTGGGTCTTCGCCATCGCCACGACGCCCTTGGTGTAGGCGAGGTTCTCGGGCGGAGCCTCGACGACCGAGTAGCCGGGGCCGCCGCTGCCGTTGCCGGCCGGGTCGCCGCCCTGGATGACGAAGCCGGGGACGATCCGATGGAACCCGAGGCCGTCGTAGAGGCCCTCGTCGACGAGGTGCTTGAACGACCCGCCGGTCTTCGGGGCGCGCTTGGCGTCGAGCTCGATCTTGAAGTCGCCGCAGTTCGTCGCGACCGTCGCGACGTAGGTCTTGGACGGGTCGAGCTCCTGCTTGGGCTTCTTGAGCTTCATCTGCTTGGGCGCGGCCTTCTCCGCCGGCTCGCAGCCGGTCCCCTGCTCGCCCCCGGTGTCCTCGGGCGTGGCCGTCGCGGTGGCGGTCGCCTCGGCGGCCGCCTGGTTCTCATCGTCGCCGCACCCGGCGAGGGCGACCAGGAATAGGCATGCGAACAGGACTGCAAGGGGCCTCGTCATGGGCGGCGATGATAATGACGGGCGGTGTCGCTCCGTTCCACCATCGCCCGCTACGACCACGTGCTGCTCGACCTCGACGGCTGCCTGTGGGTCGGCGACGCCGCGCTCGAGGGCGCCGCGGACGCCGTCACCGCGCTGCGCGAGGCCGGCAAGGGCATCGCCTACATCACCAACGACGTGCGCCACGCGCCCGACTTCTTCGTGCGCAAGCTGTGGCGGCTCGGCTTCCAGGCGAGCCTCGACGAGGTCGTCACGTGCGGCGCGGCGCTGCAGTTCGTGCTCGCCGAGCGCCGGAACGGCGGCGCGGCGTTCGTGATCGGCTCCCAGGCGCTCGTCGACCACGTCGCCGACGCCGGGATGCGCGTCGTCAACAACACCGAGTTCGCCACGCGCGCCGATGTCGTGGTCGTCGGCGGCCATGAGGGCTTCGACTTCCGCGAGCTGCGGATCGCGACCCAGGCGGTGCTGCGCGGCGCCGAGCTGATCGGCGTCACGCGGGACCGGACGTTCCCGATGCCCGACGGCCCGTGGCCCGGCTCGGGCGCGGTGCTCGCGGCGGTGGAGGAGGCGACCGGCCGGCGCGCCGAGCGCACGGTCGGCAAGCCCGAGCCCGACATGTACGCGACGGTGCGCGACCGGCTCGGGCACGGCCGCTACCTGGCGGTCGGGGACCGGCTCGACGTCGACGTGGCGGGCGCGCGCCGCGCCGGGATCGACAGCGCGCTCGTGCTGACCGGGGTCACGACGCCCGCCGAGGCGAACGCCGCCGATCCGCGCCCGACGCACGTGGCCGACTCGCTCGCCGCGCTCGTGCTCGCCTGACCCATCGCTAGGTTGTGCGTCCCGCATGGCCCGGCGCCCGCTCTGCCTCATCGTCAACCCCAGCGCCGGGCGTGGCCGCTCGGCGCGCCTGCTCCCGGGCGTGGAGGCGGCGCTGCGGGCACGCGGGATGCCGTTCCGGGTGGAGCGCACGGACTCGCTCGAGCATGGGCGAGAGCTGGCGCACGAGACGCTCGAGTCCGGCGAGGTGGCGGCCGCGATGGGCGGCGACGGGCTGCTCGGCGCGGTGGCGGGGGTGCTGCGCGGGACCGACGGGGTGCTGGGCGTGCTGCCCGGCGGGCGGGGCAACGACTTCGCGCGCAAGCTCGGGATCGGGACGGACGCGGAGCGCGCGTGCGACGTGCTCGCCGCCGGCCGCGAGCGTGCGATCGACGTCGCGGACGCGGGCGGCCGGACCTACCTGGGGATCGCGTCGGCCGGCTTCGACTCCGACGTGCAGGACGTCGCGAACACGACCCGCGTCCCGCTCGGCGAGATGATCTACGTCTACTCGATGCTGCGCGCGCTGCGCGGCTGGCGCCACGCGCGCTGGCAGGTCGTGGTCGACGGCGAGGCGCGATCGTTCACCGGCTATTCGGTCGCGGTCGCCAACTCGGGCGTGTTCGGCGGCGGGATGTACCTCGCGCCACGCGCGGAGCTCGACGACGGGCTGCTCGACGTCGTGCTCATCGGGGAGTGCCCGAAGCCGCGCTACGTCGCGAGCCTGCCGAAGGTGTTCAAGGGGACGCACACCGACAGCGAGCACATCACGTTCCTGCGCGGGCGCGAGGTCACCTTCCACGCCGACCGCCCGTTCCGCGCGTACGCGGACGGCGATCCGATCGCGGACCTGCCCGTCACCATCAAGGTCGTGCCCCGCGCGCTGAAGGTGCTCGTCCCGTGACGCTGCTGGGACCGAAGGTGGCCGCGGCCAAGGCGGTCGGGACGCTGGTGCGCGCCGCGGGGCGCGGCGGGGGGACGTCGCTGCCGGGCAAGGTGCTCACGCGGCTGGAGCCGCACGCGATCGGGCTGCTCTCGCGGCGGCTGGCGCATGGCAGCGCGGTGATCAGCGCGACGAACGGGAAGACGACGACCGCGGCGATGACCGCCTCCGTGCTCGAGCGCACCGGCGCGACGCTCGTCCACAACCGTGCGGGCGCGAACATGGCGGGCGGGGTCGCGTCGGCGCTGGCGGCCGCGTCGCGGCGCGGCGGGCGGGAGCTGCGTGGGGAGCTCGGCCTGTTCGAGGTCGACGAGTTCTGGCTCGCTGCGGTGGTCGAGGAGCTCTCCCCGCGCGCGATCCTGCTCGGCAACCTGTTTCGCGACCAGCTCGACCGCTACGGGGAGCTCGAGATCATCGCCGACCGCTGGGCGTCCTTCCTCGCCGGTCGGGCCGGACGCAGCGCGCTCGTGCTCAACGCCGACGACCCGCTGGTCGCCGACCTGGGTCGCAAGCACCCAACCGGCTTCGCCGGCGGGCACAAGCAGTCGCCGCTGTACTTCGGCGTCGACGACGACGCGCTCGCGATTCCCGAGCTCCAGCACGCGGCGGACTCCAAGCACTGCCGTCGCTGCGGGCATCCCTACGTGTACGAGGCGATCTACCTCGCGCACCTGGGCCGCTACGCGTGTCCGAACTGCGGCGCGCGGCGGCCGGACCCGGCGGTCGTCGCGCGCGACGTCGAGCTGCGCGGGATCCGCTCGGCCGCGTTCACGCTCGTCACGCCCGCGGGGAGCGGGCGGGTGGAGCTGCCGCTGCCGGGCCTCTACAACGTCTACAACGCGCTGGGCGCGGCCGCGCTGTCCCTGCAGCTCGGCGCTCCGCTGGACGCGGTCGTGGCCGGACTGGAGGCGGTGGCGCCGGCGTTCGGGCGGGCGGAGACGCTCGATCTGGGCGGGCGGCCGACCTCGATCCTGCTGGTGAAGAACCCCGCGGGGGCGAACGAGGTGCTGCGGACGCTGGCGCTGGAGGGAGCGCAGCTCGACCTGTTCGGGGTGCTCAACGACAACACCGCCGACGGGCGCGACATCTCGTGGGTCTGGGACGCCGACTGGGAGCTGCTCGCGCCGTCGGTGCGGCGGATGACGTGCTCGGGGACGCGCGCAGCGGAGCTGGCGCTGCGGCTCAAGTACGCGGGGGTGGACGCCGCGCGGCTGGCCGTCGTGCCGGCGCTGCCGGACGGGCTGGACGCGGCGCTGGCGGACGGCACCGGTCCGCTGTACGCGCTGCCGACGTACACGGCGCTGCTCGAGCTGCGCGACCTGCTGGCGCGGCGCGGGCAGGTGGAGGGGCATTGGCGATGAGGGCGCGCGCGCTCGTGCCGCGGTCATGACCCCGGCCTTCTCCACGCTCGTGGTGTGGCATGACGTCGAGTGCGGGCGCTACTCGGCCGACCTCCCGTTGTGGCATGAGCTCGCCACGCGCGAGCGCGGGCCGATCCTGGACGTCGGCGCGGGGACGGGGCGGGGCGCGCTCGAGCTCGCGCGGGCCGGCCACGACGTCACCGCGCTCGACCGCGAGCCGGAGCTGCTCGACGCGCTCACGGCTCGCGCCGCGGGGCTGGGCGTCAGGACCGTCGTGGCCGACGCGAGCGACTTCGCGCTCGACCGGCGCTTCGGGCTCGTCATCGTCCCCATGCAGACCGTCCAGCTGCTGCCCGCCCGCGCCGGGTTCCTGGCCGCCGCCCTGCGCCACCTGCTGCCGGGCGGCCTGCTCGCGCTTGCGATCACGGCCGCGCTCGAGGACTTCGACGGCGTCGAGGGCGTCCTGCCCGCCCCCGACGTCGGGACGCTCGCCGACTGGCGCTTCGCGTCCCAGCCGACGGCCGTGCGGGCGCTGCCGGACGCGACCCGGATCGAGCGCCTCCGCCGTGCGTACGCCCCCGACGGCGGCGTGACCGAGGAGGCCGACGTGATCGAGCTCGCCAGCCTGACGCCCGCGGAGCTGGAGGCCGAGGGGCGCGCCGCCGGCTTCACGCCCGAGCCCTCCCGCACGATCCCGCCGACCGACGACCACGTCGGCTCCGAGGTCGTGATGCTGCGTGGCTGAGCGGACGCTGCGCGTGCTCGCGCTCTATCCCGACCTCATGAACATCTACGCCGACCGCGGGAACCTGACCGTGTTCGATCGGCGCGCGACGTGGCGCGGGCTGGGCTTCGAGCTGGCCGGCGCGGGGATCGGCGACGAGATCGACCCGGACGCGCACGACCTCTTCTACATCGGCGGCGGCCAGGACCGCGACCAGGCGCTCTGCGCGCGCGACCTCGCGACGATCAAGCGCGACGCGCTCCACGCCGCGGCCGATCGCGGCGCGGTCGTCTTCGCGGTCTGCGGCGGGCTCCAACTGCTCGGCCACGGCTACGACACGCCCGGCGAGCGGCTGCCTGGGGTCGGCCTCGTCGACCTCGACACCCGCCGCGTCGAGGGCTCGCGGCTGCTGGGCAACATCGCGATCGCCCTCGAGCTGCCCGGCGGGCCGGCGCGGCTGGCGGGGTTCGAGAACCACGCGGGGCGCACGTACCTGGGGGCGGGGACGGAGCCGCTCGGCCGCGTGCTGCGCGGGAACGGGAACAACGGGTCGGACGGGACCGAGGGCGTGCGCGGCGGCCCGCACGGCACCGTGATCGGGACGTACATGCACGGACCGCTGCTGCCGAAGAACACGGCGTTCGCGGACTGGCTCACGGCGACGGCGTTGGGGATGGCTCCGAGCGAGCTGCCGCCGCTCGACGACACGCTCGAAGTCGCCGCCCACGCGGAGGCTGCGCGGGCTGCGGGGGTCTAACCTGGAGGCGCGAAGTCGTGGCGGGCGGGGTCGGCGTCTGTGAACGGCGGGCATTGAGGGGGAGGGTTGAAGCGTTGGGGCGGCTCGCGGGAGCGACCAAAACGTCGAACCGCGGGCGATTCAGGCGGGTCGCTCGACGTTTTGGTCGTAGAGCGCCCGAAACGTCGAGCGGATCGGGCGAGAGACCCTTCATTCGACGTTTTGGTCGTTGAGGCCGCAAAACGTCGAGTTCCGTGCCGGACCGGGTCCTCGCTCGACGTTCTGCGGCCTACACGCGCAAAACGTCGAGCCGACGGCCAAGATCCGCACTCGCTCGACGTTTTGCGGCCCCGCCGAACCCTCTCCCTCAATGCCCGCCGTTCACAAACGCCGGCGCGCCGCGCAACGCCCGCGCCACCGCCACGCCTACGCCGGCGCCAAAGCCGGTGCCGCCGTCGACGCCCGCTCCACCAACTCCGGCGCCACCCGCACCCGGGCCCGCGCACGAGGCTTCGGGCGCCCCGCCACGGCCGCAGCGAGCAGGGACGCCGCCGAAGCCGCCACGTCCGGCATCCCCCACTCCACGTTCGTGAGCGGCGGCGACACCACGGTGCCGATCGGGTGACCGTCGTAGCCCGCCACGGACAGGTCGCGCGGGATCTCCAGGCCCAGCGCGGCCGCCGCCGCGTAGACGCCGCACGCGATCGAGTCCGAGAGGCAGAAGACAGCCGTCGGGCGCGGCTCCCTCGCCAACAGGTCCGACGCCGTGCGCGTCGCCGCCTCGATCGAGTGCCGCGAGTTGACCACGGTCGCCTCCAGCCCGAGCGCCTCGCAGACCTCGGCGACCACGCGCTCGGCGGGCCGGTCCGGCGTCGAGGGGCGGCTCGGCGTCAGCACCGCGATCCTGCGATGGCCGAGCGCGTACAGGTGCTCGAGCACCATGCCGACCCCCGCGCGGTTGTCGAACAGGACCTCCCCCACCGTCGGCCCGGCGAGCGCATCGCCGACCGTCACGATCGGGAGCATCTCGCCGATGTCCTGCCACGCCGCATCGGACGGGTCGAGCGGGGAGACGATCAGGCCGTCGACGAGCTGGTCCGCGAGTTGGCGTGCCAGCATCCGCTCGCGCTTGGGCTCCCCGCGCGCGTCGACGACCACCATGTGCAGGTCGCGCCGGCCCAGCTCGCGTCCGAGCGCCTCGACGAACCGCTGCTCGCTCAGGTCCTCCAGCGACCCGGAGAGCACGCCGACCAGCCCGGTGCTCCCGCGCGCCAGCGCTCGCGCGACCGCGTTGCCGGTGTAGCCGAGCTCGTCCGCCGCCTGGCGCACGCGCTCCTGCGTCTCTGGCGACGTCTGCACGCCCCGCATGGCGTACGAGACGGCCGCGGGAGAGAGGCCCGTCGCCGAAGCGACGTCCTTGATCGTCACGCGTCTCCGCGGAGCCACCCCCCAACCGTAGCGACTGCGCAACGCGGCCGTCAGGAGGAGGCGGCGCGCGGCCCGACCGCCGGTCGGCAACGGTCGCGGCGACATTGGACCAATGGCCCATGGTGGCGGGGCTTCCCCCGTGCTGTACTGTTGAACCGGTTCAGTGAATCGGTTCAGTGAATCGCTTCAGAAACCTGTGACCATCGACCTCCACCAGCACGTCTGGCCCGAGCCCTTCCTCGCAGCCCTGCGCGCGCGAACGACGGCTCCGCGGCTCGACGGCTGGGATCTGCACCTGCCCGGCGAGCGGCCGTACGCGATCGAGCCCGCGCACCACGATCCCGCAGCCCGCGCCGAGCGGGCGGACGACGACGGCGACGAGCTCGTGCTCGTCGCCCCCTCGGCCGCGCTCGGCCTCGACCGGCTCCCGCCGAACGAGGCCGCGGAGCTCGCCGCCGCGTGGCTCGAAGGCGCGCTGTCCCTCCCGGCGCCGTTCCGCGCATGGGCGATGGCGCCGACGACGGAACCCGACCCGGAGGCGCTCGAACGCGCGCTGCAAGCCGGCGCGGTCGGACTCGAGCTCCCCGCCGACCTGCTCGCGGAACCCGGCGGCCTCGACCGCCTCGCCCCGCTGCTCGGCGTCCTCGAAGCCGCCCGGCGCCCGCTGCTCATCCACCCCGGTCCCGCCGGCGCCCACGACGCGCCCGGGCGGCCCGGCTGGTGGGCGCCGGTCGTCCCCTACGTCGCCCAGCTCCACGCCGCCTGGTGGGCCTGGGCGGTGGACGGCCGCGCGCGCCACCCGCGGCTGCCCGTCTGCTTCGTCGCGCTCGCCGGCCTCGGCCCGCTGCACGGCGAGCGCATGCGCGCCCGCGGCGGCCCCAGCCGCCCGGTCGACCCGCTCACGTTCGTCGAGACGTCGTCGTACGGCACGCAGGCGGTCGACGCCGTCGTCCGCGTGCTCGGCATCGACGTCGTCTGCCACGGCTCCGACCGCCCGTACGCGGAGCCGTCGCAGCTCGCGCTCGGCGCCGCCGCGACCCACGTCATCGAAACCGTCAACCCCAGGCGACTTCTCGCCGATATCCCACAGGAGGTGTCCGCATGAACCAAGACGCGTCCCCCGTGCTGCGCTCGCTCGACCTGCCGAGCGATCGCACACTCGAGCGCCACGAGCTGCAGCGCCTCGTCGGCGCGCTGGCCGAGCGGCGCGAGCTGTGGGAGGAGTACGACGACCCGTACGCGACCGAGCGCACGTACGTGTGCCTGCACCGCGACGCGCAGATCGACGTCTGGGCGATCTTCTGGCTGCCGGAGAACGACACGGGCTGGCACGATCACGACACGTCCAGCGGCGCCGTGCACATCGTCGAGGGCGCGCTGGAGGAGCATGCGCTGCTCGTCGCGGCGCCGGAGCGGCGCACGGCGTACGGCGCCGGCGCGGCGTTCACGTTCGGGCCGTCGCACATCCACCGGCTGACCTGCGCCGCGCCCCGCGCGGCGTCGATCCATGCATATTCGCCGCCGTTGTGGCGGCTGGGCCAGTACACGGTCGATCCCGAGGGTGCGCTGCACCGCCTCTCGGTGTCCTACGCCGACGAGCTGCGCCCGCTCGAGCAGATCGCTGCCTGAGGCTCAGCTCGGCGGCTCGCCCGTCCAGCCGGCCAGCGCGGCGTCGACCAGCGCCAGCGTGCGCGCGCCCTCGCCGGCCCGCAGCCGCTCCAGCGCCGCCTCGATGCCCTCGAGATCCGTGACGTGGGTCACGACGTCGGTCACGGCGAAGCGGCCGGCCGCCGCCAGCTCCGCCATCGAGGTGAGCAGCGCCGCCGCGTCGCCGGATCCGTAGTAGCTGCCGCGGATGCCCTTCTCCGAGAGCAGCTCGAGCGCCGGCAGCGCGACGTCGACGCCGGCCGGCGAGATGCCGACGATCGTCGCGGTCGCCCCCGGCCGCAGGACGTCCCAGGCGATCCGGATCGTCTGTGGTGAGCCGACCGCCTCGAAGGCATGGTCGACGCCGCCGGGCACCAGCGCCCGGACCGCGGCCACCGGATCGCCGTCGGCGGCGGCGCCGAGCGCGTGGGTCGCCCCGCGAGCGAGCGCCAGCGCGCGCTTGCCGGCGTCGCGCTCCACGGCCACGACCTGGCCGGCGCCCGCCATGCGCGCGGCGGCGACGAGCTGCAGGCCGACGCCTCCGCATCCGATAACGCACACGCTGTCGCCGATCGCGACGCGCGCCGCGTTGCGCACCGCACCCACCGCGGTCACCACCCCGCAGCCGAGCAGCGACGCCTCCCACAGCGGCAGCTCCGCCGGGATCCGCACCGCCGACGCCGCCGGCACGACGCAGTACTCGGCGAAGCAGGAGACGAAGTTGAAGTGCTGGACCGGCCGCCCGTCCGGGAAGCGGAGCCGCGACGTGCCGTCCAGCAGCGTGCCCTCCCAGGCCGCGGCGCCGGCGGGCTCGCACAGGTTGCGCCGGCCGGCGACGCACGCCGCGCAGGTGCCGCAGGACGGGACGAAGCAGAAGGCGACGGCGTCGCCCGCGGCGACGTGCGTGACGCCCTCGCCGACGGCCTCGACCACGCCGGCGCCCTCGTGGCCGAGCACCATCGGGTGCCGGCCGTCGCCGAGATGGCCGTCCGCGAGATGCAGGTCCGAGCCGCACACCCCGGCGGCGGCGACGCGCACGAGCACCTCGTCCGCGGCCGGCGGATCGAGCTCGAGCTCGCACACCTCCAGCGGCTCGCGGTACGCGTGCAGGACGGCGGCGCGGATCCTCATGCGATGCGGTGCGCGTCGAGCGCGTCGAGGTCGGGCGTGACGCCGAGCCCGGGCCCGGGCGGCGGGGCGACCGAGCCGTCGGCGGCGATCGCCACGGTGGCGCCGCCGAGGAGCCAGTCGCGGCGCTCGGCGCTCCAGCCCGGCGGGTCGAGCGGGACCTCCACGTACGGGCAGGTCGAGACCGCGAGCGCGATGTGCAGGTTCGCGACGAGCCCGAGCCCGTTCGACCAGGTGTGGGGCGTGAACATCCGGCCGCACAGGTCGGCGAGCCCGGCGATGCGGCGGCAGCCGCTCATCCCGCCCGCGAGCACGACGTCGGGCTGGACCACGTCCACGCCGCCGCGCACGACGAGGTCGCGCGCCTCGTGCAGGCTGCGGACCATCTCGCCCGCGGCGATGCGCAGCGAGGTCCCGGCACGCAAC
>Ga0193742_1001781_pt1 | contig 12639 bp, 7 predicted proteins | sample L2c1metaG_FD_165511 | JGI IMG/M metagenome (GOLD analysis project Ga0193742, IMG submission 165511) | Soil microbial communities from a riparian zone of the East river system, Colorado, United States - L2c1 | ecosystem: Environmental > Terrestrial > Soil > Riparian zone | place: USA: East River... | reverse complement strand
TTTTTTCTGACAGCGGAGACCAGGGATTCGGGTCCTGTATAGAAATCCAATGAGTCCGGATCTCTTTCGCCGAGAGCTACTGCAAGCCGAAGGTAGCGGTCGGTTAGCGCTTTTGCCCGCTGTTCTGGCGCACACCCCGTCAAGGCCAGCGTGAGCATCAGGGAAACCAGCGAGCTTTGCCACATGTGTGCTGTCATCCCGAGGGCTCCCAAGAGAACGGAAAAGTTATGAATATAGGAAATCTTGAACTTCGTCTTTACTGGACGAGAAACCTTTGTTATAGATTAACCATCCGGACAATCAACCAAAAGTCCTAATGTAGTTTCAGTGAACAATCGCACCCAGCGAATGGTGCAGGTTGTTCGAGAACCTATCCCGCCTTGCAAGGGACCCCTCGAAGTGTCCCGCAGTTATTTCATTTGGAAAATAGCTTCGGTCGAGACGTAGTTGTAACCGTCGTGTCCGCGTTAGACATACGGGCAACAAGTCTTTGTCACGCTTCAAAATTTTCCCGGAGGATCCCTTATGTCGTCATCTGGACGTCGACACCACTCGTCTATCTCTATCTTTCTCTTGTTTCTCCTTGTCGTCGGCAGTTGGCGAGGGATTCTGGCACAGACTGTAAATGCGACTATGACCGGACATGTCGAAGATGTTCAGGGCGCGGTCATCGCCGGAGCAACCGTCAGCATAAAGAACACGGGCACGGGTGCGAGTCGCACAACCACCACAGACGCTAGCGGCCTCTACATCATCACCAACATGCAGCCAGGCGATTATGTCATTACGGCGACGATGTCTGGTTTTGCCTCCAAGACGCTCACCGGGGTCACGCTCAACGTCGGCGATACCAAGGAGATTCCTGTCACGCTTACGCTCGGCGGAACCAATGAGACCGTCAATGTTGAAGCGGTGGAACCTCTCCTCCAGACGCAGACTTCATCGAACGGCACCTTGGTGGATAACAAGCAGATCGTAGAATTGCCCCTTGCCAACCGTCAGTTTTATTCACTCGCGCTTCTTTCGCCAGCGGCTTACCAGCCCGCGCAGAACTCCACACTCGGCTTCCGCGGCGGCATCAATATCGCAGGCGCAAGCGAAATCTCGAATCAGTTCTCCCTCAATGGAATTTTCAATAATGACATGGGTGTCGCTCAGCCTTCCTTCCGCCCCTCTGTCGAGGTCATCCAGGAGTTTCGCCTTCTTACAGGCGTCTACCCCGCTGAGTATGGACGCATGGCTGGCGGACAGGTTGTTGTTATCACCAAATCCGGCACAAATACCTTCCACGGTTCAGCGTATGAGTTCATTCGGAACGAGGCCACCGACGCCAAGCCTTATTTCACACAGTCGGGGAGCAAGACGCCCTCCTTCAAACAAAACACCTTTGGCGCCACGATCGGTGGGCCGGTATGGAAAGATCACACCTTCTTCTTCTTCGGATATGAAGGTCAGCGCATCCGCCAGGCTTTTACAGCGCAATCCACAGTCCCAACAACCGACATGCTAAACGGCGTCTTCAATATCGGGAAAACGCTCTATAATCCCCGCACCGGAGCGGCCCTCACGCCCACTACACCAGGCACTACGAATTACAACCTCGCCACGGCACTTGCGGGAACGCAACGCGGTCAGTGGGGTTCCACCGCAGCGGTTGCCGGCCAGACCATCGCGAAGCTTGGATTTCCTGCACCGTCAGTCACAACCTCAGGTAGAGTGCCCTCGAACAATTACAACTTCCAGGAGACACGCATTGAGAATATGAACGAGTACAGCGCACGTGTCGACCACAAGATCTCCGAGAAGGACAACATCTACGGAAGCTTCAACTTATTCAAAGATCCCGCTTTCGAACCCTCGAACTCTCTCTGCTCCTCCTACGTCGTTCCTAAGTTCGGGTGCTACACGAATCAGATCTCGACGCTGATCAATATTACCTACGACCGCATCCTGACTCCTACTCTGCTCAATGAGTTCAGGGCTGGCTACCAGCGACTTCAGCAGCCTCGTATACAAGAGGACAACACTGCCCTTACCTACAACGGTCTTCCAGGGGGTCCATACTTCAACCAGCCTGGATATGCCAACAATAACGGCCTTCCGAATACCCAAGTCTCCGGCTATGCCACCATCGGCGGCGCAACCAATCTTCCCCAGAACCGCTGGGACAGCCACTATCAGATCGTAGACACTGTCACCTGGAATAAAGGCGAACACACCATCAAAGCCGGTATCGACCTTCTGCTGGCACGGTCCATCAATGTCATTACGTCTTCAGGCCGTGGAGCGTTCGTGATAAACGATGCGAATATTATTTCAACGAATGGTGGCAGCCATCTCGGCTCCGTGGGAGACTCGATGGCCGATCTTCTTCTCGGTCTTTCTTACACGTCGACTATCGGCACAACCGCCGGCGCGGTCTATCTCAATTTCTTCGGCAATCACCTCTTCATACAGGACGACTGGAAGGTGACGCCGCATTTCACATTGAACTACGGGCTTCGTTGGGAGTTAGATGCGCCTGTCTACACACCCAATGGTACGGTGTCGCGATTCGATCTCAGCAGCCAGACTTTCGTCGATTCCAGAAGCGGCGCGTTCAAACACCTCTACAATTATGACTGGAACAACTACGCGCCTCGTATAGGATTTTCCTGGCAGCCATTCAAGAGTGAAAATACGGTCGTAAAGGGAGCTTTCGGAACTTTCTACAACACTCCGCTACTCTATAACCAATTTCTCAACTTCGGTACGCAGTACCCATACCGGATTATTGGGACTTCCACATCGACAGCCAGTACTGCGAGCAGTATCAACACCGTTTCACTTGACGCTCCATTCGCCGGCGCTGCAACGTCCTGTTCTTACGGAGGACAGACCGGCTGTACAGCGTCTCTTTCGCCACTCTCGGTCAATCAGAACTATCGGACTCCCTATCTCTCTGAGTGGAGCGTGGGAGTTCAGAAAACCATAGGCAAGAGCATGGTTTTTGAAACCACGTACTTCGGTTCCAAAGGGACGAAGCTTCCGCTCAGCATCAACCTCAACCAGATCAACGTCAACAATCTTGCCGTTGGTGCAGCAACGACGCAAGCCATGCGACCTTTTCCGAGCTTTTCCAGCGTCTCCAATCAGGACACCCGATCTAATTCGGAGTTCCACTCCTGGCAGAACAGCCTGAAGCAGAGCTATGCAAATGGCGTCACCTTCATCCTGTCCTACACCTGGGGCAAGTCTATCGATGGCGGAGGCGGTATCGGTTCGGGCTCAAACTCCTCTGGTTCGCCGCAGAACATATACGACCTGCGTGCAGAGCGGGCTCTCTCTGACTTCAATGTTGCCCACCGCCTCGTCTTCAGCCCTGTTGCGCAGTTGCCATTCGGCAGAGGTAAGCCCTGGCTCAACAGCGGCTTTGGTTCAACCGTCTTGGGTGGATGGCAGGTCTCCGGCATCTTCGCGTTCCAGACTGGACGGCCCTTTAGCATCACCAACAGTTCTAGCAACAATAGCCGCTCCTTCGCTTCAGCGGATCGTCCAAACCTCGTCGTTGGTCAGGATCCTAACGCAGGACCTAAGACGGTTGCACAGTGGTTCAACACATCTGCTTTCGCCTTGGCACCAACAACTCGCTTCGGCAATGCGGGCCGCAATATTATTATCGGTCCGAAGTTTACCCAGCTCGACTTGACGCTCGCTCGCTCTTTCCCAATCCCGATCCACGAGCACGTTAGTGGACAGTTCCGCGCAGAGGCTTTCAACCTGCTTAATCATCCGAACTTTTTCAACCCCCTAACGACCGGCGTACAGTACGGCGCAAACGGTTTTGGTGCCATCACGCAAGCCAATACTCCTCGCGATTTGCAATTCAGTCTTCGCATCTTGTTCTAAACATCACATGAGACCAACGGAGAGTTCGCAGTGAAGTCAACAATCAAATATCTTGCATTTCTTCCTCTTCTGGCCGCGGGCATCAGCCCCGGCCAGACTTCTTTGACTCCTGAGAAGCAGGCTCTCGCACAGCATGTAGATAAAAATGCCAAGCTCGCACAGGTCATGGTGGACACAGTATTTTCCTTTGGTGAACTGGGCTTTCAGGAGATCGAGACCTCGGCATATCTCACCGGTATCCTCGAGAAGAACGGCTTCAAGATTGAGCGACGCATTGCGGGTATTCCCACCGCATGGATTGCAACTTGGGGTGAAGGCAAGCCCGTCATCGCGCTAGGCTCAGACATCGACTGCATTCCCCAGGCTTCTCAGAAACCTGCCGTTGCCTGGCACGATCCCATCATTGTCGGGGCTCCCGGTCATGGTGAAGGCCATAACTCTGGCGAGCCGCTCAACATTCTTGCCGCACTAGCTGTGAAAGATCTCATGATCAGAAATCATCTCTCCGGAACCATCAAGATCTGGCCAGGCGTCGCCGAAGAGCTTCTTGGGACGAAAGCCTATTACGTCCGCGATGGACACTTCAAAGATGTCGATGCGGTCCTCTTCGCTCACGTAGCCAATAATCTCGCGGCATCCTGGGGTGAGGGCGGTATGACCGGCCTCATCTCCGTTCAATACAACTTCCACGGCGAAAGCGCCCACGCGGCGGCGGCCCCCTGGCGGGGCAAGTCGGCACTCGACGCTGTCGAACTTATGGATACCGGCTGGAACTTCCACCGAGAACATCTTCGTCCGCAGCAGCGCTCTCACTATGTCATCACTAATGGAGGTGACCAGCCGAACGTCGTTCCTCCAAATGCCTCCGTCTGGTATTACTTCCGCGAGCTTGATTACGAACATATTAAAGGGCTATGGGACGATGGGGACCGTATGGCCAAGGGTGCCGCTCTAATGACGCAGACCACGTGGGACTCTTCTGTGCTCGGCTCAGCGTGGCCGGGTCACTTCAATAAACCGATTGCCAACGATCTCAACGCCAATGCTAAAGCTGTCGGTATGCCCCAGTGGTCCGCGGACGATCAGGCTCTCGCTAAGGCTGTCCAGAAGGAACTAGGCGTCCCGCAGGAAGGGCTCGACACGGTTGTCAAGACTCCAGGTCCACCTGTACCCGGTGCGTCCATGGTGGGAGCCTCTGACGATATCGGAGACATCTCCTGGAATGTCCCCACCATCGTCCTTCGCTATCCCGCGAATATTCCGAACCTGCCTGGACACAACTGGTCTAATGCGATTGCTATGGCAACTCCAATAGCGCATAAAGGAGTCATCGCCGGTGCCAAGGTACAGGCGATGACCCTCTACGATCTGATGACAAAGCCTGAGCTTGTCTCTGCGGCTAAGGACTACTTCATCACTGTTCAGACCAAAGAGGTGAAGTACCGTTCCCTCATTCGTATAGAGGACAAGCCTGCTATCTGGATGAACAAAGCAACCATGGACAAATATCGTCCTGAGATGAAGAAGTACTACTACGACTCATCGAAGTATGGTACCTATCTCGAACAGCTCGGCATCAAATATCCAACCCTGACGAAGCCGGCAAACTAAGAATATCTACGCGTTTGCCGTGAGTAGCTCTCACGTGGAGAAGAGGGCTACTCATAGCGCAACGAGGTCATTGGGCTTACTTGCGAGGCTTTTCGCGCAGGATAGTATCCGAACAGAACTCCAACTGCAGCTGAAACTCCAAACGACAGGATTACCGCAGGCAGAGGGATATTCGTCGACCATTGCACCATCTTTGTGATGGAGCCCGAGATTGCCAGTCCTGCCATGATTCCCAGCAGTCCTCCGGTCAGGCTCAGTGTCATCGCTTCCATTAAGAACTGCAACATTACATCGTTCGAACGAGCACCAACAGCGCGCCTGATTCCAATCTCACGTGTTCGCTCGGTTACGGAAAGCAACATGATGTTCATAATTCCGATTCCGCCAACGATCAATGAGACAGCAGCAATGCTTGCCAGAAGCGCGGTCATCGTACGCGTCGCGCGGTCGAGAGTCTTTCCCAACTGCTCAAGGGTCACCTTGTCGAGATTGTTTACATTTCCCGTCACGGCGCGAGCAATATCGGTCCTCATCCCGCCCTTCGCGAGAGACTTTCGTGCCTGGGTTGACACGACAAAGTCGTCAGGAGCACCCGATGCAACGTGATGGCGCTCGCGCAGCAGCATGGAGATCTGCTTCGTCACACGTGTCACCTCGCCGGTTGAGGCGGTCGAGACAGTTATCATTTCCAGACTCTTTCGCCCAAGCAGCGATTGAGCTGTAGTAACAGGAATGTACACGGCGTCAAACTGGTCGTCCCCGGCGGCCACTGGAACCATCCAACTCCCACTTCCGATGACGCCAATGACCTTGAAGCTCTTACCGTGGAGGAGCACTCGTTTCCCAACAGGATTTTCTTTGCCGAAGAGTTTCTCGCTCACGATACCACCAAGAACGGCGACGGCATTGCTGTTTTTCAGGTCGCCTTTGTCGTAAAACTTACCTGCAGAGAAGATCCAAGCGCGACGAATCGCGATAATACTCGTGCCTTCGCCGTGCAACCGGGTAAACCATGATCGATCGTCAGCTTTTATTACGACATTCTCTGTAACACCGGCAGAGACATACTGTACTCCATTCAGATGCTCGATAGCCTCGGCATCTTCTAGTGTCAATGTGTCTGCACCGCCAAGACCAGCCGCGTTTTCTCCCTGGCGCGCAAGGTCAAGCGTGGGATTGCCCGCAAGCTGTCCAATCAGTCTGAAGCGGACGCTCCCGCGGAGCTCGGTAGTACGAAACTCAGCACGGTAACGATCCGGAAGATACGCGGCTGGCTCTTCTGCCTCGCCCTGGCTCGTCCATTGCTGCTGCATCTTGTAGTTCCCTGCAGTTACAACGATGACGTTCATTCCAGCGGCTCGAACCTGATCCTGAATCGCCGTCTGTGCGCCGCTTCCGAGTGCGATCATCGTCAGAACGGTCGCCACACCGATCGTCATGCCGATCATGGTGAGAATTGTCTGTAGCTTATTTCGGCGCAACGCTCTCCAGGCGATTCCCGTGCTTTTGCGAATAGAAATATAGTCTGCCACGATCTTATTCGAACCGGAGTGCTTCAATCGGATTGAGTTTTGAAGCTCGGTGGGCTGGATAGAAGCCGAAGAAGACCCCTGTTGCGGCTGCAATTCCAAACGATAAAGCAACAGCCATAGGGGAAACGGTGGCCTGCCACTGCAGCGTCTGGGTAATGACAAGCGACGCGAGGAAGCCAAGAATAATTCCGAGAACTCCGCCAACGACGCCCAGCGTTACCGCTTCGACCAGGAACTGCATCAACACATCGAACGAACGCGCACCAACAGCACGGCGAATTCCGATCTCTCTCGTGCGCTCCGTCACGGAGACCAGCATGATATTCATGATCCCGATGCCGCCTACGATGAGTGAGATCGTCGCAATAGCAGCCAGCAGCGCCGTCATCGTCTGACCCGCGCGGTTCAACGTTCCAGACATCTCCTGCAGATTTACCTGGTCCATCTGGGGCATGTTTGCCAGGATGAATGCCGCGACAGACGTATTCAGACCTTTGGTCAGCGCTTCTGATGCCTGAGTCTTTACCGTAAAGTCATCAGGAGTTCCTCCTCCGGCTCCAGCGCCCTGCAGACCACCAAGACCTCCCGGGATGCTGACGTGCTTTGCAGCATCCAGATGGTGTCTCTCACGCAAAACAGGAACAATTCCCTTCGCAACCTGCGAAGCATCCCCAGCCTGTCCAGCTGAGACCATGATGTTGGAGAGATAGCTGATTCCGAGCATCTTCTGCAGCTTTGTATACGGCATAATGGCCATCTGAGATTGCTCTTCGTCGTTGGTGCTGAAGACACCTTTCACCTTGAACTTTTCGCCGTGAATCTCGATCTCTTCACCCACAGGGTTCTGGCCCGCGAAGAGAGCGTCTCGCAGTCCAGTGCCAATCACTGCAACGTTCTCCGCTGAGTCGATCGCGCTTTGCTTGAAGAATTTTCCCTTCTCGAAGCTCCAGTCATACATGTCGGCATACTCTGCTCCTACACCGTAAACTTGCGTGTAGTTCTTATCGCTACCGGAAGCGACCCAGCCGCGCATGCGGGTGAGGGGAGAGACATGAGCGACGCCAGTCACCGTTCGCAAGGCTGCGGCATCATCCGGTGTAAGTGTCGTTGCCGTGCCGAGCCCTGTGGCGATCCTGGACTCTTCTCCACCGCGCGTGAAGTTGCCTGCACGAACGTTGATCAAGGTCGTCCCAGCGGATTTGACGTCTTTCGAGACGCTTTGCTGTGCGCCGGTTCCTAGCGCAAACATCGTCAGCACGGCTGCCACGCCGATGGTCATGCCCAAGAGTGCAAGGCCCGTGCGCAGTTTATTTGTCTTCAGCGCCTTCACCGCGATCTTGAAGCTCTTTTTCAGCATCACTCAAACCTCAGGGATGTCAGGGGTGCAACACGAGAAGCTTCGCGCGCTGGATAGTATCCGAAGAAAATTCCCACCGCTGCTGATACGCCAAAAGACAGCAAAATTGCCAGCGGCGAGATGCTGGTAGACCACTGCACTGCATGCGAGATCGTCATCGCCGCGATGACACCAATGGCTATGCCGAGCAAGCCTCCAGCAACACTGAGCGTGACGGATTCAAATATGAACTGGAGCAGGACTTCCTTGGCGCGAGCGCCTACTGCACGACGAATCCCAATCTCCCGCGTGCGCTCTGTCACGGAGAGCATCATGATGTTCATAATGCCGATGCCGCCTACGATAAGCGAGACCGTGGCAATGCTCGCCAGCAGCGCTGTCATCGTCTTGCTCGATTTATCGAGAGTCTTGCCAAGCTGATCGAGGGTGACTTTTTCGAGGCCCGCCACGTTTCCCGTGACGGCGGTGGCAACATCGGGCCGCAGACCACCTTTCGTGAGCGCCTTGCTCGCCTGGCTGGCGACAGTGAAGTCGTCCGGCGTGTTGGCGCCGATTCCATGACGCGTCCGAAGAAGGCTCACGATGGACTTCGAGACTCGAGTGACATCACCGGTCGATTCCGTAGTGACAGTGATGTCGTTAAGTTTCGAAAGATTGAGCAAGCTCTGCATTGTGGTGACGGGAATGTAGACGGCATCGAACTGGTCATCACCGGCCTCCGGTGTAACCATCCAGTTGGAGCTCGTCACCACGCCGACAACCTTGAACGGTTGCTTCCAGAGGAGAACGGTCTTGCCGATGGGGCTTGCCGTCCCAAAGATCTTTTCAGAGGCAACACTTCCCAGTACAACAACCTGCTCGTTCTTTTTTTGCTGGCGTGCGCTAAAGAAACTGCCATGCACGAACTTCCAGGAACGTCGTATCTCGGGGAGTGACGAATCATCTCCATGCACGCGCGTAAACCAGCGAATATCACCGGCGGTGACGTGCACATTCTCGTGTATCCCCTCACACGCATACTGGACACCTTTTATCTGTCGGATTGCGTTTGCATCATCAATGGTTAGCGTAGCCGCCGCTCCAAGACCGGCCTCTGAATCGCCTAATCGTTGTCTCGCTGTCGGATGGTCGTGAATCGCGAATGGATCATCCTCCGGATGAAATATTGCCATCTGTAGATGCGGACGTATCTCTTCCTCCGGATTGCGTATGGCACCCATCTCAATCGCGTCGTCCGGCGGACGCTCACGTTGAGCTTGATAATTGCCAGCGGTTACGATGAGCATATTCATCCCCGCAGCCTTCACCTGGTCCTGAATGGCTTTTTGCGCACCACTTCCAAGGGCAATCATCGTCAGTACAGTCGCCACGCCGATAGTCATACCAAGCATTGTGAGCGCGGTCTGGAGTTTGTTTCTACGGAGTGCCTTTAGCGCGATGATGTAGCTGTTCGATAGTGCCACTAGACAACTCCTTCGAGTGGAACCGGGGAAGCTTCCAACTCCCCGCTGGCATGTCGGCGGTTTTGATTAGGAACGTCCGAAACGATATTGCCGTCCTTGAAGCTGACAATGCGTGAGCCATACTCCGCTACGTCCATCTCGTGCGTGATTAGAACAATAGTGATACCACGCTCTCTCTGTAATGATTGGAATATCTCCATTACTTCGATCGAGGTTTTGCTGTCGAGATTACCCGTAGGCTCATCCGCCAGAAGGATGGAAGGATTGTTCAACAGTGCACGGGCGATGGCGACGCGCTGCTGCTGGCCACCGGAGAGCTGATTGGTATGGTGGTCGGCACGCGATTCCAGTCCAACAGCCGCCAGGGCAGCCATAGCTCTTCTCTTACGCTCCGAGGTGGAGATGTTGCCTGTTCCATAAAGTAATGGAAGCTCGACGTTCTCAAGCGCCGAAGTGCGGGCCAGAAGATTGAAGCCCTGGAAGACAAAGCCGATCTGTTTATTGCGCACGAGCGAGATATCGTCATCGCTGAGGTGGGAGACATCACGACCATCAAGAAAGTACTGACCACTCGTCGGCTGATCAAGACAGCCCAGGATGTGCATCAAAGTCGATTTTCCCGATCCGGAGGGTCCAATGACGGCGACGAACTCGCCGGGGCTAACATCCAGCGAGATGGAGCGAAGAGCGTTCACCTGATGCTCGCCAACGTGGTACGTCTTGGTAAGATCACATACGGAAATTACAGGATTCATGATGGATCACTGTCCTTTCGGATATGGGCATCCGGAGCACACACTCCGGATGCCGCCCTACGTTCGCCTACTTTCCGGCAGTGGTCTTTGGCTTAGGTTTAACGGTAGTGGTCATCGCATACTCATAAATACTCGCTACGACGATCTTTTCCGCACCGGCGATACCACCGTCCCACTTCTCTCCTTCGATGGCGTACCATTCGTTAGCCGCATGAGCCCGGCCGCCTGCGCCGCCACGTACGCCCATGCCCATGGGGATAGAGACGCTGCCTACTTTCTGGCCAACTTCGCCGTCTGCAAAGAGATACGATGGCCAGTAACCTCCAGTCGCCTCGGCTTCGGCTACGCCCAAAGGCTTCTCTTCGCCCAAGTGGTTATAGTGAGAGGCCATCATGAATCGATTGTCCTCGCCGGATAGGCCAAGCATCTCGGTAGCCTTCTTATGTGCGTTCGAGATATCGGTGTTCGCCGATGAGCCGCGGGACCAGGGCACATCGCCGATGAGCTTGATCTCGACGTCCTTGTATCCGTTTTTGTCGAGTTGAGCGCGGAGCTTTTTGATCAAATCGGGCCCATTCATCTTCGGAACATAACGGAAGTTATGCTTCGATGTGATCTTGTTAGGCAGAATGGCGCCGGCTCCTCCGGCGTACATGTTCCCTCCCCAAATGCCGTCTAGATTAAAGCTGGTTCCAAAGCGACCATCTTTGAGCACCTCGAGCGGGACATCCGACATATATCTTGCGACGCCCTGCGCCTTTGCCATCTTGACCAGATCTGTCTTTGCAGCGCGCTCCTGCAACTGCTTCATCTGTTCCGGGGTCGGCTTTTCCATATTGTCGAAAAAACCCTGAATGAGAGGCGTATTGCCGTCAGGAGAGGTCAGCGAGGCCAGCATATGGATATGACGCCACGCCGGACTGTCCGTCGTACGTTTCATAACACCGTGAACATCGCTCTCAACCGGACCACGCCCCCAGCTCTTGCCGCTGGTTGTGAGTTCAACGTAAACGCAGCCTTCAGATGGACCACCTGCATACAGCGCGTCGGCCTCCTTCAGCAAATCGGAGTGATCTGCAATAAATTTCCGTAAACCGATGTCCATACGTTCTTCATCGCCTTCTGCGATGAAGATCAGGTTGACGGGCAGCTTGCCCATAACTTGCTTGTAAGCCATCAGCGCGTTCCATTGCGCCATCTCGGGCCCTTTTGAGTTAGTGGCGCCACGACCGACAAGGACACGCGGAACGTTCGGAAGGCCTGCGGTTTTGCCATCAACTATGCGGCCTTCAAAGGGAGGCACAACCCAGAGATCCGGCTGTGTAACCGGCATCGTGTCATATTGCCAATAGATAGCGACTGTTTTAGGTGCGCCCTCATCGCATTTCGCATACACAACGGGATTGCCTGGCGTTCCATACTCCGTGATGCCCACGTCGAATACGCGGGTCGTCTGGCAGCCAAGCTTATCGAAAAAACCTTTGACCATCTCGGCAGATTCAGGGATACCTTCGCCGCTATTGGAAATGGATGGTTGTTGTATCCACTTCTGAAGATTCTCTACATGCTCATCGATGTGATCGTCGATGTAGGCGAAGATTTTTTGCAGATCGGGAGGTACCTTGCTCATATCTGGCTTCACGCCAGAGGAGCCATAGGGATTGACCCCAAGTTTCGGTTTTGTGACAGTTGTAGCAGTTTTTGAATCTTTTTTGTTGCACGCAATCGTCCCCGCCAGAAGGCCGATCATACAAAAGCACATTAACTTGGATCGCATGAGCTTACACATCTCCCTGATGGATACAGCGATAGCGCAGAAACCATCTGATGAATTCGCAAAGATTTTGCTTGGATTGAGACAGTGACTACGAACGTAAAACTGCCGGCAATTAACTCACTGCAATTTTGTGGAAGCTCAAGACTGGTACGGGATGGACGGGATACCTTCCCTGTAAGCATCGACGAGGATGGTCAGGGCCAATCTTTTCGGGGCAACCTGGAGCTGTGCGTGATATGGCAAGCGTATGAGCGAA
>Ga0193742_1001780_pt1 | contig 12640 bp, 10 predicted proteins | sample L2c1metaG_FD_165511 | JGI IMG/M metagenome (GOLD analysis project Ga0193742, IMG submission 165511) | Soil microbial communities from a riparian zone of the East river system, Colorado, United States - L2c1 | ecosystem: Environmental > Terrestrial > Soil > Riparian zone | place: USA: East River... | reverse complement strand
CCTGGGTGACGATCCGGACACGCTCGCGCGCGAGCTGCAGGATCTTTTTCCGAATGCCGCATTGGCGGGGGGAGACTCCGAGTTCGAAGAGTGGGTGGCGAAGGTCGTCGGCTTTGTCGACGCGCCGCAGATCGGTCTCGATTTGCCGCTCGACGTGGGGGGCACCGCGTTTCAGCAGCGGGTGTGGCGGGCGCTGCGCGAGATCCCGGCAGGCTCCACCGTCAGTTATGCAGAGCTCGCGGCAGCTATCGGTGCGCCCGGTGCCGCGCGCGCGGTCGCGAGGGCGTGTGCCGCGAACAGTCTGGCTGTTGCCATCCCCTGCCATCGCGTCGTACGGACCGATGGCGCGGTATCCGGGTATCGCTGGGGCGTGGAGCGCAAGCGCGCGCTTCTGGATCGCGAGCGCAGGGCGGATTCGGGATTCGGGATTAGGGGTTAGGGATTCGTGATTCGGGATTCGTGATTAGGGACTAGTGATTAGGGATTCGGAGGCGGCTCTCTTCCGTTCGGCCGCCTGCGTGCTCATCAGCGCGTCAGCCTCATCGTCCAGCGGTGTCCAGCCCAGCGCTGCCCCGACATCGTCCGGTAGCTCAGCCACGCCGCGCTCGATCAGAAATGCTCCCTCAGACGTGTGCACGATGCCACGAACGAGGTGCGGATGGCGGAAGAGTCCCATTTTTTGTCAACCTCTCTGCCGGGTTGCTCGCTGCCGGCTCGATCTTGCCGCCGGTTCGGCCAGGGGTTCGGGCGAAAGAGTCCCGGCAGCCTGCCTGGGAAATTCAACGATCTGACCGCGCGTCTTGTCGAGATGGACCGGTAACAGGTCCGTGCGATGGCCGCAGCCCTCACAGACGAACCACAGGATGCCATCCTGGTCGGTGACGACGAAACGGTGCCGGCATCCGAACCTCGCGGCAGCTTGGACGATCATCGCCCTGCTCCGCGTCCGCAAACGAAACATGCTGCTCTGGTGAATTGTGTCATTGCCTGTCCCGTCGAAGGCAATGCGAGTGCCGTTCAAAATGCCATCAGAATGGGCCTTTTTTTGGCAGTCGCGCAAAAGATTGTTACATCGCTGCACATTAATTACAGATTTCGTAGAACGCGATCGGTAAAATCCGGCAAAGATCTGCGCGGGAGTCGCCGGTCGGTCCCTTCCCTGATCAACGATGAGCGTCATGGATCCGAACGCACCTCCTGTCAGCGACCCTCTGCCCCCAGCCGCTTCGCTCAATCGGCGTGACTTCATGGCCGCGGTGGCGGGTGCCGTGCTGATCCCGTCCCAATCGCCCCTTGCGAAACCTGCGTGGAGCGCCGGGGTCGCCGCGGTGGACATCACGCCCCGGCGCTCGCTCTGGATGGCCGGGTTCGCGCTGCGCAAACAGCCGTCGCAGGGGGTAGCGCTTCCGCTGCACGCGAAAGCGCTGGCCCTGCGCTGCGGCGCCCAGCCTCCGGCCGTTCTGGTGACGGTCGATCTTCTCGGTCTGACGGCACGGATCACCGACCGCGTCGCAGCCGAGGTCGGGCGGCGGCATGGCGTCGCCCGCGCCAATCTGTTGTTCAACGCGAGCCACACCCACTGCGGGCCGGTCATCGATGAGCAGTTGTCAGTGGCTTACGACCTGTCACCCGATCAGTGGACGGCGATCCGCGAGTACACGACGCGGCTGGAAGACCAGCTGATCGCCGTCATCGGGGACGCCCTGTCGCGGCTCCGTCCCGCGCACGTGGCATATGCCCGCGGTGAAGCCGGCTTCGCCGCCAACCGGCGCGTGAAGTTCACGTCCGACGGTCCCGTCGATCGCTCGGTGCCCGTGCTCCGCGTGAACACAGCCGACGGAGCGCCGCTTGCGATCGTGTTCGGGTACGCCTGCCACAACACGACCCTCCAGGACGGCTTCGTGCAGTATCACGGCGACTACGCCGGCGTCGCGCAGGCCGCTCTCGAGCGCCGCCATCCCGGCGCCACTGCGCTCTTCATGATTGGGTGTGGCGCCGACGCCAACCCGAAGCCGCGCGGGACCCTCGAGCTGGTGCAGGCACACGGTGCCGCACTCGCGGACGCGGTTGACAGCGCCCTGCCGACAGCCACCCCGGTCGCGTCGGTGCTGCGCACCGCATACGGCACGGTCGATCTGCCGTTCGTGGACGCCGCGGCAAAAGAGCGCTGGAGACAACAGCTTGACATCGACCAGGTGTACCTGCGCCGGCACGCCGCCTTGATGGAGGCGGCTGTCCGGCGTGACGGCCACCTTCCGGCCACGCAGCGTGATCCTGTACAGGTGTGGCGCGTCGGCTCAGACTTGACCCTCATCGCCCTCGGCGGAGAGGTCGTCGTCGATTACGCGCTGCGCCTGGCGCGCGAGTACCCGGGCCGGAACCTCTGGGTCGCCGGCTACTGTAACGATGTATTCGGGTACGTCCCGTCACTCCGTGTGCTGCGCGAGGGGGGCTACGAAGGTGGCGACGCGATGATCTATTACGGGCGGCCGGGGCCATTCACTGACGCCGTCGAGGACTTGATCGTCAGCGAGGTGGGCCGGCTGATGCCGGACTGACTGCGCCGTCTCTCCTCCAATCGCCCTCCCCTTGCGCGCCTGATTGCTCTCCCGTCCGGCTCGGCCTGGCTCAACGATGTGCGCCTTCGGCCTCCTAAACCAATTCCGTAATCCCTCGTACCAAATGAGAGCACGGCCCTGCGCGTGAATGGCACGCGCCTGGAGCGGTGCCAGTAAGTACAAGACAAACAATAGTTAACAGGTATCGATTCGCGGGTACGGCCATTGCTGTCCTCTCAGGCATCGCAGGTTTTCGAGTTGGTAACACGGGGTGGCTGACGACGCCGATGTTCCGGACGTCAACACGCTATCGTTCCGCAGCTGCGGCGGTGACACAGTACTGCGGCCCGTTCGGCTGCTGTTGGCCGTTTGAAGTTGTATGTACTGAACTCCGCCCGCGCTGATGCCGGGCGACCGATCGACGACCGGGACGTGAGATGAGCGCAACCGTGTGTCAGAGCTGCGGCGCGAAGATTCGTGAGTCATGTACTCGCTGTCCTCGCTGTCGCGCATTCATCGTGGCGGCACCTGAGGCAGGTGGTGCGGGTTCTCCCGTAACGTTCCGCGTCAACCCGACCATGGCATTGGTAGTGGCCGTGGTGTGCGCGATTCCGGCCGTGATGTGGTGGAGCCGTACGCCGGTACCCCAGGCCCGTACTCCCGCGCGTGCGGTCAGGCCGGCCTCGCCGCCGCCCGGCGCTCCACCGCCGACCGTGATCGAAGACGCCGCGAAGCTTCCCGCTCTGCCGGCGCCGAAGCCTTCTCAAGGGCTGCCGTCGGACTCCCAGAGTGCCGACGCCGCCACCGCACTGAGCCTCCATCGGGCCGTGCTGGAGCAGGATCCGCTCAACGCCGCCGCGGTCTACGGCGTCGGCCGGGCGCTGCTCATTCTCGGGCGCTCGCGCGAGGCGCTCGGGCCGCTTCAGCAGGCCGCTCAGCTGAGGCCGGGCGACTGGGCCACGACTTTCACCTACGGCCGTGCGCTGATGGCCGTAGAAGACTTTCCGGCGGCTGTCGGTGTGTTTCGGAACGCCAGGGTCATTGCGCCGAACGAGCCGGCCTCGATTGCGAATCTCGCCATGGCCCTCCTTCGGATGGGCGATCGGCCGGGCGCCGCCCGGGAGTTCGCCGCAGCGATCAGGCTCGACGGGCGAGATCCGGCATTGCGGCTCGGTCTCGCCATCAGTCTGGATGCGGCCGGGCAGGACAGCGATGCGGCATCCGCGTACCGCGAATACCTGCGCCTGACGCCCGCGGGTCCGGAAGCCGATAGAATCAACGCCCGCCTCAGCTATCTGTCCGGCGGGCGGCGTTCCACGTAGCATCAAGGGTCGAGTGTTCAAGAGCGCGGCGGTCCCCGAGGACTGCTACACTTGGCACGAGGGTGGCCGCATGAACTTCAACAGCTCGAGTCTGCGCATCGTCGCAACCGGTCTGGCCGTGGCCTGCCTTGGCATCCCCATTCGAGTTGCCGCACAGCAGACTCCATCACTTGCCGAGCTGGCTCGACAGGAGGTCGAGCGCCGCAAGGCGATCAAGGCGCCCGGCAAGGTCTACACCGACAAGGGGACCAGGGCCGAAGGCACCGCCGCCACAGCGGCAGCCGCCGGACAATCCGGCTCGCAGGCGGCTCCCACTCCGGTTCGAGGTGAGGTGCCGGCCGAGGCCGCCAAAGCGGAGGAGAGCTCCGACGCGAAAGGGGAGAGTTACTGGCGCGGGCGGATCACGGAAGCGCGCGAGAATCTCCGCAGGAACGAGGCCTTTGTGGAAGCGCTGCAGAGCCGCATCAACGGCCTGACCGCCGACTTCTCTGCGCGCGACGATCCTTATCAGCGCGCCAAAGTCGGCGAGGAGCGGCAGAAGGCGCTCGGTGAGCAGGCACGAGTGAAGAACGAGATCGAGGACGGTCGAAAGCTCATCGCGACGATTGAAGAGGAAGCGCGGCAGGCCGGAGCGCTTCCCGGCTGGCTTCGCTGATCTCCCTCCGGCCCCCCACGTTTCCACCGCTCGGATTTTACGAATGGTCATTCGCCAGCTCTCCGCCCCTTCGCTCAAAGCCATGATCGAGAGCGGTCAGCCCTTCGAGTTCGTCGACGTGCGCACCCCCGAGGAACGCGCGATCGCGAAGATCGAGGGGGCGCGTCTTCTCGACAAGCCGTATCACGACGACCTCATGGCCCTCGATCGTGACACGCCGATTGTCTTCCAGTGCCATCACGGGATGCGGAGTCAGTCCGCCGCTGAATACTTTCAGGAGGCGGGCTTTCGAAATCTGTACAACCTCGAAGGCGGCATCGAAGCCTGGTCCAGGCTGGTCGACGCGTCCATTCCACACTACTGACGTCGAGTTTACCGGCCGCCCTCCACGACTTCGTACCGCTGCCCCGCGATCGTCAGCGATCCGGTCCGGGCCGGGCCGCCGTTGGGCGCCGCGATGAACTGAACGAGACCGCTTCCTGTGCCGGATGTCCCAGCCGTCAATGTGATCCAGTCGACATCGCTCGCGGCCGTCCAGGTGCATGCGCCGGTGACGATCACCAGGATATTTCCGTTGCCGCCACTCGCACCGAAGACGTGTGACGGCGGCACCATGACCCAGGTGCACGACGACGACTGGTTGACTGTCACGACCTGGCCGGCAACGGTGAACGTGCCTGTGCGCGGCGGGCCCTGATTCGCCGCGACGGTAAATGGCGCCTGCGCCGGGCCGGTACCCGTTGGTGTTGCGACGGTGATCCAGCTCGCGCTGCTCGATGCCGTCCACGGGCAGCCTGCGCCGGTTGTGACGGACGCTGAGCTCATTTCCCCTGCGGGGCCAACATCCCGGGCCGTCGGCGCCACGCTGTACGTGCAGCCGTTCGCCTGTGACACGGAGAGTGTGTGCCCGGCAATCGAGACGTTCCCCTCGCGCGCTGGGCCTGAATTTGCCGCGACAGAGAACGGCACCTGCCCTGGGCCGTTGCCGCTCGAGCCCGCGCCGATGGTGATCCACGGAGACCCGCTTGCGGCAGACCACGCGCAGCCCTGCGCCGTGGCAACCTGGAACGCGCCCGTCGCGGCAGCCGCTCCGACGCTCACGCTCGGCGGGCTCACAGTGAACGTGCAGCCAGAGCTCTGGCTGACGGTGACCGTCTGATTCGCGATTTGCAACGAGCCCGTACGCGCCAGCGCGGGGTTCGCGGCGACGCTGAACTTCACCTCACCCGCGCCGTCACCCGACTGGCCCTCGGTGATGGTGAGCCAGTCCGCCGCGCTCGCCGCCGACCATGCGCAGCCCTTCGCCGTGGCGACCTGGAAGGCGCCCGTCGCTGCAGCTGCTCCGACACTCACACTTGGCGGGCTCACACTGAAGGTGCAGCCTGAGCCCTGGGTCACTGTGACCGTTTGATCCGCGATGCGCAGCGATCCGGCACGTCCCTGCGCGGAGTTCGCGGTGACGCTGAAGCGCACCTCGCCAGGTCCGTTCCCTGACTGACCCGCGGTGATGCTGATCCAGTCCGACGCGCTCGACGCGACCCACGCGCACCCGGATCCCGTGCGGACCGAGACGACGGTTGCACCGCCGGCCTGCGGCGCCGCATAGGTGAGCGGCTCGACAGTGTAGGTGCATCCGGGCGATTGGGTGACGGTCACGACACGGCCAGCCACCGTCAGCGTGCCGGTCCGAGCCGGTCCTTCGGTTGGCTCGACGCGGAAGCCGACCGTGCCCGGACCGCTGCCCGGGGCGCCGCTGGCGATCACAATCCACGCCGCCTGGCTCTCGGCCGTCCAGCTGCAGCCTGCGGGGGCGGATACCGGGATGTCCCTGGTGCCGCCGGCGGCGCCGAGGCTGAACGCGGCCGTGCCGATCGAGTAGCTGCAGCCGGTCCCTTGTTCGACCTGCACGGTCTGGCCGGCGACCGTGATGATGCCGGTGCGCGGCGGGCCGATGACGGCGTCCACGTGTATCTTGACCTCTCCGGTTCCGCCGCCCTCCGCGCCTGAGACGATCGTGATCCAGGGGACGTCGGGTACCGCCGTCCATCGGCACTGCGCGCTGGCTGTGGTGACCTGAATCGTCCGCTCACCGCCGGTCGCATCGAACGATTCATCAAGGGAGGACAGACGGAAGTCGCACTTCCTGCCTTCCTGTGACACCTGCAGCCGCTGATCCTCGATCGTGATCGTTGCCGCCCGCGCCGCAGGGTCCCCGTTGGCGCCGATGGTGAATTGAATCGATCCGTCGCCCTGTCCGGTCGTCGGCGGCGTCAGGCTCACCCATGCGGCATCACTCCGGGCCGACCAGGTGCACTCGCGGTTCGTGGTGATGCGAATCGCCGCGGATCCGCCATCGGGCGCGAACGAGGACGCGTCCGTCTGCGCCTGTACTCCACAGCGCGCTGGAGACGTGACGGTCACCGTTTCGGACGAGGAGCCGCAGGAGGCCATGATCAGCAGCGCGATGCCGGCCGACATCGCGCTGAGGCATTTCAGAACGACCGGCGACGCAGGGAATGAGGCGTTGAGCATCGGCACCACTCAGGGCACGCCGCCCTCTGATGCCGTGTCGAATCGTCCGCAGACGGGAGACGGCACCCAGGGCAGGCGGGGATCGTAATGCAAGAACGGTCTCGCTGCGTGAATCGCTGGCTCGTCAGTACGTCAGCACGGCGCGGCCGTAGTCGCACGCACCACACAGCGCCAGGCTCGCCCGGGACGACTTCGCACACGCCCCTGAACCGATTCGTGCAAAAGCCAGCAACCCCAGGACGCGAGCGGCCATCGTCTTGCTCCGCAGCCTCTGAGCCCGGCTCGCACATCCAATCGATCTGTTCACAACCGAGCCTCGCGGCATAGCTGGACAAGCGGTGATACACGGATCCGACATCTCCGGCCATCTGTCACGCATCCTGATCGTGGACGACGAACGCGCCTCGAGAAAAACGGCGACTACGTCGACAAGTACAGCCGGATGCTCGAGGGGGAGGTCGTCTCGCGCACGGCCGACCTGCCGAACGAACGAAGCAGGCCGCCGCTGAGAGCTACGTGCACGTTGCACGCGTAGCACGTAGCACGTAGCACGTAGCACGTAGCACGTAGAACTTGTCTCGATCGCATAAAATCATCCCGGACCCACTTCGAGATGAGGATGATTGACCCACACGCCGGCCGCTTTCCGTACCCTCGCGCCCTCTGCTGTACACGCGATCCGTTGTCTTCTGCTGTTCGTCACGCTTGCAGTGCCACGGCCGGCGCTCGCGCGGGACGCGGCGGAGCCCCCGCCGCGCGCCGGCGCGCTGCTCGTCTTTCTTGACTGCAGTTACTGCGATTTCGACTATCTGCGGCGCGAGATCCCGTTCGTCAGCTACGTGCGCGACCGAAAGGACGCCGAGCTGCACATCCTGGTCACCACGCAGCCGACGGGCGGTGGCGGCACCGAGTATGTCTTCAAGTTCATCGGGCTCGGCCGCTTCGACAGTGTGGACGATGAGCTGAAGTACGTGGCGTCCCTGACGCAGACCGGTGACGAGCGCAGAGCGGGGTACACGGAAGTGCTCAAGCTCGGGCTCGTCAGGTACGTGACATCGACCGCTGCCGCCGATCGCCTGCGTCTCGTCTACCAGCCCCGCCGAGGGACGGCCCCTGTCCCTGACGCGCCATCCGCGGATCCCTGGAACTACTGGTCTTTTCGCGTGCGGGGGAGTGGATCTGTCAACGGCGAAGCGAGCAACAAGTCCCGGAACGTGTCGTCGTCGCTCACCGCGAATCGCACGACTGAGGCGTGGAAAGTGAATCTGAATGCGAGCATGAACTTCCGCACCAACGAGTTCACGCTGAGCGACGGAGAGACGCTGACGGATGCCTCACACGATCATGGTGTCGGCGGCATCGTGGTCAAGAGCCTCGGGGATCACTGGGCCGCGGCAGGCCGCGGACGGCTCGGGTCAAGCACATTTCTGAACCAGAACCGCGTCTCTCGCGTGGGGGCGGGCGTCGAGTACAACGTGTTTCCGTATGCCGAATCGTCACGGCGCGAGCTCACTTTTCAGGTGACGGCGAACGTCAACCACTTCGACTACTTCGAGACGACGGTCTATGGAAAAGACAGCGAGACCGTCGCTGACGCGATGTTGCTCTCGTCATTCGACATCCGCCAGCCCTGGGGCTCGAGCGGGCTGTCGCTGGAGTCGGCGACGTATTTCCACGATCTGGGCCGGCATCGGTTCGTCGCCAATGGCAACATCGACGTGCGTCTCTTCAAAGGCTTCTCACTGACCGTCGATGGAACCGCGTCGAGGATCAACGACCAGCTGTATCTGCGCGCGGAGGGGGCGTCCGACGAAGAGATCCTTCTGAGGCGCCGGCAGCTCGCTACTTCGTATCGATACCGTCTGGCCGTCGGTCTGAGCTACACCTTCGGGTCGATCTTCAACAACGTCGTCAACACCAGGTTCTGAGCGGCGCATCGGACGACGTCGTGCGCACTCGTCTCCCGCGCGCGCGTTGTCAAGCGTCGACGGAACCATCCCACGACTCCCGACGACCAGGGTGAGCTGACTCTGAGGCGCCGCGACATCGAGGCGTTCCAGACCACTACGCTAGACGGCTGAATCGGCCGTGTGCGACGCCTGCCGTCTGACGTTCAGCCGGTGCAGCTCTCTGAGCGCCTCTATCGCGGAGATAATCGCGACGACAAGGAAGCCGATCTGAAAGCTCACGTTGATGATGCCCGCGAGGCGCTCCACGTGCACGCCATTCCATACCGTCGCCGGCGAGGCGGGGATGAACCATTCGTCCGCCCGGAGAAGAAGGGCAAAGATCAGCACGGCCGCTGCCTGGAGTCCGACTCGCACCAGAGACCGTGACTTCGTCCAATAAGGGCGCGCGACGTTGGCTGCGTGCAGCGCGGTCGTCGCGAGGGTCAGCAGCAGGAGCGGCACGTACGCCAGCGGCCAGACGGGTGCGGGTTCAAGGAAGGCCGCAGCGGGCCCCAGCAGCAAAAACGGCATCCGCGGGAGCAGCAGCAGCCAGACGAGCGACGCGACGGTGAAGAGCAGTTCGCCGATCGCGCGCGGCCGCGAGATCCGATATTCGTGGTCGATCACTTTGGGCAGCTTCCGCGGGTCCCAGTCGTGCTTCAGTTTGAGCCGCGCCTGCGCCATGTCGAGCGCTGCAAATCCGAGCGTGGTCCAGGCGAACATCATCAGCGCCCGGCCAGGGAAGGCCAGCATTTCCCGGACGCCGTAGTGGACGAGATCGCCCTGCAGCACGCCGTTGATCGCAGCCAGGATGGCGGTGATGAGCAGGGAGGCTCCCAGCCCGAGCTTCAGAGAGAAGAGGTAAATCGGAAAGAACACCGGTCCGATGAGCTGTTGCCGCGATCGGTACCGCGTGGCCACGATTATCGGGTGACCGTGTCGTCGAAGGATGTCGGCGGCCTCCTCCTCGGTCAGCGGACGGCCAAGTTCGTCCTGGCGATCCTCCATCTGCGAGATGAGGTTCTCCGACAGTTCGCGGACGATGTCGTCCTGGTGCTTCTGCGGAAGGAAGAACTTAACTGCGTGCAGATACCGATCGAGCAGGTCCATGATGCAGCTCCGTCAAAATCTGGTTCAACGACACATCGATGCTTCGCCATTCCGCGAGCAGCTGGTCCAGCGTCAACGCGCCCTGGTCCGACAGGCGGTAGAAGCGCTTGTTGCGCTTTCCCTCCTCCCGCCACTCGCTGACCAGGAGTCCCTGAGTCTCGAGCCGCCGGAGCAGAGGATAGAGCGTGCCCTCATCGACAGCCAGCCCATGCTCCGCGAGCAGCTTGCGAAGCGTGTAGCCGTACTGTTCCGTGCGAAGCGCCGCCAGGACCGCGACGCTGAGGCACCCGCGCCGCAGCTCGAGCCGAAGATTGTCGAAGACGCCCGAGTCGGAAGAATCATTACCATGCGACATATACTATCTGTCACACACTGTATGACGCACAGCTTTGTCTGTCAAGGAGTTTTCTGCTTCCCGCTTCCTGCTACCCGCTTCCCGCTTCCGGCTTCCCGCTACCCGCTTCCTGCTTCTCGCGCGAATCCCGAGTCGCTCCCGAATCCCGAATCCCGGAATGACCGCTTGACGGAACCGGATCGACGCGCGTATCGTCCCATCAAGAGCTGATGGGACTAACCAACACACCCTCCGATCTCCTCCCAGGGACGATCCGAGATCAGTCATGCGCGCTCTCTTGAACCGGCTTCGACGATGGCAGCGGGTGCGCCAGTTCGACCGCGACCTCGCGGAGGAAATGGAGACGCATCGCGCACTGCGTCAGGCGCAGCTCGAAGATGCAGGCCTTACCAGTCGCGAGGCGGAGTCCGCGAGCCGGCGCGCTCTGGGCAACGTGACGCTGGCGAAGGAAGATGCGCGCGACGTCTGGATGGTGCGATGGCTGGACGAGGCGCTGCGAGACTTGCGACATGGGAGCCGGTTGCTGCTCCGGAACCCCGGCTTCGCGCTGATGGCCATTGCATCGCTCGCGCTCGGCATCGGCGCCAATACCGCGATCTTCAGTCTGGTCGATGCCGTGATGCTGAAGGCGCTGCCGGTGGACGCCCCGCAGCAGCTGGTCGTTCTGGAACGCGTCAACACACGGGGCGAACGATCGAATCTCTCCTATGCGATCTTCACCGCCCTTCGGGCGCCGGACGCTGCGTTGTCGGGCGCGTTCGCCGCGCTGGATGGGACCTACCGTCTGGAGATGGCGAGGGCGGGCCGTGCCGATACCGAGACGGTTCGCGTGCAGGCGGTCTCAGGAGAGTACTTTCAGGTCCTCGGGGTTCGTCCGGCGCTTGGCCGTGCGCTCACGCCCGACGATGACCGGCTCGGGAGGCCAGAGCCGGTGGCAGTCCTGAGTTACGGCTGCTGGCAGCGGCGATTCGGCTCCGATCCCTCGATCCTCGGTCAGCGTGTCACGCTCAAACGCGAATCGGTCACCATCATCGGCGTGGCGCCGCCGCAGTTCTTCGGGGAGTCCGTCGGACGGGCACCGGAAATGTGGGTGCCGCTGACGATGCAGCCGGTCCTCGATCCTCCCGACGTCCTGAACGATCCACGGGTCGGCTGGCTGCGCGTAATGGGGCGGCTGCAGCCGGGATCGAGCCTGACGCAGGCGCAGGAATCGGTGAACCAGCGGCTGACCGCCCTCAAAGCCGACGGGGCGGGGATCGGTCAGAGTCTCCGGCAGGTCAGCGGGATCGCGATCGAGCCGGGAAGCCGCGGCCTCGCGGACACGCGGACGAAGTTCTCGCAGCAACTCGGGATCCTCATGGCGGTCGTCGCGGTCGTCCTGATGATCGCCTGTGCGAACGTGGCGAATCTGCTGCTCGTCAGGGGAGCAGCCCGCAGCCGGGAGACGGCGGTCCGGCTCGCGATTGGTGCGGGGCGTGGAAGGCTGGTCCGGCAGTTCCTCACGGAAAGCCTGCTTCTCGGTTCCATGGGCGGCGCCGCCGGACTTCTCGTCGCCGGGTGGGGGAGTCAGGTGCTGCTGGTGCTCGCATCCAACCCGTCGAGTCCTCTCGCGATCGATGTGGCGCCCGACGCGCGCGTCCTCGCATTCACCTGCGCGGTGTCGTTGGCGACGGTCGTTCTCTTTGGCCTCGCACCCGCGTATGCCGGCGCACGACCTCAGATCAAAACAGGCGGCCGGCTGGCGCTGATGCTGCCACGCGCACTGGTTGTCGCGCAGGTCGGGCTGTCGCTGCTGCTCGTGGCAGGCGCGGGACTCTTCCTGCAAACGCTGAACAACCTGCGCAGCGTCGACCTGGGATTCCCGGCCGAGGGGATTCTCCAGACCGCCATCACTCCGCAGCAGGCGGGCTACAGCCGTGAGCAGTTCCCCGATGTGTATCGGCGGGTACTCGATCGCGTGCGTGATACGCCAGGTCTCCAGTCGGTCAGCATGTCGAGCAGCGGCTTCCGCACGGGCGCATCGCGAACGTGCTGCATTGCGATCCGGGGTCACATTCCGGAGCCAGGCGAGGAGCGCGAGGTTCAGACCTTGTCCGTCACCGCCGCGTACTTCGAGACGATGAGACTGCCGATCGTCAGCGGACGGGGGTTCAGTGCCG
>Ga0193742_1001779_pt1 | contig 12649 bp, 10 predicted proteins | sample L2c1metaG_FD_165511 | JGI IMG/M metagenome (GOLD analysis project Ga0193742, IMG submission 165511) | Soil microbial communities from a riparian zone of the East river system, Colorado, United States - L2c1 | ecosystem: Environmental > Terrestrial > Soil > Riparian zone | place: USA: East River... | reverse complement strand
CACCCATGTTAATCAATACTGAACGTCGAAGAGGGCTCTGACTGGTCGCCCCGACCAGCTTCCGGCAGCGTCACCAGCCCCTGGTGAGCCCGGTCCCTCGGCGGAGGAGGCGATCGATGAAAGTCAGCGTGCTCGGGCTAGGTCAAATGGGAACAGCGATCGCCGAACGGCTCATCGACGCCGGCCATGAGGTCGGCGTGTGGAACCGCACCAAGGGCAAGGCGGGTGGCCTGGTGGCCAGCGGAGCCGTCGAGCTCGACACCCCCGGCGATGCGTGGGAAGCACAAGTCGTCATCACGATGCTCGCCGACTCGGCCGCGCTGACCGATGTGACGTTGGGGACTGATGGGCTTGCACACGGCACGCGTGGGCGGGGAAAGTTCCTCATCGACATGAGCACGGTCTCACCAGAGTCCTCACAGCAAGTCGCTGAGATCGCCGCGACGCAGGGCATCCGCTACTTGCGCGCTCCCGTGAGCGGCAACCCCGGTGTGGTGCGGGCGGGAAACCTCACGATCGTCGTGTCAGGTGCCGACGACGACTACACCGCCATGAAAGGCCTGTTAAGCGATATCGGCCCCAATGTCTACCGGGCCGGCGCCGGCGAAGCGGCGCGCATCGTCAAGCTCGCGCTGAACCTCGTGATCGCCGGCACCGCCGAGTTGCTGGCCGAATCCCTAACTTTGGCGGAGGCTCACGGCGTCGACCGCGCCGTCCTGTTGGAGATCACTGCCGCGTCAGCGGTCGGCTCCCCATTCATCAAGTACAAGACCGCTCCGCTGTTGGCCGAGGACTACACGTCCACCTTCAGTACCCGCCTCATGCACAAAGACCTCGACCTGATCCTGGGGTCTGCCGCTGCTGGCGGTGTCCCGTTGCCGGTCACCGCGATCGTCCAACAACTGCTGCAGGCATGTGTTTCGACCGGCTTGGGCGAACTGGACTTCATGTCGCTGCTCATCCGGCTGAAGAGAGAAGCGGGGCAACCCACTTAGCCACCGCTGCCCGCGGTCGGCCGTTGCCTTCAAGCACCCAATTTGGAACGCCTCGCCATCGCTGTGATGAGCGTTGAGGCGTTGCAACGCAGGGACTCTGGACGTGGCTGTTTCCCGGGTCTCGCTGCCGCTGGCTGAGCCTGACCGCGACTTGATCGGCGGTGTTGAAGCCGATGACCGGCGGCCCAATGGCCGCCAGATGAGCTGCGCATGCGCACCCACGTTGGCGAGCGATCTGGCCTTCAGACAGCGATTCTGACGGCGGTACCGCAGCGGCTTCACATGCCCGCCAACGGGCCAGTGCCTCCGATTGGGTTTTATGGAGGCCGGCCGCGCCGGTGGCTACAGTGCGGACTCCACGGCGGGCGGCGATTCGGGCATATCGAGGTCGAAGTCCATCACTCGGTGGAATCGCGACAAGGCGTTCCACACGCTGATGCTCATGGTCAGCTCCACCAGTTCCCCTGGACTGAACAGGTTCTTGGCCGCGTCGCGCAGCTGCACTGAGATACCCGTGGGACTCTGCTGGCGGCTAATCGACGGGAGTGCCGTCGTCATCTCGTCTGCCATCTGCAACGCCAAACGCTCACGTTCGGTGAACCCGTCATAGTCACCCCCGGCGACAGTGGTCAGATCCTGCTCGGTCGCGCCATTCGCCAACGCCGCAGTAGAACGGTGGCTTGCCGTGTAACGGCAGTGATTAAGGACGGCGACGCGAATCGCAGTCAGCTCCTTAATCCGAGGCTCCAACAGGCCCGGCCCATTGACCTGCCGCAAGAAGGGAAGATAGGCCGCGAAAAGGCCTGGGCTGTTGCCTATCGCTGCCCAAGTGTTCAGCACCTTTCCGTAGGCCTTCTCGCCAGCGGCGAGGACATCCTGGTCGGCCTCAGAAAATTCACTGCCGTCAAGCAGCGGTACAAGTGGCATGTCCATTCCTTTGCTTATGGTGATTTCGGGTGCTGCCGTGGCGGGCGGACGGCGGAGGTGTCGTTGCTCGGCGGCGTTACGCGTGAGACCCGCGGGGTGCAGTCACCGGCCTCTCCCCTGCATCCATCGACCATTAGTACCGGCCGGTATCTATTCACGGGAACCAGCTTGACCAGCGCGCAAGTCATGCCGAACCACCGGGATCGCACGGTCGCCCACTACCTGTAACTCCTACTTGTCGGCACCGATCCACCGTCTCACACAATGGATCCATAATCCAGCTGCTTACGCTTAAAATGCGGGAAATATGGCGATAGTGGATCCTATAATCGTGGGTTGCGTGCTGCGGTCCTTTCGGCGGGCTGCGACTACAACCGGCTCGCGAGCCTTGCATAGGGACGGTCACGCCCCGCCGCGCTGTTACCTGCACACCCTGCACGCCGCTTTTTTCTACACTTCGATCAACAAGGCGTCGGGCAGGCAGACCTGTCGGATTACCTGCGATGACGAAGGGCCACCATGGCGCAAGACCAGTTGCCACCCAAGGAACTCACTACGAGTGAGCGCATCGCGGCACACCTGCGCGACGCAATCCTCAGCGGCGAGATCCCACCCGGCAGTCGGATCCGGCAGGAAGAGATCGCAGAGCGCTTGGGCGCCAGTCGGTTGCCGGTGCGCGAGGCGCTACGGATGCTAGAAAGCGAAGGGCTCACCCAGCTGGAGGCCAATAAGAGCGCCCGGGTTCCTGTACTGGATCGGAGGGAACTCGACATTGTCTACGAGATGCGGGAACGGATAGAGACGCTAGCGCTGCAGTTGAGCCTGCCCCATTTAACCGCCCAGCAGGAGTCGGAACTGCACGGCATTCAGGATCAGATCGAAGACAACGATGATGTTGGCAAGTTCTTGGAGCTCGACCGTCGCTTCCATCTCGGGACCTACGCGGGATGTCCAAGCGGTGAGCTGCTCAGCACAGTTACGCGCCTTTGGAATTCAACCCAACATTTCCGGCGGGCCTTCATGCTTAGCAACGGAGCCGACCGCCGCTGGTTCGTCAACGCGGAGCACCGGTTAATTCTCGACGCAATCTCGCGGCGCGATAGCGTTGATTGCGAGCGCTACCTCGCCGGCCACATCCGACGCACACGGATTCAGCTCGCTCAGCATCCTGACCTCTTCCAACACTGACGATTTCACCCTTGCACGGCATTGGGTTGTCATGAGTTCGGATCCGTGACTTCAGCTCAGCCAATCGCCCTCGGCCGAAAGCGGCAGCACTCGCTTAGACCGGGCATCACGCGACCGTTCCATCGTGAACGGGTGCGGGCAGGTTGGAGCTCTCCGCCGGCCTACTAATCGTCCCCATCCGTCTCGACACGAGCCCACCCTCCGTGGCACCCCGGACTGCACGGGCCAGACGTTGGCCCCGGCTGACAAAGATCCTCGCATCGGCCAGCGCGCCCGTCGCAAGTTTTCCATCGTCAGCCGACGCATCGACGTTTCTCGCCAATTGACCTTCGATGTTCGCAATGCGGACATTGTTCGCTCAACGCACATTGCGTACAATCGCAGGGGTGACGGGGTATCAACAGGCCGTGGGGCGTACAAACACCCGGGGCAACCCCGAACCACGCAACGGGGTAATGGCCCTGGCGCTCCTCGCCCGACCCAGATCCAATTCGTCACACTCCGAGAATTATTGTGTGACAGTCGCGTTCGGATCTGTGACACCACATTCGCAGCGTGGTGTCAGGTTCACACGACGGAAGATGGATCAGATCGCACCGAGCGTGAGCGGCCGTCGCGACCGCCCGCAGCCGAAACTCATCTCGCACACTGCACTGTGTGGCTGGGCGCGACAGCGACCGTGCACTGACATCGGCCGGCGTATCAGCGGAAGATGGAACTGCGATACCCGGGCGGGCCGTCGCCGATGCCGCTAACACACGCGCAGCTCGCTGCGAGGGTCGCTCTAGAACTTCGCGATGCCCACTACGTCAACCTCGGAATCGGACTACCCACATTGATTCCGACCTATCTCTCGTCGGGTGAGCAGACCGTACACTCGGAGAACGGTCTCCTAGGGGTGGGCCCGTATCCCGCCGAAGACGAGCTGGATCCCGAGCTCATCAATGCCGGGAAGGAGCTCATCACACTTGTGACAGGTGGGTCGTGCTTCGACTCCGCCGAGTCCTTCGGCATGATTCGCGGCGGACACGTCGATGTGGCCGTGCTCGGTGCGATGCAGGTTAGCCAGCACGGTGATCTGGCCAATTGGATGATCCCCGGTCACATGGTTAAAGGCATGGGCGGGGCGATGGATCTCGTACACGGGGCCCGCCAGGTAATCGTGATGACCGAGCATGTTTCGAAGAGCGGTGAATCCAAGATCGTCGAAGATTGCACGCTCCCGCTGACCGGTGCCGCGTGCGTCGATCGCATCATCACCGACATGGCGGTATTCGACGTCGGCGACGACGGTCTGGTGCTTGTGGAAGTCGTTGCCGGCGTGAGCATCCGAGAGTTACGCGAACTGACTGCGGCGCCATTCGCGATTGGCTAGGCGTGCATCCGATCAGGCAACGGCAGACACATCCGCGTCGATCGCGAATCACTGCTGCAGCTGGGTCGTTACCCGCATGGGAGTGCAGAGTGACTCGGCGAAAGTACATCACCGTTGCCGAGCAGCTGACTACTTCCGCATCAGTGACCGCACGGTGCGCCGGCTGATCGCCGATGGGAACTGAACGGGTACCGCATGGGTCGGTCCAGCCGTGTCCCTCGGGTCGATCTCCATGAGATCGACGAGCAGCTGATGCGGCCTATGAACGCCCCGCCGCAGCCACGCAAACGAGCTGCCGCCGAGCGAGCAGCGAGAGCCGCCCATGTTGACGCGCAGCGTGCCTTAGCCGAGTCGCAGACTACACACGCGCTTGATGCTTTCGAACAGATCGATTCCAACGCTCTCCGAGAAGGCACGGTGGTCGGCACCATCCGCGCGGTTCGTTCGCTTCGCTAAGCCGAAGCACCCATCGTCGTGAGCAAGCCACGGAGCCGATCCTCGCTGTGTTCGAGCACCTCTAGATTTACGTCCGCTGCACCGGGCTTACCGTCGTGGTACTCGAACGGGTTATCGAGGTCCCGAATCAACGCCAGCGCGTAGAAGAGTAGGAAGCTGATCACCCCGACCACCAGTACTGTCGGGGTTATCTCGCCGATCTGGGTGATCACCAACAACACGAGGATCACCAAGGCCGTGATCTCGGCGATGAGGTAGCCCGCCGACACGTACGACGTCCGGCGCATCGTGTCCATCCGGATCACTAGCCTGCGCATGGACGCCTGCTCGGACTTCAACCGAGTCGTGAAACCCGCCTGGATCTTCGGCGCGAACACCGTGAACAGCGGGTTCAGCGCCCGCAGGTTGGCCATAACCTCGTCCAAGTCCTGGTTCTGCAGCAGCCACCGATGCACCGAGTTCCCGATCTCGACAAGCTGCGCCACACATTGCCGCGCCTCGGGCAGCTTGAGCTCGGCGTCGATGATCAAGCACTCATCCGCGACCGTCTCAAGGCTGGCAGCCAGCTCACCGGGAAGGCGTTCGGCCTCCTTGAAGTCGCCCGTCGTACCGGCAAGCATGAACCCCACGATGAACACCTCGGCCGCGATGACTCCGGTCAGCAGTGGACTGAGTTCCAGGTGCCTGGCCGAGCGTCACCCCGAACGCGACCGGCACCGCCTGAAAGAGAAGGCGCGGGTTGCCGCGGAAGAATTTGGTCATAACACGTGCATGTGGTTGGCGAAGGTGATCATGTGCGCTCCACGACGCGGCCTGGGTCTGGATGTCAGCATGACACCTGACCTCGACTGAGGGGCAGTGAAATGACGAAGTTGCTGTCGATACAGACGGGCGTTCGGGACCATCCCGACGCCGAGGCGAAGTCGTCGAGGGATGGCGACGTCCTCTGCCTCTGACCTGCGTAAATGAGTGGAGCTAAGGGGATTCGAACCCCTGACCCCCACACTGCCAGTGTGAAAACGCCTGTGCTGCAGCGTGTCACAGCGTCTACGGTGTATCGGATAATGCCTGCCTGCAACCCATCTTCGTACTGATGTGTCTCGGACGTGCTTGCGGGTGACTAGGTGTCTTAGGACACCGCTAGGACACGTCGAACGTACGTTGGTAGGTACTTGCCGCCTCCGTTGGCGGCGAGAGAGTCGCAAATGCTGCCGGACGGGCGCTCGCGACCCAACGTCACATGGCAGCCGGCGTCACAGGTAGGTTTCGAGGCCATAGGGGTTGCGGTTAGCGGAGTGGTGCCCATACGCGCGCCGTAAATGGCCGGTGGACACAGCGGTGAGATCCGAGCAGCTCACTGTCATGTCGAGTGAGGTATGGCCCAGAGTTGTACGGCAAGATCATCCGAATCGATGACGATCCCCTGACATTGTTCGTGGGTGCGCCCGCCCGAACGCGCCAGGAGGATGCCTCGGCTACGTCGGACGGGCGGTCTCGGTCTGGGGCCAGCGATATAGCGACTTATACCGTTCGACCTGCTGAACCTTCGTGGGCGCGGACGAAATCGAATCGCCGACTGCTGGTGTCTAAAGCTGCCACTGGTGTCTAAAGCTGCCATAAGCATCCGCGCCGTGGGATTCGCGGGCCGACACTTCGCGCTGCAAACAGGCCGCGAGGAACTCCTCGTAGGTCCAGTTTTCGGTGCGGGCACGCTCGGCGAGCCGCTCGACGGCCTCACGCAAGGTCGGGGCCTTTAAGGCCCGGGTCAGATACGCCAACTCGGCCACCACGTCGCGGCTGCTGGTGGTCTTGGCTGCCATCACGCCACCGGTCCGTCAAGACCCAACAGGGCACGCCCGCTGAGCAACGACGCGATCGCCGCCGTTCACCCGTCGTGGCCGCGTTGAGCCACCGCGCACCCTGATGGCTACGGGTGCCGTGGTCGCGTGGGCCGGTAGATTCCTGAATTCGGCTGTTACATGAGGGCGGAGTCGACGGCGCGTGCGCTGAGCACGTGGTCTAAAACCATTGCGGCGCTGCCGATCACTCCTGACTGATCGCCGTGGGTGGACGGCAGGATCTGAAGTTCGCGGGTAGCCAGCGCGGTCGCGTTGCCGTACACGGTCTCGCGCAGGCCGGCCACGAGGATGTCGTAGGCCTTGGACATGTCTCCGGCGATGACCATCGCTTCGGGATTGAGCAGATTGACGGCGCCCGCGAGTACCTCGCCGATGTGGCGCCCACTTACCCGGATCAGCCGCCGGGCTTCGGGGTCGCCGCCCAGGGCCAGGTCGACGAGGTCGCGGATGTGGCCGACGCCGTGCCCTTGCTGCTGCATGGTGCGGACCAGGGCCCAGCCCCCGGCGATGGCCTCGAGGCAGCCGGTGTCGCCGCATCGGCAGGCGATTCCGGCGGCGGCCGGAATCTTGGTGTGCCCAAATTCTCCTGCGCCGCCGACGGATCCCCGTTGGAGCACTCCGCCGGCGACGATGCCGGCACCGAGGCCGGTCGAGGCCTTGATGAGGAGCATGTCATCGAAACGGTCACGCTGCCCGCGCCGTTCCGCGAGCACGATCACGTTGGCGTCATTGTCGAGCAGGATCGGGGCGGTAGTGAGTTCGTGTAGATAGGGCGGCAGCGGGATGCCGTCCCATCCGCTCATCGTCGGTGAATCGAGGCTGCATCCGCGGGTGGTGTCGGCGGTCCCGGGAATGCTCAAGCCCACGCCGAGGACCTCGTCGTGTCGGCGGCCGGCTTCGTCCAGCAGCGCTTCGAGGCGTTTGGCGATGTCGGGCATCAGTTCGTGGGGGCCGATGCCGATCTCCTGATCGACGTCGGCGATCGTCAGGACCTCACCGGCCAGGTTGCAGACACCCAGCTGGGTGCGGCTCCTACCGATCGCCGCGGCGAGGACAACGCCGGCGTCGGCGTTGAACACGAGCTGTGCCGGGGGTCGGCCGCCGGTGGACGTCGCTTCAGCACGCTCGAGCACCAGACCGCGCGCCTGCAGCGCAGACACCCGGGCCGCGACCGCCGTGCGGGACAGGCCGGTGATACGACCCACCTCGGTGCGGGTGGTCACGGCTCCATCACGAATCAGGCCGAACACCTCACCAGCGGTGGCGGGCGCCGGCGAGGACCGTGACATGCGCATATAGGCCATTCAACCAACCGGTTACTGCACACGCAACCCGCAAAGTTCACCTACTTTTACCTTAGAAGGACGTAAGTATGTTTTGCGGAAACGCTGAACCCTCCGTAACGTTCGCCTCGACAGACCCGACATATGTCAGGAGATTCATGTCGACCGCGAACCCCGTGGCACCTTGTGACTTCGTTGTTTTCGGCGGAACCGGCGATCTCGCCGTCCGCAAGCTTCTTCCCGCCCTCTACCTGCGCGACCGCGATAGTCAACTACCTGGGCACACCCGCATCATCGCGGCGTCGCGCGCCGGGCTCGACGTGTCCGGCTACCGCGACAAAGTGCGCGGGGAACTGGGCCGATTTGTCGCGAAAGAGGCCCTCGACGATCAGACACTCGATCGGTTCCTCGCTCGTCTGCACTACGCGAGCATCGATTTCGCCGACGCCAGCGACTGGTATCCACTGACCACCGTCCTCCAGGCCGATCCCGGCAAGGTCCGGGTGTTCTATCTGGCTTGCGCGCCAACTCTGTTCGGCCCGATCTCGGCGCATCTGGCCACCCACAACCTGGTCGATGAATCGTCGCGGGTGGTCTTGGAGAAGCCGATCGGCCACGACCTGGCCTCTGCGTGTGCCATCAACGACGCCGTCGGATCGGTCTTCGAGGAGTCCCAGATCTTCCGCATCGACCACTACCTGGGCAAGGAAAGCGTGCAGAACCTGCTCGTGACGCGTTTCGCCAACACCTTCCTGGAACCGCTGTGGAATTCGAGTTGGATCGACCACGTGCAGATAACTGTGTCCGAGTCGCTTGGCGTGGGCACCCGCGGCGGGTATTACGACAACTCCGGCGCGTTGCGCGACATGGTGCAGAACCATCTGCTGCAGGTGCTGTGCCTGGTGGCGATGGAACCGCCGACGTATGTCGACCGGGAAACCGTTCGCGACGAGAAACTCAAGGTCCTGCAGGCGCTTAAGCCAATGACAGCGCACGATGTGGAGCGCTACGCGGTCGCAGGCCAGTACGCGCCGGGTCTTGTTGACGGGGTCGCGGTCGCCGGCTACAAGGACGACGCGGAGAACCCCGACAGCCGCACCGAGACCTTCGCCGCGGTCAAGGCGGAAGTGCGCAATTGGCGCTGGGCGGGCGTGCCGTTCTACCTGCGGACCGGAAAGCGGATGGAGCAACGCTGCTCGGAGATCGTCATCCAGTTCAAACCTGTTCCGCACCCAATGTTTCCGGATAGCGACGGCAGCAGCGAGCCCAACAAGCTGGTCATTCAGTTGCAGCCCAAGGAGGGTATGCGCCTGCACATGACCGCCAAGGAGCCGGGGCCCGGTGGCATTCGGCTGAAGCCGGTGTCGTTGGACCTCAACTACACCGAGGCCTTTCAACGGCCCTCACCCGACGCCTACGAGCGCCTTCTGATGGACGTGGTGCGCGGTAACCCGACGCTGTTCATGCGCCGTGACGAAGTGGAAGCTGCATGGGCCTGGGTGGAACCGATCCTGGTCGGCTGGGCCACCTCTGAGCGTGGCCCACGACGGTATCCGGCAGGAACCAGCGGTCCCACCGATGCGACCACACTCATCGAGCGCGACGGCCGTACCTGGCATGAAGGAGCAACACCGTGAACACCATCCACCCGGTCCTGGCGGCCGTGACCGATCACATCACCGAACGCAGCAGCGCACCCCGCACCGCGTACCTGCAACAGATCCGCGAAGCGGGCGACCGTGGCCCCGCGCGCGGCCGGCTGGCCTGCGCGAACCTGGCCCATGGCTTCGCCGCCTCCGGCAAGGCCGACAAGAATGCCTTGCGGACCATGGTCAAGCCGAACATCGCGATCGTGTCCGCCTACAACGACATGCTGTCCGCGCACAAACCCTTCGAAACCTTTCCCGCCCAACTCAAGCAGGCGGTGCTCGAGGCCGGCGGCATCGCACAGTTCGCCGGCGGTGTGCCCGCCATGTGCGACGGCATCACCCAGGGCCGCGAGGGCATGCAACTGTCGCTGTTCAGCCGCGACGTGATCGCGATGTCAACCGCGATCGCGCTGTCGCACGACATGTTCGACGCCACGCTGATGCTCGGTGTGTGCGACAAGATCGTGCCCGGCATGCTCATCGGCGCCCTGGCTTTCGGGCACCTGCCGACGGTGTTCGTCCCGGCCGGCCCGATGACTTCCGGGCTGCCGAACGGTGAGAAGGCGAGGGTCCGGCAGCTCTACGCCGAGAACAAGGTCGGCCGCGACGAGCTGCTCGACGCCGAGGCCGCGTCGTATCACGGCAGCGGAACGTGCACGTTCTTCGGCACCGCAAACTCCAATCAGCTGCTGATGGAAGTGATGGGCCTGCACCTGCCGGGGTCGAGCTTCGTCAACCCCGGCACACCGCTGCGCTCCGCGCTCACCGCCGAAGCCGGCCGCCAGGTCACCGCACTCACCGCGCTTGGCGAGTACTACACCCCGGTCGGCGAGATGATCGACGAACGCGCAATCGTCAACGGCTGTGTTGCGCTGCTGGCAACCGGCGGCTCCACCAACCACACCATGCACCTGGTCGCCATCGCGCAGGCCGCCGGAATCACGTTGACCTGGAACGACATTTCCGAACTGTCGTCGGTCATTCCGCTGCTGGCCCGGATCTATCCGAACGGCAGCGCGGACGTGAACCACTTCCACGCCGCGGGTGGGCTCGGCTTCACCATCGCCACCCTGCTGGACGCCGGCCTTTTGCATGAGGACGTGCAGACCGTGGTCGGTCCGGGATTGCGCCGCTACACACAGGAACCCAAACTCGACGGGAACGGTGTCATGTGGTTGGACGGCACCACGATGAGCCACGACACCTCGGTGTTGCGTGGTGTGGAGGAGCCCTTCGACAGCGACGGCGGCCTGAAAACCCTTGCCGGCAACCTTGGTTCGTGTGTGATCAAGACATCAGCGGTCAAACCGGAGCATCGCACGATCACCGCGCCCGCCGTCGTCTTCGACGACCAGGCCGACTTCCTCGCCTCCTTCGACGCGGGCGAGTTGGATGGCGATCTGGTCGCGGTTCTGCGCTATCAGGGACCCCGTGCGATCGGCATGCCCGAATTGCACAAGCTCACCCCGGCACTGGGTGTGCTGCAGGACCGCGGTCACAGGGTCGCGTTGGTGACCGACGGTAGAATGTCGGGCGCCTCCGGAAAAGTCCCGGCCGCAATTCATCTCACCCCGGAAGCCGCCACGGGCGGTCCATTGGCGCGGGTTACCACCGGTGACACCATCACCGTTGACGCAGTCGCCGGAACGCTGACGCTGCACGTCCCGGACGACGAGTTCGCCGCGCGCACACCGACCGGGCGCGCACCGAACGCCGGCGAATCGATGGGCACCGGACGTGAATTGTTCGCCAGCATGCGCGCCGCCGTCGGTCCCGCCGACCAGGGCGCCAGCATTTTTCCCGCTTACGTCGCGTGATAGCCGAGGAGAGATCAATGACCGAATCACTGCTCACCCGTGTCCCCGTCATTCCCGTCGTGGTGGTCGATGACCTCAACCAGGCGGTTCCGATTGCCCGCGCGTTGGTGGCCGGCGGACTGCCGGTCATCGAGCTGACGCTGCGGACGCCGGTGGCGCTGGGCGCCATCGAGCGGATCGCCGGTGAGGTCCCCGAGATCTTCCTCGGGGCGGGCACCATTCTCGACCCCAGCCAGGCGAAGCAGGCGGCTTCAGCGGGCGCGCAATTCCTGGTCTCGCCCGGCAGCACGCGGACCCTGCTGGATGCCATGTCCGACACCGGGCTTCCGCACCTGCCCGGTGTAGCGACGGTGTCAGAGATCCTGACCGCACTCGAGGCCGGATACACCGAGCTGAAGTTCTTTCCGGCCGAGGCCGCCGGCGGCGCGAACTACCTGAAATCGGTCAGCTCACCGATCCCAGCGGCGCGGTTCTGCCCGACCGGCGGCATCTCCACCGCCAACGCCGCCAACTATCTGGCCCTGCCGAATGTCGGCTGTGTCGGAGGGTCTTGGATCACCCCTGTCGAAGTTGTCGCAGAACAGGACTGGGCAAGTATCACCGAACTGGCCGCTGCGGCGTCGACTCTCTGACTCACCGGAACTCCCCGTCGACGCCGGCGACGGCCCGGCGTGGCGTCCAGACCCGATCGCGCGGCAAGCCCCAGCCCGTTTAAAGTGGCTGCCGGTGAGTGCGGTGGTGCTAAGACATGAGCCCCGCCCAAAAGGACGGGGCTCATGTCTTGTGATCGACGTGTCAGAAGCCGAAGCCCAGGTTTGTCTGGGCCGACCCCGAAGCCGACGGCAGGGGCGGCGGGGGCAGCGTCGGGAGACCAACGCCCAAGCCGGTCTGGACTCCACCGTCGGCTGAACCCAAAGGCGTATCCACTCCGACACCGGTCCCTCCGGACGCTGAAGCCGTGGGCGCCGGAAGTTCGGGCAGCGGGGGCGGCGGGGGCAGTGTCGGGCCACTGACATCGAACCCGAAGTCACCGCCGCCGGAAGCGTCCGCCCCCATCGTGTCCGCCAGCGCGCTACCGGCACCAGCCAGCGAGAAGGCCA
>Ga0193742_1001776_pt1 | contig 12655 bp, 11 predicted proteins | sample L2c1metaG_FD_165511 | JGI IMG/M metagenome (GOLD analysis project Ga0193742, IMG submission 165511) | Soil microbial communities from a riparian zone of the East river system, Colorado, United States - L2c1 | ecosystem: Environmental > Terrestrial > Soil > Riparian zone | place: USA: East River... | reverse complement strand
CAGCCCTCGCACTCTGTTCCTTCTTTGCCTTCGCGTCCTTGCTTTCGGCCCAGATCGATCCGATGGTGCCTCCCGCATCCCAGACCCAGCCTAACCAGCCCGGCCGACCCCAGGCGCCGACCACCTCCATGCAGGACTCCAGCGGAGCACCCGGCGACACCGCCCAGCAGATGAAAGACAAGATGTTTGTCCGCAGGGCCGCCCAGGGAGGCATCGCCGAAGTGGAGTTGGGCAAGCTTGCCGCCCAGAAAGGTGCAAGCGAAGACGTCAAGACCTTCGGCCAGAAGATGGTGGACGACCATACCAGGTTGAATCAGGAGATGGCCGAGGTCGCCGATTCGATCGGAATGAAGATGCCCAGGAAGATGGGGAAGGACGACCAGGCCGAGTACGACAAGCTGAACTCGCTCTCCGGCGAAGAGTTCGACAAGGAGTACATCACCTACATGGTGAAGGACCACCACGAGGACCTTCGCGAGTTCCGCATGGCCTCCGGCAGCACCTCCGATGAGGCGCTGAAGAATGCAGCCGACAACGGCTCGCGCCTCATTCGCGAACACATGGTGGTCGCAGACAAGATGGCCCATGAACGCGGAATTCCGATGCCCGGACGTGCCCCGAAGCCCAATGCCGCGCCTGTATCCACAACTCCACCCACACAATAAGGGCGGGGATGCGTAGCGCTAAGGGCGGAGATGTGCAGCGCTCTACGTAATGCGTTTCTGTACACCCGCAGCGTAGAATAGGCGGACGATGAATCGCATCTCGCGATGGCTGGGGATTGTCTCACTGCTCGTGCTGCCCTTGGGGCTGCATGCAGAGTCGGTTAACTCTCTTCCGGCCCCTACGGGCTACGTCAGCGACTTTGCCGGAGTGCTCTCTCCGGCAGTCAAGCAACAGGTGGAGATGCTGTGTGGACAGGTGGACCGGCAGGCGCACGCCCAGATCGCAGTGGTCACCATCAAAACGCTGGATGACGATTACACCATCGAACAGTTCGCCACTGAGCTCGAAGATAAATGGGGCGTCGGAAACAAAGAAGACCGCGGCGTGTTGATGGTGCTGGTCATGACCCCGCGCCGAGGCCGCATAGAAGTAGGCTATGGCCTCGAAGGCATCCTGAACGATGCAAAGGTAGGGGACATCGGACGGTCCATGGTTCCTGACGCCAACCGCGGGGACTATGATGCCGCAGTTCCCCTCGGTGTGCGGCAGCTCGCCGGCGTCATCGCGCAGGATGCCGGCGTTACCCTGACCATGCCCTCGGGACAGCATCAGTATCATCGACAGACAAGCCGGCAGCAACCGGTCCAGCTTAGTCTTACCCAGCTTCTTCTCGGCGGCGGAGCGATCCTCCTGCTGCTCTTTTTCCTGGCCAAAACCGGAAATCTCGGGCTGATCTTCTTCCTTCTCGGCAACCTGATGGGAGGCGGAGGAAGAGGGGGCTACGGTGGGGGCGGCAGCGACCGTGATGGCTGGGGTGGTGGAGGAGGAGGGGATGGAGGATTCGGGGGCTTTGGCGGAGGACGGTCTGGCGGCGGCGGCGCATCCTTCTAGGAGCCGTCTCTTGAAATATGTAGAAAATCTCACACCGCGAGAGAGAGCGCTGGGGATGATAAAGTACAGCCGATAGCACTTCGGCCCGTAACTCAAGCTCAGAGAAGGGAACTCTTTTAGAAAATGAAACCTTTATGGATTGTTTTGGGCATCGTTGGCCTCATTATTCTTCTTGTGCTGTTTGCAGGCGGAAGCTACGTCAGCACCAAAAATACGCTGGTGCAGAAGAACGAGGCGATCAACCAGGCGTACTCCCAGGTCAACGTGGCGCAACAGAGACGGCTCGACCTGATTCCGAACCTGGTCGCTTCGGTCAAAGGCTATGTGGCTGAAGAATCGACGGTTCTTGCCAACATTGCGAATGCCCGTGCCGGAGTGCTTGCAGCAGGGGGAGACCACGCCGCCAACATCGACGCCAACCGCAAGCTCGATGTCGCTCTCGGGCCGTTCTTCCGGCTGCAGGAGCAGTACCCGAACCTTAAGGGCAACGAGCAGTTCATGCGCCTGAACGATGAGCTGGCGGGGACGGAAAACCGCATTGCAGTGGAACGCCAGCGTTACAACAAGGTTCTTCAGGACTACAATGTCTACGTCCAGCAGTTCCCCAACAGCATCTGGGCCGGCATGGCGGGCTACCATGTGCGGAACGAGTACTTCCAGGGGAACCCGGAGAACAATGTCGCGCCCAAGGTCGACTTCTCAAAGTAAGGCAGAAGCCGAATGAACCTTGGCACGAAGAAAGGCCGTCGCTCATCACGACGGCCCTTCTTTTTTCCTGTTGAAGAGATGGGAATCGAACCGACTGCCCGCGATGCCTAGCTGTTGAAGGAAGAGATTGCCGAGGCCTCGTCGTCGCGCACGTCGAAGACGGTATAGAGCTTGGTGATTTGGAGCAGATCCTGGACCTTCTTGGTCAGGTTCAGCAGCTTCAGCTCTCCACCGGCGTTCTTGACCGTGGTGAAGGCGCTGACGAGCTCGCCGATACCGGAGCTGTCGATATAGTTGATATTGCCCAGATTGAGCAGGACCTTTTTCTGGCCCTTGCCCAGAAGGTCGCGAACCGCATCGCGAATGGTTACGCTGCCTTCGCCGAGGGTAATTCGGCCGCTCAGATCCAAAACGGTGACGCCGTCCACCTGGCGAGTAGATACTTTCATGCTCATGTTTACTGTCTCCTTAGGTCCCCGGCTTCGCGGGTGTGCGGTGTTTGATAAGGGTCAATTCAGTGCCCGGATGTAGTTGGCGAAAGTTTACCTCATCCATGAACGCGCGAATTAAAAAGATACCGCGCCCCGATCCTCGCAGGATATTTTCCGGTGCCAGAGGGTCCGGCAGCGTCTCCGGATTGAGTCCCGGTCCCTGGTCGGTGATGCGGATGACCAGGTCGTCAGAGGTCGTTTCAAAGGAGGCCGTGATGTGCTTGTTCAGGTCGTATGCATTTCCGTGCAGAACGGCGTTTACGGCTGCCTCCCGCACCGCCATAGCGATGTAAGGGATGGTGTCTTCGTCGAAGCCTGCCCGCTGAGCGTACTGCTCGGCCGTCTGCTCAACCTTGTTCACACTGTCCAGAGTCGAGTCCAGGGTGTAACTGACGCGCGGCTTGTCGTTGGAGTCGGCCAAAGCTTTCCTTGCAGTGTTTAGGTGCTCGTCGTCAACGGCAGACAACAGCGATGATGGCAGTGTGCTTGTGCTGGTGCTGAATGTCAAGATTGGTCCCCTCCGCCCGTCCCGCCGGACGCCCACGGCCCGGAGAACTTATGAGTCACACCATACGCTTTCTCACCGGATTGCGTAAGCTGGGCCCGCGGAAAGGCGTCACTCGTTGCAGCCGGTTGAGCCCCCTCGGAGCGGCCTGCAAAGCAGATTTCGCTACGAAACAGCTGACAAACCGAATGACAATTGGAGGAGCGACTCTGATAAGCTCGCGCGAGCGGATATGACTCAGCACGGAAATCCCAGGACGACCGTCTCCAGCCTTGTAGGCACGCCTGTGCGCGATGCCCAGGGTGCTCTGCTGGGCCGGGTGCGCGAGTTCGCTGTGATCCCCGGCGCCGATTCCTCGAACGTCCTTGGTCTCATCCTGAAGTCTTCAGCAAGCGGTCTGGCTACGATGGCGCCGGTCGAGGATCTTGAGCTCTCAGCGGACGGTCTTCGCCTGTCTGCAAACTCCACCCTTGTCGCTCAGCCCCAGGATGCGACGCTGGTTCTGCTGGAACGCGATCTGCTGGATCAGCAGATCATCGACGTCCACGGCCGCAAGGTGGTCCGGGTCAATGACGTCAACCTGCACTGGGAATCGACGCCGGAGTCAAAGTCCACTCTCCGCATCACCGAGGTAGAGGTAGGGCTGCGCGGAGCGGTCCGCCGTCTGCTCAAAGGGCTTCCCTCTGGACCCATCGAGCAGATTGCGAGCCGCTTCAGCGCCAGCGTCATTCCCTGGGAGTTTGTCGACCTCATCGATCCCGCGCGCCGTGTGCGGCTGAAGGTCGGCCAGGACCGGCTCTCGCAGATGCATCCGTCAGACATTGCGGACATCCTCGAGAATCTGGCCCCGAATGAACGCCAGGCGCTCTTTGAAAGCCTCAACGAAGAGATCGCCGCCGAGACTCTGGAGGAGGTCGAGCCGCGGCTGCAGAAGTCGCTGCTGCAGGCGCTCGACGACGAGCACGTCGCCGGCATCGTCGAGGAGATGGACCCGGGCGCTGCCGCCGACCTGCTCGCGGAGCTGTCTGAAGAGAAGTCCGAGGCCATCCTCGAAGAGATGGACCCGGAGGAGCGTCAGGAGGTGGAGGAGCTGCTGGAGTTCTCGCAGGACTCCGCAGCCGGCCGCATGACCACCGAGTATGTCGCCCTTCCCAGGACGGCGACGGTCGCGGACGTTCACACCGCGCTGCGAGACTTTGAAGGTGACATCGAGTTGATCACGGACATCTATCTTGCCGATGACCAAGAGCGCATCTGCGCGCTGGTTCCGATTGTGAGAATTCTCCTGGCCCAGCCGCAGACGGTTTTGAGCGACCTGCCGCACGGGCACCTCGTCACCTGCCACGAAGACGCCAGTGGCCGGAAAGTTGCCGAGCTCTTCGACAAGTACAACCTGCGATCGCTTCCCGTGATCGACGCAGATCATAGACTCGCGGGGGTCGTCCACGCCGAACAGGTCATTGCGCTCTTACGGGAGCACTAGGGCAAAAAAGCATGCCGATCGTCGATAATCAAACGGAATGAAGATTCTCTACGTTGCGTCCCTTACACCGAACGACTCCGCGATGTATCGTCTCTGGGCCCTGGAACGTCTTGGTCATCAGATCGTTCCGCTGAGCACCATTCCATATCGACCTTCTAGCGCGATCATGAACCGAGTCGCCTTCCGTCTGGCGATGGGACCGCACATCAACCGCTTCAATCGCGATGTCATCGAGAGGGCGGAGCGGGAGAAGCCCGATCTGCTGTGGACCGACAAGTCGCTGTGGATGTGGCCCCGTACACTCGGCCGTGTTCGCTCGCTGGGAGTCCCGGCCGTCAGCTACATGATCGATAACCCCTTCGGTCCTCGCCGCGATCCGGGCTGGCGGCTGTACATGAAGTGCATCCCTCACTACGACCTTCACGTAGTGCAGAGGGACAAGAATATTGCCGATTACCGCTCTCGCGGCGCGCGCGATGTCATCAAGATCCAGACCGCCTATGAACCTACTGTCCACTTTCCTCCGCCGGAGGGCTGGTCGGATCGCGACCGCAATCGCGACGTCTCCTTCGTGGGCACACCCTACGACGATCGTGCCGAGACCCTCACGCGGCTGTCGAACGAGTTCGACGTGGCCATCTCGGGAAATCCGCGCCAGTGGCAGCGCGCGGTTACGCCCGAGGCCTTCGCCAAGCTCTACCGCGAAGGCGAGCTCTTTCAGCAGAAGTACCGCGAGGCCATCTGGCGATCGAAGATCAACCTGAGCTTCATCACACACTCCAATCAGGACGAATTCGTGCATAAGAGCTTCGAGATCGCCGCCTGCGGGGGCTTTCTACTGGCCGAGAGATCGCAGGGCCATATGGACCGCTTCGTCGAGGGTGAGGAGGCAGCCTTTTTCACCGGCTACGACGAGCTGGTCGCGAAGATTCGCCGCTATCTTCCGGACGAAACGGTTCGAGAGCGGATCGCGGCCGCCGGTAAAGAACGCGCCCTTCGCAGCGGTTACTACAACGATCGCCAGGTCTCCCTGATTCTCGAGCGCGTGGAGTCGATCCTGGCAGCCAGGAAGCGTTGAGCAGGTCTACTCGCCAGCAGTAACAAGACGGATTGCGGACAGGTTCCGTACCCAGCGCTGCGGTTTTTTATCTGCGCTGTCGACGAGCTTGAGCTGTCCGTCGTCGCCCAGGGGAGCGCCATCGACAGCCGTCGCCACGATGACATCGGCCTCGTGCTCGGTGCCTTCGATCTCGGTGACGGAATAGAGCACCCAGTACTTGTCCGTCCCCTCTGCGGCGAGATAGCTGTGCAGCATCTTGCGGTGGTTTGGCTGCCCGGGGGCGAAGCCGTATTTGGCCAGCAGGTCGCTCAGCGCGACCCCGGTGTAGCTTTCGTCCTTTTTCGTGTGCTCGTTATGCACCTTGACTGTCTTCTGGGGCATCGCGGTCAGCTGAAGCTGCGTAGAGGGAGCGGCCTTCGTGTGCGCATGTTCTGGCATCGTCTGGCTCGGCAGCGGACAGGCGGCGCCGAAGACGGCGAAGGCAAGCAGCAGGGAAAGCCGGTTCGGGAGCATAGACCTATCGTAATTCCTTCCCCATCTTCCCACAGGCTATACTTGAAGCATGTCCATCGTCCGCAATGCCACTGCTATCGCCAAGGGAATGAGTGTCACGCTGAAGGAGATGTTCCAGCCGACCGAGGTCGAAAACTATCCCGACGGCAAAGGGCCGATGCGCGGTGCGAAGTTTCAGGAGCGCTTCCGCGGAAAGCACCAGCTCCAACGCGACGAGAATGGCCTGGAGAAATGCGTCGCCTGCTTTCTCTGCGCGGCTGCCTGTCCCTCCAACTGCATCTACATCGAGGCGGCGGAGAACACCGAGGAGCAGAGGATCTCGAGCGCGGAGCGTTACGCCAAGGTCTACAACATCGACTACAACCGTTGCATCTTCTGCGGCTACTGCGTCGAAGCCTGCCCGACCGATGCCATTACGCACGGCCACGGCTTCGAGCTGGCATCGCTGAACGCGACCACGCTGGTCATGCGCAAGGAAGATCTTCTGGTTCCCCACAACAAGCTGCCCGATGTCGTTCTCTCGGACAAGGACAAGGCCGAGATTCTGGCCTGAAAGCTTTGAGATAGCACCGAAGAAGATAAAGAAGATGAAAAAGAGATGGCTCCGCGCGTCTGCGGGATCTTCGTGAGCCTCCTCGAAGTGCATCGCGCGATGCAGGAAGGACGTCAGATAGAGATGATCACAGCGAAATCACATCCTCTGCAGAAGGTTCTTGAGAGCCGTATCGCCATCATCGATGGAGCGATGGGCACAACCATCCGTGCCTACGAAATGAAGGAAGCGGACATCCGCGGCGATCGCTTTAAAGATGCGGGGAAGGACCTGCTGAATAACGGGGATCTCTTCTCGCTGACACAGCCGGCGATGATCGGCGATATTCACCGCCGCTTCCTGGAGGCGGGCGCCGACATCATCGAGACCAACACGTTCAGTGCGACGAGCATTGCCCAGAGTGAGTTCTTCGTCGAGGATCCGCGTGAGCGCGGCGGGCGGAAGGATGCGACGTTCTACCAGAAGATCATCGACGACAAATTTCTTGGCGACCTGGCCTGGGAGATCAACGAGCAGTCGGCTCGGCAGTGCCGCGAGTGGGCCGATCGCGTTGCGAACCAGACGGGTCGGCAGCGGTTTGTTGCCGGTGCAGTCGGACCGTTGACGGTGTCGCTTTCGAACTCACCGGACGCGGATGATCCAGGATTTCGTGTGGTCACGTTTGATCAGGTCAAGACGGCGTATGCGCAGCAGATTCGCGCATTGATCGCCGGCGGATCCGATCTGCTGCTGGTGGAGACGATCTTCGACTCGTTGAACGCCAAGGCGGCGCTGGTGGCGATCCGTGAGGTCTTCGATGAGGACGGTAAGGAGCTGCCGATCATGATCTCGGCGGCGGTAGGACGCGGCGGAGAGACGATGATCTCGGCGCAGACGATCGAGGCGTACTGGAATGCGATGGAGCACGCAAAGCCTCTGTCGATCGGATTGAACTGCTCCCTGGGGCCTGATCTGATGTATCCATTCCTGGCGGAACTCTCGGAGAAGGCGAACGTCGCTATCTCGGCCTATCCGAACGCGGGCCTGCCCAATCCTCTGTCGGCCACGGGGTTCGATCTGGAGCCTGAGGATATGGCGCGTTTCCTGGGAGACTTTGCCCGTGGCGGGCTGATCAACATTGCTGGTGGATGCTGCGGGAATACACCGGAGCACATCGCCGCGATTGCCAGGGCCCTCGAGGGCATGGCTCCGCGGCCGCTGAATCAAAACAGAGTCGAGGTCGCAGCGTGAGCGCATCCGTGAACGCATCCTGGAGTAACTCCCCGGCGGCGGAGACAAGGCCGCTCAGACTGTCCGGATCTCAGCCGTTCACGCAGCAGTTGGGCGTCTTCATGCTGATTGGTGAGCGAACGAATGTGGCCGGATCGCCAAAGTTTGCCAGGCTGGTGAAGGAAGGCAACTACGAGCAGGCTGTCAGCGTGGCGCGCCAGCAGGTGGAGAACGGCGCCAATGTTCTCGATATCTGCATGGACGAGGGCATGATCGACGGCGTTGCCGCGATGACACGTTACCTGCTCCTGCTGGCGAGCGAGCCTGAGGTGGCGAAGGTGCCGTTCATGGTGGACTCCTCGAAGTGGGAGGTCATCGAGGAAGGCCTGAAGTATCTTCAGGGCAAGGGAATCGTGAACTCGATCTCCCTGAAGGAAGGCGAGCAGAAGTTTCGTCAGCGTGCCCGGACAGTGCGGAAGTACGGCGCTGCGGTGGTGGTGATGGCCTTCGACGAGCAGGGCCAGGCGGCTACCTTCGAGGACAAGATTCGCATCTGCGAACGTGCTTACCGGATTCTGGTCGACGACGTCGGATTTCCTCCGGAAGATATCATCTTCGACCCGAACATCCTGACGGTTGCGACCGGCATGGAGGAGCACAACAACTACGCTGTCGACTTCATCAACGCGACCCGGTGGATCAAATCGAACCTGCCCCACGCAAAGGTGTCGGGTGGCGTCTCGAACATCTCGTTCAGCTTTCGTGGGAACAACAAGGTCCGCGAGGCGATGCACTCGGCGTTTTTGTATCACGCGATTGCGGCGGGCCTGGATATGGGCATCGTCAACGCAGGACAGCTGGAGATCTACGAGGAGATTGAGCCGGAGCTGAAGGTGCTGGTGGAAGATGTGCTGCTCAATCGCCGTCCCGATGCGACGGAGAGGCTGGTCGACTACGGAGAAGCCCTGAAGGCTGCCGGGACCGGCTCGGCCATGAGCGAGAAGAAAGCAGAGGCATGGCGCAACGGGACGATCGAAGAGCGGCTGAGCCATGCACTGGTCAAGGGGATCGATGCCTACATCGAGGTCGACACCGAGGAGGCGCGCGCCAAGCTGGGACGGCCCCTGCTGGTGATTGAAGGCCCGCTGATGGGTGGGATGAGCGTGGTCGGCGATCTGTTTGGGGCCGGCAAGATGTTTCTGCCGCAGGTCGTGAAGTCGGCCCGGGTGATGAAAAAGGCAGTGGCCTATCTGACTCCCTATATGGAGGCCGAGAAAGAAGCAATGGCAGCCGCAGGGCAAGTGGTCAGGACGCAGGGCAAGATTGTGCTTGCCACCGTGAAGGGGGACGTTCACGACATTGGCAAGAACATCGTCGGCGTCGTGCTGGCCTGCAACAACTATGAGGTGATCGACCTTGGCGTGATGGTTCCGGCGGAGAAGATTCTGGCGCGCGCTAAAGAGGTGAAAGCGGACATCATCGGGCTGAGCGGGCTGATTACACCGTCGCTCGACGAGATGGTGCACGTCGCCCGGGAGATGGAGCGGCTGGGCTTCAAGCAGCCCCTGCTCATTGGAGGGGCGACGACGAGCAGAGCGCATACGGCGATCAAAATTGCGCCGCACTATAGCGAGCCGGTCGTGCATGTGCTCGACGCGAGCCGTGCCGTACCTGTGTCGACCACCCTGTTGAGCGACGAAAGCAGAGCGGCTTTTGTGGAGAAGCATCAGGCAGAGTACGAGGCAGTGCGGAAGTCTCATGCTGCCCCACGACTGAAGGCGACCTCTCTGGAAGAGGCACGTCGCCGGCGGACGCCGATCGAGTGGCGTCGAGAGGATCTCGCCGTGCCGGAGTTTACGGGGTTGCGCGTGCTGGACAACTTTCCCCTGGCGACGCTGCGCGAGTTCATTGACTGGTCTCCGTTCTTTCACGCATGGGGATTGAAGGGCATCTATCCGCGCATCTTCGATCATGAGGAGTATGGAGAGCAGGCGCGGCAGGTTTTCAAGGAAGGGAATACTCTGCTCGATCGGATCATTGAGGAAAATCTGATCACGGCGCGTGGTGTCTATGGACTCTTTCCTGCGAACGCTGTTGGCGATGATGTGGCGTTGTATACGGAGGACACGCAAGCGCAGGAGCTCATGCGGTTTCATTTTCTGCGGCAGCAGGTCAATCGCGAGGGCACCGAGCCCTGCAGATCGCTGGCGGACTTCGTCGCTCCCAGAGAGACCGGGCTGAAGGACTCCATCGGGGCGTTCGCGGTGACCACCGGAGTTGGCTTGAAGGAGCTGTGCGATCGGTTCAGGGCAGAGAACGATGACTACGCCGCGATTATGGCGGAGGCACTCGCCGACAGGCTGGCGGAGGCCTTTGCCGAATGCCTGCACAAGTGCGTTCGGGAAAAGTGGGGATATGGGCGCGACGAGAAGCTGAGCAGTGAAGAGATGATCCATGAGAAATATCGCGGAATCCGGCCTGCTCCAGGCTATCCGGCGTGTCCGGATCATACGGAGAAGGGATCGATCTGGCGGCTCCTCGACGTGGAGAAAAACACTGGGATCCAGATCACGGAGTCGTTTGCCATGTGGCCCGGTTCGAGCATAAGCGGGCTCTACTTTGCACATCCGGAGTCGCGATACTTTAGCCTGGGCAAGATCGATCGTGACCAGGTTGCGGACTACCACGAGCGCAAAGGGATGAGCCTCGTGGAGGTGGAGCGCTGGCTGGGGCCGAATCTCAATTACGATCCTTCCTGACCAACGCCATCCTCGTGCCTCCTTCTCAGGCGGAGTCTTTTGTCTAAGCATCTTTTCCGCAATGGCGGCTTCGGTGAAATACTAGAGAAAGCCTCATTATCCCGACATCGCGGATCCACCGCTTCTTCACCCAGGTACGACCAGGGTGAATGCACAAACCGCATGCCGTAAGCCTGCGGAACTCCCGTGAAATCTGTCTCAGCCAAACCCTCGATTCTCCACTTCTGTAGCCGCGATATGCTGCGCCCTCTTCGCGACCAGATCCTTCGCCTCTCCGGCTTCGAGGTCGACTCCACCCTCAACATTGACGAAGCCCTGCAGATGTTCTCGGGGCAGTCCTACGATCTGATCCTGATCGACGTCGAAGGCGAGACTGGTATCCCAAACGCCGAAGCACTCTGTTCGAAGATCAAGACCGCGCAGCCGGGTCAGCAGGTAGCCTTCGTCTGCAACTGGCGCGTAGCCATCCTCACCGATTGCCCCGACGAGATTGTGCGTACCGAGTTCGATCCGGCAGCCTTTGTCGCCGGTGTACGCGACATCCTTGAGGAACAGAAATAGGCATCCGGCCCCTCGCTTGCGACCCGGTTCACGGGTGTGTTACAACAGAAGTGTTCAGTCTGTTCCGGAAGCAATTCTGCCTCAGACGCGAATTTCATGAAGAGTGGTTGAGGGACGAGCCCTGTGACGCCACGACAACCGGCCTGAAACCATTATTTCAGGCGACCGGTGTCAACTCTCTCCTGGAAACGGGGAACATGAGATTCGGGGCGAAACCTGAAATTTAGCCCCGTGATTTTCAACCTACCCATCTGCATGTGCTTACGCACGTGCAGTCCTCCATGAGAGACGTCATACGGTTTTTTACCTCCTCCACCTTGGGAGAGAGCGTAAATGAGCTATTCCTGTACGTCGACAGCGTATGAGTTGAAGTGCAACGAGTGCGGCAAGCGGTTCGGCAACCAACCGCTCTCCGCGTGCCCTGATTGCCTCGCACCTCTCGAGGTAGTCTACGATCTCGAATCCGCGCGAGGTATCTTCACCCGCGAAGCCATTGCGAAGGGGCCTGCGAACATCTGGCGCTACGCCACCCTGCTTCCGCTGCCAAAGGGCTTCGAGCCTGATCTTCCTGTAGGCTTCACACCGCTCATTCGCGCGAAGAACCTGGGCAAGCGTATCGGCGCGAAGAACCTCTACATCAAAAACGACGCCGTCTGCTTCCCGACACTCAGCTTCAAGGACCGTGTTGTCTCGGTCGCCCTCGCCAATGCGCAGGGCTTCGGCTTCGAGACGGTCGGCTGCTCTTCCACCGGAAATCTCGCCAACTCTGTCGCCGCGCAGGCGGTGCGCCTTGGCCTCAAGGCCTGCATCCTGGTTCCAGCGGACCTCGAGCCCGCGAAGATTCTCAATACGCAGGTCTATGGCGCACGCCTGGTCCGCATCGACGGCAACTACGACCACGTCAACCGCCTCTGCACCCAGATCGCCGACGAGTACAACTGGGGCTTCGTCAACGTCAACCTGCGTCCCTACTACGCCGAGGGTTCGAAGACGGTCGGCTATGAAATCGCCGAGCAACTTGGATGGAAATTGCCGGACAACGTCATCGTCCCGATGGCAGGCGGCTCGCTGATACGCAAGATCCGCAAAGCCTTCCATGAGCTCATTGATCTCGGCCTGGTCGAAGACAAGCCGGTGCGCTTCTTCGGAGCCCAGGCCACGGGCTGCTCGCCCATCTCGCATGCCGTCAAGCAGGGCTGGGACTACATCGAGCCGCAGCGCCCGAACACCATCGCCAGGTCGCTTGCGATCGGCAA
>Ga0193742_1001775_pt1 | contig 12658 bp, 15 predicted proteins | sample L2c1metaG_FD_165511 | JGI IMG/M metagenome (GOLD analysis project Ga0193742, IMG submission 165511) | Soil microbial communities from a riparian zone of the East river system, Colorado, United States - L2c1 | ecosystem: Environmental > Terrestrial > Soil > Riparian zone | place: USA: East River... | reverse complement strand
GAGGAAAAAAAAAAAAACAACAAAAAAAGCAACGGAATCAGAGCAGATGCAAGATAGTGAGCCAGGTCCTTGGAAAGAATGAAAAGATCTCGAAAAGCTTATTTTTTTTTCTCCCCCTGGACTGCGTTTCACCCCCGAAATACCCGTACTTACGAACCCCCCTCCTTCGGAAATATTGGCAAGAGTATTCTTAATGTGTACTTTGACTGGAAGGGTGCTTGTGATTGGAGTCCATATGGTTGGTCCGAAGCAACCCTACCAATCATCAAAAGATTAGATCTGCAACGATTAGAAAGCAAGCACTCACCTCGAAATAGGGGGTGCAGTTTGAAGAGCAAGCGGAAACGATGTCCCTTCCTGAACTGTATTTCAGAAACGAAAAAGAAATTCAAGGAAAAAAAATTACTCCCTGATGAACCCGACGAGCGATCCCTCTTTCCAACCCAAAAATACGAACACAAAGAGATCCCATCCTTTTCCTTGTGCATTCAATCAAGAAATAACACACCTAAGTTAACCCCCCAAAAAAAAGATTGACAAAAAAAATAATAAAAATAATCGACATCGCCCTTGCCACCAGTTGTTGTCTCTCCATAATAAACCGAAGCTTCTAGTCTTCATCCGATTCGCAGCTATCGTCAGGGTCAGAGTCGCTAAGGATAAGAACCCCAGCATCCTCGTGACTTCCGGGCCAAATCCTGACGAGCGATCCCTGAGGCGTCGAAGATGGGTTCTTGCTTAAAATAACGGGTTGCTGAGAAATGTCCGTCTTCGGCTTCATCATCGTTGTTGTTGTTGTCGTCGTCTTCGTCTTTGACTGGTTTTCTTCTTCAAAAGATCTACAAGGAATAAAAAGCACGCCAAAAAATAAGGCAAGGAAAAAAGATCCCCAAAAAGTTTTCATTTAGTCCAGTTGGTAACCCCCGAGGGAAGGAACAACCAAAATGATATTGGTAGAGGAGATGGGCGAGATGGGAACGCACCGAGTCATCTCCCGCAAGACTTTCAAAATGGTGTCCTTCTCTTCTTTACTCCGTGCTTGAGCCAACTTGGTCATCAGATTCTTGCTCTCCATGATGTGCTGTTCTAGTCGTCTTTGTTTAGCTGCAAGTTCGAGCTTTGTCGTGTTGTTGCTGTTATTGTTGTTGGATTGATTTGTGGTAGAGACTGGTTTGTTCGAAGAAATTGCGGTCGAAGTCTGGGTTGGGGTCGGAGCCGGCCGCGATTTAATAGTCTCTATCGTCTGTGTAATGAAAGAAACGGCGAGATCCTCCAACGAAAAATTGTGAGCTGAGACAGAGACAGTTGTCAACTTGTCTAGTGGAAGTTGATTAGACGGGACAACAGGTGAGGGTGCTGATGAGGAGGAAGCCGACGAAGATGAGGACGAGGATGTAGATGGTGATATTGACAGAACATCGCCCGGCCCCACTAAAGTAGAAGCTGACACATTGCTGGCACCATTGCCACTGTCCGCAAGGAGAGCAGTTGCACCCGCCTTCCCTCTCGCTGTTTGACTTTGCAACACCAACTTCCTCAATCTATCTTCCATCGCTTGTTTTCCTCCCAGGTCCATAGGCAGTTTAGCCGGAATCGGGTTATCAGCAGGTTGCACAGAACTAACCGGTGTCGCAGGTTTGCTGACGGAACCAGAAGCAGCTCTGGTCTCCGCAAGTTCCAGTTTACTTTTAGCGATCCTCTCTCCCAGTTCTTTCTGTCTCGCCATTAGAGCACGTTTCGTGAAACTTGGCTCGGTGGGTGCATTCTTCATGGCTTTGGGCTCAGATGGAACTGTGGGTGATGGCGTTGATGAAGATGAAGATGGCTCTGACGAATGAATAATCGGCGGCGGCGGCGGCGGTGGTGGTGGCGATACAATCTGGATAGGAGGTGCCTCATATACGGGTCGTGAACTGGAAAAAGCCATGTTGGTAGGTGGCGGTGGTGGAGCGGGCGGTGGCGGTGGAAGAGGCGGCGGCGGAGGTCTCTGAACTGCAACTCGAGGAAGAGGAGGTACAATACTGGGGGCAGGCCGAGGTGGTAAAGAGCTATGAAGTGGAAGAGGTTGCACAACTGGATTAGGTAGAGGGGGCCGAGGTTCATGGACATCGATGTCCATATCACTTTCATAATCGTCCAGATCATCCGCTTGACTTGTGGTGGTCCATGATCCGAATCTCTCCATCCAGATGTCACGCATTGGCGGTGGTGGTTTTTCCCATTTTATAGGACCCCTACTGTTGGCGTCAGAAGTATGTTGGGTTGGTGCTTCTTCTGGTGCTGGTGACCACTGAGGAGATAATTTCATAGGCGGTGAGGCTCTCTGAGATGAATGTTCCGGAACAACGAACGAGCTCGTCGAACTGGTAGGAACCTCTGCCTGCAACTGTTGCAGCGCATGACGTTCTTTACTCAATCTCAATTCCAACTCGCGTTTCACCCTCTTCTCTTCTCGTTCTTTAGCAAGACGAGCCTTTTTCTCCTTCTTGGTCTCCTTTCTAAAAGGCTGATCGACTTCTTTTTCAATCGCATCACCTTCGATCTCTCCTTCCTCAATCTCGCCAACACCGGAACCGGCACCCACGCCGTCAACACGATACCACCAGACTTTGATCAAGTCCTCCCTCGGTTTGCCTTTAACTTGATGACTATGCGTGGGTCCAAGTTTAGGACTAGCCCATGCTTTACGCGCCGATTCAGCCGTGGCGAACTCAATCAAAGCTTTTCCACCAGGACCATCTATGAACATATGGACAGGGTGGGCACCGCAAGCGGATTTACTCCAGTTGTTGATAAAATCAGGATGACGGTGCGTTTTGGGTAACTGTTCCATAACGAGGGTACGCGCAGGATTGGGCATGTAGGAAGGACCCTTCTTCTTCATACCCGTTCCAGCTTCTTTGGTAGCGGATGAGAGTTGGAAAATACCGTGTTTACTATTTGGGTCTTGGTCAGGTTTCATGCCTATAGTTAATTGCACGGGCTGCTGCGGAGGTGGCTTCGGAGGTAGCGCATGATGTTCAATAGGTTTGGGGAACGTTGAAACATTCAAGCGGGAGGGGTTGTTGGGCGGATGAGGAGGTAATGGAGGAGGTGGTAGGGGAGGGAGTGGCAAAGGAATCTGAGTAGACATAGGAGACCATTGTGATAATTCGTCCTGCTCTTCTGTTGTTAAATCTATCGGGTCATTTGCCGCAGCCTTGGCCATAGATGACACCCAACGAGACGGGGGCGGAGGTGGAGATACGGAACGAGGTTCGCAAGTATCATAAAGGGTAAGATCGCCGTGGTCAGGTAGAACGGCAAACGAAGAATGGGGTGGTGTGTACACAGTGATCAGGCCCGACTTCAAGAGCGAAGCATGATCAGCAGAGTGTGGAGGTGGGTAGCCGCCATACATCTGTACGTCGCTTGACCAAGACCGGGGAGGAAGGATAGGGACACCAGATGCAAAAGGACTAGGGCCATTAAGCCAGTTGAGGTTTTGGAGACGAGCATCTTCCAAAGCCTGTCTTTCAGCTTTCCGTCTTCGTTTTTTTGCTTTCTTGCTTTCAGGTTGAGACAAACGATTTTCCAAGGTGCGTTGGGGCACACTAGGACCAGCCTTTGGGGCATCGTGACTGGTGAAACTAGGAGTACGCTTTCGTTTTCTGTCCCAGGGTGGGGGTTGGCCTTTTGAGAGAGAAAGGAAATGAATACTGGTTGTACGTAAGTTTGTATATTGACGCACTTTCGATGGTCCAACCCCATGATTGTGGTTGTGCTTGAGATTTTTCCAGGTTTACAGAAAGAGAAGATGAAGATGAATGGGCCGAGTCTTTGTATAGCTCATAATATACTTCATCCTCAGAGTCGTCGAGTGCAATGGGTGAGGTTTGAGTTCCCAAACCGAAGAAAGCCATTGTGGTGGTTCTAAGAAAAAAAAAAAGGTTGTGTGAGAATTCTGTTGATGTGACTGGAAATGTCGTCTTCTGTCTACATTCTGCTCCTTTCAATAATCCTAGCATCCCTCTTCAATTCAAATGAACTTTTCAACACAACAGAATTCGCAATTAAATCCAAAAATATTCTGCTAGTCACTGCTCATCCCGACGATGAATCCATGTTTTTCGCACCAACTACCTTATCTTTGACTAAGAAATTTTCCATTGACTTGTTTCACTTGTGTCTCTCTTCTGGAAACGCAGACGGTCTAGGAGAAACAAGAAAAGCAGAGCTTAGCAACAGCCTGGACGTACTTGGAATACATCGTGACAAGCGACGGATAGTCGACCATCCGTAGGCAGACCGCTTTGGATTTTTTCCACATCTTCCTAACTCAAGTACCGCAGTGGATTACAGGACAATATCACAATGCATTGGGACCCGAGCATCATTGCAGATGTCGTCAAACCTTATGTTCTGAACTGGAACATTGATACGGTAAACTTCTGTTATATCGTTATACTCACTCCACCATCCTACTAACATTAAACTAAGTAGATACTCACATTCGATCCTCAAGGTGTATCTTCACACCCAAATCACAAATCATTACCCTTCGGTGCTCAAACGCTCATAAAAACACTATCCCATACCTCTTCCAATCCTCCACGACTATTCACATTAGTGACCGTACCTCTTGCTGCTAAATATGTCGGCATCCTGGGGCCACTTATAGGGAAAGTAGTTATCTACACTTTCCTGGTCATTCAAAGACTGGAACCCTTCGTCATGAATATCCTTACCGACTTCTACCCTGAACCTTTTGCGGCAAACAAGACCCAGTCATTGTCGGTATTCGTATCCGGGTATTGGGAATATTTGAAAGCGCTCCAAGCAATGCAAGCACATAAGAGCCAACTCGTTTGGTTCCGTTGGCTTTACGTCGCGTTTTCAAAGTACATGTGGGTCAACGCCTTGGTTGAAATGAAACCATAAAAATATAGGCGAACTGAATTATAGATAGCTACAAAACGCAAAAGCGTACATGTAATTCATAGTACCCTATCACACTCTTGTCCTTTGCGTTTGATAACTATTGTCCCCATTACTTCTCGGCAAACCCAAATTCTGTGCCCAACGACGTAACCATCCGACCCCAGAGCCTTCCTTCGTTGGGATATGTTCATGCGCAAATGTGCCCATCTTAGAACCAAGCCGTGCAGAAAATGGCGTAAGATAGTAACTGGCAAGTGCCCTATCGAAAACATCGTCGAAAAGGTGAACATAGCCCAAAGTTTTTCTATTAAGAAATAAAACTCACCACAATGCGCCTTGCAATAGCGGGCTAATGACTTGGTCACGTAATGTTATCCAGATGACTCTCCCCCATTGAACATGAATGGTCTCGGAAGTAAGAATCGGAGTAGGGGACACTGATGTTTTGACATTCCCTTCCGTCACCTTCTCATCACCAAGTGGTATAAATATCCTCTCATATTCCTGATCTTCAAGCGCAGGATCAACAGGGTGCACACCTGTTGGCACGGAAGCTGAAGTCGATCTTTCAATTCGAATGTAAGGCCGAACACTTCGTAGATAACTGTATTCGAAACGCAGATCTGGGATTACAGGCAACCTAGAACGGGAATGTTGTGTATGTTTGTCCGGTGAGTAGCTGTCCGCAGCAGGCACATAGGTAGCCATCGGAATCTCCAGCTTGAGCTTTTGAACAGGTTCTGGTTGCGAAATGAGCGCGCAGTGCCAAAAAAGCGCCTGTGTCTAAAGATACGCACCAACCGTTGGATTGACAGAACAAACAACAACAATGCGATGTATCTTTACGTCAGCGGTCAATCCATTGTTGTTCATCAACATCAGTACTGCCCTGTCATAACGACCCCTCCGTCCCTACACCACCTGAACTGCGCGCTACCCCAAAGAGATCAAAGTTATAAGATGTCAAAATCATCGACGCTATCAGCTTTCCAAACACACTGTGTGAGGGGAGGGAAAGTCGCAAATACACACAGGAGGAGAATCTGGCACCGCATATGAGTCCCAGAGCAAACAAAGCTTGAATCGGACAGTCGTCGTGAGTCGCCTTTATTCATATTCATAGTTGTCAACATTTAGACTCAGGGTTCTCTAAAGAAACTCCAACGTTACACGTGTATCTCATGCCTTAATTCGGAGCGTTGTACAGCTGCGAACTCCCGAGTAAAAGCGGTGTTGAGTTCCGAGGCCTCGAAACACACCCCCACCGCGGCCATACCTCAAGCTGCTTCCCACTCCTTGTTCCTGTGGCAAACCCCTCAACATATCTTTGTTTTTCTCTTTGTTGTTCTCCACAACACCCAATCCTGGGTTGAATGCCTCTCTCTCAGGCTGTGACGTCATACCTGGAAGCGGTGTTGTCAATAAGACTCATCCCGCCGTTCATATTTGCTCGTGATGGTATTTCTCCATCGCCCCTTTATGCTATCCGCCTTCCTAGTCAGGGTTGTTGTCATGAGTATATAAACCTATAACACTCGTCTTGCTACATTCCTGTCCATGTCATGACCCCCAACCAACTCCGTTATATACTCCGGCCATAATCACGAACATTTTTTCTTTTTACTCCCACCATCACGGAATGATCGCCCCTTCACTCCTTCATCCGTTGCTCAAGTATTCCCAACATCGTGTTGTGGAAGAGGGACATTGCTGTTCCATTCTTTGGGATCTGCGTGAACCACCCGAATCTGCGCTTTACGTAGATAATCTCGCCAAATCACTCTCCCTTGGTGATTTATCACAACCCGCGACAACACCACCATGCCGCATTCTCCGCGTCATATGTGATCTTTTTCCAGAGGCATGGCCCATCGAAGTTAAACGACGCGAGGGCGTCACCGTTGGTGATGTTCTACGCACCATTCACTCTGTTATCAATCGTCGGATCAAACAAGACGAATGGGATCGGATATGTGAAAAACAACAAAAACGTATTGCCAGCATTTTCGAAAATCGTTGCACAGTGTCGATGCAACGTGAAGAATGTCGCGCGAATGGTGTGCTGCGAGTTGATTGCTTGCTCCGGTGCACTTTATTCGCTGGATTATCAGCTTCGCATGACGAAGATGATTCCTTCGTTTTGACCTTACGCAGGCCACAATGAAGGTCGATTGCGGAAGAATAAGGATTTCATCCGCAGATTATACCCCTGCCCACAGATGGAGGCGACGCTGTGTCGCTCGTCGTTAGAACGGGCCAAGGTTCTCCATGATACCCAGACCATCGAAGTGTTCGTTGGTCCCTTCGCATTCCACGACCACATTGGACCCGTCAAGCACGGATTTTCTATTCCTATTCCTATTGCCTCTCGGTGACCGACCCCTTTATAAATACAATGTTATTAACGCCACGAACATTCGTACATGCCAATACAGTAGTCAGTCATCTTCTGTCTGTCCTTATTACATTTATTCTCTTCTTCATGATGATGTTGGTCAATATTTCGATTTTTTATATAAATAGGGTATTGTGGTGAAGGTAGCACAATCGCGACTGCCAATTGCATCGTTACTTTCGTCGCATCATCAGCTGATGATGAGTTCTTCTCATCATCATGTCGTGATGATGATGATGATGATGACGATGTTGATAGTCTGTGATTCCACCGTGATAAAGGGTTCGAATTGGGTCTCGTTTGTTGTAGAAAGTTGTTGAGTGGAAGTGCGGTGGTGGTGGGCGAATCCAACACTACTTTGGCAGATAGAGGCTATCATTACGGCATGAAAATCGGTTTCATAATGGAAAAGTGTAAATATGTTATACACATACCATCAAATGTACCCATTTTATATCACCTGCCCCTCCCTTTTCGTTCTGGCCCCAAGCAAAGTTCCCTCCGTTGCTTAAATCCCATAATTTTGGCTCGGTAAGATGGATATTCGGCGGTTCGACGTCTGGATGATGATGAATATCGATGACGGGCACAGCGAAAGTCCATCCCCGGCGTAGTTGAATCCGTCGCCAGCCAAAGACAAACATCATAGCGGCAGAGAAGAGGCCGATCGCCAAGAACGCAAGGATGAGAGGCGGGGACCTTGATGGCGAAAGGACGTTATCATTACCAACGGCAGTTGTAGTGGATGCGGTGGAGGTGGAAGTGGAGGTGGATGTTGGTTGGGTGCTTGATAGTTGGAGGGCGAGAATGAGAGGTGGGGAAAGGATGTTATCAGCAGTCGTAGTGGATGTGGTGGTGGAGGGTTGGATGCTTGATAGTGGTTGCGGTGACATATATGAATAGTCGTTTCTGGGAATTGTTTTTCGTTGAAAGATGTACCTTGGCTCATCATAAGTAAATGGGTCAGATATCACCCATGGCCGCTAAGCACAAGTCACCGATACGCTAAATGCAGTCCCTACCGGACTGTCCTGATTAGTCATGTGAACGGCACTTGTGACCAATGGCAGATATCCCACAATGTAATGGTGTGTGAAATAGAGGGATCTCGACGGATATATACAGTACATACCTAGGGTCAGCAGATTCTGACAAAAAAAAAAACGGTGAAGAGATACATGGGAACAAAAAACCTATCAGCGACCAGTGGGAAAAAAAAAAAAACTGCAGGAAGGTATAATTAACCTTTTGGTTGGCTTTCTCAGGGACGAGATGATATCTTCGCAAGAGGGAACCAATGATGATCTGAAGTTCCAAGAATGCCAGGTTGCGACCAACACAAGCTCTAAAGAAGTTATTGCTTCCGAATTCAGGGTTTTTTTGATGGTGGTCACTTGCCTTGGGCCAACAGAGAAAATATTCAAGGTCTTCTGCATATCAGCTTGATTACGCTCAAACCACCGTTCAGGTCGGTAGATTTCAACATCGTCACCCCAGATCCTCTTGTCGCGGTGAATCGAGTAGCTTGGAACGCTGAGAATAGTACCTTCAGGGAAGTAGTGACCGAAGATAGTTAAGCCTCCTTCAGCAACAACTCGTGGCAACCCAATTGCAGAAGGCGAGTGCAAACGTAAAGCTTCATTTATACATGCGTCTAGATACGGTGTTCGTTTCACTTGTTGGCCATTCGAAACGATCTCGTCTTCCGTTCCAAGTTGTTCATCAAGTTCTTTTTGCAATTTAAGCTGAACTCGAGGGTGGCCAGCAAGATAGTACAAGATACCACACGTTGAACTAAGGGTTACACGAGTTAGATGATAATTAGCTGCAGGGTCATAATCATTTCACTTACTTGGATATAGTATCGGAACCGGCAATCAATAACGTGAGGGCTTCCGCGGTCAGTTCCACCTTGCCCATGGGGTTTCCGTCACCGTCACGGGACTCTTGTAATTTACTCAAGAGGTCAACCCTGTCTGTGGAAGTTGCAAGACGATTTGCGACGGCCACTATAGCCATGCCGGATAGATTATTGACATCTTTCCGACCTTTGCTGTACCATGGAAGATGACGAACATAGGGACGCCACCAAGCCGGGAGAACGCCCATAGCCATGGAATACTCTCCACGTCCGTTGAGGATCCTAACTGCAGGGGTTTCGATGACGTCAACAGATGCTCCGCTACCATAACTTTTCATTGCGTTTTCTCGGTCCTTTGGAACCAAGGCCGAATCTTTTCCAGCTTTGATCATTCCAAAAGGCGCACCGAAAGCAAGGTCGCCCACGATGTCAAAGGCGAGATAGTTTGCCCCTGTGCCACGTGTTCAATTGGATTTTCCCTCCGGTCTTTAAAATATATAGCCTTACAAGGTAAGCAGTCGAGCCAGAGTCGGCCAGCTTCACCTTTCCAACCGCCTTCACCATCCGACCCTGACAAACCTTGAACTGCCAGACCAAATAGTCGATCCCACTGTTGGATTAACATGCCAACGTAAAGTCGAACATGAGGCTCAAATTCGACGACGTTTTTTTGAGAAAATATGTGAGCGACAATCTTGCGTTTCCGGGTATGTTCAACACGGTCACGAGTATTGAACAATCCACGGCCAATGGACACAAAAGCATCGTAGAACCCGGATTTGAGCGCCCCATTTCCATGAGCATAAACAGCGGCAAGGGCATCAGGTTCGGCGATAGAAACATGGTTAGGAGCAAGCCGGACGAAAGGCCCTGAATATTTGGAAACAAAGTTAGGGAGAAACTTGTCATAGCCTTCATAAATAGTCTCGCGCACCATATTTCAGATGCAGCTCATGGACGACTTCAGAGTGGTGACCATTCGCAGCTACCAAGCCGAACCAGGCATCCGTGAACTTTGCAAAGAATGGACCAGGAATTTTGCGAATGTGGTGGATATCCAGTAGGTATGGTATAACATGGGCAAGGACGACAGAAACAAGACCCAAGAGGACCACATTCTGTGGACTAAGCTGTTGGAGTATGAGGTTGATGACGCCTAGCATTATGAACAACGCTGGGGGAAGAAAAGGGAGTTAGGCAAGGACGATACATATATAAAGGATCAGGGAACCAGAGATTGATGGGGATAAACTCAATGAGATCCGGAGACAAATCTAGAACAACATGCTTCTGTCTGAACCGTCTGACTCGCAATCAAAGGTACACAGAGATACTGACATGTAACCGGTGTGTATTAACGTACACCGATGATCAGTGGGAACATTTATAATTTTCAACCGGAAAACTAGCAACCCCCCCGCTAAAAAGTCCACATCAACGCCTTGCAAGGTAATAACGCAAGTCATGGTTGGTTTTCACAAGTATATACGTATCTACCTGTGTCCACCTTACTCACCTTGACCCACATCGGCCCACCCTTTCGCCCGTCATCTTTTGTGTGGTTCACATGGGCCGCTTGACAATTTCGGTAATTTGATTGGTTTGGGGTGGGGTGGATCAACCCTTCTGATTGGTCTTTTCCGATTTCAACCTGAGAAGAACCTGAGTTAGGTCGGGCGGCGCGGAAGAACTTAACTGTAAATGTAAGTTAATTTCGACCTTAGGTACCTGCATAGTGGGTCAATCCCAGTCAAAATCGGTTTGGAGCTGAGTGAGGAAATTCGAGAGACACGACTTTGTCTAGATGCAACAATGAAATTTGACACACTACCTCGATCGCTTAACACACCCATCACACCATCATCAAAGCACAGGTGAACTAGGCTGAGATAGGTATGACTGGGTTGACCGCTTATCAATATTTTTTCTTGGCTGCCTCACCTCTCAAAATCTGCCTCCGGCTGTTTATTATACTCAAAAATCTTTATCATCGTACTTAACTAATACATGGATGATATGATACACAGTATGATAATCCAACTACCAATAGAACACCCAGATTCCCAGAAAACTGGATCCATAATTAGTAGTGCTATGTTCATAGAAAGATATAACTGGGAGTCGGCAATGCCAGGCAGTGTGACGTACTGCAACATCAATGATGGATGTCACACTCTCATCAAAACAGTGACTTGCACCAACAGTTTGCAACTCAGTTCAAGTGGTTTTACTACATTATATGTATCAAAGCAATTTATTCTGAGGTTTAAATTATTTGTAGGAGGTATAGATGTTATTCCCTGCCAAAAGTACTGAATTAAAAGTGTGATCTGTTGGGGACGTTCCACCTCATCTGATGTTTCTTCTGATGAACACTCCATCCCATCCAACACCACTCCATCACCTTTGTACATTCCTCCTCATCGTTGCTAACTTAAGATGGAGTGCACTCATGGCTCTGATAACAGAGTCCGACGGACACGTGACATAGCTACCTTTTGCATTCTTATCACTTTTTTCACCATTCCTCATTTTTTCATCATTCTATTATTTTGACTCAGATTTTAGTATATAGACATGCACCCCACCTTAGCAGGGCTTCATCCTTTTCTTTTAGGATCCTGCACTTTCCTGTCGTATTATATGTATATATATGTTTAGGATCCCCTGCTAGATCTCAACTAAGTTGCAGCCACAGTTGCCCTAACATGATCCATCCAAATCTCACAGCGATGCTCTGCTTCTTCCACAAAATGCCTCCACTCTTCTAACACCCTCACAATTGCTAACATCTCCTTGTTGTGGATTCTGTAATTCTGCTCTACTGGAGAAAGGGATTTTGAAAGGAATGCTATGGGGTGCCACTTGTTGTCTTCTGGTGACTGTTGAGACAATACGGCTCCGGTTGTGAAATCTGAACTGTCTCTATCTGGAAAGGTTGTGCGTTGTCCAGCAGGGCAAGAATTGGAGCTTTTGTTGGTGGTATTGGAGTAGGGGATGAAATCTGACGGAGGTCCAATATAATTCTGACAAGGGTGGTGTTACGACTTCGAACAATTCAGACTTTACAGTCGTGATTGTAACAGTCGGTTCTGCATTTGGGTCCTTAAAGGCTGAGCCTAAAGAGTGCTTAACCGGTAAAGGTCAAGTATTGTCTAAAGGTTTGAGAGCGGAGAGGATAAGCAGATGGCTAACTTCAATATTATTGCTAATAAAGATTGTCTAAAGAGTACAATTGTCTATGCTAGGTTTATATAGTAAAGTAAGCATGTAAGTAGTAAGGCAAACATGCGTAAGTCATAAGTAAAGCATGCTGCAAGCATGAGATGTGCAGCATCGGAAATGAGTGGCATGTGTAAGCCATGTGTAACACATGTCTAAAGCATGTAAGTAATATCCAAAGTATGCGTCTAGCACATGTTGAAGAAATGTAAAGAAACATAAGATCATCTGTTAGATAAGATCATCTGTCAGATAAGATA
>Ga0193742_1001773_pt1 | contig 12665 bp, 5 predicted proteins | sample L2c1metaG_FD_165511 | JGI IMG/M metagenome (GOLD analysis project Ga0193742, IMG submission 165511) | Soil microbial communities from a riparian zone of the East river system, Colorado, United States - L2c1 | ecosystem: Environmental > Terrestrial > Soil > Riparian zone | place: USA: East River... | reverse complement strand
GTGGCGACGCCGCCGGTCGGCGTCGGCGTCACCGGCTTCGCAATCGCCGGCGTCAGCGACATGCAACTGCACCAGCCGACGCTGCTGTTCGACAGCCACGTCGAAGCCGCCGCGGCACAGGCCAGCCTGGTCGCCGCGAACCCGAAGCTCAGCGGCAAGCTGCAGGTCCTTCCGCGCTACGAGCTTGCCGCATGAGCACCGGACGCTATTCCTTCCTGCCCTGGATGCGGCGCGGCATCGGCAACGAGATCACCGTGCCGGCGACCGGCACCAACCGCGCCCGGCTGTTGGTCGCGCTCACCGTCAGCGGCGCCGAGACGCTGCAGCCGGTGACCAAGAAGCTGGAGATCACCGGGCCGGGGGACGTGCTCGGCATCAACCCGCAGCAGATCATCCGGATGCATCCGCGGCCCTGGATCACTGATTTCGAGCCGAATTACCTCGCCTTTGTCGAATTCTACGACGAGGATTTTCCGTGGCGCTACACGCCGGCCGCGGTCGACGGCGCTACCCACCGGCTGCCGCCCTGGCTGACGCTGTTCGTACTGAAAGAAAACGAGTTCGATCGCAACCGGAAGCCGGGCCGGCCGCTGTTCTCGGTCAAGGTTCACGGCGATGTCGATTTCGCAAAACTGGCGCCGCCGCCGACGCAGCTGTACGCCTGGGCGCATACCCAGATCACCGGCGCGATTGGCAGCGGCACCACGCCGGACCTCGCGCAGCTCGATGCGGTGCTGAAGACCTCGCCGGAGAAAGGCGTGTCACGGCTGATGTCGCCGCGGCGGCTGGAACCCAACACTGCCTATTTCGCCTTTGTCGTGCCGACCTACGAGATCGGCCGACGCGCCGGGCTTGGCGAGGAGATCGCACCGGCGCTGCCGGGGCTCGACATCGCCTGGCCGACGGCGCGGGAATATCCGGTCTATCACGAATGGTATTTTCGCACGGCGGAGCGCGGCGATTTCGAGGAACTGGTGCGGCGGCTGAAGCCCGCGGCCGCCGACGCCAATATCGGCATCCGCGACATGGACGTGCGCGCGCCGGGCTTCGGCATGGGCGTAGTGTCGAATCCGCCCGACGGGCTGGTCGGGCTGGAAGGCGCGCTGGTGGCGCCGACCGCGAGCCCGCGCGGCCTCAGCGTCGCCAGCGATTTCACCGCAAAGCTGGCGCCGATCGTCAATGCGCCGGCCGAACAGGTCGCAACCAGCGTGATCGGCGGCGACGATCCGGTGGTGGCGCCGCCGCTCTACGGCCGTTGGCATGCGCTGCACGACCGGCTCGATCCGGCAAGGGCGCCTTTGAGCTGGCTGCACCGGCTCAATTCCGACCCGCGCTACCGCGCCGCCGCCGGCCTTGGCTCGCGCGTGGTGCGAAAGAACCAGGAAGCGTATATGCGCGAGGCCTGGCGGCAGATCGGCGAGGTGCTGCGCGCCAACGAGACGATCAACCGCACCCAGCTCGGCATGCTGGTCAGCGAGGCGGCCTATCTGAAATCTGTCGCCGGCCTGCAGCCGCTGGCGGGGCTCGCGGTGACTGCACCGGTATTCGCGCGTGTGCTAGGCAGCCCCACCACGATCCGCCATCTGGTCGGCGAAAGCCGGCTGACGACGGCAGCGTTTTCCGGCTCGTTCCGCAAGCTGACACGGCCGCGCGGGCTGATCGCGCGCCGTGCCTTCACCGCCGGGACGGTGGCGCCGTTCGCCGCGGTGATCGCCGCGATCAATGACGGCCGCGCCACCGCCGATCCGCCGAAGCCGGTACGCACCGCCGACACCTGGGAGGGCGCGGTCGCGGGGCTTGGATCTGGCATCCCGGGCTGGGTCAAGCCGCTGCTCGCCAATCTCGGATCGCTGTTGTGGCTGCTGCTCGCTCTGGTCGTGCTGCTGACGATTCTGGTGATAGCCGGTGCGTCGCTGTCGCTGCTCGTGCTGGTGGCCCTTGCCACCGCTGTGATGACGGCGCTGGCGACCGCGGCGAAAGGGTTCGCCGCGCAAGCGGCCGCGAGCGACGCGCTCGATCCGGCCAATATCACGCCCGAGGCGATCGCCGCCGCACCGGCGCCGTCGGACTTCGCGCTGCACGAGCCGGGCGTCGTAACGCCGCCGGCGGGCGTGCCGTCGGACGCCGCGACCGGCACGAATTTTCGCACCGCGCTGATTGAGTTCGCGGAAGTGTTCGCGAAAGTCCCGGTGCAGGCGCCGCCGCGGCCGCGGTTCGATCTCGCCGCCGCACATGGCAAGGTGATGCTGGCGATCGATCCGCTGACGGCGCAGCCGCGCCGGCTGATGGCGCGATTGAAGGTCGGCGCTGTCGGGCTTGCCGATCACATTGGCCGCTATTTCGATTTCGATCCGGCGCTGCCGCTGAAGAAGATCGTCAAATGCCTCGCCTATCCCGACATCAAGGACGCGATGTACAAGCCGCTCGCCGATATAAACACCCGACTGCTGGTGCCGAACATCGACCTGATCCCGCAGAACTCGCTGTCGATCCTGCTGGTCAATGAGCGCTTCATCGAAGCCTACCTCGCCGGAGCCAATATCGAATTCGGCAGCGAATTGCTGTGGCGCGAATATCCGACCGATCAGCGCGGCTCGAGTTTCCGGCAATTCTGGGACGTTTCGACGGTAATGGCGCCGCCTGGCATCGAAGCCAAGGACCGCGACGAAGCGCTGAAGGACATCGAGAAGATCCACACCTGGCAGCTCAATTCGCGGCTCGGCGACAATCGCAAGCAGACGCCGGGCCGACCGGGCGCGGGCCTCGTGCTGGTGATCCGCGGCGATTTGCTGAAGCGATATCCCAACACCATCATCTACGCGCAGCGGGCACGCTGGAGCCCCGATCCGGCGCGGCCGAATCAACTCGCCCTGTTCGACGAGACCGGCGCAGTGACCAGCGCCGACCCGGCCAGTCCCGATTACCGCTTTCCGCTGTTCAAGGCGCAGGTCGAGCCCGATATCCAATTCATCGGCTTCAACCTGACGCCGCTCGAGGTGCGGGGCGCTGCAAACCTCGACGAGACCGCGCAGGCCCGGGCGAGCGTTCCCGCCGACCAGCTCGGCTGGTTCTTCGTGCTGCAGGAAGTGGTCGGCGAGCCGCGCTTCGGCCTCGACGAGAACAGCGCGTCGCCGCCAAACACCGGCAAGTGGGACAACCTGTCCTGGTTGAATCTTGGCGACGTCGCGATGATCGATTTCGACAGGCCGTTCGCGCGCCCGGTGCCCGGCACCTCGCCGGCCGGCGACGCGCAATGGGGCGCCAACGCCGCAGACGTCGCCGCCATTTTGTACCAGAAGCCGGTCCTGATCGCGGTGCATGGCCGCGAAATGATCAAGGATCTGCCGCCAGCGGGTTCGCCATGGACGGATTGAAGGAACATCAGGCGAAGGCCGCGACCCTGCGCAACGAGCGCAACGCTACGCTCGCGGCGCTGCAGGCCCGGGTGGCGGAGGCTGCGAAGGCGCAGGCCGCCGTCGATGAGGCGAAAATCCTCCCCGAGCAGCAGCGCGGCGATGCGCTGCGCGCGGCACTCGCGGTCCAGCAGAGCGCCGGTGCGGCGCTCGCCAGCAGCCGGCAGGAACTGCTCGGCGTCGAGGTCAGCCTCGGCGAATGGCTGGGCGCCGCGATCAGCGATCCGCGGCGGCGGATCGACGGGCTCGACGACCGTACACCGATCCTGCTGTTTCCGGTGCGGATCGAGACGCGGTTCTTCGGCGGTACCGACAGCCCGGAATTGCGGGTTCGGATCTTTCCCGACGACATCGCCATCACCACGCACGAGACCGCGCTGACCGCGGGCGAGACCGCGGCGGCCAGACTGTTCTGGAGCGCGCGCGCGGCCGCGATGCAGATCGTCGATCTGGCGGCGCGCGAGAAGGCGATCGAGGGCGCATGGACCAGCCTGGTGCAGGATCACGGCGAGGCCCGCGGCAGCTTTCTGCTGCTGCGGATGCGGCCCGACAACTGGCATGACGCCGCGCCGCCGCTGCCGGCCAACCTCGTGTTCCCCGATCCCGGCCCGGAGCAGCCGGCGACAGTGGCCGGCGCGGTGCCGCGCTCGCGCATCATGCCGGACCGCTTCGTGGTGCGCCTCGCCGGCGGCGGCACCGTGATCGAGGCGCTCGGCAATCCGATACCCGACGACCTCTTGGTAGGCCCCGATCCGAAACAGCTTGAAACCGTTCTGGTGCGCGATCCCGCCACCGGACGCCTGCAGCCCGATTCCCGGCTCGCCTGGCTGTTCGACTTCGACGCCGCGGTGGAGGTCGGCCTCGGGGTGCGGATCGCAATTCCGCCGGCGCGGCTGCGCACTGGTTTCGACCACGTCATGGTGCTGGGACTGAAATTGTCGGTGGATCCCGCCGCGGGCGCGACGCTTGCACACGGGCTGATCGAGGCGCATCGCTACACCGGCGGCTTCGACCTCCTGTCGCAGGGCACGCCGACCAACAACACTGAGCGCGTGCCGGCAGGCTTCTCGTCCGATCCGCGGCCGACGCCGAGCCTGTATGCGCGCATCGTGCAGGGCAAGCGCGCCACCCCCGCGACCGAAGCTACCGCGCGCAGCGACGCGGAATTTCTCAGTACCGCGCTCGGCATCGACCTTGCCGCCGTCGACGCGCTACCGAACGCAGTGCAGACTGACATTGGCGAAGCACTGGCGATGAACCGCGCGCTGTGGCCGGCGACCATCGGCAACTATCTCGCCAAGATGGTACCCTCTGCGCTGCCGGCGCCGGTCGACGCCGCGCTACGCCGCTTCTTCCTCGGCCACGTCACCGGCCGCGGCACGATTCCTTCGATCCGGGTCGGCCGTCAGCCCTACGGCGTGCTCCTCACCAGCGCCTTCGGCCGCTGGAAACCCAGCGACGAGGAATTGCGCAGCGAGCGGCTGTTCACCGCGACATTGCTTCGGGTGATGGGCACCGCCTACGCCTTCTGGCGCGAGCTTGCGGCAGCGGTGCCGCATGTCGGACTCAACGATCCCGATCATCGCAACTTCATGTCAGTGGTCGGGCTACAGGCGAGTTCGGCGACCTTCGGCGCGCGCAAGGGCGTCACCGATCACACCGCCTGGAACTGGCTACAGTTCGACGGACGTTTCTCGGCGTTCGCCCGGCGGTTCTGGGACGCGCTGAAGACCGGACGGACGCAGGCGCTGGCGCGGCTCGGCTTCAACGTCACGCAGGAGGACCTCAAGCTGGCGCAGATCGCGTTTCTCAGCCGCTTCGAACCGCTCGACGGCCCGGTCGTCGACGGCGATCCCGAATTGCCGCTATCGGAAACGGTCGGCATCACGCCGTTTGATCCGCCTACCGGACGCAATTACATTCACTGGCTCGTGGGCAGCGAGCACAGCATCATCAAGGCGCAGACCTTCAAGCTCGCCGACGGCACCACTGTGCCGCCGCCGAAGGCGCTGCTCTACAAATATCTGCGCCACGCGCTGCTCGCCAACGCCTCGACCAGCGCGCTGGCGCTGGCGCGGCTGCGCGTTCCGGTGCTCGCCACGATGGCGATTCCGCCCGAGCCTGACAGCGTCAATGTCGCGGCAAGCCACGTGCTGACTTCGCCGCAATTGCTCGACCTCAATGCCCGCGCGCTCGGCCTCACCCGCAACGCCCTCAGCCTCGGCGGCTATGTCCTCGACAAGGCGCGCAGCCGACAAATCACCGCGGACGATCCGCCGGAACTGTTCGCCACCGCCGATCTGGTACAGGCGCTGAAGCAACTCACCGGTCTGCCGACCGCGCGGCTGGAGCGGCTGTTCGCCGAACATGTCGACCTCACCAGCCACCGGCTTGATGCCTGGATCACCGGGCTGTTCGACCAGCGGCTGCGCAGCATACGCGCCGCCAAGGCCCACGCCAACGGCGTCTGTATCGGGGCCTATGGCTATGTCGAAAATCTGAAGCCGAAGCTGGAGCGGCCGGACCCGGTCGCCGCCGACACGCTGCCGCCCGAACTAAAGGACGAAAAAGCGATCGTGACGCGCCGCTCCAACGGCGGCTTCGTTCACGCGCCGTCACTGATGCATGGCGTCACCGCGGCGGTGCTGCGCAATGCCTATCTCAGCCATGCCAATGCCGGCGACACCGACATGATGTCGGTCAACCTGTCGTCGCGCCGGGTGCGGCTCGCCATGGACTATGTCGAGGGCATCCGCAACGGCCAGGAGCTCGGCGCGCTGCTCGGCTATCAGTTAGAGCGCGGGCTGCACGAGAATCATCCGGGGCTTGAACTCGACGAGTTCATCTACGTGCTGCGCGACCGCTTTCCCTTCGTCTCGCGGAAGATCAGCCCGGTGCCGGATGGGACCGCGGCCGAGGTGACCGAAGCGCGCAATGTCGTCAACGGCTACGACCTCTTCGGCGCGGGCCGCGGCAAGACCTATCCCTACGGCATCGCAGGATTGCCGGCCGCCGGCGGCGCGCCGGCCGCTGCGATCGCCGCGGAAATCGCGCGGCTCGGCGATGCAATGGATGCGCTCGGCGACCTGATGCTGGCGGAGAGCGTTCACCAAGTGGTCGGCGGCAATTACGAACGCGCCCGCAGCGTGCTGCAGGCGCTCGGCGAAGGCGAGGTGCCACCAATCCCGGATGTGGCGGAGACGCCACGCAGCGGACGTTTGCTGGTGCAGCGGATCGCCATTCACTTCGCCGACGGTCCGGGCTGGACCGGCAATCCGCCGGCCACGCCGCGCGCCGCCGCTGCGCCGCGGCTCAATCACTGGCTGACGCTGCAGTTGCCCGATCCGGCGTCGATCGGACTGACCTTCGTCGTTAACGGCATCCCCGAAATCGTCACGCTGGCCGATACCGGGCTTGATGCGCTCGACGTCGTACTCGGCTGCGGCCCGGCGCCGGGCGGCGGCGCGACGGCGCTGGAGCGCTTCATTGTCGATGCCTTCCGGAGCGGCAGCAACATCGCCGAGGATGTCCGGCTGTTCTTCAAGCTGAAGGACCCTGCGGTGCCGGAAGCCAAGGCGTTGGTGTTCGATCCCGGCAGCGCCGCGACCGGCGGCGTCGCGCTGGAAGCGCTTTGGCCGCTGCTCAACCAGTTGCGCGAACTGATCACCCGCGGCCGACCGCTCGACACCAGCGACTACCGGCCGTCCACCGGGAAGGTCGAGGACCGCTCAAATCCGAAGGGTCTTGACGGCGCGGCGCCGCCGCTTGCCGGCCAGGCGGACTATGTCGCGCGCGTAGCCGCTGCGATCGCGTCGCTCGATAGCGCCAGAGCCGCGCTTGCGGCGAAGCTCGCCGAGCCGGCGCTGAAGGCGCGTAGCGAGGCGCTGTTCGCCGACCCGCCGGCGGCATTCGTCGTGGCTGACTGGACCGCCGACCTTGCCGCGCTGCGTGTTCTGCTGCGCGATCTTGCGACGTTCGGTGTGAGCGAAGCGGTGCCGGCCAGCACCGTCGATCCGGTGGCACCGGCCGAGGCCGAAGCCGCGGCGAGGGCGCTGGTGACGCAGGCGCAGACCCTGCTGGCGCTTGCGCAGAAGCGCGTCGCCGCGGCGCAGAAAGCGAACACGCCGCCTTCGCCGTCGCCGCCGCCGGCCGATGCGGAAGCGGCGGTGCTGGCGGCAGCGGCGGCGCGGCAGGCGCTGGTCGATCGATTGGGCCGCGCGCTGCGCGAGGCGCTCGGCGCCGACATGCCGCTGACGCCGCTGTTCGGCCTTACAGCGAGCGCGGCTGCTTCGCTCTCCGCCGCAAGCGCCGATCCGATCGCGCCGGATACGCTCGCGATGGAGACTTGGCTGCAATCGCTGTCACGGGTGCGCGACGCCGCCGGAACGCTGGCCTGGGTGGCGAGCGGCCGCGAATGGCTGCTCGGCGCGCCGCTCGACATGGTGCCGGTTCAGATCCCGCGCGCGGCCGGCGATCCGTGGATCGGCGGCGCAACCGGCGCCGCCGATCTGCCCGGCGAGGTGATCTCGGTGATGGCGGTGACGCCGCCGCCCGATCCGACACAGCCGCTCGCCGGGCTGATGCTGGACGACTGGAGCGAGCTTGTCCCGGAGGACAAGGAGACCACCGGCCTTGCTTTCCATTTCGACCGCCCCAGTGCCTGCGCGCCCCAGGCGGTGCTGCTCGCGGTGTCCCCGACGTTGGACGGCGCCTGGGAATGGGCCGATCTGGTGGCGATCGTCGAGGAAACCTTCGAGCGCGCGAAAATCCGCGCGGTCGAGCCGGACAGCCTGATCGGCACCGACTACTTCCAGGCGCTGCCGACGACGCTGGTCGAGTTCTCGACCGGCCACATGTACCTGTCGACGCTGCTGGTGGAGAACGCGGTCTCTCTGATGGCGCGACCGAGCTGAGGAGCGCGCATGCCGATTGAATTCAATTTGGTCGCTGAACTGATGCTGGAGCCGCCGCTGTTCCGGCCGGAGATCAAGGGCTGGAACAGGCTGGAAGGACGGCCGCGCAATGTCGACTTCGAGCGCGCGCTGCGCGCCGAGGCGCGCGACCCGCTGTGGTTTCTGACGCGGCAATGGCAGTTCGGCGAATTCCAGGGCGAGGATGCCGGTTCGCCGATCGACGCGCGGCTGGTGACCTCGCAGCAGCGGCTGCATCGCTACCGCGCGAAAACCGCGCCCGCGGTGCCCTATGACGCAGCGACGCCGCTGGAAACCACGGTGGAGCGCGAGGCGCCGCCGTTCGATCTGGTGACCCACCGCCAGATCAGCCAGGCGCTGTTCCGCCTGCTCGGCGGGCTTGCTGACGCGGCCGTCATCAAGACCGCGCTGGTCGGCGCTTATCAGTTGCAGGCCGACGACCTCGACGGCTATGCCGACGACCCATCGACGAAGCAGGCTCTGCTGCTCGGCGGCGCGCACCTCCTTAGTGGCCGCGGTCTGCTGACCGCGATTGCCGATGGTTCGTTCGCGGCAACGGTCAATGGATTCGCCGGCGTTGCGGCTGCCTCAAAGACGATGGTGATCGCCGCTGGGCCGACGCTCGCCACCTGGTTTTCCGAGCTCTATGCGATGCCGTCGGCAACCGCAGGCGAAGCCTGGGTGCCCGAGCGGCTCGAATACAATTTTGCCTGCACGGTGGCCGCACCCGGCGAGGCCGAGACCGTGCTCGCCGCCAATGCCTATGATGACGGTGAACTCGACTGGTGGTCGTTCGACATCGACGGCGCTGCGGACGATCTCGGACCCGAGACCAGCCCGCGCCCCGCGGAGCAGCGCGACGTGCTCTCCTTCATCCCGACGCCGGTTAGTTTTGCCGGCATGCCGAGCCCGCGGTTCTGGGAGATCGAGGACCGCAAGACCGAATTCGCAGACATCGATTCGACCACCACCGACATCGCCAAGATACTGCTCACCGAATTCGCGCTGATCTACGCCAATGACTGGTGCCTCGTGCCGTGCGAGACCGCGGTCGGCTCGCTGACGCGGGTCGCGGGCCTCGTCGTCACCGATGTATTCGGCGAAAAGCTGCTGGTGCAGCCGGCGGGACGCGGCACCGACGAGGCGTGGCAGAACTGGCGGATGTTCGTGCTCGATACGAGGGCAGTCGGCGACGCGGTCGAACCCCGGCTGTTCGTGCCGCCGGTGACGCCGAAGGAGATGACCGGGCCGCCGCTGGAGCGCGTCGTGCTCCTGCGCGACGAGATGGCGAACATGGCATGGGCCGTCGAGGCGACGATCCCCTCGGCGCAGGGCCGCGGCATCGACGGCTATATCGTCGCCAACGCCACCGCGCCGCCGGACGTCACACCTCCGCTGATGCAGGGCGTCGAGGTGCGCTATCAGCTCGGCGCCGACGTGCCCTGGAACTGGCGGCCGTTCGCGCCGGTGCATCTGCCTGGCAGCGTGCGCTCGATCAAGCTTCGCCGCGCGCGGATGCCGGGGCCGGACCGGCCGATCCGAGGCCGTGTCCTCGCGGTGCCCGGTCACTACGACCTGTTCGAGGAGGAGGTGCCTCGCGCCGGCGCCCAGGTCAGCGTGCAGTTTCAGCGCACGCGCTGGAACGGCGGGACCATCCACCTCTGGCTCGGCCGCCGCGCCATGACCGGCCGCGGCGAAGGCTCCAGCGGCCTCGCCTTCGACCAGCTGCGCGAAGCCGGCGACGAGCAGCATATCCGGTAGAGAATGTGTGCGTGTGTTTCGCCATTCCGGGGCGCGACCCCGCTCTTGGTTAGCGACCCCTAAATCTTGCGGCGAAGTCAGCGTTGCGAAGTTCCGGTTCGTTCGCAGCCCTGTGTGTACCGAAAACCTTATCCGAGTTGATGCCGTGATGGAATCGCCTAAGCTGGCGGAATGATCGGGCTGCTCTGTTTTGCTCTGGCCGTCCTGGCCTCGCCATTCAAGTCGAAGTTGCGGCTTGAAGCCGAGAACGCGGTGCTTCGACATCAGTTGATTGTCTTGAGGCGCAGGCTGCATGGTCGCGTCCGGCTCACGAACCATGATCGCTGGTTCCTCGTCCAGATGTATCGATGGTTTCCATCGATCCTGACGGTCGTTACGATTGTCCAACCTGAAACGCTGGTTCGGTGGCATCGGGCCGGCTTTCGGCGCTATTGGCGTTGGAAATCGAACTCGCGGGGAGGGCGCCCGCCAATCGAGAACGAATTGCGCGCGCTGATCCGGCAGATGAGCACGGAGAACCGGCTTTGGGGGGCGCCGCGCATCCACGGCGAACTGCTCAAACTCGGGTTTAGCGTCACTCAATCAAGCGTCGCCAAGTATATGGTCAAGCGGCGTGGACCGCCCAGTCAGGGGTGGAAGACCTTTCTGCGCAACCACGCCCCGGACATTGCCGCCATGGATTTGTTGGTGGTCCCGACCATTGGCTTCCAACTGCTGTATGGCATCGTGATTGTACGGATTGATCGCCGAGATCTCGTTTGGATCAACGTCACAACCAACCCGACGGCGGAGTGGGTTGCGCGCCAGATCACCGAGGCGTTTCCTGGGACGATGCTCCGGGTTACATGATCCGTGATCGCGATCGGATCTATGGCGCCGTCGTGACACGCCGATTGCGAGCCATGGGCATTCGGGACAAACCGATTGCACCAGCCTCACCTTGGCAGAACGGCTTTGCCGAACGGCTGATCGGATCGATCCGGCGCGAGTGTTTGGACCACGTCACTGTTTTGGGCGAGGCACATCTGCGCCGAATTCTGAAATCTTACGCTCGCTACTACAATGGCCGTCAGAACACATCGGTCTCTAAACAAAGATGCGCCGGATTCTCGGCCGGTTCAGCAATCCGGTCTCATCAGTTCGCACGCCATCTTGGGCGGACTTCACCATCACTACGCGCGGGTTTGATTTGTGAACGCGCCGTTACTGGAATGTTGCAAGTTATTCCAATAATTACCGAATTTTCCAACGGGCCGGTGCTCCTTCCCCGATAACCGTGCTGCCGTTACGCTTCCGCAGAGCCGCAAGGATCGCGGCCTGCAAGTCCTTGAACTGCTTCCGGGTAGCGGGGACGGCCTTACCGGCTATCAGGGCTTCCGCAATCTCCCGCGCCGTCATCGGACTGCCAAAACTAGAACTACTGGGTAGTGGGTACTGACCCACTACTAACTACTGAGTAGCTCATCATTCCCGCCTTAAGTTCACAAGTGCACATACCTGGTTGTCGTATTGTGGATTAATTGAACGAGCATACCGAGCGGTCCAAGAGGGAAGGACGCTGTTCCGGGATGTTAGGGACCCGGACACCCTCACCGGGCCCCGTCCTTTTTTAAGCTCACTTTTAGAAAAATTTGCTCGGAACAAAAACTCTAGCTTTGCGTGTGTAAGAGGCGGGCAGCACCCGAGAGACCGGAGTTCACATGCCGCGGTATTATTTCCGTATGCACGTCAATGGACAGCCCGCCAACGAGGCGAGCGGCCACCAGTTTGCGAGCGTTAAAGAGGCTTGCAGCCATGCCGAAAGCAGATGCCTGCCGCTCTTAGGAAGCACGCTCGTCCCACGGGCAACACCCACTTGGCCATTGAGGTATCAACCGAGGAGCGAATCCTGAGCGTGATCCGGGGGAAGGTGTTTATTGAGAACCGCTGAGTCCGTCTCAGTCGGTGGCTCCTTTCAGTCGCCACCGGGCGGGCGCGCCCTCACAAACCACCGTCGTACCATCTCGCTTCCGCAGTGCCGCTAGGTGGCTGCCCGCAAGTCGATGGCTTGCTTCCGTGTGGCCTGAGGGGCCTTACCGGCTATCAGGCTGTCCGCAATCTCCCGCGCCGTCATCGGAACGCCAGCCCGCCGCAGGACGTCCACCGCGCTCCGGAACAGCGTCCCGCGCTTGAACCAAGGGTTGCTCTTGTTGCGGCGTTTCGCGGCGATGGCTGCAACGCTGAAGCCGGGCTGCAACATCTGAAGTACGGCTCGACTTGCATCATTGCGGTTTTGATTTTGAGGCCCGCCTTCCTGTTATCCAGGAATTTGCCGGCCAACTCGGCATGAAGCTGCGAGAGGGTCAGGACGGCTTGTTTCGATGCGATTTCGGCTCTGGGCATGATCGTCTCCTTTGCGGGAGACGTGGCGATTTTCGCTCAAATTTCTTGTGGCGTTTGCGCCATAATACCGAGAAGTTGCGCACCCAGATTGACATGAAGAGCTTCAGCTTCAGCCACCGCCATCCGCGTTCCGCCTGCTTGGGATGGGCGATGAGTCGCAGCCCCTCCTTCGCAAGTT